>Ga0302321_100001763_pt1 | contig 18495 bp, 11 predicted proteins | sample Fen_T0_1_FD_202505 | JGI IMG/M metagenome (GOLD analysis project Ga0302321, IMG submission 202505) | Peat permafrost microbial communities from Stordalen Mire near Abisko, Sweden - Fen_T0_1 | ecosystem: Environmental > Terrestrial > Soil > Wetlands > Permafrost | place: Sweden: Abisko...
ATCCTGCAGGCGTCCGGATGCGAGGTCATCCACTTGGGCCACAACCGGTCGGTGGAGGAGATCGTCAACTGCGCGATCCAGGAAGATGCGCACGGCATCGCGATATCGTCCTACCAGGGCGGGCACGTCGAGTTCTTCAAGTACATGCTGGACCTGCTGCGCGAGCGCGGCGCCGGCCACATCAAGGTGTTCGGCGGCGGCGGCGGCGTGATCGTCGCTGCGGAAATCAATGAGCTGCACGACTACGGCGTGACCCGCATCTTCTCGCCCGAGGATGGGCAGAAGCTGGGCCTGCAGGGGATGATCAACGAGATCGTCGCGGCGGCCGACGTCGACCTCACGCATGACCTTCCGGCTTCATTGGCGGAGTTGCACGCGGGCGATCGCTATGCCCGCACGCGCGCGCTGGCGCGGCTGATCACGGGACTCGAGGCCGGCGCCGTGCCCGCGAAACTGCGGACCGAATTGCTGGCGGCTGCGGCGAAGACCGCCGTGCCGACGCTCGGCATCACGGGCACCGGCGGCGCGGGCAAGAGCTCGCTGACTGACGAGCTGGTGCGGCGGTTCCGCATCGACCAGCGCGACGCGCTGAAGATCGCGATCGTCTCCATCGACCCGTCGCGCCGCAAGTCCGGCGGCGCGCTGCTGGGCGACCGGATCCGGATGAACGCGATCGAGCATCCGCAGATCTACATGCGCTCGCTGGCGACCCGTGATGCAGGTAGTGAAGTATCGAAAGCGCTGCCCGACGTCATCGCCGCGTGCAAGGTCGCGGGCTTCGACCTCGTCATCGTGGAAACCTCGGGGATAGGGCAGGGCGACGCGGCGATCGTGCCGCTGGTCGACGCGTCGCTGTACGTGATGACACCGGAATTCGGCGCGGCGAGCCAGTTGGAGAAGATCGACATGCTCGACTTCGCCGACTTCGTCGCGATCAACAAGTTCGACCGCAAGGGCGCGCAGGACGCGCTGCGCGACGTGCGCAAGCAGTACCAGCGCAACCGCGAGCGGTTCAAGGAGTCGCCGGACACGATGCCCGTGTTCGGGACGATGGCGTCGCGCTTCAACGACGACGGCGTCACGGCGCTGTACCAGGCGCTCGCCGCGAAGCTCGCGGAGAAGGGGCTGCATCGCAAACCCGGCACGCTGGCACCTGTTGCCACGCGCCAGTCGAGCGCGCAGCACGCGATCATGCCGCCGTCGCGCTCGCGCTACCTGGCCGAGATCGCGGAGACGGTCCGCAAATACTACCAGTGGACGGAAAACGAGACGCGGATCGCGCGCGAACGGCAGCAGCTGGCGGGGGTGAAGGCGATGCTCGCGGAGGAGTGCAAGCTGGACGTCAAGGAACTCGACGCGCTTGCCGCGGCCCGCGACGCGCAGCAGGACCCGCGCGCGAAGAAGCTGCTCGACATGTGGCCGCAGACGAAGGCCGCGTATTCCGGCGACGAATATGTCGTGAAGATCCGCGGCAAGGAGATTCGCACGGCGCTCACCACGACGTCGCTGTCCGGCACGCACGTGCCCAAGGTCGCGCTGCCGAAATTCGACGACGCGTCGGAGATCCTGCGCTGGCAGTTGAAGGAGAACGTGCCCGGCAGCTTCCCGTTCACGGCGGGCGTGTTCGCGTTCAAGCGCGAGAACGAGGACCCGACGCGGATGTTCGCGGGCGAAGGCGACGCATATCGCACCAATAAGCGCTTCCACCTTCTCGCCGACGGCATGCCGGCCAAGCGGCTGTCCACGGCTTTCGATTCGGTCACGCTTTACGGCAACGACCCCGCGATCCGTCCCGACATCTACGGCAAGGTCGGCAATTCCGGCGTGTCGATCGCCACGCTCGACGACCTCAAGGTGCTCTACGGCGGCTTCGACCTGACCGACCCGACCACGTCGATCTCGATGACGATCAACGGTCCGGCGCCGACGATCCTGGCGATGTACATGAACGCGGCGATCGACCAGCAGCTCGAGAAGTTCGAGGCGGACAACGGCCGCGAGCCTACCGACGACGAAGCCGCCAAGATCCGCGCGTGGACGCTGGCGACGGTGCGGGGCACGGTGCAGGCCGACATCCTGAAGGAGGACCAGGGCCAGAACACGTGCATCTTCTCCACCGAGTTCAGCCTCAAGGTGATGGGCGACATCCAGGAGTATTTCGTCCAGCAGGACATCAAGAACTTTTACTCCGTGTCGATCTCCGGTTATCACATCGCCGAGGCCGGGGCCAATCCGATCTCGCAGCTCGCGTTCACGCTGTCCAACGGCTTCACGTTCGTCGAGGCCTATCTCGCGCGCGGCATGCGCATCGACGACTTCGCGCCGAACCTGTCGTTCTTCTTCAGCTACGGCATGGATCCGGAGTACGCGGTCATCGGCCGCGTCGCGCGGCGGATCTGGGCGGTGGCGATGCGCGAGCGCTATGGCGCCAACGAACGCGCGCAGAAGCTCAAGTTCCACTCGCAGACGTCCGGGCGCAGCCTGCACGCGCAGGAGATCGCGTTCAACGACATCCGCACGACGCTGCAGGCGCTGATCTCGACCTACGACAACACCAATTCGCTGCACACCAACGCGTACGACGAGGCGATCACCACGCCCACCGAGGAATCGGTGCGCCGGGCGATGGCAATCCAGCTGATCATCAACCGCGAATGGGGAATCGGCAAGAACGAGAACCCCAACCAGGGCAGCTTCATCATCGAGGAGCTGACCGACCTGGTCGAGGAGGCCGTGCTGAAGGAGTTCGAGGCGATCTCGGAGCGCGGCGGCGTGTTGGGCGCGATGGAGACCGGCTACCAGCGCGGCAAGATCCAGGAAGAGTCGATGTACTACGAGCACATGAAACACGACGGCAGCTATCCGATCGTCGGCGTCAACACGTTCCGCAATCCACACAGTGAAACGGCGCCGCAAAAGGTGGAGCTGGCGCGTTCCACCGACGACGAGAAGCGCTCGCAGCTTTCGCGCCTGGCGGAATTCCACGCGCGGCACGCGGCCGAAGCGCCCGCCGCGCTGGCGAAGCTCGCGCAGGTCGTCATCGAGGACGGCAACGTCTTCGCCGAGCTCATGCGGACGGTCCGCGTCTGCTCGCTGGGACAGATCACCAATGCGCTGTTCGAGGTTGGGGGGCAGTACCGGCGCAGCATGTGATCGGGCCGGCCGCAGCGCCCCGCGGGCGCCCGTGCCGGCGTCCGGGTTGTTGACGGCAGCCGAATTATGCTAATGTCATGGTCCGCGACGCGTCCGGAGGGGACCATGAATGCGCTGCAGCTGGTGACGAGGCACCTCTATTTCGGCATCGACCCGGTGCACCTGCGCAGCGCGGCGGAGCGTGTGCTCAACCGCGTGCACGGCCAGCCGCCCGAACGCGCGACCGTGGCGCTCGACGTTCTCGCCCGTGACTTCCAGTTAAGCCCGCGCGACAGCCTGGCGATGGTCGAGGAAATGGTCCGCAGCGGATTGCTGGAACGGCCGCAGCCCCATTCCGACCAGTACGCGATCACCGACAAGTTCCGGCAATACGCGCAGGCGCGCATCGTCGAGCCGATGCCGCGCACCCGCGCGCAACTGCTGCTGACGCACATGGCCGACCTGGCCGAGCATTTCAACCGCACGGCGGCACGGAACAAATATGAAATCGAGGAGCTGGCGGTCTACGGCAGCTACATGAGCCGCGAGCCGGAACTTCCCGAGGTTTCCATCGGCGTGACCGGTCGGCGCCGCGCGCCCGATACTCGTCCCATCGTCGGGCGCGCCAACACGCCCACCGCCGGCCGCGAGCAGATCCGCGTCCTGTTCGAGGAGCTGAGCAGCTTCGTGCAGGTCCGGTTCTTTCATCACCTGCAGGACGTGCCGCGGCCGTTCAGCGTGTTCTTCCGCGACTAGTAGCGGCGGCCTCAGCGAGCTTCTACCAGTTGCATCCGCCGTTGTTGCCCACCGAACTCGCCACCAGCGGAACCACCGCCAGGATGCCCAGCCCCGCGTAGGCGGTCCGGCAATCCGGCTTCGCGGCTTTCGCGATGTCTTCGGCCAGCTTGTCCTTCTTCTCCACCGGCGGTGGCGGGATCATGTTCAGCACGCCACGCGACGGGGAGCCTTCGGCGGCGATCTCTCGCGCGCGCCTTTTCATCGACTCGACGGTGACGGGGGGCTGTGCTCCCGATTCCGCGGCCGGCGCATCGCGCTTGGTGCCGAATATCTCGTCCTCCACGCTGGGCGCGCCGAAGCGCAGCCGCTGCGGGTCTCCGCTGGCGGGGGCCTCCGCGCGCGCAGCGGGTGGCTTTCCCGGCACGCCGGTCGGCGCAACATCGACGGGAGCTGCGCGTGGCGCGGACTCAACTGTCGGAACGGATTCGCGTGCCGGTGTGGGCGCCGGTGTCGGCACTGCCCGCGCGGGCGCGACCACTTCCACGGGCACCTTGCGCGGCGCCGGCAATTCGACGGGAGGCGAGAGAGTACGCTCGGTCGGCGCCGGTGCGATTCGTTCGATCGGCAAAGCCTGCGGCACCGGCACGTCGCGCGGCTTCGCTTCCACCGGGGGCGCCAGTTCGCGCTCGATCTTCGGTGGCGCGGCTTTCTCAACCGGCGCGGGTACCGGCGCCTCCTCCTCGCGCGGCTTCAATTCGACGGGCGGCGCGCGCGGCGCGACGGGCACCTCGCGTGGCCGAAGATCGACGGGTGGTGCCAATTGCCGCTCGATCTTAGGCGGCACGATCCGCTCGAGCGGCGTCACCGGCGGCAGCGTGAAATCCCGCGGCGCGACTTCCTTCTCCGGTGCCGGTGGCGCAGCTTTCGGCGGCGCAACTTGCGGTGGCATGAGGGCGGGTGTGACGAGCGGTTTATCGACCTCCTCCGGCGCGGTGCGGTCGAGGCGCGGCAATGCGTCGGCGGGCGGGGGCCGCGGCGTCAGAGAAATTTCCGGAACGGCGTCGCGGACTTCCACCGGCGGCGGCGAAGGCGCGGGCGCCGGCGTTGCACTCGACGTCTCCGGTGGCGCCGCGAGCGCCTCGGTCCTGACCTTGGGCGGCGCGGCCGGCGATTGCGTCGCGCCCTCCATGCGCCGCAACAGCGCTGCGCCCGGCGGTTTCGCTTCGGCACCTGGCGCCAGTGTGAAGCCGGAACCACGCTCCGGTGACAACTGTCGCAGCGTCACGTCGAGCGGGCCCATCCAGCCGTCGCCGCGCCGCGCGCCGCCCAAGGTCGCGGTGCCGAACACGAGCACCACCAGCATGTGCAGCAGCATCGACAGCAGAACGAATTGCAGCAGCAGTGGCGACTCGAGTTGGAGCCGCGCGATTCGCGAACGTACGGACAGGCTTGGCGTGGTCAAGGGCGGGCGGGGATCCGGCGCGGGCAGCAATGGAACGGATTCCAAGAATACCGCGCCGGCGCGTTCGCGTAATATCGGGATGTGCGCCGGGGCCGACCCGTCCGCTCCCGCGAATCCACGAGCCCGACCTTGGCCGATTCCACGCATTGGGCGTTTCCCGCGAACCTGCAACCTAAGGCGGATGGACTGCGCTTCGACCTGAACCAGGCGCTGCGTTCGGTCGTCATGCTGCGCGCCGAAATTCCGGACGATGCGTTCACCGCGGGGATCCTGGGCACCGAGCGCTTCGGCAACGCCATCGTCATTCGCGACGACGGCCTCATGCTCACGATCGGGTACCTGATCACCGAGGCTGAGTCGATCTGGCTGACGACCAACGAAGGCGTGGTCATTCCCGGCCACCCGCTCGCCGTCGATTTCGCGACCGGCCTGGGGCTGGTCATGCCGCTGGGAAAGCTCGACGCGCCGGCGCTGGCGCGCGGTTCCGGCGAATCCCTCGCGGCAGGCGACGAAGTCGTCGTCATCGGCCACGGGGGACGGACGCACGCGCTGCTGGCGCAGGTCTTCGCCAAGCGCGAATTCGCGGGGTTCTGGGAATACGTTCTGGACGAGGCGATCTATACGACGCCGCCGCATCCGGAGTGGAGCGGCGCGGCGCTGGTCGGCATGGACGGCCGCCTGCTCGGCATCGGTTCGCTGTTCGTGCAGGAAGCCGTCGACGACAAGGCACAGAAGGGCAACCTCTTCGTGCCCGTCGACGTGATCGAGCCGATCCTGGACGACCTTCTGACGCGTGGGCATCCGTCGACGCCTCCGCGCCCGTGGCTGGGGATGTACACCGGCGAGGACAACGGCCGCCTCGTCGTCGGCGGCGTTGCCAGCGACGGCCCGGCGGACGCGGCCGGCGTGCAGCCCGGCGACGTGGTCGTCGACGTGGCCGGCAAGCGCGTCACGGGACTGGCCGAGCTTTTCCGCAGCGTGTGGCGGCAGGGTCCGGCGGGAACGCAGATCGCCCTGGGCCTGCTGCGCGAAGGCACGCCTGTTCGCCTGGACGTGCGTTCGGGCGACCGCGCCGACTTCCTGCGCAAGCCCCGGCTGCAGTAGCCTTCAGCAACAATCGGCGCCGCGCCGCGCGTCAGCAGGGATCGTAGTGCAGGTAGCCGGTGGTGACGCCGTTGCGACCGCTGACGCGCTCCAGCCTGCCGCAGCGAACCATCGGCGCCACATCGCGCGCCGGGTAATACAGCGGATTGCCGGCGCCCGGCAGCGGCGGATCGCCTGCATTCACCGCCACGATCTTCGCGGCACCCTTGCCGGAGGTGTCCGCTTCGCAATCGACGGCCTTGCCCGACGCCTGGATCATGCGCACGGCGGTCATGCCATTGCCCGCGGGCCCGGCCTTGGCGATCCACTTCGCGCGGGACTCATCGCCGCTCATGCACAGGTTGATGGCCGGCAGCAGGTCGGGCAGCGTACGCGCCCAATCGTCCGGCGTCTTCTTCGGAAAATCGGCAACGGGTGCTGCCTTGACGTCGTAGCCGGCAAGCACGGTGCAGCAGCCGGTCAGCGCTTCGCCGGGCTTCAACGACACCATGGCGCGCCACGGCAGCGGCGGCCCGTCGGCCATCGTCGAGCGGCAGGCTTCCTCGCGCAGCGTGACGACGAGCGTTTCGCGCGGCAGGTGCGTGGAATCGCCGCGCCAGATGACGGCCGCGGGCGTCAGGAACATGAATGCCTGCGGCGCGCCGCGGAAGATCACCTCGCGGTTGCCCTTGGTGGCGAGGCGATTGAACACCACGGTCGTGCGGCTGGCTTCCATCTGCCAGAACGGTTCCTCGCCGCGGCACATGGCACCCTGCACGACGACGGCCTGCTGCGCGGGCGCTGCGCTCGCGGCCAACGCCAGCGCGGCAAATGCGATGCCGGAAACCAATCGTGCCATGCGGTGCTCCCGGGTGATGATTTGGGCCGTCGCGGACGGCCGGTTCACCGGACCGATCCGCGATCCCGAAGGACGAAGCTGAACAGTCATGATAGCGCGCGCCGGGACGCGCCGATCATTTCGGGGTGTACGACTCCGGAACCCACCCGCCGCCCAGCGACTTGGCGAAGTCGACGATCGACAGCCGCGCGTCGCGCGCCGCGCCGATGCGCAGCGTTTCCGCGGCGAGCAGCGTCCGCTGCGCGTCGAGCACTTCGAGGTACGACGTGCGGCCGGCGTTGTAGCGCAGGTTCGCCATCTCGAGCGCGACCGCGAGGTCGTTGCGGCGATCCGTTTCGGCGGCAAGCACGTCGCGCGCCGAGCGGTTGGCGACCAGCGCGTCGTGCACTTCGCGGAACGCGTTTTGCACCGTTTGCAGATACTCGACGGCGGCCAGGTCGTTGTTGGCCTTCGCCAGTTCCACCTGCGCTTCGATCGACTGCAGCGAGAACAGCGGCTGCACCAGGCCGAAGCCGATGCCCCAGATGCCCGCGGGGGAAGTGAACAGGCTGCCGATCTTGGCGGCGTCGGAGCCGAAGTTGCCGGTCAGCCCCAGCGTCGGGAAGTAATTCGCGCGCGCCGACTGGATGCGCAGGTCCGACGCGGCGAGATAGGCTTCCGAGCGCGCGACGTCGGGCCGGCGCTCGAGCAGTCCGGAAGGCAGGCCCGATGGCAGCTGCGGCACGGAGGTGACCGCCTCGATCGTCCGCCCGCGGTCGATCTCGGGCAGGAACACGGCGCGCGGCGAGCGCCCGGTCAGCGTCGCGATGGCCGCTTCCAGCTGTCCGACGGACTTCTTCGCGCGGGCGATGTCCGCGACGACCGCGGAGCGTTCCGCCTCGGACTGCTTCAGGTCGTACAGGCCGATCAGCCCGGCGTCGTAGCGGTCGCGCTGCAGCTGCACGGCTTCCGTGCGTGACTTGAGCGTGTCCTCGAGCACGGCGAGTTCCGCGTCCGCGGCGCGCAGCCGGAAATAGGCGGAGGCGACATCGGAGGCGACGGTGATGCGCACCACCTCGCGATAGTACCGCGCGGCGGCCACGTCGTTGGCGGCAGCCAGCGAGCCGCTGCGGTATTTGCCCCAGACGTCGAGTTCATAGGACATGCCCAGCGCCACGCGGAAATCGTTGCTGATCACCGGCGTGCCCGGCGGCAGCGCCGGGGAGCTGACGGACGAAATGCGGTTGCGTCCCGCGTCGACGTTGAGGTCGACGTTCGGGAGCAGGTACGAATCCGCCAGCAGCACGTTCGCGCGCGCCGCCTCGATCCGCGCGAGCGTGGCCCTGAGGTCGAGGTTGTTCGCGAGCGCCTCGGCGACGACCTTGTCCAGCACCGGGTCGTCGAACAGCGTCCAGTAGTGCTCGAGCGCCGCGTTTTCCGCCGGCGTTGCCGCGCCCGGCGGCAGGTCGTACTTTGGCGTAACGGGCTGCGTCACGGCGCAGCCCGCCAGCATCGCCGCGGCGGCGATCGCGACAATTCTCCGCGCGGGCCTATTCATGGCGTTCTCCCGCCACGCCGCGCGGCGGATGACCCGGGGTGTCCGGCGGCTTCAGATGCGCGATGGTCCGCGCGTGTTCCACTTCGTGCATCAGCTGGTCCTTGGTGCGCGACTCCTTGACGCGGAGGTCGATGATCAGGCGGAAGAACATCGGCACGAAGAAGATGGCGAGAAACGTCGCGGCGATCATCCCGCCCATGACGCCCGTGCCGGTCGATTGGCGCGCCCCGGCGCCGGCGCCGGTGGAGATCGCCAGCGGCAGCACGCCCAGGATGAACGCGAGCGACGTCATCAGGATCGGCCGGAACCGCAGGCGCGCCGCCTCGATGGCCGCGGCCGACGCCGACATGCCTTCCTCCTTGCGCAATATCGCGAACTCGACGATCAGGATCGCGTTCTTCGCGGCGAGGCCCAGCAGCGTGACGAGGCCGATCTGGAAATAGACGTCGTTGGTCATGCCGCGCAGCCACACGGCGGCCAGCGCGCCGAACGTGCCGAACGGCAGCGCCATCAGCACCGAGAACGGCAGCGACCACTTTTCGTACTGGGCCGCGAGGATCAGGAACACCATGATCACCGCCAGCCCGAGCGCGAACGTGGAGGCGCCGGTGGAGCGCTTTTCCTGGAACGACGTGCCGCCCCAGTCGTAACTGAAGTCCGCCGGCAGCACTTCGTTGGCGATGGCCTCGACGCGCGCGATTGCCTGGCCCGAGCTGACGCCCGGCGCACCGCTGCCGAAGATCTTCACCGCCGGCAGGTTGTTGAAACGGTCGAGCGAGTCCGGACCGGACGAGTACTTGACGGTGGCGAGCGCCGACAGCGGGATCATGTCGCCCTTGCTGGAACGTACGTAGACGGCGCCGATGTCGTCGGGGCGGCTGCGGTACGCCGGGTCCGCGGACATCAGCACCTGCCACGCGCGGCCGTACTTGTTGAAGTCGTTCACGTAGTAGTTGCCGAGCGTTGCCGACAGCGCGCTGAACACGTCGTTGATCGGGACGCCGACCTTCTTCGCCTTCTCTCGGTCGACGTCGATGCGGAGCTGCGGCACGTTCGCGCGCCACAGCGTCTGCGCGAAGCCCAGCTGCTTGTCGCTGTTGACGCGCTGCAGGAACGCTTGCGTCACGTCGTTCATCCGCTTCGATCCGCCTTCGCCGCGGCTCTGGATGTAGAACTCGTAGCCGCCGGCGGTGCCCAGCCCGAAGATCGGCGGCGGGTTGAACGCCAGCACCAGTGCTTCCTTGATGCCCGCGGTCTTGCCGAAGAGTTCGCCGACCAGGTCCTGCGCCTTCACCTTGCGCTCGTCCCACGGCACCTGCGTCACGAAGATCGTCGCGGCATTGTTGCGGAAGCCGCCGCCCAGGAAATCGAAGCCGGTGAAGGAAATGATGTCCTTGTTGGCCGGATTGGAACGGATGGCGGCTTCGACCTTGGTGACGACCTTGTCCGTGCGCGCCAGCGTCGCGCCATCGGGCAGGATCGCGGCCGCGATGTAGAAGCCCTGATCCTCGTCGGGCACCAGGCTGCCCGGCGTGAACTTCCACAGGCCGACGGTGATGGCGACCATGCCGGCGAAGAGGAGGAGGCCAAGTGCGCCGCGGCGGATCAGGAACGTCACGCCGGACGTGTAATGTCCGGTGACGCGGCCGAACCAGCGGTTGAACGCCGCGAAGAAGCCGCGCACCGGCGGCGGATCGCGCTTCAGCACCAGCGCGCACAGCGCCGGCGTGAGCGTCAGCGCGACCAGTCCCGAGACCACGACGGCGATCGATATCGTCACCGCGAACTGGCGGTAGAGTTCGCCGGTCAGGCCGCCCAGGAACGCGATCGGTATGAACACGGCGGTCAGCGTCAGGACGATGGCGACGATCGGACCGGTCACCTCGTGCATCGCCTTGATCGCGGCCTCGCGCGGACTTGCGTTGTCCTCGTGCATGATCCGCTCGACGTTCTCGAGCACGACGATGGCGTCGTCGACGACGATGCCTATCGCCAGCACCATGCCGAACAGCGTCAGCGTGTTGATCGAATAGCCGAGCACGAACAGGCCCGCAAACGCGCCGAGCAGCGAGACCGGCACGGCGATCAGCGGAATCAGCGTCGCGCGCCAACTCTGCAGGAACAGGTAGACGACGAGGAACACCAGGATCATCGCCTCGCCCAGCGTGTACACGACTTCGCGTATCGACACTTCGACGAAGCGTGTCGTGTCGTAAGGGACCGCGTAGGAAAGCCCCTCCGGGAATTTCGCCGACATCGAGGTGAGGCTCGCGCGCACGCTCTTCGCCACGTCGAGCGCGTTGGCGCCCGGCTGCAGGAAGATGCCGACCAGCGTGGCCGACTTGCCGTTGAAGCGGCCGATGAAGTCGTAGTCCTTGGAGCCCAGTTCGACGCGCGCGACGTCGGACAGCCGCACGGTGGAGCCGTTGGGATCGGCGCGGACGATGATGTCGCCGAACTGCTTGGCGTCGGTGAGGCGGCCCTGCGCGGTGATCGTATAGACGAGGTCCTGGCCGGTGTTGATCGGCGCCTGGCCGACCTTGCCCGCCGAGAACTGCGCGTTCTGCTCGTTGATGGCGGCGACGACGTCGGCCGGCGTGAGCTTCAACTGCGCCAGGCGGTCCGGCTTCACCCAGATCCGCATCGCGTAGTCCTTGGCGCCGAAGATCTGCACGTTGGTGGTGCCCGGCAGGCGCTTCAGCTGGTCGAGCACGTTCAGCGTGACGAAGTTCGAGATGAAGAGGTCGTCGTGACGGTCGTCGGGCGAGTAGAACGCGAGGACCTGCAGGAACGACGACGAGCCGCGCTCGACCGACACGCCCTGGCGCCGCACTTCCTCGGGCAGGCGGGGTTCCACCTGCTTGACGCGGTTGTTGACGTTGACCGCGGCGTCGTCGATGCGCGTGCCGATCTCGAACGTGACCTGGATGGAAAGGATGCCGCTCGACGACGAGTTCGAGCTCATGTACAGCATGTTCGGCACGCCGTTGATCGCGTTTTCCAGCGGCGACGCGACGGTCTTTTCCAGCACCTCGGCCGACGCGCCGGGATAGACCGCCTGCACAGTGACGACGGGGGGCGCGATCTCCGGGTACTGCGCGATGGGCAGCGTGCGCATCGCGGCCAGTCCGGCCAGAACCAGGAACAGCGATATCACGGCCGCGAAGATCGGCCGGTCGATGAAGAAGCGCGAGAACATTGTTGTGCCTCGCGATCAGGACTTGGGCGCGGCGGCGGGCTTGGCGCCGTCGTTGGCCGGGACCGCTGCCGGTGCGGCAGGTGCTCCACCTCCGACTGCGGCAGCCGGCGCACCGGCGGCAGCTGGCGGTCCACTCGCGGCAAGCTTGATCGGCGCGCCGGGGTGCAGCTTCGTCAGCCCGTCGACGATCACCTTGTCGCCCGCCTTGAGACCGGTTTCGACGACCCACATGTTGCTGCCGCCGATGGTCACCCAGTCGCCCAGCGTGACGGGACGCGCGGACGCGACGTCCTTGCCGTCCTTGTCGCGGTCGGCGACGTAGACGAACTTGCCCTGCGCGCCGTCGAGCACGGCGGTCTGCGGAACCGTCAGCGCGTTGTTGCGCACGGCGCCCGCGAGCGTCACCCGCACGAACTGGCCCGGCTTCAGCACGCCGTCGGCGTTGGGAATTTCCGCGCGCATCTCGAACGTCCCCGTCGACGGGTTGATCCGCGTGTCGGCGAAGTTGATGCGGCCGCGGCGCGGAATGGTCGTGCCGTCGGCCAGCTTGACCGTCACGTCGTAGGCGTTGTCCTTGGGCAGCGTCAGCCGGCCTTCGCCTACCGCGCGATTGAGCGCCAGCTGCTCGTTCTCGGAAATGGCAAACGGAATCCAGATCGGGCTGGATTGCGAGATCGTGGTGAGCAGCGTGTCGTTGGCGGTGACGAGGCTGCCTTCGGACTTGGGCGCGCGGCTGGACAATCCGGCGATCGGCGCGACGACGCGCGTATAGCCAAGCGAGAGTTTCACTTCATCGAGCTTGGCCTGCGCCGCCTTGACCGACGCCGCGGCCAGTTCGGCGTTTGACATCGCGTCGTCGGCTTCCTTCTGGCCGACGGCCTTTTTCTCCGCCAGCGGCTTCAACCGCGCCACTTCGCGGTCGGACTGCGCCTTTTGCGCCTGGGCGCGCACGACATCGGCCTCGAGCGCCGCCGCCTGCGCAGCGAGCGGCTTGGGATCGATCACGAACAGCACCTGCCCGGCCTTGACCGGCGCACCTTCCTGGAAAAGCTTCTGCTCAAGGATGCCGGTGACGCGCGCGCGCACCTCGACCTCCTTGGAGCCGGCGGTCTGGCCCACGTATTCGTAGGTGGCGGGTACGGCCGAAGGCTGGACGGCGAACGTCGTCACTTCGGACGGTGGAAACCCCTGGAAGCCCGGCGGCTGCGAGGGCCCGCAAGCCGCGACGATGAAGGCGGCGACGATGGGCAGGAGCGGGAAGGCGAGGCGGCGATGGGGGACGCGCATGAATGACTCCGGGCTTGATCCAGGGCAAGGCTGGGGCACAAACTGCTTGCCAACAGGTCGCAGATTACATACATTCACGGATGTTTGTAAAGTCCCCGTGAGATGGACAGGTAAAAATGGCCAGAAGAACCAAACTGGAGGCGCAGGTTACCCGGGAGCGGCTACTCGACGCCGCCGAAGGCGTATTCCGGCAGCGCGGCGTGACCCGGACGTCGCTCGCTGAGATTGCGGCCGCCGCCGGCGTCACACGTGGCGCCGTTTACTGGCATTTCAAGGACAAGGCCGCGCTGTTTCACGCGATGTGCGACCGCGCGACGCTGCCGCTCGACGCCCTGTTTGAGCGCGCCGGCGAAACCGCGTCCGCCGCGCCGCTGCAGACGCTGCGCGAGCTATGCGTGGGTGCGCTGCAACGTCTCGCGGTCGACGCGCGCACGCAGGTCGTATTCGACGTGATCTTCCACAAGACCGAGATGGTGGACGAATTGGCCGACATCGCGACGTCGAACGAAACCGAGCGCTGCCGGTGCCTGAGCCAGATCGAGGTCATCCTCAGGCGCTGCGCCGAAACCGGGGACCTTCCGCCCGACACCGATCCGGTGCTCGCGGCGCACGGTCTCAACGCGCTGATGGTCGGCATCATGCACCAGTGGGTGCTCGATCAGTCTTCCTACGATCTCGCCGCCGCGGCACCGGCGCTGATCGACACGTACCTCGCCGGGCTGGTCGCGCGCCCGCCGCGGCGCGCGCCGCGGACCATGCCACGCGTGCGCGCCAAGATCGTGTGCGCCTGACGGCACAATCCCCGCTTCACCATACTCAACCGGACGGATCCGCCATGACCACCATCCACCGCGTCGGCATCGTCGGCGCCGGCACCATGGGCAACGGCATCGCCCAGGCCTGTGCAGTGTCCGGTATCGACGCCATCATGATCGACGTCGCGGAAACGGCGGTCATGCGCGGCCTGGCGACGATCACCGGCAGCCTGGACCGCCTGGTGAAGAAGGAGAAGATCAAGGCCGCGGACAAGGACGCCGCGCTGCTGCGCATCAAGGGCTCGACCGTCCATGAAGACCTCGCCGACTGCGATCTGGTCATCGAAGCCACCACCGAGAACCTGGAACTGAAACTGAGAATCATTCGCCAGATCGACAGCCTGGCCAAGCCGACCGCGCTGGTCGCGTCGAACACGTCGTCGATCTCGATCACCACGCTCGCCGCGATCACGTCGCGGCCCGCGCAATTCCTCGGCATGCACTTCTTCAACCCAGTGCCGATGATGACGCTGGTGGAACTGATCCGCGGGCTGCAGACCTCCGACGCCACGGTTGCCGCGGGCATCGATTTCGCGAAGCGCCTGGGCAAGGAACCCGTCGTCGTGAAGAACGCGCCGGGCTTCGTCGTCAATCGCCTGCTCTGCCCGATGCTGAACGAGGCGGTCTTCGCGCTGCAGGAAGGGCTGGCGAGCGCGGAGGACATCGACAAGGGAATGATGCAGGGCTGCAACCACCCAATCGGCCCGCTCGCGCTCACCGACATGGTCGGGCTCGACGTGCTGCTCGCGGTGATGAACGTCTTCTACACCGACTTCAATGACCCCAAGTACCGCCCCGCGCCGCTCCTGAAGGAGATGGTTGCCGCCGGGTACCTCGGCCGCAAGACCGGCCGGGGGTTCTACACGTACAAGTGACCTTCCCGGCGGCCATGTGCCGCCATCCCTCGACGCAGGTTCACCACGGCAGCGTGCGAACCGGCTAAGATGCATGTGCAAAATGCGGCCGTCGACGCCGGCACCAGACCGGCGACATGAACGGCGGCAGTACCATGCCCGGAGGAGTGGATGGAGGAGAGGGTCGACACGTTTCCGCGATGCCTGCTGCACCACGCCAAGGTGCGGCCCGGGCATCCCGCGGTGCGCGAAAAGGACCTCGGCATCTGGCAGACGTGGACGTGGGGCGAAGTCGCCGCGGAAGTCCGCGCACTCGCCTGCGGCCTGGCCGCGGAAGGATTCAAGCGCGGCATGCACCTGGCGATCAACGGCGACAACCGGCCGCGGTTGTACTGGTCGATGGCCGCGGCGCAGGCGTTGGGCGGCATCCCCGTGCCGATGTACCAGGATGCGCCGGCCGCCGACATCACCTACGTGCTGAACGACGCCGAGATCGCGTTTGCGGTCGTCGAGGACCAGGAGCAGGTCGACAAGATGCAGGAGGCGCAGCCGCAGGTGGCCACGCTTTCGCACATCTACTACGACGACCCGCGCGGCCTGCGCAACTACCGGAACGTGACGAGCTTCGACCGGCTGCAGGAAATCGGCCGCGAGTTCGATCGCGCGCACCCCGGGTTCTACGAAGCGGAAATCGCCAAGGGCAGCCCCGACGACGTCGCGATCATGCTGTACACGTCGGGCACGACCGGCCGGCCGAAGGGCGTGTGCCAGGCACACTCGGCGCTCATCAGCGCGGCGCAGGGCGGCATCGCCTTCGACCACCTCACCGCCGACGAGAGCATCCTGTCCTACCTGCCGATGGCGTGGGTTGGCGACAACCTGTTCTCGTACGCGCAGGCGATGGTCGCGGGCTTCACGATCAACTGTCCGGAATCCGGCGACACGGTGATGACGGACCTGCGCGAGATCGGGCCGACCTATTACTTCGCGCCGCCGCGCGTGTTCGAGAATCTCCTCACGCAGGTGATGATTCGCATGGAGGACGCCGGCGCCATCAAGCGCGCGCTCTTCCATCGCTTCATGAAGGTTGCAAAGGCGTGCGGCGCCGAAGTCCTGGACGGGCAGCCGGTGCCGCTTTCCGACCGGCTGCAATACTGGCTGGGCAACGTGCTCGTCTACGCGCCGCTGCGCAACGTGCTCGGCATGAGCCGCATCCGGGTTGCCTACACCGCGGGCGCGGCGATCGGGCCGGACCTCTTTCGCTTCTACCGCTCGATCGGCGTCAACCTGAAGCAGCTCTATGGCTCGACGGAAACCTGCGCCTATGTTTGCCTGCAACCGGATCGCGGCGTGAAGTTCGACACCGTCGGCCTGCCTGCGCCCGGCGTCGAGGTGAAGATCGGCGAGTCGGGCGAGGTGCTGGTCAAGGGTCCGATGCTGCTCAAGGAATACTATAAGCGTCCGGACGCGACGGCGGAGTCGATCGACGCGGAAGGCTACTTCCATACCGGCGACGCGGGACTGTTCGACGCGGGTGGGCAGTTGAAGATCATCGACCGCGCCAAGGACGTGGGCAAGCTCGCAGATGGCGCGATGTTCGCACCCAACTACATCGAGAACAAGTTGAAGTTCTTCCCGCACATCAAGGAGGCGGTGGCGTTCGGCCATGGCCGCGGCATGGTGTGCGCGTTCATCAACATCGACGTGGGTTCGGTCGGCAACTGGGCCGAGCGCCGCGGCCTCGCCTATTCCGGCTACACGGACCTGGCGCAGAAGGCCGAGGTCTACGGCCTCATCCGCGAGTGCGTGGAACAAGTCAATGCCGAGCTCGCCACGGAAGGCGAGCTCGCCGAGTCGCAGATCCACCGTTTCCTGATCCTGCACAAGGAACTGGATCCCGACGACGACGAACTGACGCGCACACGCAAGGTGCGGCGGGGCTTCGTCGCGGAGAAGTACGGCGTTCTCGTCGACGCAATGTACGGGGGACTTGCGTCGCAGCACATCGAAACGCTGGTGCGCTTCGAGGATGGCCGGACCAACATGGTGGCCGCGGACCTGCGCATCGAGGACGCGCGGACGCTTGCTGCGCAACCGCTCAAGGCGGCCTAAGGCGACCTAAGGCGACGGCATGGATACAGCGCAGCGCACCATTGGAGCCCCCGTCCTCAAGCTCGACAACATCTCGCTGTCGTTTGGCGGCGTGAAGGCGCTGTCGGACATCAGTTTCGACGTGCGCGAGCACGAGATCCGCGCGATCATCGGCCCCAACGGCGCGGGCAAGAGCTCGATGCTCAACGTGATCAACGGCGTCTACCGGCCGCAGAAGGGCACGATAACGTTTCGCGGCGCCGTTCGCCGCGACATGGACCCGCACGACGCGGCGGCGCACGGCATCGCCCGCACGTTCCAGAACATCGCGCTGTTCCGCGGCATGTCCGTGCTCGACAACATCATGACCGGACGCAACCTCAAGATGCACGCGAGCTTCCTCGAGCAGGCGATCTGGGTGGGCCGCGCGCGGCGCGAGGAGCTGGAAAACCGCGCGAAGGTCGAGGAAGTGATCGACTTCCTCGAGATCCAGCACATCCGCAAGATACCGGTCGGGCGCCTGCCCTACGGCCTGCAGAAGCGCGTCGAGCTGGCGCGCGCGCTGGCGGCGGAGCCGACGATGCTGCTGCTGGACGAGCCGATGGCCGGCATGAACGTGGAGGAGAAGCAGGACATGTGCCGCTTCGTCCTCGACGTCAACGAGCAGTACGGCACGACGATCGTCCTGATCGAGCACGACATGGGCGTGGTGATGGACATCTCCGACCGTGTGGTGGTGCTGGACTACGGCAAGAAGATCGGCGACGGGCCGCCCGACGAGATCCGCAGCAACCAGGCGGTCATCGACGCGTATCTCGGCGTGGCGCACTGAAGCGCGTACGAATTGAGCACGGAAATGAGCACGGAAATGAGCACGGAACTGAGCACGGAACTGAGCTGACATGTCTTTCTTCTTCGAAGTCCTCATCGGCGGGCTCCTCTCGGGCGTGATGTACTCGCTCGTGGCACTGGGCTTCGTGCTGATCTACAAGGCTTCCGGCGTATTCAACTTCGCGCAGGGCGCGATGGTGTTCTTCGCGGCACTTACGTACGTCGGGCTGCTGGAGCATGGCCTGTCGCCGTGGCTGTCCATCCCGGCGACGCTCGTGGTGATGATCGTGCTGGGGCTGGTGACCGAGCGCGTCGTGCTGCGCCCGCTCGTCAACCAGCCGCAGATCACGCTGTTCATGGCGACGATCGGCCTCGCGTTCTTCATCGAGGGCCTGGCGCAGCTCGTTTGGGGCGCCAACGTGCGCGGCCTCGAGCTCGGTCTGCAGGACGAGCCGATCCAGTGGCTGACCGACCACACGGGCATGAACGTCTCCAAATTCGACCTGGTGGCGGCGGGCGTGGCGGCGCTGCTGGTGACCGCACTCGCGCTGTTCTTCAGCCGCACGCGGATTGGCCGCGCGTTGCGCGCCGTCGCCGACGATCACCA
>Ga0302321_100001764_pt1 | contig 18495 bp, 11 predicted proteins | sample Fen_T0_1_FD_202505 | JGI IMG/M metagenome (GOLD analysis project Ga0302321, IMG submission 202505) | Peat permafrost microbial communities from Stordalen Mire near Abisko, Sweden - Fen_T0_1 | ecosystem: Environmental > Terrestrial > Soil > Wetlands > Permafrost | place: Sweden: Abisko...
GCGTTATGGCGCGATGTTCTTGGGTAGCTTGTGCAATCGAGGCATGACACGCGAGCAAGACGGTGCCGTTGCCGCGCGCCTCGGCAGCCAGATTGTGTCTGACCCAATAACTGTCGTATACCGATTGCCGTGCAGCGAGACTCTCGGCGTGGTGTTCCAGCCGTTCCGCACTGTAGATTTCATCACGGATCACCTCGTCGTCTTGATCCGAGGCGGGCGGATGTCCAAGAACAATACCTAGGGAGCGCAACGATTCCAGCATGCTCGCTTATCCCGAAGACCGACCACGCGAATCCCCCGCGCGGTGTGCGCGACGGTCGCAGGGACAGCGGCGGTGAAACTTGAGTTTTGACGAAACCGACAAGCAGACGCTGGGGCAGCGCTACATCAACTTCAGGTCCGACAGCGCGATGAACATCACCAGAGCGATAGGGTATCCGAGCAGCCAGAATAAAATCCAGGCCGCTGCTTTGTTGTTCCCGTCGCTTCGTACTCTCACGTTGGTATCTTGTAACTTCATCTCGGTCACCTTCTTGGGTTGCACGATCGATATCCGTCGACCGTTCGATGGTGAGTTGCTAAGCGCAGCATCCATACCACGCTCGAGTGATCAGTCCTTGTCCTGACGAATCAGGCAGGTGCAACCACGCCTGCATGATGACTCATGCACTTTCCGCAGAAGCTGTTACATAGACGCTTGTAGTCATTACAAGACGTCTGGCACGCTCCGACTATCGATTGGAACTACTGGCCACCTGGATCCGAAGTCTGGGTGCGACGCCCGACGAGTTCCTCCAGGACCTCGCAAAGACGGTCGTATTCGCGCGACTTGTCGAAGAAATAGTCGGCGCCAAACTCCATGCTTCGACCACGATACTGTTGCGTCGCGTAGTTGGTGAGAACCAAAACAGTCACGCGCGGCTTTGCAGGGTCTGTCCGCAGAGCCTTGAGCACATTGAAGCCATGACCCTCCTTCAGCTGAAGATCCAGAACCACAGCGTCATAAGAGGCTGCTCTCAGTCCGGCGATGGCATCCGCCTCGGTTTCCGCGAAACCCGCCACTTCGACGTGCTCGATCGAAGAAATAGTTTCGGTGAGACGCTCGCGTATGACTGCGGAGTCCTCGACCAGGAAGACTCTGAGCGGATCCATCATGAATGGCGGCATCGACACGGACCGGGAAGAGGGGGTCACGACTCGCGCGCCCGACAACTAACGCACACCCGCGTACCGACAGCTATCACCTCGGCATACACGTAGCCTTCGATACACGCGCGACACCTCCTTCGCGCATCGAGTACGGGAAGATCTACACATGTATCTTGCGATGAGGAGAAAATCTTAAGTTACTCGATGATCTTGTTCTTTACTGCGTAATAGGTCAGATTGGCATTGCTGCTCATCTGCATCTTCTCCAGAATTCTCGCCCGATACGTGCTCACGGTCTTCACGCTGAGGAATAGCTCCTCCGCGATCTTGGAGACGCTTTCGCCAGAAGCAAGCCGGTAGAAGATCTGAAACTCTCGCTTGGACAAGGTGGCGTGCGGTGGCTTGTCGGAATCGCCCGACAGGTCGCTGACGAGTACCTGCGCCACACCGGGGCTCACGTATTTTCCGCCGCCTATCACTGTCCGGATCGCAGCGACCAATTGCTCCGATGCGGTCTCCTTGCTGATATACCCGTTGGCACCGGCACGCAACAAGCTGACCGCGAATTGCTCTTCGGAGTACGCGCTTAGAATCAATACTGGGAGATCCGGACGGCTACGCTTGAGCTGTCGCAAAGTATCGATGCCATTTTTTCCGGGCATCGATATGTCCAGCAACACGACGTCGCACTCGGCTTTACGCACGCAGGCTAGCGTTTCCATACCATCCGCGGCTTCGCCAGTCACGACCATGTCTTTTTCGGCGGCGAGAAACTGTTTCAAGCCGGCCCGCACGATGGCGTGATCGTCCGCGATAATGATCCTGATCATTGAGGGTATGGCGCGCTGAGGGGGGTTGGCGACAGAGCTTTTGGTCCGCGCTGAACCGGAACGGGAACTACTCGGAAGCATGATACGCGAAAAGGCTGGGTGAATCAGATTTGCATCAAGCAGCCTTGGCTGAGTAAGTATCGGATGGAAAGAGTTCTCTTGTGCCAGCATGCTTGGGACTGCATTGTTCATCGCGAGGCCCTCCGAAGCTGAAGTCATGAAAGAAGTACGGTCTGCGCTGCAAACTCCTCGACGCGATCCGAGTACTCGTTGAGACGGTTGTAGAGGGTTTTCAGACTCACCCCGAGCACCTCGGCAGCGCGGCGCTTGTTGCCGCTGCAGTGGTCCAGCGTGGCGAAGATGGTCTTGCGCTCCATCACCGCCAACGAGGTGCCGATGCTGAATTTGAGACACCCGTGCTCGGAGGAGACCGCACGCCCCGCCGGGGTGAGCTCTTGTAACTCCACCTCTTCATCGCCCAGGATGAAGGCACGCTGCACGCAGTTCTTCAACTCGCGCACGTTGCCCGGCCAGGGGTGGCTGCGCAGCAACGCCAAGGAGGTGTCGGAGAAGCTCTTCTCGGTGTGCGCCTCCTCGTTGAGCTCGCTCAGGAACTGGCGCGCGAGCAGTTCTACATCGTCCCCGCGCGCACGCAGCGGGGGCAAGCTGATGGGGAACACGGCCAGGCGGTACATCAAGTCTTCGCGCAGCCGGTTATCGGCCACCGCGGTGGCCGGATCACGATTGGTGGCGGCCATGATGCGCGCTTCGGCCCGGATCTCCTGGTCTCCACCGACCCGGCAGAAGGTGCCTGTCTCCAATACGCGCAGCAGGCGCACTTGCATCTCCACGGGCATCTCGGTGATCTCGTCCAAAAACAGCGTCCCGCCGCTGGCCCGCTCCAGATACCCTCGGTGGGTCTTGGCCGCCCCGGTGAACGCGCCTTTCTCGTAGCCGAACAATTCGGCCTCGATCAAGGTGGCCGGGATCGCTCCGCAGTTGACCGCCACGAACGCTTGCTTGGCCCGCGCGCTCATGCGGTGGATGGTGTTGGCCACCAGTTCTTTCCCCGATCCGCTCTCGCCTACGATCAGCACGGTCGCCTCGGTCTGCGCCACCCGCTCGATCAGGTTGTACACCTGGCGCATGCACGGGGCCGACCCGTACAGCAAACCAAAGCGCGCCAGCTTGGTGGCCTTGGGCGCCTGTGGCACCACAACCATGCGCGCCAGCGTCTGCATGAAGGGCAGCGATACCGCCAACGGGTCTAGCCCGCTATCGATACTGGTGTCGATCTGGGTATTGGCTTGGTACATGGGCTCATCTCCTGAATTCTTCACCGGCTCTCTTCCTCGCCAGTCCATGCCACCCATCATGCGCGTCACCCAACACCAGGCCTATAAGCGCAACCCTGATTAGGGTGTAAGGAATAGTCTTACATGATCAACGAGCGCACGCAGACGCAAACGCGCGCGACGCATCAGGGATGATTCGGCGTGACTCAATGCGCAGACGTTACGCGCCAGATCACATTGCCGACATCGTCGGCCACAAGCAACGCACCTTGCTTGTCGAGTGCCACTCCCACCGGCCGGCCAAAGGCTGTGCCTTCGTCGCTCAGAAATCCGGTGAGTACATCGAGCGGCGCGCCAGAAGGCTTGCCATTCTCGAAGGGCACGAAGATCACCTTGTAGCCACTGTATGGCCAACGGTTCCATGAACCATGCTGGCCGATGAACATTCCGCGGGTGAAAGGAGCCGGCAATGTGGTGCCGACGGAAGAAGCCAATCCGAGTGAGGCAGTATGAGGCCCCAACGCGTAATCCGGTGCAATCGCCCTGCTGACCTGCTCGGGCAGCTGAGGTTTCACACGGTCGTCTACATGTTGACCGTAATAACTATACGGCCAACCGTAGAAGCCGCCGTCGCGCACGGAAGTCAGGTAATCCGGCACCAAGTCGCTGCCAAGTTCGTCGCGCTCGTTCACGACTGTCCATAACACCTTGCTGACAGGCTCCCACGCAAGACCATTTGGATTGCGTAGTCCCGACGCAAAAATGCGGTGCGCGCCGCTCTTAGTGTCAACCTCCCAGATCGCGGCTCGCTCCTCCTCCACCTCCAGGCCACGTTCGGCCACATTGCTGTTCGAGCCTACCGTCACATACAGCTTGGTTCCGTCCGCGCTTGCAATCAAATTCTTGGTCCAGTGATGATTGATGGGACCAGCGGGCAAATCCACTAGCTTGACGCCGGCCGCCGAGATCCGTGTATCTCCAGCGGAATAAGGGAATCTCAGGACGGCATCGGTGTCGGCTACATATAGATCGTTGCCGATCAGCACCATCCCAAACGGCGAATGGAGACCCTCGATCAGCACCGAACGCACATCCACCACTCCGTCGCCATTACTGGCGCGCAGCAGCGTAATACGGTTTGCGCTGGGTGCGCCCGCGCCCGCTTTTTTCATCATCAAGCCCATCGCCCACCCTTTGATGCCGCGACGATCGTCGGGTTTCGGCGGCGCATTGGTCTCTGCCACCAGCACATCTCCGTTCGGCAGGACATATAGCCAACGAGGGTGGTCGAGACCACTGGCGAATGCCGCGACGCGCGTGCCGGTTGCAGGCTGCGGCATGGCACCGGCAGGCCACCCTTTCGCTGGCGCCACGCGCACCGTGGGGACAAGTGTGTGCACCGGCGGCGGCAAGGTTGGCTCTGGACCAGTCCCATCAGCAATCGGCAGCTTGGCCACCTCGCCACAGGCGGTCAGCATAAAGAGCGCTCCGCTGAACGGCAAAGCGATCAGACGTATCCACATATGCTCAGGCACGGATCAGATGCGCCCCATCAGCAGCAGGATGATGACGACGATCACCACCAGACCCAATCCGCCGCTCGGCCAATAACCCCAATTCTGGCTATAGGGCCAGCTTGGAATAGCACCGACCAGCATCACGATCAGAACGACCAACAGCACGGTTGCCAATGTCATGGATATCTCCTCGACATGATTGAAATGCCCGACATGCAGATCTCCCCCACACCTGCAGCAGCCGCCATGCCAACTGCTTTCGCCTGCATACATTCAGTAACTGCTGGACTTCTATGGGAATTTGGATAGCTCAAATACTGCAATTGCTGTACGACTTGCATTGCCGTTGTAAAAGACGCTGAGTCGGCTGAGCAGGGCTCTGCAGCAGTACTAGCAAGAGGCGCTACTTCCTGCGAGTAGGCTTACGAGGTCGACGGGTGGGAGAATCGGGTCGAGTGGAATCGGCAGGATTGGCACGTTCGAATATTCGCAGCGCTTGCGCCCTGGCTTCGGTATCGACCAAGCCATTCTGCAGGTCACGAGCGGCGCGCCGCATTTCCTGCCGTGGTTCATCCACGGCTGGATCTGCGATTTCGTCGCGCTCATGCGGCAGAAGCGCAGGCCCGGCTGGCCCGGCGCGAGTCTCTTGCGCCGGCAGTCCGTCAGCAGCCGGCGGCCTGAGATCGGTTCGATGCCCGCGGCCGCGACGTTTCATCGCCTTCAGAAACCCGGTCACGTCTCTGGCGACGCGGGTGTGGAAACGATCTCGTTCGGTAGCAGAATGATGGTGGCGTCGCGCGTAGACTTGGTTTTTGCCCGGTAGAGGGCGTCGTCCGCTCTGCTGATCAGTTCCTCGTAGGTGCGCCCATCGATCGGATAGAACGCCGACCCGATGCTGGCAGTAATACGGATCTCGAATTCGTCGATGAAATAGGGCTCGCTCAGCCGACGCCGCAATTTATCGGCAACCCCGGACGCGAGGCTCGGATGGTCGATCGCCGGGAGCATCACAATGAACTCGTCTCCTCCATATCGACAAGCCGTATCTCCAGCTCGAACCGTATCCGTGAGGCGTCCGGCCAATGCCTGCAGGAGTTTATCTCCGGCGACATGTCCAAGTCGGTCATTGACACTCTTGAAGGCGTCCAGGTCGACCAGCAACAGTGCGACCTGTTTGTCTTGCCGTATTCCCTGCGCAATCGCCTGACTCAGCCGATCGCGGAGCAGGCGGCGATTTGGGAGTCCGGTGAGTTCATCGTAGCAAGCCAGTGCAAGTGCCGTTGCTTCGTTCTGCTCCAGTCGTGCCAACTCGCGAGTGAGCTGGGTGTTGATGTTCTCCAACTTCCGAATAGCGTTGCGCGCGGCCTGCACGTCCGCTTGACTCTTGAGCAGTGCTTGCCTCAGATCCGTCAGCTCGGCCGGAAGTGGCTGTAATCTTTCTTGTGACCTGTCTTGTGATTGCTCGAACATTTCACCACCGCGCCTGTGAACGTAACTCTTGGACAGCATTGCGGAGAATACTGGTACGGCGTGTCGTGTTACATCGTGTTGGACATCATTAATCTTGTCGTGTTCCTTCATCACATGCTCCGGCAAATTTGGAAAGTGCGCCGCTCGACCGAATGACGCTATTAAATCCTGACGCTATAAGGGAGATCTCCCGTGAAAGTGTTCGCGGCCCATCGTCGTCTTGACACGCTGTTGACGCCTTGATGGCAAGGAAGATTCGTCGGCTTTGTCGATTTCCGGCACATCCTTCAAGCGCTCCAGCCGATATCCCTGGGTATATACGGGTGACAGGTACCAGCCGTACTCGGGGACGAGTCCCAGCTTTGTGCGAACTCGACTGACGTGTGTGTCAAGGGTGCGTGATAGAACATTCGCCTCATGTCCCCAGACCGCATGCTGCAGGTGCCCTCTGGAGAGCAGCTTGCCGATGTTCCGCAGGAATTGAAGCGACAGATCGAAGTCTTTCGCCGTGACCTCGACCTGGCGACCCTCACGCCAGACGCTACGGGTCTCGCAATCGAGACGAAGTGTCCCGACTTCCATTGTGTCCATCGCATAGACAGATTGGTCGACGCGTCGTGCTACAACCTCCACACGCGCGAGAAGTTCGAGGCGGCGCACCGGTTTGACTAGATAGTCGTCGGCGCCAAGACGCAGCGCGTACACCACCTCCTCCTCACGATTTCTAACGCTCATCAGCAGCACCGGAATCGAGGGGCGGGCACTCTTGCGAATGTACCTCAGCGCTGCTGGACCGGCCGGATCGGAAGGATTCCAGTCCAATACAACAGCGTCGGGCACGACTCGATTGAAAGATCTGATCAGCGCCAAACCGTCGGCGAATCTATAGCAGATATGGCCAGCAAGCTCGAACCACTGACTGAGCATTGCCGCGCGGTCCTGGTTCCCTTCGACAATGGCAACGCGCATCGATCGTGCGATCCGCAGGATCGAACTGGACCCGGACAGGACTTTCGTTGCGGGATTAACCGGGTTCACCGCGGATCGCCGTTTTGAGGTGCATCGTGTTGCATTCTTTGAAGTTGAAGGCCGCGCACAGTCGATCATTGGCGAGAGACGCGGAGGCTACATTAGGCCTCATTGGCTGCGCGCACCATAGGACATTCGCTGAGAGGGGTGTAGGACTTGCCCTACTCCGTCCCCGCCTTTACGGCGGCGACCCTCGTGTTCCTGGCATGCACGAAATGCCGTTTCGATGTCGCAAATACAAACCGCGCGGCGCGGCCTGACGCGAGGAATCCTACGTGAACGCCGAGACGGCGATGTAGGCACATCTTGCCGGCAGCCAACCGAGCACTTGGCCGGAGCCGGGAGCCGGCGGAACTAGGCCGGTTCAGGCACTTACCCTCGCGACGGCGCGGCGCCTATGGACGCAAGCAATTTCTCCAGCGTCGAAAAATCGATTGGCTTTGTAAAGTGGTGATCGAAGCCAGCCTCTTTGGCACGTCGCTTGTCGTCCTCCTGCCCCCATCCCGTGAGCGCGATCAACGGCAGGGTCGAGCCCCATGATTCAGTCCGAATCCTTTCGGCCACTTCGTAGCCATTCAAACCGGGGAGGCCGATATCCAGGATCGCGACCTCGGGCCGAAATACCCTGGCCTCTTCCACGACAGACACACCGTCAGAGACGATTTTCACAACATGGCCTGAGAGCGCGAGCAGCGCCGCGAGCGCATTCGCCGCATCGGCGTTGTCCTCGGCAACCAATACGTGCAGCGGTCGAGACGGCGCCGGACTTGTGACCATCCCTCCGTGGGAGGTCACCAGTGCGCGATCCGGAGCAAACAAGGGAAGATAAACGACAAACTCGCTGCCTGCGCCCAGCCCTTGGCTATGCGCCTCGACGCGCCCGCCGTGCGCTTCAACCAGCCCACGTACGAGCGCCAGGCCGATCCCCAAGCCTCCACCAGATCGATCCAGCGCAGAAGCAGCCTGCGAAAACATCTCGAACAACCTGGGCAGGTGATCGCGTTCAATTCCGATTCCATTGTCCCTGATGGAAATTCGGATGTTGTTACCATCGCGGACCACGGAAAGTGAGATCGTTCCGCCAGGATCGGTGTACTTCGCCGCATTGCTGAGCAGGTTGGCGAGTATCTGGGCCATTCGCGTCGAATCCGCCTCCAGTTCCAGCGGACTGTCGGGCAAGGTGACCTTAAGAGTGTGTCCCTTGGCCTCGATCAGAGGCGTGCAAGTCTCCAGCGCCGCTGCGACAACAGTGGAGAAGTCCAACCGCTCCTTGCGTAGTTCGATTCGATTTCGGGTAATACGGGATGCGTCCATCAAGTCTTCGAGCAGCCTGGTCATATGTTTGGCCTGGCGGTCGATGATGTCCGACAGCTCTCGCAACCTCGCGTCCGGCGAGCCTTGCCGCTGAATCAGCGCAACGGCACTGCGAATCGGGCTCAACGGGTTGCGCAACTCATGCGCCAGCGTGGCGAGGAATTCATCCTTGCGCCGATCGGCATCGCGCAGATCCTGCTCGGCCCGAATCCGTTCGGACAACGTGGCCTGCAGCGATTCACCCTGCGACTGCAGCTCGCGATTCGCGTTCGCGAGATCCCGCGTCCGCTCCATCACCTGGGCCTCCAGCTCCATCTGTGCCGCGCGCAGCTTCTCTTCGGAGCGCTGACGCTGTGCCACTTCCTGTGCCAAGGATTCGTTCATCTCGCGCAACTGTCCCGCGCCCGGGATCGTCAGGGCGTGAGGTATCAGGAAGAGCAATGCTATCGCGGTAGGGATTGACGCGGCCGCGGTAATCGCTTTGACCGCGCCGGAGATCCAATAGTACGGATACCAAAGAGTCCAGACTTCCATCAAATGCGTGGAGCCACAGGCGATGATGAACACGCCGAATAAGACGAATATCCATCTGAAGGGAAGGTCCTGACGTCTGCGTACGAAATACACCAGAGCGAACGGAATCGAGAAATAGGCTACGCCGATGAGCGAGTCCGCTATGAGATGCAGCCAGATGAGATCCTTGTTCCATGTATAGCAAACGCCGTGAGGAAGAAATTCGCTCACCAGGTCGGTGGCTGCTTGGGCGACTGAAAAGCCGAGAGCCAAACTCACGCAGAGCAACAGGGTGAGAAACCTGGTCCGTCCATCACAACGCATAACGCCCTCCTCCATGATTGTTTGATCTTAGGTGTGTGATACGTCGACGACGAAGCCGATTGCCCCTGAGGCTCCGGCCAAGTCTAGCATCGTATCTGCCGAGCGTAGCATCCTGCATGCCGCATAGACATCTCGGAACACTGCAGGTGGCATTCCTCGTAATTTTCACAGGCGCTGTCGCGGCGACGGAATACCTGCTTGCGCCGTCGGGGCGACGCGTTGTATCGATTACATCCAACCGACTTTTCGTACATTCCCCGGCCCGGCAAGTCGCTGGAGACACTTGCTGAACGTATTGTTTTTCTTCCAGTTTCGATGAAATTTAGATTGGTATGTGCATTGCATACAGCGAAGCTGGTCTATATCGCATCGCATAATCCAGTTCCATCGTTCAGTTTCAGGAGATGGTTTACGTTTTGGAGTCCCCATGTCGAACATGGATACACGATCGCAGATCCTATGTTTCCGCAACCGCAAGAGCATCCGCAGAGGCCTGACGCAACTCGCCATCGGGTGCGCAGTCGCATTCTTCGTCCTCGCACCATCGACGGTTTCGGCGCACGAGACCGATCAGTACACACTGCCTGTCGGTCGCGAATTTGCCGACCTTGGTCCACATTTCTCCGCCGCAGTCTACGAGGCGATCGTGCAAGCGGTGGATCGCACAAACGCAGCCATCAAAAGGTCACTGCGCCAAGGCAATCAACCCAAGGAGACCGACCGTTTGCAATCCGCCGAGATGATTGCGGGCGAGGTCTGGATGCAGCTCTTCGCCCGCTTCCCCTTCAACGAAACGCTCGACGGCGAGCTCGTCAGCGAGCGGTTTCGGGCTCGCTATCCGGGAATGATCACGGCCTATCGGCCTGAGTTGTCGATCTACGAGGACCCGGTCCTGATGCTCGACATCACCAAAGTGGTGCGTTCATTCGCTCGCGCCTGCACCGTCAATGTGGATGGAAACCTGTTCGGTACGGACAAGATCATTCATTTCATCAATCTGGGACATATCTACCACTCGGCGTTTCTCGAGGCGTTGAAGCACGGCGCGGGCGAATCGGACGCGATGTCGGAGGCGATTCAACTCTCGTCAGGCAACAATCTGTTTCTATCCGAGAATACCTTTCTCGGCATGCTCACGACGGGAATTCGATCGAACGCGGACCTTGCCGCCAACTACGCCGGTTTCAAGTTCTATCGCAATCTCACAGAGCAAGTGCGCATCGGCGATAGAGTCATGCTACCGATGCTGACACGGCGAGGACCCTACTGGAAAATCAACGATCAAGTACGACCGGATTCAGATTTCTTTGCTGCGTTCATCACGCCCCACTGGAACGAGGCGCTCAATCCCAACGTCTATGCAATTGTTACGGACTCGAGAGTGCGCGCCATGCTCCGTGATCGGTGCCCGGATCTGCTCAACTGGTATCGCGATGAACGCGGGCAACCGTTGAACCGTCAGGCCTATGCCGCGCTCGAAGAAGAGCTCTCCACTCTGTACGGTGAGCCTTATGGGTATAAAGGGGACGCGCAGAGCAGGGTGAGTATTGCGACCACGTGTTTCCCGTCCGAGCAAGGCATTGCCGGCGGCGAAGTCTTTCCAGATCCGCATGGAGAGGCGCAATACGCGCGAAATGCGCTGGAACTGCAAAGCAGGCTGGGACGGCAAACGCGCCCCGGGATCTTGTCGACGAACCAATCGGCGGTCTTGTCGGCAAATCGGTCGGCGCAATTCATCGATCAGTATGGCAGGACGCAGCTATGGTGGGCGGCGAAGCATGGTCAGCTCGAGGAAGTCAAACGGCTGCTTGCCGAAGGCGAGAATCCGAATCAAGTCGATGTCGACGGAGAGGGCCCCCTGCATGCGGCGGTTCGCTGGGGTCACGTCGATGTTGTCGAGGTGCTCCTTTCGAGCGGGGCAGAGGTGGGGGCAAAGGCGCACTACGGGATGACGCCACTGCAGCTCGCGGTTGAGCAAGTGCAGGTGAGCGTGGCGCTTACCCTGTTGCGATTTAGAGCCGATGCAAATGCTCGGGATGTTTTTGGGAAATCCGCTCTGCATGACGCCGTTTCCCGAGGTGACCGGCAGTTGGTGGGCTTGCTGCTGCAGCACGGTGCCGACCCCGGGACTGCGGACGACAATGGCACAACGCCGCTGCACCTCGCGGCGCGCGGCGGAAACATTGAACTGGTCGGCGAATTATTGTCCCACCGCGCGAATCCCCTCGCGCGAAACCTCGCTGGCACCACGCCATATGACGAGGCGAAACGCAGAGGTTACAGCACGATACTGCGGCAAATGACCGATGCCAGTACATTGGGAGCCGGAGGTGTGATTGCGGAGGCGCATGGTCATGCAGACACAGCCGGTCGGAACTAGGCAGCCACGCCTGCATGTGAGCGCATCTGGGCCCGTTTACCGCTCGCTCCGGCGCGCGCATGTCGCATGGATTGCATTCGGGCTACTCGCTGTCCTGAGCGGCTGCGCGGTACGGGCACCGCGTCCCGATGGATTGCAAACGCAGGCCAATTTGCCGGATCGGACCACACATCGACTCATCTCCGTCTGGGAGTCGCAGTTGACTCGATACATCAGCGCGGAGGGTGGCGGGGACCCTGCGATACTCGCGCAGGCACGGGTTCTCCATTCTCGCGACTCGCGACGACCGGCGCGCATCACCTTCGATGCGCTGGACGTCGACGCTGCGATCCCCGGTCGGGATGGATGGGACGTGGAAGGCGTTCTGATCGGCAAGCAGTCGACTGGAACCCGCAATTGGTACGTCTTCCTGGTCGGAGTGGTATCGCGTAGCGGATACCGTCCAGCATCGATTCAAGACATTCGATTGGTAGCCATGTCGCCCCAGGGGGCCAAGTTCTCGTGGGTCGTGAGTCCACCGGAAACACAAGCCGTGCAACGCTATGGCGATACGTTTCGCGATTCGATGGCCGGACGCTTTCCTGCGGAGACGGACGAATTTGTCATGCATGCCGACGCAGGCCGCCTGTGGGTGGAAGAAGTACGCTCCGGGGCGAGCTGGTCACTGCAACAAGGCGCCGACGACATTCTTATAAGCAGCAAATAACGCTGCGAGAATCTCATCCGAGAACGACGTTCACCCGGTGCTCGACCCCATCATCCAGTAGCGGCACCGTATTCTTGGCGGATTCGACTGGCTTCCCGTCTACTTCGAGTCGCACTACTCCGCGCATGACGTTATGCGGATTGCTGACCTCAATGCGGTAGATTGTATTCCCATGCCGGAAGTCCACGCGAAAGCCCGGCCATTCCCTGGGGATGCATGGATCGATGGACAACGCGTTGCCCAACTTTCGCACTCCAAGCATCCACTCGATGCCCGCGCGGTACATCCACCCCGCGGCGCCGGTATACCAGGTCCATCCGCCTCGTCTGGAATGCGGTGGCACTGAATAAATGTCGGCAGCCAGGACATAGGGTTCGACCTTATATGCGTGGACACCAGCGCGGGTGGATGTCCGGTTGACCGGATTCAACATCCTGATAAGTTCACCGGCAGAATCACCTTCACCCTGCATCGCCTGGGCGATTGCATACCAGACTGCCGCATGGGTGTACTGCCCTCCATTTTCCCGAACGCCAGGCGGGTAACCTTTGATGTATCCGGGATCCAGCGGCGTCTTGTCGAACGGGGGCGTGAGCAACAAAACGAGATCGTCGCCCGGCCTGACCAGATACGCCTCGACGGATCGCATCGCCCGCTGCGCACGTGCCGGTTCTGCAGCACCGGAAATAACGCCCCAGCTCTGAGCGATCGAATCGATACGACACTCCGCTCCCGAAGCAGACCCTAGCGGCGTACCGTCGTCGAAATAGGCTCGGCGATACCATGCGCCATCCCACGCGTCCTTTTCGATTGCCGTCTTTATCTGTTCGACATGCTGACGCCAGCTGGTGGCCAGGGCGGTCTCGCCGCGCTGTTCGGCAATCACAGCAAAAGCGTCCACCGTGGCATGGAGGAACCAGCCCAGCCAGACGCTCTCGCCAGTACCTGCATGTCCGACCCGGTTCATTCCATCGTTCCAGTCACCGCTGCCGATCAAGGGCAGACCATGCGGGCCCGTATCTCGGCTCCGCTCGATCGCTCGCACGCAATGCTCGTACAAACTTCCTTCCTGTTTCGATTGGACCGGCTCGAAATACGCATCCTCCTGCTCAGCAGCCAGCGGCGGTCCCTCGAGATAGGACACACGCTCATCCAGGATCTGCGCGTCTCCTGTGACTTCGACGTAGCGCGCCACTGCGTAGGGAAGCCACAAAAGATCATCGGAGCAATGCGTTCGCACACCGCGTCCAGTCGGCGGATGCCACCAGTGCTGCACATCGCCCTCCAGAAACTGCCGCCCTGCCGCCATCAGCAGATGATCGCGCGCCAACTGCGGCCGACTCACCATCAGCGCCATACAATCCTGAATCTGATCGCGGAATCCGAATGCGCCGCCGGGTTGGTAAAAGCCTGCACGACCCCAGATCCGGCAAGCGAGCGTTTGATACAGCAGCCAGCGGTTCAGCATGAAGTCCAGCGCGCGTTCCGGTGTCTTTACCTGCATCACTCCAAGCGTTCGATCCCATCCCTCGGCAACCTGGGCCAAGACCGCGGTCGGATCGAGCTTTCTATAGCGGTCGACGAGTGTCCTCGCGGCGCTTTTGTCGGTGGCTTGTCCAAGCATGATGACGATACGGGACTTGGCTCCTGGCGCGAGGCTAAGCCTGTCGCTCAGTACTGCGCAAGGATCGACATCTCCTCCTACTCTTCCGCTCAATGGCCTGTCCACGGTGAGCGCGCGCGGTCGTTCGAGCGTCCCATTTCGGCCGATGAACTCGCGTCGATCCGCGGTCCATGCGGTCTGTCGGCCGCCCATGTCGAAGAAAGCCACTCGTTCGCCAAACTCCGCATTCCAGGGATTGCGTGCCAGCATTGCGCCGGTAACCGGGTCGATCTCCGTTACGATATAAGGCGCACAAGCCACCCTGGAACTGCCGAGAACCCATTCGACATACGCATAGACCGACAGCTGGCGGTACTGACCAGATCGATTCTCCAGCGTCAGCACCGAGATCTTGACCGGGTCGTCGGCTGTTACGAACTGCAGCAAGTCGCTGTAGATGCCGTTCGACTGGTGTTCGAACCGACTGAACCCCTGCCCATGACGGGCTATGTAGCTGGCGCCTTCGACACGAATCGGCAACGCTGTCGGGCTCCAGATCCGTCCGTTTTCTTCGTCTCGAATATACAGCGCTTCGCCAGGCCAATCGCTTACGGGATCGTTCGACCAGGGCGTAATCTGATTCTCTCTGCTGTTCAAGCACCATGTACTGCTGGATCCCGATTCCGAAACTAGAAACCCGAGCTGTTCATTCGCTATGACATTCACCCACGGCGCGGGCGTCGATTGATGCTCACGCAATACCGTGACGTACTCTCGACCATCCTCGGTAAATCCACCCAAACCGTTGAAAAAGTCGAGCTTGGGAGTTGGCAGACCGACCGGTCCGGCGTCCTGAGGGTATGTGCGCGGCACGGACAGCGCGGGGACGGGTGTGCGCCTCCACGCCCGTGCGACCTGTTCAGCGAGGCTGCCATGCTTACTGACCAGAATGATTCGCGCGGCTCGATGCAGAAGATCGAGGTCCTCGGCGCTCAGGTGCCCGGCGTTGAGCACGAACAGCCCTCCTCGTTCCTGCGGAGCGCCCAATATGGTCTGTTGTCGATCCTGCACCATGGTCTGAAGCAGGTCTTGGAGATCCTGGGAATAGGAGCTCCCTTTTTCGTTCAGAAACACGACATCCACCGCGAGGCGTTTGCTTCTCCAGTACTCTTGACCTCGCAGCAGCTGGCGCACGATCTCGCGATCATCGGCGTCGTCGATCCTCAGCAACAGAATCGGATGATCTCCAGAAATGCCGTGCCGCCACAGCTGCCTGGCGCTGCCGGCGCTGCGGCGAATCGTGTCCTGCGCGGCACGCAGCGTGGCGTCGAAATAAAGCAGCGCACTGGCGACGTACTGAAACAGATTGGCCTCGTCCGCGCCGACGCCAAGATGGTGGCGCTGCACCTGAGCGTGCGTCCACGCGAGCATCGATATCCTTCCGAACATCGCGGGATCGTGATACTTGTCCGCCAGGCTCATGATCTGTTCGCGCGACCCGGCTACCATCGTGGAGAACGCCAGATGAACCGTTGTCCCCGGTGCCACACGCACCTTTGTGCGCAGACTGAATATCGGATCGAGCACGGCTCCCGCCGTATTTGACAGCGGCCGCCCGTCCATCACCGAATTCGGGCTACGTACCGTGCGGCCGCGGCCGAGAAAGCGCGCGCGATCGGTTTCGTACTCGATCACTCCATGGGCGTCGGAGAAGACAGCCAAGACATGGCCCGCCCAATTGGTCGGATCCGAGGCCTTGCGTGGCCGCCGCGTTGCCAATACCCCACGTACTTCGGGCACGAATTCAGTCTGCACGAACAGATTTGAGAATACGGGATGCGCCAGATCTGCAGCAGGGGCCGCAAGCACGACCTCCAGATAGGAGGTCACCTCGATCTGGCGCGGGCGCAACCCGTTATTGCTGATCGAAAGCCGGCGAATCTCCGCATCGTCTTCGGGTGAGACGATGACTTCCAGGGAAGTCGCGATAGAGTTGTCCGTGCGATGAATGCGAGCACGGTCTTCGGAGAACACGACTTCATAGCGGTCCGGCTCTTTCCCGACGGGCTGCGTCCCCGCCGACCACACCTCCCCGCTGCTGGTATCGCGCAGGAAAATATAGCTGCCCCAGCCGTCGCAGGTGGGGTCCTCTCGCCAGCGCGTGACCGCCAAGTCCTCCCATCTGCTGAATCCGGAGCCTGCAGCCGTGATCATGACCGTATAGCGGCCGTTGGAAAGCAGATGCGTTGCCGGGGTCGGCAGCCGCGCCGTGCGGAAATTCCTGGCGGGTGTCGGAGCGAGATGAATGACGGAGGCGTCGGAAGTCTCCAGCGTAGGGATGCGAGCCGCGACAATTTCCCGTGGCGTGCGCTCCTCGAGGAGCAGTTCGGCAGCCTGGGCGATCGGATGACGATGGAATCGACGGCGCATGACTCCATCCAATACGGCATTGGCCAGCGCCAGCAACGACATCCCCTGATGATGGGCCATATAGGCGCGCACGACCGTCACCCGGCTGCCCTCGGGAAGACGGGCGGGCGTGAAATCCAAGGCTTCGTAGAAGCCGAACGCGCCCCGCCCGCCTTCCCGCTCGAGGGCAGGGAAGTTCGATGCCGACGCAGGTGCGTCGTACATCGCGGCCAGTGCAGTCGCGTACGGCGCGACTACGAGTTCATTCGCAAGGCCCCGCTTGAATCCCAGCCCGGGAACGCCAAATGCCGCGTATTGATAAGTAAACCCACGATCCCGCTGACTGTAGGCGGACTCCGAAATCCCCCATGGCACGCCGCGCTCCTGTCCGTACTCGACCTGACGGTCGACCACCAGGTGACAGGTGGTGTCCAGCAAGCTTTCCGCGGGTGTGCGCATGATCAAAGACGGCATCAGATACTCGAACATGGATCCGGACCACGACACCAGGGCACCGTCGTCGTTGATCGGCACCATCGGACGTCCCAGTCGGAACCAATGCGCGACCGGAACTTCCCCTTTGGCGATGGCGATGAAGCTCGTGAGCCTCGCCTCGGAAGCGAGCAGGTCGTAATAACTTTCGTCCAGAACCGCCTCGGCCACGCGGTAGCCGATCGAGAACAACTTTCGACGTGGATCGAACAGGAACGTGAAATCCATCTCGTCGAATAGTTGCCGGGCCTGCGCCGCGATCGCGGTCAACCTCCCGATGAGCATCGAGCTGTTCCGCGCACACCGTTCGAGTTCCGCGATCCCCTCCGCCTGAAGCTTGATGGCAGAAGGCGTTGCTTCTGCCGGATTAGAAGCCGCATTCATCCGGGCCATCAATCGGACACACTCGGCCGGGATATCGCCCAGCGCGAGATTCGGCAGCGTTTGGATCGAGCCCCCAACTTCACGCTCGCCTGTTTCACCATTCCCAATCGGCGTATTGGCGCCCGGCAACCGGGGAAACAGATCGATCTCCTTGCGATGACTCATCACATCTGCATGCACTGCGCGAGCCCAAGCCAGAATTTCACTGTCCGCCTTCTCGGCTCGCTCTTCGGCAAATGTCTGGGCAATGTCGAGCAGTGTTCCGCTGGAAATCTGCAGATTGCGCCACAGGTCGCCCCACTCGAGTGCTGTGATCGGCTGCGTGGCGAGCAGCTTTTCCACTTCATCCAGAGCTGTATGCAGCTGTGTGATGTCGACGGTCATAGTGCGGCGCAAATCACTGCTGGTCTCCATCGCCCTGCGCAGCATCAGCACGGTGTCGAGGATGCCGCTCATGCAAGCGGTGTCGTAGACTGGCTTTTCGAGCATGCTCCCACATGCCTCCTCCAAGGCGATCAAGTGGCCCGCCAGATTGCCGCTGTCGACCGATGAAATGTATTGCGGCATGAGTGGCTGCAACGCCAGCGTGTCGTACCAGTTGAAGAAGTGCCCCCGATGACGCGGCAAGGCCTGCAGGCTCTTCAGCGTAGCTTCGAGGCGCTCGATCGTGTCCTGCAGCCCGAGCCAGCCGAAGTCGCGAGCCGTCACGATCGACAGCAAGTAGAGGCCGAAATTGGTGGGCGAGCTTCGGTGTGCAACCACCGGGTGCGGGTCTTCCTGAAAGTTATCCGGCGGAAGGGAGTTCTCTTCCGCGGTTACAAAAGTCATGAAGAAGCGCCAGGTGCGGCGCGCGATGAGACGGAATTCCGTCACTTGCTCGGTACTGAGGGGTTTGGCCGCACTGTCCCTTGGCGGCATACTGATGGCCCGAGCCATCAGCGGCGAAGCCCACCACAGCAAAACAAACGGCGCCGCGATCAACGCGTTGGTCGGATTGAAATACAGCACGCAGGCCGTCGCCCCGAATGCCACGACCCCTGCGCTGCGTAAAGGCCATAGGAAGTTCCCCAGGGACAATCC
>Ga0302321_100001769_pt1 | contig 18467 bp, 16 predicted proteins | sample Fen_T0_1_FD_202505 | JGI IMG/M metagenome (GOLD analysis project Ga0302321, IMG submission 202505) | Peat permafrost microbial communities from Stordalen Mire near Abisko, Sweden - Fen_T0_1 | ecosystem: Environmental > Terrestrial > Soil > Wetlands > Permafrost | place: Sweden: Abisko...
CATGTACGCCGTCGCCGGGGCGAGCAGCAAGCCTGCGGCGGCGAACTTCTCGCCCCACTCCTCTTTCGCGAGCTTCACCCAGGGCGTCTCGCCCCCGGTGTCGATGTAGTGGCACCCTGCCTTCAGGGCGGCCTCGGCCACGGCGGAGGCGTGGTAGATGCACGGGCCGACCGTGTTGCAGACGACCCTGGCGCCCTCGAGCAGCGCCGCGAGCGCGTCGACCTCGTGGTCGACCTGCACGATCTCGTAGTCGGCGGTGGCGATGCCCGGCACGTGAGCGAGGACCTCCTCGATCTTCTCGCGGTTGCGTCCCGCAGCGACGAAAGGCACGTTGTACTCGAGCAGGAACTCGACGATCAGCCGGGCCGAGAAGCCGCTGGCGCCGTAGACGACGACCGGACGCTTGTCGCTCACGATTCCTCCTGTTGAGAAGAGCCCAGCCCGAGCAGCCGGATGGCGTTCTGCTTCAGGATCAACGGACGAACCTCCGGCTTGATGTCGAGGGTGTCGAAGTCCGCGAGCCAGCGGTCGGGCGTGATGAAGGGGTAGTCGCTGCCGAACAGCACCTGATCGCGCAGCAGCGTGTTCGCGTAGTGGACGAGTTGCGGCGGGAAGTACTTCGGCGACCAGCCGGATAGGTCGATCGACACCTGCGGCTTGTGCATCGCGATCGAGATCGCCTCGTCCTGCCACGGGAACGACGGGTGCGCGAGGACGATCTTGAGCGTGGGGAAGTCGACCGCGACGTCGTCGACGTGGATCGGGTTGGAGTACTTGAGCCGGATGCCGCCGCCCCCGGGGAGCCCCGATCCGACACCCGAGTGGCCGGTGTGGAAGAGCGCAGGCAGCCCGGCCTCCTCGATCACCTCGTAGAGCGGATAGGCCAGGCGATCGTTCGGAAAGAAGCCCTGGACGTTGGGGTGGAACTTGAAGCCGCGCACGCCGTGGTCGGCGATCAGGCGACGCGCCTCGTCGACGCCGCGGCGGCCCTTGTGCGGGTCGATGCTCGCGAACGGGATCAGGACGTCGGCGTTCTCCCTCGCGACCTCGGCGATCTCCTCGTTCGGCACCCGCGCCTGTCCGGTGGTCGCCTCCGCATCGACCGTGAAGACGACGGCCATCATCCGCCGCTCGCGGTAGTAGTCCGCCAGCTCCACCGCCGTCGGCCGCGCGGACTGGCCGCGAAAATGCTTGACGGCTGCATCGCGCAGCTCGTCGGGGAGGGAGTCGCCGCCGGCCTTCGACATCTCGACGTGCGCGTGCACGTCGATTGCGACGACGTCCTCGAGGGAGAGGCGCTCGCTAGCGGTCACGGCCACCGTCCGACGATAGCGACGGGCCCCCTGCGGCGAACGAGGCGAAGAGGTCGAGCGCAGTCGGGTCGAGGAGCGAATCCCTGCTCGCGACGGCGTCCACCGAGTCGCCGCGGAGGATGCGCTTGACGGGCGCCTCGAGCTTCTTCCCGGTCAGCGTGCGGGGGATTGCGGGCACCGCGCGGATCGTGTCGGGAACGTGGCGCGGCGACAGCTGCGACCGCAGGTTGCGGCTGATCGTGCCGCGCAGCTCGTCGTCCAGCTCGACGCCGTCGGCGAGCACGACGAACAGCACGAGCTCGCCGGCGCCTCCCTCGTCGTCCTCCAGGTGAACGACGAGCGCATCCGTGATCTCGGGCAGCTCCTCGACGACGCTGTAGAACTCGCCCGTGCCGAGACGCACGCCGCCGCGGTTGAGGGTGGCGTCCGAGCGGCCCGTGACGACACAGCTGCCGCGCTCCGAGAACCGGATCCAGTCGCCCTGGCGCCAGATCCCTGGGAACATGCCGAAGTACGAGCTGCGGTACAGCGAGCCGTCGGCGTCTCCCCAGAGCTCGACGGGCATGGACGGCATCGGCCGGGTGATCACGAGCTCGCCGAGCTCGTCGACGACCGGCTCGCCCCGCGCATCGAATGCGTCGGTGGCGACCCCGAGCAACCGGCCCGAGATCTCACCCTCGTAGACCGGGAGCAGGGGTGAGCCGCCCACGATCCCGCTGCAGACGTCGGTGCCGCCGCTGCCGTTGATCAGCAGGACATCGGGACCGAGCTGCTCGTAGACGTAGCGGTAGCCCTCGGCGGGGAGCGGGGAGCCCGCCGTGCCGAAGACGCGGATCGAGCCGAGGTCGTGCTCGCGCCCCGGCTCGAGGCCGGCCTTGCGGCACCCCATCAGGAAGGTGGGGCTGACGCCCATGAATGTCGGTCGTGTCTCCTCGGCCACCCGCCACTGCCAGCTGAGGTCGGGCCAGCCCGGATCGCCGTCGAGCATCACGATCGACGAGCGCACGAGGAGCGCCGCGACGAGCGCGTTCCACATCATCCACGACGTCGTGCTGAACCAGAGCAGGCGGCCACCGGGCTTCAGGTCCCAGCTGAACGCGTGGGCCTTGAGCAGCTCGAGCAGGATCCCGCCGTGCCCGTGGACGATCGCCTTCGGCCGGCCGGTCGTGCCCGACGAGAACAGTACGAACAACGGGTGGTCGAATGCGACCGGGAGGAACTCGAGCGGCCCCGGCTCGGCGAGCAGCTCGTCCCACGAGGGCGCGTCCGGAACTGCATGCTCCCCGAAGGGAACGTGCACGACGTGCCGCAGGGTGGGGAGGGCGGCGCAGATCGTCGCGAGCTCCCCGCGGCGATCGATCGACCGGTCGCGGAAGCCGTAGCCACCGACCGCGAGCATGACGGTCGGGCCGAGCTGCTCGAGCCGGTCGACGACGCTGCGGGCGCCGAGCTCCGGCGCGCAGCTCACCCAGATCGCCCCGAGGCTCGCCGTCGCCGCGAAGGCCACCAGGGTCTCGGGGATGTTCGGCATGTACGCGGCGACGCGATCGCCGGGGCCGACGCCGAGTCGCATGAGCCCGGCCCGTGCCCGTGCCACCTGCTCGCGGAGCTCCGCGAACGTGAGCTCGACCGGGTCGCGGGTCTGGGAGCGGGAGACGACCGCCACCTGGTCCGCGTCGTCTGCCGAGCCCATCAGGTGCTCGGCGAAGTTCAGCCGCGCGCCCGGGAACCACGTCGCGCCCGGCATCGCGTCGGAGGCGAGGACCGTCCTGTAGGGCGTGTGTGCCTTCACCTCGAAGAACTCCCAGATCGATGACCAGAACGCCGGCAGGTCGTCGACCGACCAGCGCCACAGCTCCTCGTAGGCAGGGAAGGAGAGCCCGCGCTCGCGCTCGAGCCAGGCGAGGTAGCGCCCGATCTCGGTGGTCTCTCGCACGTCCTGCGGCGGCGACCACAGGACGCCGGGGTCGTCGCTCCGCACCGTCATCAGGCGGGCGCCAGCCTGTGCCCCATGCCGAGTGAGATGTCGCGCGCCGTCCGCGACACGGCCGGGCCATAGTGAGCGATCAGCTCGTCCATGGCGACCATGGTGCGGTGGACCGCGAGGTTGAGCGCGGCGACGACCTCGTCCGCGTGCGAGTGGATGGGGGCGGCGATCGAGCGCAGGCCGTAGGCGAGCTCCTCGTCGTTCACGGCGATGCCCGACTCGCGGATCCGGGCGAGCTCCTCACGGAATGCGGCGGGGCTGGTGAGCGTGTTCGGCCCGCGGGGCGCGAATTCGATCCGGTCGATGAGCTCGTCGAGGCGCGCCTCCGGGACGAAGGCGAGGATCGCCTTCCCCATCGCGGTGCAGTAGGCGGGCAGCCGCGCCCCCACGTGGAGGTTGAGGTCGATGTCCCGCTGGCCCGGGCGCGCCGTGCGGCAGCGCTCGATGTAGACGACGTCGATGCCGTCGAGGATGGCGAGGTTGACCGTGTACCCCGTCTCGTCGCTGAGCTCCCGGAGATACGGCGCCGAGATCTCACGCAGGTCCATCGAGTTGATCGCGGAGAACCCGAGGTCGAGCACCCGGGGGCCGAGCCGGTAGCGCTTCGAATCGGGGTCCTGCTGCAGGTAGCCGAGCTGGGCGAGCGTCGCGATGTAGCGATGCGTCGTGCTCCTGCTCAGCTCGAGGTCACGGGAGAGCTCGCTGACCCCGATCAGAGGGCGGTCGGAGTTGAACGACGAGAGGATCGCGAGGCCGCGCTCGAGAGACTGCGAGGTGCCCGTGCTTCCGTTGCTTCCGTCCGCGGTCGGCATCGCACGATTCTAGCGCGTTGTTCTACCAATTGGAACACCGTCTTGACAAACGGGCAGTTCCCTGGGAAAGTCGAACGGGACCGGCGAGGGCGCCCGCGCGCCACGCGCGTGGTCGAAGTTCGAGGACGGAGTCTTGCACATGAAACCGGTGGCTCGCTGAGGGCCACGTCGCCGACGTGAGGAGTTGCTCGCCGCTATGAGTGCATCAAGCCTGGAGAACCTCTTGCAATCGGTCGGGAGCCCGGTGGAGCTGGCCCGGAATTCCCAGATCGGCCCGTACGTGTACCCGGGATACGCGAGCGAGTTCACGAACTGGCGGGACGAGCAGCGCGCCTGGCGCGAGAGCTGCTGCCTCTTCGACCAGTCGTACCACATGACCGACATGGCCATCAAGGGCCCGGACGCGCTCCGGCTGCTGTCGGCCGTCGGGGTCAACACCTTCGAGAACTTCGCCCCCGGCAAGGCGAAGCAGCTCGTCGTGTGCAACCCGGACGGATACGTGATCGGCGATGCGATCCTCTTCTTCCTCGAGGACGAGCTGCTCAACCTCGTCGGCCGGCCCTCCGCGCACAACTGGGTGCAGTACCACGCCGAGACCGGCGGCTACGACGTGACGATCGAGCGCGACGAGCGTGCGGCGGTGAACCCCAACAATCGCAAGGTCTACCGCTACCAGATCCAGGGGCCGAACGCGCTGCAGGTGCTCGAGAAGCTCAACGGCGGCCCGCTGCCCGAGACCAGGTTCTTCAACATGGACTGGATCACGATCGGCGGACGCCAGGTGCGGGCGCTGCACCACGGCATGTCGGGCGTTCCCGGCCGCGAGCTCTTCGGCCCGTGGAAAGACGGCGCCGAGGTCAAGGCGGCGCTCCTCGAGGCCGGCGCCGAGTTCGGCCTCGTCCACGTCGGCTCACGCGTCTATGCGACAAACACGCTCGAGTCCGGCTGGGTCCCGTGCCCGTTGCCGGCGGTCTTCACCGGCGACGACATGAAGGCGTACCGTGAATGGCTGCCCGCAAACGGCTACGAGGGCACCGGCTCGCTTGGCGGAAGCTACTACTCCGACGACATCGCCGACTACTACTTCACACCGTACGACCTCGGCTACGGGCCGTTCGTGAAGTTCGACCACGAATTCATCGGGCGCGAGGCGCTCGAGGCGATGGCCGCCGATCAGCCGCGTCAGAAGGTGACGCTCGCGTGGAACGGCGAGGATGTCACGCGCGCCATGGGAACGCTCTTCCAGAAGGAGAACCGCGCGAAGTACATCGATCTACCGCTCTCCAACTACTCGACGTGGCCGAACGACAGGATCATGAAGGACGGCAAGATGGTCGGCCGCTCGACCTTCTCGGGCTACAGCGGGAACGAGTCGTCGATGCTCTCGCTCGCGGTCGTCGACAACGACGTCGCGGAGCCGGGCACGGAGGTCACGCTCGTGTGGGGCGAGGAGGGCGGCGGCTCGCGTAAGCCGGTGGTCGAGCGGCACGTGCAGACCGAGATCCGGGCGATCGTCTCACCGGTGCCCTACGCCGAGGTCGTTCGCGCGTCCTACCGGCCGGGCTGACTCATGGCCGAAGGACCCGAGCTGATCGGTCTCTACTGGACCGTCTCCGGGCCTGTCGTCGTGCACTTCGGGCGCGAGTGGAGCCTCTTCAGCTGGGCCGACCGCTGCGCCGAGGCACGGAAGGTCGGCTTCGCGGGGCTCGGAATCTGGCACGCCGACCTCGAGCACGTGCTCGAGACCGAAACCCTTGCCGAGATGAAGCAGGCAATGGACGACAACGGGCTCACCCGGCTCGAGCTCGAGTTCCTGATGGACTGGTTCCTCGATCCCGGCGACGAGCGTCGCCGCGCCTCGGACCGGGCGCGCGAACTGCTCTTCGATGCGGCAGCGGCGCTCGATGCGCATCACATCAAGGTGGGGAACATCCCGGGCCATCCGGCGTCGCTCCCGCAGCTCTGCGAACGGTTCGGCGAGCTTTGCGACGCGGCCGCGGAGCGCACCGACGCGAAGATCGTGTACGAGCTCATGCCTTTCGACTCGAACGTGAGGAGCCTCGACGCCGTCCTCGAGGTAGTCGGCGGAGCAGCGCGGCGAAACGGGGGCATCGCGATCGACACGTGGCACATGTCGAAGCTCGGCATCGCACCCGACGAGCTCCGTCGGATCCCGCTCGAGTACATGAGCTGGGTCGAGCTGAGCGACGGGCAGTTCGCCGACATGGACGATCCGATCGACGAGGTCATCAACCATCGCAACCTCCCGGGCGAGGGCGAGTTCGATATCGAGGGCTACGTCAAGGCGTGCCAGGATCACGGTTACACCGGGCCCTGGGGCGTCGAGACGCTCTCCGAGGAGCTTCGCAACAACACGATCGATGTCATCTTCCGGCGTGCGTACGAGACGACCGCCGCGCAGTTTTCCCCTGCAGATCCGGGAGCAAGCTCCCGGATCGCGACACATCCCTGAAGGGCCGCTCTCGCGGCCGCGCACGAGAGGAGCGTTGAAATGGCAGCACCCGTAGGCAAGGAGCTCGACCGCGACCGCCTCGTCTGGATGTACCACCAGATGCTGCGGATCCGCGAGTTCGAGGAGCGAGTGAAGCGCACGTTCGTCGAGCATCCTGGCGTGATGCGCGGCCACACGCACCTTGCCGACGGCGCCGAGGCGTCGATCGTCGGCTCGATGGCGACGCTCGGCCCCGACGACCAGTTCTTTGCCACGTACCGCTGCCACGGCTATCCCATCGCGCGCGGCACCGACGTCAACGCGATGATGGCCGAGATCTACGGTCGCAAGGACGGGCTCTGCAAGGGCATCGGCGGCTCGATGCACCTCACCGACGTGTCCAACGGCTTCCTCGGCACGTCGGGGATCGTCGCCGCCGGGATCCCCCACGCCGCGGGTGCTGCCTGGGCTGCGCAGATCCGCAAGAAGGGTCAGGTCGTCCTTTGCTTCTTCGGCGACGGTGCCTCCAAGCAGGGCGTCTTCGCGGAGACGCTGAACATCGCCTCGCTGTGGAAGCTCCCGATCGTGTTCGTGATGGAGAACAACGGCTACAACGTCCACACGCGCACCGATCAGGAAGACGCCAACCGCGCGAACGGCGAGGATCTCTCCGTCAAGGCGAGGGCATACAGCATGCCCGGCGTGACGATCGACGGTCGCGACCCGGTCGAGGTCTACGAAACGGTCGGCGCCGCAGTGGCCAGGGCGCGGGCGGGCGACGGGCCTACGCTGGTCGAGTCGCAGATGTACCGCCTCTCGGCGCACGGCAACATCATCGCCCCGCCCGGCGTGCCGCTGCACTTCCCCGAGCACGAGGCGGTCGAGAAGTTCGGCAACCCGGAGGAGTACGAGGCCGCCCTGAAGGGCGATCCGGTACCCGCGTTCCGGGGTCGGCTCGTTGCAGACGGCACGCTCACCGCCGAGGAGGCCGACGCACTCATCGCGGCCGTCCGCGACGAGATGCAGGCCGCCGTGACGTTCGGGCTCGAGAGCCCCTTCCCGGAAGTCGAATCAGCCCTCGCGTACACCTACGCCTAGGAGAAGGAGGCGAACATGTCACACGAGCTGCCCTTCATCGCCGCCATCAACGAGGCGATCATGCTCGAGATGGAACGGGACGAGACCGTCCTCTACTTCGGCCAGAACATGGCCACGACCGAGAACGAGCCGTACGTCGACGCGTTCGGCAGGGATCGCGTCCGCGTCACCCCGATCTCCGAGACGGCCGAGATCGGCATGGGAATCGGCGCAGCCCTCGCCGGGTTCCGGCCCGTGGTCGAGCTGTACATGGCCGAGTTCATGCTCGTTGCGATGGACCAGGTCGTGAACGAAGGCAACCGGTTCCGCGCGATGACCGGTGGCCAGGTGAAGGTTCCGCTCGTCCTCAAGGCCGGCTACGGGTTCACGGCGGGGTGGGCAGGCCAGCACACCGGCACGATCAACGCGCTCTTCATGGGCGTGCCTGGCCTCAAGGTCGTGGTTCCTTCGACGGCCGCCGACGCGAAGGGGCTCATGGCGACCGCGATCCGCGACGACAACCCCGTCGTCTACCTCCACAACTACCTGCTCACGCTCGAGCACGGAGAGGTGCCGGACGGCGAGTACCTCGTGCCCTTCGGTGAGGCTGCGATCCGCCGTGACGGTGGCGACGTGACGATCGTCGGTACCGGCTGGACGGTCGACGGGGCTCTCGGCGCGGCAGAGCTGCTTGCCGCAGAGGGCATCGAGGCCGAGGTGATCGACCCGCGCACGTTGAATCCGCTCGACATGCCGACGATCCTCGAATCGGTCGCCAAGACCGGCCGCCTGGTGCTCGTCGATCAGGCGACGCGCCACGCGTCTGCCGCGACCGTGATTGCCGGTGAGGTCGCCGAGCACGGGTTCTCGTCGCTCAGAGCCCCGATCGTGCAGGTCACGGCACTCGACGCCACGGTTCCCTACAGCCAGCCGCTCGAGGCGTGGGTCATGCCGAGCGACGAGAAGGTCGCGGCGGCCGTGCGGCAGGTCGTCGGCACCGCCGCGGCGACCGCGTAGTTGACGGCTTCCGCGCCGCTCGGTGGTGAGCAGGCCCTCCGCCTGCTCACCACCATGTGGCGGATCCGCCTGTTCGAGGAGCGGGTCGGCGTGCTCGCGCGTGCGGACGAGGTCTACGGCCTCGTCCACCTCAGCGTCGGGCAGGAGGGAGTCGCAGCGGCGGTCTGCTCGCAGCTGCGTGACGACGACGCCGTGTACTCGGGGCACCGGGCCCACGGGCACGCGATCGCGAAGGGTGCGCCGCTCGACCGAATGATGGCGGAGCTGATGGGCCGTGACAGCGGCCTGTGCCGGGGGCTCGGCGGCTCGATGCACGTGGTGGACGTGGAGCACGGGTTCATGGGGGCGACCGGCGTGGTCGGGGGCAACATCCCGATAGCGCTCGGAAGCGCTCTGGCTGCGCGCCTGCGGGGTGACGACGCGGTCGCAGTCGTCTTCTTCGGCGACGGCGCCGTGCAGGCGGGTCACTTCAACGAGACCGTGAACCTGGCGGCCCTTTGGGGGCTGCCGCTGATTCTCGTGTGCGAGAACAACGGCTTCGCGGAGTTCACGCCCCGCTCCGCGCACACGACGGTGGAACGGGTGAGCGACGTGGTCGCGCCCTACGAGATGGAGAGCGCAACCGTGGACGGCAACGACGTGACGGCGGTGTGGGATGCGTTCGGGCGCTACCTCGCTTCGGCGCGCGCCGGCGGCGGCCCGTTCCTGCTCGAGTGCCTGACCCATCGCCTGCGCGGCCACTACGAGGGCGACCCGGGCAAGTACCGCGCGGCGCTCGCCGAAGCCGACTGGCAGGAGAAGGACCCGATCAGGCGGATCGAGCGCCACGGGATCGCGTACGGCTGGTTCGCAGAAGACGCGCTCCGGGTGATCGAGTCGGAGGCCGCCGAGGCCGTGGAGCAAGCGGTGCGCTTCGGGCGTGAGAGCCCGTTCCCGCCGGTCGAGCTGATCGAGGAGATGGTCTACGCGGATGCCTGAGACCACCTACATCGCAGCGATCACCTCCGCGCTCGCCGACGCCATGCGCGCCGACGAGCGCGTCTTCGTCCTAGGGGAGGACGTGGCCGAGGGTGGGCCCTACACCGCGACTGCCGGCCTGGCCGAAGAGTTCGGGACCGGGCGCGTGATCAACACGCCGATCAGCGAAGCGGCAATCACCGGCGTCGCGATCGGAGCGGCGCAGTCGGGCCTGCGCCCGGTACTCGAGATCATGTTCATCGACTTCATCACGCTCGCGCTCGACCAGCTCGTCAACGGCGCCGCGAAGGCGCACTTCATGTCGGGCGGCCAGTTGACGGTGCCCGTGGTGTTGCGCACCCAGGGTGGGGCCGGCTATCGAGGCGCCGCGCAGCACTCGCAGAGCCTCGAGAGCTGGCTCACCCACGTGCCGGGCCTCAAGGTCGTGATGCCGAGCCGCCCGAGCGACGCTGCCGGGCTGCTCGCGAGCGCGATCGCGGATCCGAACCCGGTCGTGTTCATCGAGAACAAGACGCTCTATTTCCGGACGGGCGAGGTGGCCGAGCCGGCCGTCCCCGTGCCGATCGGCAAAGCCGTCACCCTGCGCGCCGGCAGCGACGTCACCGTCGTCGCCCTCTCGCGCCTCGTGCACGATGCGCTCGCGGCCGCGGAGCGTCTCGCCGCCGAGGACGGCATCGAGGTGGAGGTGATCGATCCGCGCACGCTCGTGCCGCTCGACCTCGAGGCGATCGTGGCGTCCGTCGAGCGCACCGGCCGGCTCGTCGTCGTGCACGAGGCGGTCGAGCACAGCGGCTTCGGCGCCGAGATCGTGGCGCAGGTGCAGGCGGCAGCCTTCGACTACCTCGACGCACCGATCGGACGCGTGGGCGCGCCGTTCGCTCCGATCCCGCTCAGCGCGCCGCTCGAGGACGCGTACCTGCCCGGCGAGGCAGAGGTCGCCGCGGCTGTGCGGGCGCTGTTCCGCGGTCGTGGGGCGTCGTCTTGATCTGCTCCTTCGCGATCGCGTAATATCAGGTTGCCTGACAATGACGGGAGGCGAGATGTACGACTATGTGATCGTCGGCGCAGGATCGGCGGGCTGCGTGCTCGCGGCGCGCCTCAGCGAGGACCGCGACGTGAAGGTCGCGGTGCTCGAGGCCGGGGGACAGGACAACAAGCCGGAGATCGCCATGCCGGCCGCGTTCCCGATGCTGCTGAAGTCGAGCGTCGACTGGGATCTCTACGGCGAGCCGGAGCCGGGCCTCGGCGGCCGGCGGCTCTACCTGCCGCGGGGCAAGGTCCTCGGCGGGTCCGGTTCGATCAACGCGATGATCTACCTCCGCGGCAACCGCGCCGACTACGACGAGTGGGCAGCCGGCGGCGCCGAGGGCTGGAGCTACGACGAGGTGCTTCCGTACTTCAAGCGCTCGGAGGACAACGATCGCGGCGAGGATGCGTTCCACGGAGTCGGCGGGCCGCTGAGCGTGTCCGACAGTCGTTCGATGGCTCCGATGATCGAGACGATCATCGAGGCGTGCCGGCTCGCGGGGCTCGAGCACAACCCCGACTTCAACGGCGCGCGGCAGGAGGGTGTCGGACGCTTCCAGAGCACGCAGCGCAACGGCCGGCGTCACTCCACGGCGGCGGCGTTCCTGCACCCGGCTGCGGCACGGCCGAACCTCGACGTGATCACAGACGCGATGGCGTTGCGCATCCTCTTCGACGGCTCGCGCGCCGTGGGCGTCGAGGTTGCCCGGGACAACAGGGTCGAGGAGATCCGGGCGCAGCGGGAGGTGATCCTCTCGGCCGGCGCCTACCAGTCGCCGGTGCTGCTCATGCTCTCGGGCATCGGGCCGGCGGCCGATCTCGAGCCCTTTGGGATCGCGGTGCGCGAGGACCTGCCGGTCGGCCGTAACCTCCAGGATCATCTGATGTCTCAGCTCAACTTCGAGACCGACGGGCCGTCGCTCTTCGGCATCTTCACACCGGAGAACTTCGAGTTGTTCGAGCGAGAAGGCCGCGGGCCGCTGACATCCGGCTACCCCGAAGCGGCCGCGTTCTTCCACACCCGGCCGGGGCTCGCTGCTCCGGACATGGAGTTCCATCTCTCGGCGTCGATGTTCTACGACGAGGGGCTCGTCGCACCGCACGACAGTGGCTACTGCTTCGGCCCGGTCCTGATCAAGCCGACGAGCCGCGGGCACGTGAAGCTACGCACTCCGATGGCCGACTCCAAGCCGCTCGTGCTCTGCAACTTCCTCACGACCGAGGATGACCGGGAGTGCATGATCGCCGGTGTGCGCAAGGCGCTCGAGGTCGCGGAGCAGGAGCCGCTGAAGAAGGTCATGCGCAAGCCGTTCAGCGTCCCGGCAGGCGACTCGGATGCGGAGATCCTGGATTGGGTCAGACGCGCCGGCCACACCGTCTACCACCCGACGTCGACCTGCGCGATCGGGTCGGTCGTCGACCCGCAGCTGCGCGTGTACGGCATCGACGGCCTGCGCGTCGCCGATGCGTCGGTGATGCCCACGATCACGCGCGCGAACACCAACGCGGCGACGATCATGATCGGCGAGAAGGCCGCCGACCTGATCCGCGCCTAGACGCTGAGGGAGCGTTCCGATGAGCACGACCGAGTGGCAGTGGCAGACGCCGAGCGAGTAGGCCGAGCCGTTTCCGTTCTAGAAGGCCAGGTGGATCGCCTCGCGATCCGGGAGCTCGTCGAGAACTGGGTCGTCTGGCGCGACGCCGGGGACTGGGACCGGTTTCGGACCGTCTGGTTCGACGACGGCCGGATGATGGCGACCTGGACCCAGGGGACGGCAGACGAGTTCATCGCCATGAGCAAGGCCGGCTGGGCGAAAGGGGTCAAGATTCTCCACGCCCTCGGTGGGCAATCGATCGATGTCGTCGGCACGCGCGCGATCTCGCAGGCGAAGATGAAGATCTCGCAGCGTGCGTCCGTCGAGGGCGTCGAGGTCGATGTCGTGTGCACGGGACGCTTCTACGACTTCCTGGAGAAGCGGGACGGTCGCTGGGGGCTCGTGCTGCGCCAGCCGATCTACGAGAGCGACAGGATGGACGCCGTCGCCCCGGGGGAGCGCCCCGAGCTCGACCGCGACCTCCTGGAGAGCTTTCCCGAGGGGTACCGCCACCTGGCCTATCTGCAGACCCGGATCGGGTACGACGTCAAGCGCGACATGCCCGGCCTGCAGGGGCAGGAGGTCGAGGCGCTGTATCGCAGCGGCGCCGCCTGGTTGAACGGCGAGCCGCTCGACCGCTGACATTCAGACGGCGCCGCCCGCCGGGGCGAGGACGATGTCGTTTCGAACCGAGACCCAGTCGCCGGCTACCCCGGGCGGGCGGTCGGGGTCGGCTGCCGAACGTGGCACGAAGTCGCGCAGGAGCGACGGCTTGACGGCGAACACCGCGTCGGAGTCGAGATAGGCGCTCTCGCGGTCGAAGATATGGGTCGTGACGGTCCTGTAGCCGGGAGCACGCACGATCAGGTGGATGTGCGCCGGCCGCCACGAATGCCGGCCGGTGGCCGCGAGCATCGAGCCGACCGGCCCGTCGCTCGGAATCGTGTAGGGAACCGGGCGCACCGCGAGGAACGCGTAGCTCCCGTCCGCGCGGGTCGAGAAGCGACCGCGAAGGTGCTCCTCCGGTGCGCTCGGGTCCTGCACGGCGTAGAGGCGGTTGTCGCCGTTCTGCCAGACGTCGAGCTCGGCACCCGCGATCGGAGCTCCGCCGACGGCGGAGACGACGCCGTGGACCCACGCCGGCTCTCCCGCCGCCTCCTCGGCAATCGAGTCGCCGTACCCCCGCCTCGGCGCGTCCGGGACGTAGAAGGGCCCGAGGACGGTCGACTCGGTCGCGTGCTCGGCCGGGCTCGCGAGCGCGTCGACGAGCATCGAGAGCCCGAGCGTGTCGGACCACAGGACGAACTCCTGTCGGTGCTCGTCGGTGATTCGCCCCGTCTCGGTGAGGAGCCGGATCCCGGCCTCCCACTCGTCGAGCGTGAGGTCCACCTCGGACGCGAACGCGTGCAGGTGCGACGTCAGGCTCTCGAGCAACTCGCGGAGGCGCGCATCGGCACAGCTCCCGAAGCTCGCGAGGGCCGCACCTGTGATGTCCCGCGGCTCGGTGCGCCGCGGCAGAGCCGGATCGCCGGGGCCCGTCACGCGCGGCTCTTCTTCGGGCCGGACGGATCGATCCCCGCGGTGGCGCCGCGGACGACTTCGGCCGCTGTGCGCAGCGCCTCGAGATCACCGGCCCCGAGCTGCCACTCGTGGATCTGCTCGGCGCCTCGACGGCCGATCGTGACCGGCACCGTCACCGCGACGCCCTCGATGCCGTACTCGCCCTCGAGCACGACGGACGCCGGCCAGAGCTCGCCGTCGCCGTCGAGGGCGGAGACCATGCGCGCGACGCCGAGGCCCGAGGTCCAGGTCGACGACCGTCCCGAGTCGAGCGCGACGTGCCGCACGTACCAGGTGCGGAGGAACTCCTCGGCCGTAGCCGCCTGGTCGGGAGTGGGTCGGACCGGTAGGCCTTTCACGGTCACCCGGTCGAAGAGCGGGACGCTCGCGTCGCCGTGCTCGCCGACGACCCACGCTTCGACGCTGCCCGGTGGGACGCCCAGCGCCCGTCCCAGGCCCGTCCGCAGCCGCAGGCTGTCGTTGATCGTGTAGCCGAGGATCCGGCGCCGGTCGTGGCCCGTCCGCTGCTGGAGCCGCGTCACCAGCGGATCGACGGGGTTCGTGACGACGACGATCACCCCTGCCCACCCTGCCGGGAGCCCGTCGGCGAGCTCATCGGCTATCGACGAGTTCTTGGCCAGGTACTCGAGTCGCGAGGTGCCGACCGTGAGTGGTGTCGCCGAGAGCAGCACGACGACGTCCGCGTCCCGCACGTCGGCAGCGTCGCCGCCGGCGACGGTGCAGCCCGGCGACAGCTCGAGAACCTGCTGGAGGTCCATGACGTGCGACGTGATCATCTCGGGCCGCTCGTCGACGAGGATGAGCTCGTGAGCACCGCCCATCAGTCCGAGGTTGAACGCCGTCGACGCGCCGACGCCCCCGGCTCCTCCGACGATCGTCACCTTCATCTCGGCATCGTCCCGCTCGTGCGGCGAAAAAGCAAATGATTTGTGTATAGGCTTGTCATCGTGACTCGGCAATCGGTCCGCGACGCGACGTTCGAGGTCTTCCGCGAGTACGAGCTGACGACGCTCTTCGCGAACCCGGGGTCGACGGAGATCTCCTTTCTCACCGACCTTCCGGCGGATCTCACCTTCGTGCTGGGGCTCCACGAGAGCTCGGTCGTGGGCATGGCGACAGGCTGGGCGATCGGCCGCGGCAAGCCGGCGCTCGCGATCCTGCATACGACGCCCGGGCTCGGCAACGCGGTCAGTGCGCTGGCGACGGCACGCGTCAACCGGGCGCCGGTCGTCGTCGTCGTCGGCCAGCAGGACCGGCGGCACATCGCGACGGAGCCGTTCCTCGCGGGCAGGCTGCACGGACTGGCGGGCGACTACCCGGTCTGGGTCGACCAGCCGATGCGCGCCCAGGACGTGCCCGGCGCGATCGCGCGCGCCCATCACGAGGCGGCGACCGGGCAGGGGCCGGCCATCGTCATCGTGCCCATGGACGACTGGGCGGCGGAGGCATCCGATCCGGCCGTGCGGGCGGCGGCCCGCCGCGTCACTCGCGCCCGCGCGGTGGACGACGACGCCGTCTCTGAGCTCGCAACCCTCCTCGCCGAGGCCGAGAGCCCGGCACTCGTCGTCGGGGCCGGGACGGACGACCCGGACACCTGGGCCGCGCTCGTCGCCCTTGCCGAGCGACTCGCCTGCCCGGTCTGGCAGGAGCCGTTCAGCGCCCGCGCCGGCTTCCCGCAGGACCACGCCCTCTTCGCGGGTCACCTGCCGGCCGACCGGGCACGGTTGCGCCGGGCGCTCGCACCGCACGACGTCGTGTTCGCCGTCGGAGCCCCGGTGTTCCGGCAGTACCCGTTCGTGGCTGGGCCTTTCGTCGAGCCGGGGACGCGTGTCGCGATGGTGAGCCGGGACGCGTCCGAGGTTCACCGCAGCACGGCCGACCTCGCGGTGCTCGCCGCGCCGGGACCGGTGTGCGAGCAGCTGGCCCGGATCGTTCCCGCCCGCGGGACAGCCGCTCCGGGCCCGTTCCCGGTCCCGCCGGCTCCGGAGCCGCCTGCCGCGGGCGAGCCGCTTCGTGCGGCCCATGTCTTCAGCGCGCTCGCAGAGCGCCTGCCGCGCAACGCGATCGTGATCGAGGAGTCCCCGTCGAACCGCCCGGAGCTGCTCGTGAGGCTGCCCGCACGAGAGCCGCTCGGCTCGCTCAGCCCCGCGATGGGCGGGCTCGGGTTTGCGCTCCCGGCTGCGACCGGGCTCCGTCTGGCACGGCCCGACCGCCCGGTCGTGGCGATCGTCGGGGACGGTTCCTCTCTCTACTCGATCCAGGCGCTCTGGAGCGCGGCCCACTACCGCGCCGGAGTGCTGTTCGTGATCCTCTCGAACGGCGGCTACGCGATCATGGATCGCCTCGCGGAGCAGCAGGGCGGCGCCGCGCCATGGCCGGGCTTCTCGATCGACGTCGCGGGCCTCGCTCGGGCGTTCGGTTGCCCGGCCCGCACGGTGGCCGGGTACGACGAGCTGGCCGGTGTCCTCGACGAGGTCGTGCCGGACCTGGTGCATCGAGACGAGCCGCTCCTCCTCGAGGTCACCGTGGCGCCAGACGAGAGCTTCGCGCCTTGACCCAGCGCTTCGCGTCGGAGCGCAGGGATGCGAGCGAGCAGGTCGCCTTCGAGATCCGGCGCTACGTCTCTACCCGCGGCCTGCACCCCGGCGACCGCCTGGGGACGGAGCAGGAGCTCGCCGCCGAGTTCGGGGTGAGCCGGCCGACGCTCCGCGAGGGCCTCCGCCTGCTCGCGGGCTCGCATCTGATCCGCGCGACGCAGGGACCGGGCGGCGGCATCTTCGTCGAGAGCACGCAGAACGAGGGCATGAGCCGCAACGTGAGCGAGTCGATCGCGTCGATGCTGGAGACCGACAGTGTCTCGCTGCACGAGCTGCTCGATGCGCGCGTGTACCTCGAGGTCCCGCTCGCCGGTCTCGCCGCTCAGAACGCGACCGACGAGACGACAGCGGAGCTCCGCGAGGCGATCGCCGCGGCCGAGGGGAATCATCCGGCCGCCGAGGCGTTTCGGGCCGCAGACGCACGCTTTCACCGGGTGATCGCGACGACGGCCCGGAACGAGCTTCTGCGCGCGTTCACGAGCTGGACGCTCGACGTGCTCCAGCCGTCGCTGATCGACACGATCGGCGGCTCGATCGACGGGGCCGTGATCCTGCGCCAGCACGGTGAGATCGAGCGTGCGATCAGGCTGCGCCAGCCGGCGGCCGCCCAGCGTGCGATGCGACGGCATCTCGAATATCTGCGCGAGCTCGTCGACGCGCTCAACGGAGGAGAGACATGAAAGCCGCACTCATGCGCGAGTACCACCAGCCGCTCGAGCTCGTCGATCGCGCGGTGCCCGAGCTCTCGGCGCCGACGGACGTGCTCGTCCGGATCGGCGGCGCCGGGGTCTGCGCCACCGATCTGCATGCGATCGAGGGGCTGATGGAGCCCGCCGGCGTCTCGCTGCCACGCGTCCTCGGCCACGAGAATGCGGGGTGGGTGGAGGAGGTCGGCACCGGCGTGACGACGGTCGCGAAGGGCGACGCGGTTCTCGTCTACCCCCCGTTCAGCTGTGGCCTCTGCGTCGCGTGTCGCCGCGGCAACGACATGCATTGCGCGCGACACGAGTTCACGGGGCTCTCCGTCGACGGCGGCTTCGCCGAGTACGTGCTCGTCTCGGAGCGCTCGCTGCTTCGGCTGCCCGACGGCGTCGAGCCCGCCGAGGTCGCGCCGCACTCCGACGCGGGGCTCACTGCCTACCACGCTGTGAGACGGTTGGCGCCGCTCCAGTCGCCGGGCACGACCGCCGTCGTGATCGGGGTCGGCGGGGTCGGACACATTGCGCTTCAGCTCCTGCGCGAGCTCGGCTCGAGCTCGACGATCGCCGTCGACACCGACTCGCGCCGGCGCTCGCTCGCTGCGGAGCTCGGCGCCGGCGACGTTCTCGACGGCCGGGGCTCGGTCGACGCGGTTCGCGAGCTGACGGGTGGCCGCGGCGCGGATCTCGTGTTCGACTTCGTCGGCACGGATGAGTCGCACGCCGATTCCGCGGCGATGCTCGCCCGCGGGGGCACGTACTCCGTCATCGGCTATGGCGGCATGATCGCGATCCCCTCGGCGACGCTCGTCGTGAACGAGCACGCGGTGGTCGGCAATCTCGTCGGCACGTGGGTCGATCTCTGGGAATTGCTGCAGCTCCACGCCGCAGGCCGCATCGTCCTGAAGACCGAGGTGCACCCGCTCGATTCCGTCAACGAGGTGCTCCAGAAGCTCCGCGACGGCGAGGTCACCGGCCGCGCGGTGCTGGTCCCCGGCTAGAGGCTCGACGTGGAGCACCTGACTCGACTCGGGGTTGGTGAGGCGTCGTCCCTGCTCGCACGGCGCAGCGTGTCGTCGTCCGAGCTCGTCGCAGCGTGCCTGGCCCGGATCCGTCAACGTGACGGCGCGCACAGTCACGACGGAGACCCGGCTTCGATCAACGCGTGGGTACGCGTCTACGAGGAGGACGCGGTCGCTGCCGCGGCCCGGGCCGACGAGCGTCTCTCCGGGGCCGGGGTGCGACGCGAGGGCCCGGCTCCGGTGCTGACGGGCGTGCCCCTGGGGCTCAAGGACCTGTACGGAGTCGCGGGCAGACCGCTCACTGCGTCGAGT
>Ga0302321_100001771_pt1 | contig 18458 bp, 45 predicted proteins | sample Fen_T0_1_FD_202505 | JGI IMG/M metagenome (GOLD analysis project Ga0302321, IMG submission 202505) | Peat permafrost microbial communities from Stordalen Mire near Abisko, Sweden - Fen_T0_1 | ecosystem: Environmental > Terrestrial > Soil > Wetlands > Permafrost | place: Sweden: Abisko...
ACAACGAAGGCGAGGCCCTGCACTGCGACCAGAATATCCGCGCCATGGTCGGAGAAGTGCTGAAGGTGCTGTCTTTGTGACCCCGCCCCCAACCTACAAAATCCACCGTAAGACCAACCGCGGCTGGAATCCCGAGCCCGAGTGCAAGGTCGCCGGGCCTATGACTCTCGAGAGAGCCAAGAGCGAAGTGTGGCGCCTGCACGATCAGGCCAACGACCACCACGGGGTGCCCCGGGACGAAGAGGGTCCCTACACGTTTTTTGCGGTGCCGAGTGTTTGAGGAGGATGAGATGGAGAACAAAAATAAGTTGTGGCCTCGAGGTAGCTATAAAATCGTGCGGCCCAAGGGATGGTTCCTGACCTGGATGAAATTCAAACTCCTCCGCGTCTTCCAATACACCTGCCTCGCTCTGGCCCTGGTCGGCCTGGGCATGGCGGCCGACCGGATGTTCCTGCCTCATCCCGACCACGTGTGGATGCCTATCAAGCTCGTGGACGCTGACATAGCCCGCCTGATCGTGCTTCAGGATCGCGGCGGCACTTACACCCGTTTCGCCAGCCCAAGCGGCGCGTGGGGCATTACGGCAGTCAGACAGCAGGGCGGTATTTGGGTTGTGCCCAACGAGGAAGTGTCCAAGAAGATTGGAGGGTATGGTAAGTGAAAGAGTGGACGAGGGAAGAGTGCGAACATTTAGCACCTGAATTCTTCGGAAAGACTGTAAATGGGCTTGAAGAAACATCGGGATTATTGACTGAGATTTGGCACGCCCTTCTCCAGACCCGGTTATACCTGGAAACGGCGAACAAAAAGTTCAAGATGGCCGAAGAGTCGATCATGTCCAACATTAGAGCCGTGATCCAGCTTCGAGGCGCATTGGAACAGTCAAGATTTGATCTTCGGCGATATCTTCTAGCTCAAGAAGATGCCGAACCAATGATCAGATCTGCTGTCAAAACAATTGATGAAGCCCTGAAGGAGACCCCATGAGTAACGACGTTGTGATGGTAGCGATACCCAAGGAATTGCGGGACCAGATTCTAGGTTTGTTGGCCTGTCCAGATGAACCGACACCCTACCATATGAGAATTGTCTCCGAACTCCGCACCGCGCCCGAGACCGTGAGTCTGGAGGGGGTGGAAACGAGAAGCATCAAGATATGGCAAGAGGTTGGAGGGTGGAAGAAGGTTGATTGCGTTCTGGTCTCCGACCTCCGCCGCCTCGTCGCCCCTGTCCAGAGTGGGGGTGTGGAAGAATTGGTTAGGACTGCCATGAACGCCGAAGCCTACATGAAAGCCATGGGGCAGAATTGCGATGCTCTGTCCTCGGCTCTCGCCAACCTCACCACCACGCAAAGCGCCCCCAGTGTAGGGAGTACAGTAGTGGACGGAGAATACATCCAATTTTCCGAGATACAGCGCATTGTCGAGTTTTGTATCCATGCAATTGAAGAGTCACAACCCCCGGAAACAACCCCTTGGGATTGTGTTGACGCAATCAAGAGAAAGTTTGCCCACCTCGCCACCACTCAAGGAAAAAAACCATGAATCCACAGAAAGTTGAAGTATTCATCGAATCCCAAAGAAGGAAGTTTTGCCAAAAATGTGGTAAAGAAACCTCTTATGAGAATAACCACAAATGTCAACACCAAAGCGCCCCTAGTGTGGGGAGTGTGCCGACTATGGAGGCGATTTCCAAGGTCCTGATGCCATGGTGCCATGACGGAGATAGACCCGAGGCATCCAAAGCTATCCATGCCCTCCTCACCAGACGAACGGAGGGGAAGTTATGACACGCCCAGCTCACCCGTTATGGTGCTGGCTCAGTCTCCAGCTCGACGCCCTGGTGGAACGACTCGGGATTGACGTGGGGTCATCGTGAAAGGAGACTACATCATGGAGCAAGCCGAGCGCGAGTGGGCCGAGCCTCCAGACGACGACCCAACCGTGCCGTGCCCCCAGTGCGGATTTGAGCATCCTGACGCGGACGGACTGCCTGTCCTGTACTGCCTGGAGTGCGGCTACTGTTGTCACCCGAACATCACCGACGGCGTGTGCGGGTTCTGCTCAAGGAAAGTCCGCATTGTCAAACTTGGCGGAGGCCTGATAAGGAAGGAACTGGAAGATGATTGACGACGATGGCGACGAGATCGAAGACTGGGAGCTGGAAGAGATGCGCGTCGAGCGCGAATCCCTAGAAGCTCTGAACAGGAACTACCGCGATGGCCACGTCGTCGCCGAGTGGGCGCCCCGGTGGGACGGCTTCACCATCCCGGAGTGGCTTCGGATCAACACGACCGACGACAGGAAGCGGTACAAGTGATTTCACCATTTGGAGAAATAGGAAGTTCGTTTTGGAACGAGATGGAGCGTCTTGGTATTTTCACTCCCGAAGCCGAGAGAGAGCATATTCGCAGGCAGAGGCAGGCGGCGCTAGAACAAAACCAACTGGTACAAAACAGTCTCAGGACTCAGATTCGTTACTTTGAGTTCGGCCACGGGGTTCCCATGGACCGCCTTCTTCTCATGGAGCAAATCCCCCGCGACCGGAAGGATGAGGATTTGCAGTGGAAGCAGGACTTCATGGAGGCGCTTTCCCAGTTGAACAAGGACCAGCTTTCATGGTAGAATCTTTAAGAGGCTAGAGATGAGAAAGATAAGCATAGAAGAATTGAAAACCGTCTACGAAAGCCAGACGGTTGCTGAGACGAAGCGGCATTTCGGCGTGTCTCTCAAGACGCTCTACGCGCTTCTCAGGAAGGCTGAGATCCCGCTCCGAGGCGGCGGCCGGTACCAGAAAATAGAATTGGAAGACTGACATGGGTCTCCCCTACATGCCTTTCTACGTTGACGACTACTACGCCGACACGGTGGGTCTTTCAGCCCTGACACACGCTGGGTACCTACTGCTCATTCTAGCCTACTGGAAGAAAGGCGCCGCCTTACCTCTCGACGACAAGAAGTTGGCAGGTCTGGCTTTCATGAGCAAGAAGGAGTGGTTGTCGGTGAAGGATGACGTACTCGTGTTTTTCAAGATCGACGAGGGAACATTGGTTCATCCGAGGATCGAGAAAGAGCTGGCAAAGGCCAGGGACAAGATCGAGAAAGCGAGGCTGGCCGGGGTGGCCTCGGGTGAAGCGCGAACGAACGGACGTTGAACGGACGTTCGTCTGGAGTTGGAACATGGGAGCAACGGACGTTCCCTTGGAGTTCCAACTTGGAGCGAACTTGAGGGCAACTTGGAGGCAACCATCTTCAGATCTTCAGGGTCTAGGATAGGAATAAAAGAAATTTCGCTTTGCTTAGGCTTCAACTAAGCGCGAGGAGGTTTTGCGATGGACGACAAACTTGAACCCGAGAACGACTGCCGAAAACCTTGCGACCATGACGTGAATTGTCCGCACTGTGCCGACTACTGGGCCCGGATGCAACGCGAAGGTCTGTGGGACAAGGACAGGCACCGATGGACCGAGAAGGGTTGGAACGATATTGTTAGGCACGTGTAGCGCCCCTTTGATTGGCGCAAGAGAAAATTGGAGGTGTGAAAAAATGAAAGAGTTTTTGGACGATTGCCGTTGCGGAGTAACCGAGAAAGATCATGACGAAGGTTCGCCGATGCTAGAACTCGACGGGATAGACGATGGACTGTGGCGAGTGATTTGCCATGGATGCGGAATGAACACCGGGCCTCATCACGACATCAGCATCGCCGTAGCCACCTGGAACCGGAAATGATCACCACCCTCCCGGAACTCCGCTCAGCCCTGGAGATGCACTACGGCCGTCGGGAAGTTGTGGACGGCAGGACGGTCGTGACGCCGCGCCGGTACGACGACATCACGCGCCGGGACATTGCCGCTTGGGCTCCGACGTGCCCGGTGAGTCTCCAGGCGCTGTTCGACCAGGTGACGCTCGACGTGTCGGTCAACTACGGCAGGCTCCCGGACAAAGCTCAGCTCGCCAGGGCGGCCGATAGGATCAAGGCGCGGCCTGTGTACCTGGGCACCGCCGGACCTGAGGCGCCCACCGACGACGAGACCCGGGTCGTGGTCGAGGGCTTGAACGACATCGTGGCGAATTTGGGCGTCAGGAAGTGGAAAACGGTGGAGCGACGAGACCCATACGCCCAGGATACCGATGAAAACGGCCCTTCTGGCTCGTCTTCGGGTGAAACTGGTATCCGTGGACCACTTGATGGTGAAGGCGCAAAACAAACGCCATTGGCGGAGGAGGAGTGATGAAGATCCGGATGTCGACGGCGAGGAAGATGATGAAGATCACCCAGATAGAACTTAAGGCTGTTTTGAACACAAGCCAGACGTTCATCTCGAGGCTCGAAAACGACCAGAGGGTGTCTCGTGAAATGGAATCGAAATTCATTCTTCTTTTCAAGGAATGGAAGGCGTCTGAGATTCAGAAACACCTCAACATCATTGAAGAATTGAAAGGTCTGGAGGTATCGCCATGAACACCCACAAACGCGCCTGCAAGATCGCCCGCCTCCGGGTGCTGTTGAGCGCCCTGGAGGAGGCGAGGAAAATCATCGGTGATACGCCGCATGAGCTGTCGAACAGCAGGACGTTTCTTCTGGCCAAGCTCGACCAGGAAATTGAATGGGTGAAAATCAGGATCAAGCGGCTGGAGGAACGGAAGTGATAACCCCTGGGTGGTACTGGGTCCGAATGGGCCAAGTTTGGGAAGTCGCATTCAAGACTCAGTGGGGGCGATGGGAACGCGCTGGAGAAGATGACCGGCACATCTCAGACGAGGACTTCGACGAGATTGACCCTAGGGAAATTGTGAGGTCGCCAAATTGAATTCCGAAACACGCCCTGCCTTGAGGCCCATGCCTTGGTGGTCGGACCTGGTAAACCACATGCTGGCCGACCCCGACCTGACCCACAAGGAACTCGGAACAAGGGTAGGGATGTCTCATTTTACCGTGTCGAAAGCTATCGGAGATGCAGGGTTCCAGACGATGCTCGAAGACGCCCGCAAGGCCCTGGGAAAACTCCCAGCCGCGCAGAACGCGATTGTGGCGCTGGCCAACGGGATCAAGTTCAAGCACACGGCCGGCGAGCTGGAGAACCAGTTTCAGGTCTCGATCATGGACGCGCTGACGGACAACACGGAGAAGCCGGTCTACGGCAAGGACGGAATCATCGGGTACGAGCCCACCGTGAGCCTGATAGAAAAAGCTAAGCTGGCTATGGAAGGCTTTAAAGTGCTCAACCAGAAGGCGGCTCAGATCATCGGCAAGCAGGTGAACATCGACAAGAGCACGAACCTGAACGTCACGGCGTTCGAGATGCTGTCCCCCGCGCTCCAGGAGCTGGCCAAGGTGACGGTGATGCACATCCCGACGCGTAAGATTGAGCACAAGGACGGAAGCACGGAGTTTGTGATGGATACGGAAGAAGCACCCGAGGGCGAAGAGGTGGACGAAGATGAATCCTGAGACCAGGTTTTACGGAGATTTTCAAGTTTGGCTCGACACTGTCATCCCCAGGATGGAGATTTTTGAAGAGATTGCCAAGAAAGTGCAAGGAGTAAATACCGTTCAACCAGATAAATTAGGTGAAGAGGAGGAAGGGGATGAATGATCTATATGAATTGAACGGCAAGCTAGCTTCGGAAGAGAAATACATGTTTGTCGTTACCGGACTCACGAAGGAACAGCGAGACGCTAAAAGGGCTGAGGAGAAAAGGGTCTACAATATGTGGACGAGCAAGGTGAAAAGGATACCTGAAAAAATCAGTGCGTGGTTTTTTTACACGGGACGAAGGTTCAGGAGCTATTGGGAGTATGAGTGGCCAGGGTTTTCTGTGGGAATGGTTGCAAGATGGCTATATGTCATTACCGCGACAGTTTTGTCTGCTCTTTGGATCATGGACCGCTTGAAATGACCGAGCCCGTCGAACCCCCAGCCACCATCGCACGGCGCCAGCGCCACCAAGGCTGGGACAACCTCGTCGGCCAGGCGCTCAAGGAAAGCCCCCAGGCGGCGGCGGCCGTCATGCGATACCTGGCCCAGAACGACCTGTTCTACCTCGCCGTGAAGATCGGCGGCCGGGTGGACATGGACAACGACTGGTGCATGGCCCGGTGCGACATGGTGCAGGCCGATCCGTTCGACCACGTGGATATGTGGTTCCGCTACGGGTACAAAACCTCCATCGGGTCGTGGCTCATCATCCAGGACATTCTCAACAACCCCGAGGTGACGATCCTGGTATTGAGCTACAACAAGGACTTCGCCCACAAGATCATCCGGCCGATCATGCTGGAGCTGGAGATGAACCAGAAGCTCAAGGAGCTGTTCCCGGACATCCTTTGGGAAAATCCCAAGCGTGACGCTCCCAAGTGGTCCATCGCCACCGGATTCTCGGTCATTCGAAAGGGCAACCCCAAGGAGCAGACGGTCGAGGGATACGGCTTGGTGGACTCGCTCCCGACCGGGGCCCACCCGATGATAATCCACTACGACGACTGCGAGGTCCAGGACTCGGTTGGAAGTTCGGACAGCATCTACAAGCTGATCAACGCCTGGGAGCTGTCTCTGGGCCTGGCGGCGACGAACCTGATCTACACGTGCCGCAAGCGGTACTACGGAACCACCTACCACCACGCCGCGCTGTACGCCGAGATTGTGTCCCGGAAAGTAGCCTCTGCCCGAAAGTTCCCTGCCACCGAAGGCGGGCGCTGGCCGGGCAAGAGCGTGTTCATCCCCCAGCAGAGGCTCATCGAGATCTACCAGGAGATGGGGAGCAAGAACTTCAACGCCCAGATGCTCATGGACCCGACGCCCAGCGACACGGCGATGTTCCGCATGGAATTCATCAAGGACAACTTCTGGAAGCCCGTCCGCGACAACCTGAACATCTACATCCTGGTTGACCCGGCCAACCTCAAGCGCGGGGAGACCCGGAGCCAGAAGAAAGCCATGGGCAAGGCCGACTACACGGGCATGTGGGTGCTGGGCCTGGGGAGCGACCGAAACTACTACGTGCTGGAGATTGTGCGCGACAAACTGACCAAGAACGAGAAGCTGGCCAAGATTTTCGAGCTGGCCGACAAGTACGAGCCCTTGATGGTCTACTGGTACGGCGGCGCCGAGAACTCCGACGTGAGCGACATCCGAACCAAGCAAAGTCTTGAGAATTTTCGATTCCCCATTTCCGAGGTCAGCAACGCCCAGTCGATCCGAAAGGAGCTGATCCCGGAGACCGAGGGAATCTGGCAGAGCCGGCGGGTATTTCTGCCCGAGACACAGCCGTACCGCGACTGGCAGGGGAACATGGTGGACCTGGTCCAGGTGTTTATCAACGACGAGTTTCTGAAGTACCCCTTCTGCATCCACGAAGATATGCTGTCTGCGTTCTGTATGGTCAAGCACAAGGATGTGCGCGAGGACCGGAGCGACAAGGCTGATGCGTTCCCCAGGCTGAGGTTCCCCAACAGAGGCGAGGTGAACACGCGGGGGTACAAGGACCCGAAGAAGAACCAGGACAGCTACGAAGGCTATGACGTGCTGGAGGATGGGCTCAGTGATCGGTATTAGGGGGGAAGGAAACCTTAGGAAGGATGGGGGTGTAGAATGAAACAGTACGTCATAGTGGAACTTGTCAAAACCTCGAAAGGAAACAAGTTTGAAAAGGTTGTTGATTTTCAAGGCGACTACGAACGGGCGGCTCGGATGAGATACGAGGAACTGGCCCGGACCTACCTGGACACGTACTTCGAGCTTCGCTATATCGAACACACTGAAACGTGTCTTGACTTCACAAAGGACAGGGTATGACCTTCGCCATCATCCACCTCTGCGGCCCCAGGCTCTACGAGTACAACGGAATCGAGTTCGAGTTCGGATACTCGGGCCCCTGGCGCCTCAAGAAGGACGGCGACCCGTACAAGCGTCAGGGTGACAGGTTCTACGAGCGGATCGACGGCTTCCTTAAACTCCCGGAGGCCGAGCGCGAGAAATTCAGGACCGGAGGCGGATGCCAATGCTTCAAAGGGCCGAGCGACATTCCAGCTAGTTGAATCTGGCAAACTCGCCGTGATATTTCTTCGCGGCTTCGCAGTAGGCGGCATGAGCCTCTTCTTTCGTGTCGAACCAACCTAGAGAGAATCTTTTCTTGTCTACTTGGATCTTGGCATTCCATCTACGTGTCTCGGCATGGAATCGAACACCCCTAACCCCAGACACGCTATCTTTTCGCACCTTCGCATTGCGAGCACTTTCTGTTCTGGTGGCAATGCGAAGATTGCACTTGCGATTATCCATTCTGTTCCCGTTGATGTGATCTGTGAACATTCCGGGAGGAGATGCCAGGATCATTCGGTGTAGCGGAGCCCTTTTCTTATTGATAGTGGTGAAAGCATATCCCCGATATTCTTGAAACCTCAAGTGGCAAAACCTATCAAAATCCTCATCATCAACCAATGCCACAAACCCTCTATTGACAGGCAATTCTTTCATTTTACCACCCTCGGGCCAACCCTGCCTTTCAACTCTCTGAGACGTTCAATATCTGAGTCACAGAAGAGCCAGGCTACCCCGAACTTCTTTCCCACGTCGCCATTATTGGCGGCCTGGTAGATCCTTGCGATTCCGAGCGACATTGCCTTGGCCACCTCAGCGGCCGTCAATCTGTACTTCATTCACCCTCCTTTTCCGAGCGACATTCCAGACAATGCCAAATCTCCCGGACAATGAAAGAATACTTCAATCCAACCATATCTGTCAATCAAACCTACTAAAGATTATCAAAAGTTTTTACTATTTACGCTTGACAGACTCCGGCCCTGGGTTTAGCTTTTTAGGCATGGAGGATCAGTAAAATGATTCAAAGCGCGTTAACCGGATACATTGCGACAATCTTTGGAGAGTCAAGGTATTTCAAGGTTTGGGGCGATGCCCGGGCGTGGATCGAGAACGTCAAGGGGGGCCGGAAGTGATCAGGAAAGAGACCCATGATGGATATGATTTCTATACCGGGTATCTGAACTCGGAAAGAATCGGGGAACAATGCTTTAATATTGTCCCGCAAGGTTCCCCAGCTCCCACCGGGGGCTATGTAAGCCGTGAATGGGTTGAAAAGGTAAAGGGCGTTAAGTTTTACTTTTACGCGATGCAATCCCGGACCTGTGTGTGGTTCCAGGAAGGGGATAAATACCTACCATCGTGCGGAAAACATTCCATTGCGTTCTGTTTCGGTGACTACTGCCCCTTTTGTGGAAAACATGTAGCAATGTCGGACCCTAGGGGAATGATTTTGATTGAGGTGAAAGCATGAAGAAGCCCAGACACGAAGGCAAGAAGACCGCTATCCGCGCGGTACAGGTTAAGGCCGAACGCAAGGCGCATAAGACCAGGGGCGCCCGGCTCCTGGAGGCGATGAAATGAAAATGCGCGAATTCCTGAAGAAACACCGGCAAGAAATCGACCAGACAATCGAGTCCCAGGGCGGGCCGAAAAACGACCAGGAGCGGGAATTGATTGTACAAAACAATGAATACTGGTACCGGCAGGCACGCCGGGAAGGGGTGAGGGTATGAACAAGATGAACGCGAAGGAACAGGAAAAAGCGGAGGCGATAGACCGCCTAAAGGAGTGGCTTAAACCGGGGGGTACGGTTTATACCGTCCTCCGCCGGGTGTCGGCCTCCGGTATGACTCGGCATATTTCCGTCATCTTCCCTCAGGTCGAGGATGGAAAAATCAGGATGTCCGATCTGACTTGGAACGTGGGGAAAGCCCTGGGCAGAAAGTTTGACAGGGATACCCAGGGGCTTGTGGTCCAGGGTTGCGGGATGGACATGGGATTCGAGGTGGTCTATTCCCTCGGTTGCAAGCTCTTCCCGGATGGGTTCAAGGTCGAAGGCCGGGGGAGAAACGGGGACACCTCGGGATGGGACAAAGACGGGGGATATGCCCTGGAGCATAGGTGGATATGATGGACAATCTCGACAAAGCTCTAGCCGTGGTCAAAGCATGGCGGGCCGACAACCCGTCGGACTCTCCGGTGTCCCTGGCCATTTTGGCCCACCAGATAGCCGACCTGCTACCATCGCCCACCGTCGCCGAGCTGGCCGAAATGGCTCCCATGCTGACGGGGGGAGAGAAACCTATAGGAAGAGAGGGGGGTGTGTTAGTGAGGTCTGACAAGCAAGGCGGGTTTCTGGTCTGGGACAATGTGCAAGCTCAAGGGGAGCCCGCATGGATACGGCGACACGGAAACCTAGAGAACGTCGTCAAGGCGTTTCTGTCATGATCCCGGCACTTCTGGCCCTCGTGGCCCTGGCCCTGATCGTGACCGCCGTCATCCTGGACCCGACGACAAGGAGGCGGAAATGACCCGCATAATCGACCACCCGGTAACAATTTGCACCCGGGGGGAGGTGTACGCCTACGATGACAGCGGCATGGTGCTCCTGATCGGGGACACGCTATGGCCCATGAAGTGGTCAAAGATCCTTCCCCACGATACGCCGACGGTTGGACAGTGGGTCCGGGCTTTACTGGTCCCTCACGGGGGCCGTTCGCCGGTCTACACGCTCGACCACCCGCCAACCGTAGCAATCTGGACGCCGGCCAGGATTCCGGCGAAAGGGAGGACAAAATGAAATTCGGAACGTACAGCCCAATCAGAAGCCAAACCGTGATAGCCGCAAAGCAGTTCGCCGACGGTGCGGCAAGGATCATGCTGACAAAGTTCATGGGCCGGGAGCCAGATCTATACCGGTTCGAAGTCAGGACGAAAGACAAACTAGGCTTCGACGCTGTAGGCCCGCTCATGTGGTCCATGCCGACTCCAGCCGAGTTTGAGGCTTACTACAATTCCTGGGGGTGGAAATGAAAACCATCGTCGCCCTGCTCCTGCTCCTGCTCCTGTCGTCCTGCGTCGTCGGTAGGTGGACCTACACCTACCAGGGCCGCACCTGGGTTACCACGCTGACGGCTTTCGAGTGAGGGGGAAAGCAATGAGTCAATGGCAAAGAAAGATCAGCTTGCTTCCTGAGTGGGAGCAAGCGCAGAACAAAGAAATCACGACCCGGCAACTGGCGGCAGTGGTCGCCCAGCGTATCAAAGCGGTTGAGCCCCTCCGCCAGTGGCCCGGAGCTGAGGCGAAACGCCTTTCCCTGGTTGCCGGGTTTGAGATGCTGGCCAAAGCCAAGAGGGTAACCCGGCCCGAGTTCAACGGTTGGATGGCTGCCCTGTACGACTGGGCGGACACAAAACTTGACCGCGAGTGGAACGGGAAAGCCGTCGCCTGGATTGAAACGTTCTGAAAGGGGGGAACCTTAGGAGGGGGGATAGGTGGTAGTAACTAGCTACTACTCCTAAGGCAGTTCCCTGGGAGTTTCAAAAAAAGAAAGTTCGCCTTGTGGCGGACCATGAGAAAGCGTTTCGGAGGTGAGAGAGATGATGGTTTCCATAAATGAGTTCAAGAATGATGAATTGGTAGGACACCGCTTCACTGAGCTTTCAAGGTTTGACTCTTGGCAGGTCCTAACCTATGTCCGAAAAGTATGGGACCTTCCCACCCCGGCCGTAGTGGTCAGGGAACAAGCGGGAACAATCCTGATGAACTTTGGAAACCCTTCCCATGAAGTGTGCGCAGTCCTGACCTGCTAGACTACTTGTCAACCATTCAAGCCCGGTTACAATCCGGGCTTTTTCACGTCCAGGCAATGTACACGTTACACCATGAGATACAAGGGCGTTACAAGAGACTTAGTTCTATATATGCAAACTGCAATACACTACTGACAGATACTGACATTCATGAGCCTGCACGGGGCAGACGGTAGGCGGTTGAGCTAGGTGGATAGCATTGGGGCTGTTCGCTTTTCTCGTCCACTCGCTCCTGGTTCCAGGGCTGTCAATGCGCGTACATCGTGACAACTGCTAAGATAGCACTTGCTCAGTTCATACAGCATAAGGACTTATGTCACCATGCGCACTGTTTGCGCACTGTCAGGGGGCCAGGACAGGCCATCCCATGCCCATCCAAGGACCTTTTTTCGGCCTCGAGACCCCCCGGGGGCCCCCATTGGCGGCCGCGTCACCCCTCACCCCCCAAGCCCCCACCCGTATCCCCCAGATTTTCCCAGGATTTTTCTTGAGTTTTCTCTATGGGGTTGCATTATGCTATGACGTGTGGTAGTTTGGTGTTGGAGGCTCAGATGAATATTTCGATTTCGAAGAAAGAACTCCTGGAAGTTCTGAAGACCAACCGGGACAAGCATGAGTCCTATTTTGCCGAGTCGTGGACTGGGTATAACGAAAAACTGAAGCTGGAACTCAGGAAGATGCTCCGTCAGATCGACTCCTCGGACGATCCGTTTCAGGTTCACATCAGCCTTCCGGTCCCTCAGAGCCATTTGTCAGACTACGACCGCGTGATCCGCATGGTTGAGCACGATACCAGAGCTGAGTTGCTTCTTGAGGAGGATGAGGCCAGACGTTACCTAGACGACGACTGGGACTGGCAGAGGGGATTCAAGGGGATGATGTCGCTCTACAACACGAAGTTCGGATGATGGACGTACAGAGAATCACGCTCGACATGCCGGTTGAGCTGTACCAGGCGGTGGACGCGGCTGTGAAGCGGACCAGCCTGTCGAAGGCCCAGTACATGCGCATGGCGCTGGAGGTGATGAACATGATCTCAGCCAGCAAAGGTGCCGAGCTGTTTCTCAGGACGGGAGAGACTGAGGCCAGGCTCGTGATCCCCGGGGTGCTGACGTGACTTCACACCCCGAGAAACCCGTGCTACCCTAGACCAATGGAGGTGAAGAATGAAATATCGAAAGAAGCCTGTGGTGATCGAAGCGTTCTGGTTTGCCGGAGGCATGGTTGAACCTGGTTGGCCCGCTGAGTGGATCGGCGACAATGTGGAAATTGCTCCTGATGGCGAGACCGCTCTTATCAGAACTCTTGAGGGTACGATGACAGCCAAGAAGGGTGACTTCATCATCAAGGGCGTGAACGGAGAGTTCTATCCCTGCAAACCTGACATCTTCGCCAAGACCTACGAAGAGTACCACGAAGTTCTGGTATGACCGGCCCCGAACGCCTGGGCTGGCAACTGGGCCTGGTCCACCGCGATCCCTTGTCGAGTTTCGTTCACAACGCGCTGTACGCCAAGGCTCCGCTGTTCATGCCCACGGGGTTCCATGCCGTTCGGGAGCGGGTGAAGTTTGAGATGGCGAGGCGGAAGTGAGCCAGGACACGCTCTTCGGAGAGGTTGCCCTGAAGGGAAGGAAGAACTTCTCTAAGAACGACACGGGGTTCCGACGTGCCGCCGACCTGTACGATACGCCCTACAGCATGACGCGCCAGCTTTTGGACGTTGAGCGGTTCGCTCCGGGAGAAGACACGCTTGAGCCGGCCTGCGGCAACGGGGCGATTCTTGATGTTCTGATCGAAGCCGGGTTCGACTCGTGGCTGAAGAACGACCTGATGTTCGACTGGGGGAAGGACTTCCTGGCTGAAGATTGGGATACTTGCCGGTACATCATCACAAATCCCCCGTATCGGCTGGCGACGGAGTTCATTCTCAAAGCAAAAACGGTGGCCGACTGGAAGGTCGCGTTTCTTCTTCCCACGGACTATCTGCACGGAGCCGAAAGGTACGAAAGAGTTTTTCAGGACACGGTATTCCCGTTGGCACGTGTTTGGACGTTCATCCGCAGGCCGATGCTGGGTGACGCCATTCGCAGAGATGGAAAGTACCGGACGGGTATGCAGACCTATGCTTGGTTCGTCTGGGATAAAACTCACCGGGGGCCTGCTGAACTGGGGTGGATCGACAATCAGGAATTCGTTTTGAAGGCCGGAGAGTGAAACCTCTTGACGCCGCCTTGAAGCGGGTGTAGATTTCAGACTTTGGAGGCTAACATGAATTTCAGCGAAGCATTGATCGAGTTGAAGACGGAGCACAAGCTCCAGCGGGCCGGGTGGAACGGAAAGGACCAGTGGGTTGTCCTGATGCCGCCCCTGCATTTGCCGTCGAAGAATTCCGGTCTGCCGATTCGCGTAAACGAGCGGACGGCCAAGCACTTGGTCGACGATGCTGAACTTGACAGCCAGCCCTACTTCGCGTTGAAGAACGTCCAGGGCAAGTGGCAACCGGGCTGGGTTCCGTCGACCGGAGACTTGCTGGCCGAAGACTGGCAGGTCGCGCAGTGAAAGTCCTGATCAAGGCCTACGAGAATCTTGACTGGAAGCAGATCGAGGGCGAGGTAGATGATCCGGCCGACTGCGTGGTTGGGGCCCGGGTGACGGTGCGAGTGCTTCCCGTGGTGGACCCCGAGGCGCCGCAGTACGCCAGCGGCGAGATCCTTGCCGTGGAGCCTGCGTGAAGGTCTGGCTGATCGAGAGCCGTCTGGGGGGCCGAGCCTGCTGGTGGCTTCCCGAGAGCCCGAAGTTCAACGGCTTCACGGCCGACGCGGACAAGGCGGTTCACTTCGCCCGGGAGGCCGACGCCAATGCGGTGCTGGAGCATCTGCCGAGCAAGGAAAGTTACAAGATCGTGGAGAAGGAGTTTGCGCCCGCCTAGCTCAGTGGCAGAGCAACACTTTCGTAATGTGCGGGTCCGGGGTTCGATTCCCTGGGTGGGCTCTGTGGGTAGTCGCAAGAGGGAGATTCCGGTGTGCGATCCGGGAGCATAGCGGAAAGTCATCGTCGATGTGAGTATCGACGCTCTGAACTGGGCCGGAATCGTGGTTCGACGCCGCGTATGCTTGAAATGGGCTGTGCTGAAGGCAAGCACGAACCCCTGCAAGGTTCGGTGAGTCGGTTCGATCCCGACATGGTCCAAGACGTTGATTGCCTAAAAGTGGTGTAATTTCCCAAGCCGGATCACGTAACCGGCAACTATCCGATTCCGGTTGACGTTCAGACAGAATCGTGGTAGCTTGATTTTGGCTGACGGGTTCCCCGGGAACTGGGAGTTCCATCTAGGATTCGTCCTAGATCCTTCAGCCTATCCTTTTAGCCCCGGCACCGGCCTCCATCGGTTCCGGGGCTTTTTTATGCTTGACAGGGTTGAAATTCCGTCGTATCGTACTAAGAGTACCACGAGGAAAGGACATTCAGTGTTCTATCCCCGTGGGCCTCCCCATGGGACGTGACAAGTGAGGCATCTGGACCGGATTTTTCTTTGCGGCTGATGAGTCCTAAACGGACGAAACCACTAAGTGGTCCCGCGGAGTCTCCCCTTCCGGTGAATAACTGGAGACCTAGGCGTCCTGCTAAACCCTCCTTCACGGGAGGGTTTTTCTTTGCCCAAAATCCCGTTGAAATCTGCTGATTCCTGTCGATATACGCAAAATCAACGTGTTTTGGCTACTTATCCTTGACAAAATACTTTGAGTGCACCAATAGTGCATGGTATATGGCTGAAACGGCGGCGGACAAGGCGCTCGGACGCGATCTCATGGATCTAGGCTCAGAAATGGAGTCTGTTCGGTCCCTGATTGAGCCCCGGTATCGGGATGTCGAGAAGTACGTCACCCCCTGGATGAGCCCTTTCGACAATCACGAACAACTTCCGCCAACAATGGAGCCTATCTACGACCACACCGCGGTCAACGCCTGCAACACCATGGGCAACGGCCTGACAGGGTTCACGACCAACCCCGCGGTGCCCTGGTTCATCCTGGGCCTGTTCGGAAAATACGGGGAGCCGCTTGAGTCAGCCGAGATTCCCGGGGCCGCACACTGGCTCCGCCTGGTTGAGCACTGTCTCATGGGGGTGCTGGCTCGGTCGAACTTCTACCCTCAGGCGGCGTCCATGGCGATTCAGGCCGCCAGCCACGGGTCCCCAACAATGTGGTGCGATCCCCCTAAGTTCGACGGGCAAGCCTGGAGTTTTCAGACTCAGCACCCCAAGAGTATCTGGTTTTCAGAGAACGACCGCAAAGAGGTCGACAACCACCGTCGCCGGTTCCAGCTTCAAAACAAAGACCTTTTTCGGCTGTTCGGGGCGGCGATGTCCGATTACTCGACGCTCGTGGCCGAGTGGAAGAATTCCCCGGCCAAGTGGACCACGGTGTACCACCAGGTCTACCCCAACGACGAGTTCGATCCCTCGTCCATTGCCAGCGTCAAAAAGAAGATCAGAAGCGTGTACCTGTTGGGCGACGGGTGCATTCTGAAGAACGAGGGCTTCGATTTCGACCGCTACCTGACTTGGCGATGGCAAGTGACCAGCGACCAGACCTATTCCAGCTCGGTGGCCATCGACATCATGAGTCACACCAAAACGCTCCAGCAGATGAAGAAGACCATCACCGAGGTGGCGCAACAGCAGGCCGAGCCCACGCTGATCGCTCCGGACGACCTTCGCGGCCCGGTGAGAATGGCCCCCCGTTCGATCATCAGAACCTCCAGGGACGGACAGAAGATCGAGAGGCTGAACCTGACTGGCAACTTTGTGTGGACCGAACAGGCTTACGCGGCCGAGAGGGCCATCGTAGGCGAAGCCTTCCATGAGGATCTTTGGAAGATGCTGGCCCAGCAGTCGGCCGCCAGTCGGATGACCGCCTTCGAGGTCAGCCAGCGAATCGGAGAGAAGGCCAACGCCCTGGGAAGTATCATCGCCAACCACAACTCGGAATTCGACGACCACCTGATTTCCATGATTTTCAACGTCGAGATGAAGGCCGGACGCCTTCCTCCGCCGCCGCCAAGTCTGCGCTCCATGGCCGGGAGCGACGGCAAGGGCGTCCAGATGCGGCCCCACTACATCGGACCCCTCCAGATGGCTCAGAAGCGCAACGGGGTGCTCGAGGGATTCAACACCGCACTCCAGGCCATTGGCCCTCTTCTCCAGATGGACCAGAGCAACGCCGACCACATCAACTTCGCCCGGTGGCTTCGGATGGCCGTGGCCTCCAGCGGGGCCCCCGAGGAAGTCATCAACGGCATGGACACCGTCGTCCAGATCCGCCAGGGCCGGATGGAAGCCATCAAGCAACAGCAACAGCAGGCCCAGCAACAGGCCATCATGCAGAACCTCAAGCCCATGAACCAGGCGCCCGAACCAGGGTCCATCGGTTCGGCGCTCAACCGGACCCTGGGGATTCCTGAAAGGACGGCCGTATGATCTCCGCCAACGACCCTGGCCTGCCCAAGACACCCGAGGAAAAACGCGCCAGCGAGGACTGGATCATCAAGTTCCGCAACACCTTCCTGGCCAACCGTGATACCCGGGACGTGTGGCTGTTCCTACACAAAACCCTGGGGACCTTCGAAAATGTTCCCGATCCTACCCCCCTCGAGGCGGCCCGTCAGGCCTTCGGGATGGAACTGCTGGAGAACGCTGGGATCAACTACGACATCAACCTCGATGACGTGCTCGAAAAACTGTGGAAAGTGAGACCGTCCTACGAGACGGCCAAGATTTTGGAAAAAGAAAGAGAGGTTCATGATGATTGAGGAAAGCACTCTGGCCCAGCCGCCAGTAGAAACCGCTCCTCCGGCCGCCCCAGCGGCGCCGGCTGTTCCTGCGGTTCCTGCAACGGGTAAGCCAAAGGCCGCGAAGCCGTGGCTCGACCAGGCGGAAGAAGACCTGAAGACGAACGAAATTTTAGCAGGACACGACTCCATGTCGCCCGTTCTGCGGAAGTTTCTGGACTACGAGGGGAAAAAAAACCGCATGCTCGAAATCCCGGACGCGGATGCTCCCGATGACGTGAAGGCGCAGTTTCGGACCAAGCTCGGAGTCCCGGCCAAGCCCGAGGACTACAAGTTCAAGGCCCCTGAACTGCCCAAGGAACTGAATTTGAAGTGGGACCCCAAGCTCGAAGATGGGTTTCGGAAAAAGGCGCACGAGATCGGCCTGAACGACAGCCAGTTCAACGAGCTGATGACGCTGGACACCAACAGCAAGATCGCCTCGATCCAGGCACGGAACGCGGCCCAGAAGGCCTTCCAGGACGCCTACGCCAAACAGACAGAAACCTACCTCTCTGCGATTGATAGTGAATGGGGCCAGAAAGCACCGGAGAACAAAACGAAAGCCATGGAAACCATGACCAAGGTCGCAGGACCGGACGGCATGAAGCTCATGGAAGAAGCGAGATTCCCTGACGGAACTAAATTCAGGGACCATCCCTTCGTAGCAAAAATGTTCTACGGACTTTCTGGCCTTGTGGGGGAAGGCGAGTTCATCCGAGGCGGAATCGCCGCCGCACCCCAGGTAGTGAGTCTTCTCACCCCGGCTGAGCGTGCTCAGTTGAAGGTAGAAGGCGTTAAGATTCGATAATTTAGGAGGCCATTGTCATGGCAACTCTCAACCTTCTCGGAGGCGCTGTCACCTGGATCGATCTTTGGAAAACCATTGATCCGTCCGGCGGACTCGCCCAGATCTACAACGAGACCCTGGAAACCAACAACATCTTCACCCACTCGGTGTGGATGCCTGCCAACCAGGGCGCAACCCACC
>Ga0302321_100001772_pt1 | contig 18450 bp, 14 predicted proteins | sample Fen_T0_1_FD_202505 | JGI IMG/M metagenome (GOLD analysis project Ga0302321, IMG submission 202505) | Peat permafrost microbial communities from Stordalen Mire near Abisko, Sweden - Fen_T0_1 | ecosystem: Environmental > Terrestrial > Soil > Wetlands > Permafrost | place: Sweden: Abisko...
ACGCGGCCATAAAGACGATATGCCGCAGGATCTTGAGCTCAACGAGCCAAGCGGATCTGAATCGGTTTTGATGCCGGAGCAGTCTGCCGCAACTCCGCCCCGCCGCTCGGCTTGAAGGGGTAAGCAGATGCGCTTCCTAAAATCGATGAATGTTATCGCGCCACTCATCTCCTTTCTCTTTCAAACGCATACCAAGCTCAGACGTTTGGAGGGTAGGGACGGACCGCCGGGCCGTCCGGTTGGATGGGAGCAGGCGGCACACAACGTTGACGGACAACCCGGCGGGTCGTCCCTACCTTTGCCTCTTTTGGCAGGTTTGAGTGAGCAGTGGGATCAACCCTCCAAACCCTTTTGGTCAGTCTGTGATTTGTGACATCCGGGTCACAGCTGGGTGACATAATAGAGAAGCAGGTGATTTGATTTGAAGATGCCCGTCCCGAGTGACACCGCAACAGACCCAATCTTTTCGCTCACGCACTTTTCCCTCGCTCCGATGATAAACACCTTTTCCCTTTGGTCGTCGTATGCTCAGCGATTACCGCGTCGGCTGACGCTGGCGGCCTTGATCGTGGGCACGGCTCTCATCATTTGGGCAGCCGGGGCAGATGCGCGGGCGGACGTAACTTTCAACGTGGAGCATCCTGCCGCCGCATCGGTCCAGCTGGAGCAGCAACACGTTGCTCAGCTGATTCAGGAAAAACTAAAAAACAGCCGTCCTGAGACGGTCGAAGCGGCCAAGCGCGAATTTTTGGATCTCCTGCGACGCAACTCGCCCATTGCCTCTGAGAAATTGTTAAGCGGGAAGATGGATGACGAGGAACTCGAATCGCGGGTGGCTGTGTACCTGCGCGATCACCCGGCTCTGACCGGTGCTGTGGTGAAATCCGAGGCTGCCGATCCGCGCCAACAGGTGGTGGATTTGCTTCGGCGTGAACCGTCGGTTGCGGGCACAGATGCGGAACGTTTATCGCTGGCAGATCGTTTTATTGAGCGACTCGGCCAACGCAGCCCGACGGCGCGCACGGAACTCTTACGGGGAAAAATGAGCGCTGAGGAGCTTCAATCCCGCGTCAGCGTGTTCATCGCGGATCTGCGAACTGAGTCTGCAGCAGCACCCGTGGACGCGAAGGCCGCCGCCGCGCAGACTCTGGTTGATTCCTTCGTCAAGGCGAACTTTAGCGAGCGGGCCAATGATCTTATTTATCGAATTGAGATCGATGCGAACGGCGTTAAGCGTGACGGCGTCGTCTTTAGAAAACGCCCGGGAAAAGTTCGCATGCACATTGTTGATGCCGGCTTGGTCGTTGGTGTTCTGGCCTTTGACGGCATGAATGCTTGGCGTCAGGAGCCTGGTAAAGCCGGTGTTCCCTCGATGGGTGCTGAAGCGGACGCACTTAAACAACTTGCTCGCTTCGATGATCCCTTGGTGGATTTCCGCGAACGAGGCACCGAAGTAAGCCTTGGCGAAAAAACGGAGAACGGCCTGCAACCGCTAAATATCCGTGAGCGCGATGGAACCGAGATGGTCGCATTAATTGATCCGACAACCTACAACGAAGTGTCATTGCGCACGCGTCAATCCGACGGCAAATGGAACGAACAACGTTATAGTGATTACCGTAAGCTCGGCGCTTTGAACCTGGCTTACGTGCAGGAAGAATGGAGCGATGGGAAATTGCGGTCCACTACGCGGATCACCGAAGCCCGGCTCGATACCGGGCTGATCGACGAGTTTTTCGCCCGTCCGATAAATCCGATTTTAAGTTATATGGACTTCATGGGAGGTCTTGCCGCGATCAAGACTCAGCTCAGCCAGCGGCCGCCCGCCCTTAAACAACCAGCAGGAGGTGTCCGATGAAATCGCCCGATCCCGTCATTCCCACCCAAACGTTCAAAAACGAAAAACCCAGCCTGCCGCCGGCCAAGTGGTGGGGAGGATTTGTCGTCTCTGGGAATCCGCCGCAGCGCCGTTTTGTCTTCAAGTGGGGTCGGATACTGGGCGTAACGGTGGCGTTTATACTCGTCGGCTATCTTACCCTCATGACGGCGCTCTGGGGGAACTATTCACTCTACCGAAAAATTCCCGGTGTGAACTGGATCGATGTAGTCGTGTTGCCGCGGTTTTCGCGGGTTCAGGCGGCGATTGGCAATTACTATTATGATGAGGCTAAACAGTTCTGGGGCAAACAGGACTATATGCGCGGAATCATGACCGCCCGGGCCGCGGTGCAGAAAGCGCCAAGCAATCTCGAAGCCCGGCTTTTTCTAGCTGGCTGTTGGTTGCAGGTGGGCCGAAACGAGGAGGCCCTGCGAACCCTCCGCGGTGGTATCCAATACCATGCGAAAGATCCCCAGCTACAAAAAGCGCTGATGGAGGTCTGTCTGCGGTCAGCACATTACGACGATTTGCTAAAGTTATTGCGCGACGAGTTGCCACGAAATGGCGTGCGCCTGCTCAGCGGCAACAATGTCAGTTTTCAACTGGCCGAGGTTCAGGCCGTGCTGGAGACGGCAGGTCCGGCTGAAGCAGAGACCGTGGTTTCCCATTATGCGGGCCTGGCTGAAACGCCCGGTGCTGCGCCGGTGCTGTCGCGGATCGACTGGGAGCTGAATCGTCACGATGCCGCTTTCGAACGGTTGCGCATCGCGCGTGAACGCGGGGCAAAAGATGAAACCGATGCAACGGTTCAAGACGCCTATATTGATATGGCGCTTCGGATGCAGAAAACCGACGAGGCGCACGCTGTGGCACAGCTTTTTATCAACGCCTACCCAAATCTTGTTGCTTCCCAGCTGCGTTTTCTTGAAACACGCGGTTCGCGAAAAGGCCTCGATCAGGCGCCCTGGCTGCGCGAGTGCATGCGCTTTCTGGTGCAATATCGCCAGACGCCGGCGGCTCTCGGCCAGCTGGCCAGTTTGGCGGCGACGCAAGGCTGGACTGATCTCGCTTTTCTTCTCTATCAAAACTCACTTCAGGAAAATCTCAGCGGATTTCCCTTCGCCATTTACTATGTTGGCAGCCTCGTGAAATCGGGCGACTACGCCAATGCAGAAACAGTTTGGCGCGAACTCCTGGTTCGTAACAGTGCGCAACTTGCGGCAGCGTCGTATCTGGAAGCGATGGTGGCGTGGGGTGGTGGCCGCGAGTCGGATGCGATGCAGGTCATCGAACGTCTGCGGCGCGAAACCGATAGCACCCCTTCGCGACGCCGCAGCCTGGAGCAGGTCTTCCGTTCCTTTGGTTTCCCGAAACTGGCCGATCAACTTGTCGCCGCCAAATCGACGGTGCGTGCGGGAGCCGACGAATAGCCTGCCGCCCTAGCGGTGTCTTTTCCGGGTTGAGCTTACATTGCAGTGTCTCCGTCGCAGAGTCTCTGTCGTAGGGCCTGAACTCGCCTCAGGCCGGAGCGAGCCACGCACGGCGTCGACGCAAGGTCGAGCCCTACGGGGGGAACACTTCCTGAAGTTAAGTTCATATGAATTTGAAGAGGCAAACCCGGTTACGTTTAGGTGTCGTTTTGTAGGATTTGAACAAAGGCCCGGAGGGAATTGCGCGATTTAACCTTCGCGTAACGCAACGAGTTCAATTCACCTTGAACACGCCGAACGCGAATCGAGACTTTGGGCGTGAGTCTCCTTCGCCAGTCCAGCCGGCCAAACCGGACCCATGCCAGCGCTCTCGCTTCCGCGAGTGCGTCAGCTGACGGCTTGCCTGGGCGCCCGGCGCGGAAGGCAGCCCGTCGCCGGTTGAGTGCGGCCCAGCGGGAGATCATACAGGTGTGCGAGGCAGCGGTTCTGCAGTTTGGGTTTTCCCGTTCGGTCGGGCAGATTTTTGGAGTGGTTTACTGCTCACGTGAGCCGCTGGCTTTCGCCGACGTGGCCGCGAGTTTAGAACTGAGTAATGGATCGGTTAGCCAGGGTCTGCGTTTTTTGCGCGAATTTGGGGCGATCAAATTGGTTACCGTAATGGGTGACCGCCGTGAATTGTATGCTGCCGAGACAGAGTTGCGCCGTCTTTTGGTGAATGCGTTGCAAACCCGGTTGCGTGTGCCACTGGAGTCTGGTTCAGAACGGCTGAAGGCGCTAAAGAAACGGCTCCGGACCTCAACCGAGCCCGACCGTGAATTTCTCTCTCAGCGCCTCGACAGCCTGCACACCTGGCATCGCAAGGCGCTGCTCATTTTGCCTCTGGTTCAGCGTTTTCTTGGCTCTGACCGAGGCTGATTCAAATCCCGTTTCGATGCGTTCTTCCGCATCAAAGTTTTTCCAACCTGTTGCCTTGGCCCTCCCGAAGCGACGGGGCGAAGCCGTACTTAGTTTTTTATCAAAAATCTGAGGTGTCTGCAGAATTTGAAGAGGCCCCTTGTTCCTTAGACGACAGTTTTGGGATTGGTAAATTACAGAGTATTTTGGCTCACCAGTCTCTTTTTCGTTTCGCCCATTCTATATTCGTGAACGCGCTATTTGCAGGTCCGGCCAAATAAATGAAAAGCCCAATACATGAGCGGGCATTTAGCGGCGCTTTGGCTTCAGGCTTGGCTGTCGTGGCCCAGCTGGTTATGCAAATCCTGCAGGTGCCACTGTTGTTGCATGTCTGGAAAAAGGAACAGTATGGAACGTGGGTGGCTATTTTTGCCGCATTTTCATTGTTGAATGCGCTGGATCTAGGGCACCAGACCTACGTGGGGAATCTATTAAACCGTCTCTATTTTGAAAGTCGTGAACTTTTTCAGCAGACGCTCGCTTCTGGTTTGTTGGTTACAATTGTTTTTGGTTTGATCGAAATCGCGCTTTTAGGAGTCTTGGTCTTTAACGATTGGTTTATAAAATCGATTGGATTTGGGCAGACTACATGGGGAGAGGGCGCTGTTTCGCTGATTATATTGTTTGTGGCCTGGGCATGCATACAGAACCCACTCTTAATGGCGTCCCGTGTTTGGGTTCCAATGGGACAGTTTGCGCGGAGCCAGCTTTGGGCTGTGGCTTATCGTGTGGGTCAATTTTCTTTCGCTTTGGCTGTGGCGCTGCTCGGTGGGGCGCTAATTGGTGCGACGATCGGGTGGGCGGTTGGTGGATTGGTGGTATGTATATTTCTCGCTTGGGATCTTCGGAAATCTGCGCAGGAGTTTTATCCTTGGTGGAAAGGGGGCAACTTAAGGCTGGGCGTCTCCAATTGGCTGCGATCAATCTGGATGACTACGAATGGGATTCTTGAGCAGACTTCCACCAACGGTGTTACACTCCTGATCAGTCAATGTGCTGGCGTCGCGGCCCTCCCGTCTTTTACCACCGTGCGCACGTTGGCGAATATTGCTACGACTGGAACAGGCGTTGTGCTGCACCCGCTGCAGGTAGATTTCGTTAGGTTTAAAGTAAACCGCGAATATGACAAACTTGCGCAGTCTTTTGCTGTGATATGGTTCGCGCTCGGGACGTTTATCGCGCTCGTCCTTGTCATATTTTCGCCTTTCGTCGAAACAGTTTACCGTCTCTGGACCCATGGCGCTCTGACATTCGACTATATCTTATACGCAACGCTTGGTATTTCAGTGGCGGTGCGTGGTGCTGGCGCACCGATGGCCAACTACGTTGTCTTTATCAACCATCTGGGCGCTCAATCATGGAGCGCAGTTGTGCGCGCGATTATTGTGGTAGGCGGGACATTGGTTCTTGTTCCCCGGATGGGCTTGGTTGGTGCAGGAGTGTCGGTTGCGCTAGCGGAATTGGCAGGGTCTTTCTTGGTGCCCTTATGGTTTATCGCCTCAGAGTTCCGTGCACACGGTAAGCCATTTCCTTGGCGGCAATTGGGTTTATCACTTGTCGGTCTATTGGTGGCGGGTGTTTGTTTATTGGTGGCTGGTTTCAGAAAGGAGATCGCCTGGCCCAGCGCATTAACGGGAGGCGTTGTAATCTCCACCATTGCATGGTACCAGTGGAAGGGATTGAGCGATGATGTGCGTGGGCGGTTTTTTTCACTCTTGGCGCGGTTTATACCGAAGGGGCGGAAGGCCGTTTTGGCTTGATACGATGATAAGGTCGGCAGCCCAGCCAGCGAAATAGCAGGTGAAAGCAAAAATGCATTTTCTTTTTGTTGTTAGTGTGGGCGCGGAGGCGTGGCACCGTTGTCTCAATTGGGATCATTAAGGTGAACCGTTCTGAATCTTCTTTTTCCGTACAAGCTGACGGCGTTTCGTTGGTGACAAATGCCTCGGCGCGCGATGCAGCACGGCTGCGCATGATTGTTCCGCATTGGTTCCGCGTGTTAGGCGATGAGATCGGCGAAGTATCAGTGCTGCTCGATTCGCGCTTGCCGGAAGGGCGGATTGGGAGGCTGCAGAAAGACGGTTCCTCGCTTGAGGATGTGGCAGGAGTCCTTAACGAACTTGCAAGCACCTACAAAAAATTGCGCTGGCAGCTGCTGGACTATTCGACGCTCGAACCTGTCTCGGGCATTTGGTGGCGGAATGGGATGCCCTTGCGCTGCCAGGATGGAACGCCGGTGTTTGCTTTTGCCGCTTCTGTACTGGCTGCACGTTGTCGGTATGTGCTGCGCGTGGATTGCGATATGCTGTTTTTGAATCGTGGTTGGGTTCAGGAGGCGTTGAAAAAGCTGCAGGCTGGTCAGGCTGATATCATTTCGCCTCCCCGGCTCGGCTCCTCGCCGACACGATTCTCATCCCGCGCCGCGATGTTTGACTGGCCGGTGTTTAGAGCGCGTTTTCTCCCGATGCGAGCCGCCCGTTTGGATGTGCTGCGACGGATGCACCGTATGTTGCACGGCCGGCCAACCTATTTATCATATGAGGAGTCGATCATAAAACTGATCAAGCGACGCGAGATTCGACACCTTATTCTGCCCGAGGCTTTTGGTTGTTCACTGCATGTGGCAAAGGCTACCGACCCTGCGTTGCCGGATTTCCACAATGTTGTTGGTGAATGGGAACAGAGCAATATACCAGCCGCTCAACTCGAGGCCGGATGGGAATTTGGTTGGTCGCACTGGGTATAATAAGTCGGCATGTAGCGTGCCGCATTTCCAGATATTAATATCAAGAAGAGCGAAGAGCGGGCACGGTTTTTATATTGTAATTTCTAGCGATTAAATAATGCCAATATTGGTCAAATTTGTTCGTTTCTGTACTCACTGCTTGGTCCATGCTCGGCGTGATCTTTATGCTGGATTGGGACGTCTCGCGACGCTTCTGCGACGTGTCATCGGGAATGCTGACCCACGACGGTCTTGGCCCAAGGATGTAGTTTTGGTAGCGGATTCGATGAAAACGTCCCCCATAGGTCTTGTCAGAAACGCACTCGTGCTTGGGCGGGAAGGTTGCCTGTGTGATGCACGCGGGCGCCTGATCGGCCAAATCGCTCCACGCGCTGGTTTCCTTACTGGTTGGGCTCACCCGGTTATGCAGCGCCTGCGGAGCTGGCGGCTTGGCGAGTCTGAGCAGGAAGCGATACTCCTGTCGGGCGGGCACCCGGACAACTATTATCACTGGATGTTTGAAGTCTTGCCGCGGGTCTTGCTGCTGGAGCAACACGGCGTTGCGCTAGATCGTTGCACGGTGCTCGCACCACAAGGAACCGCATTTCAGCGTGAATCCCTAAGCGCATTGGGATTCGCCGCATCGAAGATCCGCGCACTAACGGGTGACGAAGCAATCCCTGTTGGCCTGTTGCATTGCACCCTTCCTCCGTTCTCCTCCGTCATCCCAAGAGAGGAGGTATGCCGCTGGCTGGGACGCCGGCTAGGTCATGCAGCGGGTGGGCAACGACGTTTGCTTTTGCACCGTCGGCGCGGCAAACGTTCGATTGCAAATTTCGACGAAATGGTGGCGGCACTTGCGCCGGAAGGTTTCGAGGTAATTGTGGCTGAAAAGCTAACCGTTGCCGAACAGATCGAGACGTTCGCATCTGCTGAGTGCGTGATTGCGCCCCACGGCGCTGGTCTGTCCAATCTCGTCTTTTGCCGCCCTGGCACACGGGTTATTGAAATCATTTCTGCTGACTATCGTACGCGGCTCTATGGTGACATCGCAGCGGACTGTGGGCTGTGCTATTCAGCGATCGAGGCGACGCCGGTTGGTCGCTGGTGGGAGCTGCGCGAGGGATCGAAGCAAATGCGGGTGAACGTCAAGAAACTCCCCCACCTGCTCGGCCCGGTGCATCAATTGAGATGAGACCTCCTTTCGCCATTCCTCAGGTAACGATTGTGGTGCCGGGCCGTTGGCATGCCTTCGATCTTGCGCGGGAACTAGTGCAGTTTGGCGCGCTGCATCGGATTGTGACCAACTATCCACGCAGTCGCACGCGCCGCTGGAATATCCCTGATGCCAAGGTCGTGAGCCTTCCGTTTACGCTCATGCTCACAAAATTCGCCTGGAAGCTCGGAGGCGAAAAATGGGCGATGCGCCAAAATTTTCGAATCAATGACCTATTTGCACGCAGAGCCTCCCGGCTTCTCGGTTCGCCTGATTTGGTTCACGGTTGGTCGGGTGCGTCGGAGCCGAGTCTGCTAGCGGCTAAGGCCCGTGGAATCGCGACTGTCTTGGAGCGCAGTTCCGCCCACATGCTCGAACAATGCAGGATATTGCGCGAGGAATATGCCGCGCTGGGTTTGCTTTGGGAGGAAACACCGCGAGCGACGGTTGAGCGTGAATTGCGCGAATACGAAATAGCTGACCGTGTCTTTGTGCCGAGCCTGTTTGTGGAGCGTAGTTTCCTTGACCGCGGGTTTTCGGGAGAACGCTTGTTCCGCAACGGCTTTGGTGTCGATCTTTCGCGTTTCGCGCCGGGCAAGAAGAATGATGATGTTTTCCGTGTTATTTATGCTGGATCTCTCAGCGTGAGAAAGGGCATTCACCACCTTGTGCGGGCCTTTCGCGAAGCAAACATACCGAACAGCGAACTCATGTTGGTCGGCGGCAACATGCCAGAATCCGATCAGTTGATCGGCCCGGCTGAACCGCGTATCTGTCGCTTAGGCCACGTACCGCAGTCGGAATTACCGGCGATCTATCGTTCCGGTTCTGTCTTTGCGATGCCGAGTTTGGAGGACGGATATGGTTTGGTCCTTTTGCAGGCGGCAGCATGCGGTTTGCCGTTGATCGCTTCGGCTAGTACTGGAGGCGAAGATTTTCTGGCTTCAAGCGGCGCTATAAACGTGAGTAACGACGGGACCAAAGAGTTTGCCGCGGGTTATGTTGTGCCGACTGGCAATTCTTTAGCGATTGTCGATGTGCTTCGCGAACTCAGTGCTGCCCCTGCACTGCTTGCGGAAAAACGGATGGCAGCCTCCACTCTGGCACATCGCGATCTTTCCTGGCGGCGCTATGCAGCGGCCAACCTTGATGCCTATTCCGCGGTTTTGGCGGCGCAACGTAAGGACACACGATGAAGTCACTTCGTCTGGCCGCCTGTGCCACCCATCCTATCCAATACCATGCGCCAATTTGGCGGCGATTGGCGGCGACGAACGGAATCGAATTCGAGGCGTTTTTTGGTACTGATATGAGTGTTCGTGGCTACACAGATCGGGAGTTCGGCACGAAAGTCACATGGGACACCCCGCTTACCGCAGGGTATTCACACTTGTTCTTGTCGACAGACTCGCGAATCCAGCAAGTCACGGCTCTAAAGCCCGGCGCGGCGGGCTTAAGGTCTCAGTTCCGGCGACTCCGTCCCGACGTAGTATTGCTCACGGCATATGGTGCGCGCTTTCATCTGGAGGCATGGCATGCGGCACGCGCTGTCGGAGCAAAAGTCATCCTGCGGCACGAAGCTTCGGATGTGGCCCTTACAAGATCCGGTCCGAAGGCAATCGCCCGGGACTATTTTTTGCGCTGGCTGTATGCGCGCGTCGATGGGTTCGCCGTGATCGGTACGGAAGCGCGTCGCCACCTGTGTCGTTTAGGTGTGCCCGAGGGGAAAATGGAGTCTGCATACTATTGTGTAGATACCGATTTTTTTGGAGGCGAGGTCGCGCGTTGGATGCCTCAGCGTGACACGCTCCGACAGGAGCTCGGGATCGGGCCTGGAGATGTGGCTTTGGTCTTTTCCGGCAAATTGATTCTGAAGAAAGACCCTTTGCTCGTGCCAGCTGCGCTGAAACTGCTCTCTGCGGAAATGCGCAAACGGATGCATCTGCTTGTGGCGGGGGATGGTATTTTGCGGAAAGCAATGGAGGATGCTTGCCGACCGGTTCTCGGACCACGTCTTCATATGTTAGGTTTTCTGAACCAAACTCAAATTGGACGCGTATATTCAATTGGAGATCTCTTGATTTTGCCTTCAAAGCGTGGCGCTGGCGAAACATGGGGACTGGTTGTCAACGAAGCCATGCAGTTTGGCCTCATGCCGCTAGTAAGTGACGGCGTGGGTTGTGGACCAGATATGATCGTGCCGGATATCGGCGCGGTTTTTCCAAGCAATGATGCAGGAGCGCTAGCGAGGACGATTGCGAGCTTTGTCACTATAACATCTGAGCAATGTGCGACAAATCGATATAAGGCGCAGGCAATGGCAAAGCGTTTTGACGCCAAAGTTGCTGCTGATGGAATAGTATCGATTGCGCGGCGCAGTACCGGGAATTTATGTCATTAATCTCAAATTCGGGCGCGTGGATGGCCAAGGTTGGACCGTTTCATTATTGGTCGAGGATGGTTTCACGTCAGTTCGTCAAGCGCGTGTTAAGGCGCGACCTTACCCTGGTATTGCCTAACTCCCGCACAGTCTATCTTCCGTTAAACAGTGCGTTTTCCTCCGTGGCTTGGGTTACGGATGGGGCGGTCGATGATGGACTTGAAGTTTTGCTCCGCGTCTTGGGTGAACAGAACACTGCGTTTTTCGATGTTGGAGCCCATTTTGGTTTCTATTGTTCTTTCCTGTGTGATCGCCACAGCCCGGTGGTCGCGTTCGAGCCCGACACTCGGACGCTTCCTGCATTGCGCCGCAATCTCGCCCACATCCCAGACGCACAGTGTATCGCGGCAGCGGTTTCCGATAGAGAGGGTCAAATCCGTTTTTCTAACGCGGAGTCCGCACCGCAGAGTCGTATTTTATCCGAAGGCGAAGCCGTACGAGGAGGGTCAGTGACGACCGTTCCGTTGGTGACGTTGGATCAGGTCTGGTCTAATCTTGGAACTCCGACGGTGGGGGTAATGAAGATAGACACCGAGGGTCATGAAGAGGCCGTGCTACGTGGGGCGAAAACGCTAATAGAAACGTGTCGTCCTTTGATTTTAGTGGAAGCCACGGGCCCCAGTCTGGCGCCTCATGCAAACTGGCTCGACTCCTTTGGCTATTGTGCGTTGACGCTGACTGAAAGGCATCACGCGCGCAGGCAGAAGGTGCGGATCTTTGCGATTCGTGACATCAAATCGGAGTTTATTGAAGGGATGGTACTGCTTGTTCCAGCGCGCACGAGAACCCTGGCAGCCTGGGCAGAATTGGAAGCAGGGGGCTGCGCCCTTTCTCTTTCAGCGGGCAATTGGTCCTCGAATTAAAACGAAGATTTCCGTTATGACAAAAGATCAATTCCGTGCACGCGCCTACGGGTGCTATGTCTCGGGCTTCAAACAGGAGGTGTCGACTAGCAACGCAGTTGATACCCCTCAGGCTCAACGCTATCGCCGCTATCTACGACATAGGCTCGAATCGTGGCTGAGTCAGGTGCCCCGAAACGCTGCGATTGCAGATCTCGGATGTGGGGACGGAATGTTACTCCGGGTTTTTCAGGAGATGGGTTTCACGAATTTGCATGGCGTCGAAGGTAGCCCGGAGATGGTGACCAAGTGCCGCGTCTATTTTCCAGCGGTCGAGCAGGGCGACCTGCGCGAATATCTCCGCAGTAAAGTCGGAACTTTCGACGTGGTCGTCCTCTTTGACGTGATCGAACATTTTACCCGCGCAGAGGCGGTAGATCTGCTTGACGAAATCAATGCTGCCTTGAAACCGGGCGGTTTGCTCGTGATGCAGTTGCCAAATGGCGATTCGCCGTTCGCGAATGCTGTCTTTGCTGCTGATATCACCCATGAAACTCTCTATACACGTGGCAGTTTGGGACATATGCTCGCTATAGGAGGATTTGAGCTACTGGCGGTCGATGAGCATTCACCAGAACCAGTGGATTTCAGTTCCGGACTCCGTTGGCTTGGCTGGACGCTGATGCGGGCCGGTTTGGTACTATGTCATCGCGTGGAAACAGGGGGCCGGTCATCAGGGGCATATACGCGAGTCATACGGGCGGTTGCGCGGAAACGTTAATATCGCTTACAACATGCGTATTTTATATATTGGAGATGGTCAGCCGGTAAATACTAGTTTCCACCGTGCGGCTGCGCTCCGACGTATAGGACATGAGGTGATACATGTCGACCCGCGTGCGAAACTACCATCATGGCGGATTGTCGGTGGTATTAGCACAAGAATTGGTCTCTGGCCTTTTGCTCCGTGGATAAACTCAACGCTTCGACAAAGCGTGGGCGGTGCCCAATTCGATTTAGCCTGGGTCGATGGAGGGGCAGAATTATCCCCATCTTTTCATCGCTGGCTAAAGCGCCGAGGAATTAAAATCGTAAATTATAACTGCGATGATCCATTTGGAAGTCGAGACGGCCGGAAGTGGGACATGTACCGCCGCTCTGTATGTATACACGATGCAACTGTAGTGGTTCGGGCAGAAAACATACCGGAGGCAAAGGCTTGTGGAGCTAAAAAAGTCATGCATGTCTTTCGTTCGTACGACCCGGTGGCACATGCACCCTGTGTTCTAGGCGAAGAAGATCGCCAACGCTGGTCTTCAGAGGTGGTTTTTGTCGGCAGTTGGATGCCCGAACGCGGTCCATTTATGCTTCAGTTGGTGGAGGCTGGCATCCCTCTCTCGATTTGGGGTGATCATTGGCAGCATGCTCCGGAATGGGAGCAGTTGCATTCAATCGTTCGAGGCCCGGCTGCAGTTGGGACCAATTATGTTAAATCTCTACAGTGCGCCAAGATCGCGCTGGGGCTTTTATCAAAGGGGAACCGTGATTTACATACTCAACGCAGTGCCGAGGTACCGTTTATTGGCGGTCCTGTATTTTGCGCTGAACGCACAACGGAACATGAAAAGATGTACCGCGAGGGAACCCAAGCGCTGTTTTGGTCATCGGCTGCGGAATGTGCTCGAAAATGTCATGCTATTCTTGCGGATGAAGAGCGGCGGAGTTGCATGGCAGCCGCTGCTCGCGCACGTGTTCTGCAGCTGGGCCTTTCGAACGACTCCATCGTATCATGGGTGCTCGATTCATTGACTGCAAACAGCTCGACCCTGTCGCGTGATTTGCGAGCGAATTGAGCAACGTAGTAATGATCTCCTTGTTGGTTTGTAGTTCAATGCCGCCTGATGCCATATTAAACGCTTGGGCGGACCGGCGAGGCGATGGCATCGGCTATTTGAATGCTCCAACACAAATTCAATGGTTAGTTTTTCCTGCTCAAGGCTGCTGATATAATTATCGACAAAATGTGCTCTATATTTGACTACGCGCTGCTTTTGATAATATCGATTATTGGTGTTATAGGGGCAGTATCGGTTTTTAGAAATGCGCATCGGCAAATCGATACCGTAACTCTTTTCATTTCGTTTTTGTTACTCTATCACGGGGCGGGGGCTTGTTTCTCGTTTGTGTTTGCCGATCCGTTTTTCATCGACCAGCTCAGGTCAACCTATGATATAGAAAAAAACGATCTTGCTCGTGCATGTCTGGCGTTGATTCTTTTTGCTTCTGTCCTGGCGGCGTTGAGGTGGCGATTTAGGGAGTGGGTTGTGATATCGCGCAAGGAGTTGGATGAAATAGCGGCCTGGAGCTCTCGTTCAAAAACCTTTGAAATCATTTTGGCAATATCCACAGCAATCCAGCTGTATGTTATTAAAACCGGCAAAATGGGCTTTGAAGGTGTTCTTCTCGACTCCACATCCGTTGATGTAGGCATGGCATCACCCTGGGCCCTCCTCAGTAGTTGGCTATGTGTTGCCCTGGCACCTGCCTGCGTGTTTATTATGGCAGCGAGACAACGGATTTCAGCAGTTTTACTTCTTGGCGCGTTATGGAACATGGGGATTGTTGTTATGTCGGGCCGCCGATGTTTCTTGTCGGTGGCATTTTTATCGATGCTGCCTTTGTTCATTTTCCCCTTTAGCAATCGCATGCGCGCAAGCTTTCTTGTTTCCGGCGCTGCGGCTGCAGGGGCTGCGATGGTGCTCTTTTTTGCGCTTCGGCTTTCAATGGGTGATGGTCAAATGGAGCGAACAGATTTTAAAAACTTGTTCTCAAATGCGCTGAATCTGTTCAGCAATTCTGGATCTTCCAGTTATGCGAAAGAGCAATTAGTGGCTAACACGACAACCCGGACTTTCAATTTGGGGTACACATCTGCCATCGCGAAGAATGCGCGGATTATCGGCGGTGCCAATGGACTTATTCTCAAGTACAGTTCCATGGGAGCACTGCCTGGCTTTCTCTTTCCTCAAAAGTATATGTTCACTTTGATGGGGGGCGAGGAAGCTGTGGCAATTGATGTATTAGGGTTGGACGACAATGGTGATGAAAACAACTCAGCTGTTACGGCCGCAATGACCGACTTGGGGTGGTTCGGTTTAATCGCCTATGCATCTATTTTATTCGCGGTAATTGCTGCTGCTATATGGCTGGTCCGCAAGACGAAGCGTTCAGAGTTGGGGTTGGTTGCTGTTTTTTATTTGTGCTACACACTCACCTTTATCGAGGCGGAATTCAGTAACGTGTTTATTTCGCTGCGTTTTATTGCAACGCTTTGTGTGATAGGTATGATAGTAGTACGGTTTCAGTATCAAGATGATCCTAATGATCTGCCCGCTGGTTTGCCTAGGCTGACCTCAATCGAACCGCGCCAGAGACGGACAAGACCGCATCGTTTCCGGGGAACAGGATTTGCTTCACGGGATTCGTAATATCGAAAGAGGTGGATGGGCACTTGTAAGCTGCCGTATTGAATGTGCTGTTCTGTGGTCAGCTTTATGGTCTGTTTACTTGAGTTTCCCGGTTTCAATATTATGTGGCCGCTGGCGCGTATGGGGTAATAGGTGCGGAGACGCAGCTGCGAGGCTGGCTCAGGTGCCGGCCAACCGCCCGAACGCGAGTTGCATAGTCGACTGAGGATACATTGAAAATTGCTATTTTAGCTCCGAACTTGCTGGGCGGTGGGGGCGTGCCGCGTGTGGCTCGTTTTCTATATGACTCTGTTTTGAGATCGGGCGGGCAGCCTGCACTTTTTAGTCTCGCGACGGCCGCGCGTGATCGAGTAAGCCGGCGAATCGTTTCTCCTAAGAGTTGGTTTTCTCAGCCAACGCTGCAGGCTGGGCGTTGGGAAGACGTAGCGATAGTGGAGGCAGGTGCACCATTGGCCGAGGTAGAGTTTTGCCGTTATGCACCGCGGCGGTGTTTGACGGAAAAACTAACGGAGTTCGATCTCGTGCAGGTGGTGGCGGGTTATCCGGCATGGGCGGCTGTCGCTCGCAACGTGGAGCGTCCGCTCTGTTTGCAGGTGGCGACATTGGCGGCCGTCGAGCGGAAAGGGCAGCATGCGCGCGATCACTCGCTTCTTGGTCCGTGGCGTCGGGGCATGACGCAGATCACCGCACGACTGGACCGGAGTCATGTACGGTTGGCCGACCGGGTCTTTGTGGAAAACGACTGGATGAGGCAGTGGGCGGATCGTGAGTGTGGCCCCGAGAGGGTGGTGTTTGCGCCTCCAGGTGTTGATTGCGAAAGGTATCGGCCGCAACCGGCCAGAGTACGCCGATATCTGCTTTGTTTCGGACGGCTGGGTGATGAGCGTAAAAATCATGGACTGCTATTGCGCGCCTATGCGCGGATTGTGGCTTTGCTACCCGACGCACCACCATTGGTGATCGGTGGTCGCGGAAAATTTCCAGCTGTATTGAAGCAACTGCAGGCTGAGCTCGGGCTGACCGGTCGGGTGGATATCCGCGAGAATGTTCCCGAGGCGGAACTCCCGGCTCTTTATGCTGGAGCGGCGGTGTTCATGCTCAGTTCTGACGAAGAAGGTCTTGGCTTGGTGTTGCTAGAGGCGATGGCCTGCGGCACGCCGGTGGTGAGTACTGATTGCGGTGGCCCAGCGGAGATTGTTGTGCCTGGAACCGGACATTTAGTGCCCGTGGGCGATGTCGAGGGGCTGGCGGTGCGAACAATCGAATTGCTTGCCAATGCTGAAGACCGGGCAGCAGCAGGCGAAAAAGCTCGGCGGCGCGTAGTAGAGTGTTTTTCGCAGGAGCAGACGGGCCTGAGATTCGTCAAGGTTTACCAGGAGTTGATTGGGGGGAGTAACAAGCTTCGGTCAGGGGCGAACGGTCTACAGAGCCGTTGTGCAGTATGAACGATTCTTCACATCCATTATTTTTTGCCTGCCAGATGGTTCCTTCTTATGGCGGTCCGGTGAAGACTATCGGGGCGTTTCAACGGGCGTTGGGTGGAGAGATTGTTTCGTTCACTGATCCGCGCAAACTGGCTGCCGAGGGCAGTGGGTTGCCGGGGGTTCTCCATGTGCCTTCAGGGACAGATCCGATGCGCGGATGGTATTTAACTCCGAGAGGACCGATCTCCGAAGACGTACATGCGGCGGAACGGCGTGCGACGTTGATCTCCTGTCATGTGCCGTTTCGACGTCATTTTAGCTACGGTGCGGAGGTGGCGCGACGGCGGGGGATTCCGTATTGGGTCGTGCCTCACGGAGCGCTGGACCCGTACGTGTTCACCTATCGGGCCAACCTAAAAATCTTTTGGATGCAGTGCGTGGGTCGGCGAATTCTGCGCGAGGCGCGCGTGGTGATTTGTTCTTCGACACGCGGATTGCTCAAGGCCCGGCGGTTTGGCGGGCGTTTTGACGGTGCAGTCGTTCCCTGGCCGGTGGACCCCATTGCCTTGAATGACCGGGCAATACGGCGGGCTCGTCAGCGGGTGGTGCTTGGAATTGGACCTGACGATCGGGTTTTGTTGTTTTTGGGCAGGCTTGCAGACATGAAACGGCCGCTCGAGACGATTGCGGCTTTTTCCGCGGTGGCGACCAAGGGAACTCACTTGCTGTTGGTCGGGCCGGAGGAATCCATAACTTTAGCCAGAGCCAAAACAGTGGCGGCGCAGGTGGAGGGGGGCCGGGTTCATGTGCTAGGTCCGGTTTTCGGCGACGCCAAGCTAGATCTTTTGGCCGCTTCCGATGCTTATATTTCGCTTTCGTACCGTGAAAACTTTGGCCATTCGGCACTGGAGGCGATGTCGGCGGGCCTACCAACGATATTGTCCGAAGGGCACGATATCATTCCGGATATTGGTGGTCAGGATTTTCTCCGGACTGTGTCGGATAAAGATCCGACGGAGTGGGCCTGTGCCATCGGTGATTTCTTGCAGGCACCTGGCGAGCAGTTGGTCATGATGGGCGCCCAGGCTCGAGCCTGGACACAAAGCGAACTATCGCCTGCGGCCTTTACGTCGCGCTTGCAAGATCTCTACACGCAGAGCGTTGCGCCACGCTCAGTTCAACCGAGGGTTTTATTGCCCTTGCAACAAAGTCGAAAAGTAACGCAACCATTGGTTGTTGGTATCGATTTACTCCCGGCCAATGGCGGTGCCTACAAGTCGACTTTGCAGTTTCGGCAGGCATTGGGCGCCAATGTGCTTTCGTTTTCCGAACGTGGAAACACCGGTGCGCCGGGCGATGATGTGACTCATCTCTGGAGTGGCGGCTCGCCTTTGGATCGTTGGTTTTTGCATGTGCCGCAGCATGAGCTGGCCAAGGCCGAGCCGCTGCTCACGACCGCGGACCTTCTGCAATGCCATATTCTCTTCCGTCATCATGCTCATTGGGTGTGGCGCGAAGCACGGCGGTGGAGTATGCCCTATTGGGTGGTTCCCCATGGCTGTCTTGATCCCTGGGTTTTTACCTACCGACGGATGGTCAAGCTGTGGTGGATGCGGTTTTACGGCCGACGGATCTTGCGCGATGCCCAAGCGGTGATTTTTGCCACCCGGAGAGAGTACGAGAAAGCCAAGCCTTGGATGGGAAGCGATAACGGTCGTGTGGTGCGCTGGCCCGTCGCGGCCGCGAAGGTGGTGCGGTCGGAGGCGGCGCGAGCGGCCTTGCGTTCACGGCTTAGCCTGCCCGCTGACGGCCGTGTGCTGTGCATGCTTGGCCGGTTGCACCCAATGAAACGTCCGCAGGAGGCGGCCGTTTTGTTTGCGCGGCACGCTCCGGCCGGAACGTTTCTCCTATTGGTCGGACCAGAGGAAAAATGTTCGGGCGCGGCGGTGGTCGAAGCGGCACGAGCAGTTGGCGGGACAGATCGTGTTCGCTGGATCGGCCCGCTGTTTGGCGAAGAAAAGGACCAGCTGCTGGCGGGATGCGATGGTTATT
>Ga0302321_100001776_pt1 | contig 18428 bp, 13 predicted proteins | sample Fen_T0_1_FD_202505 | JGI IMG/M metagenome (GOLD analysis project Ga0302321, IMG submission 202505) | Peat permafrost microbial communities from Stordalen Mire near Abisko, Sweden - Fen_T0_1 | ecosystem: Environmental > Terrestrial > Soil > Wetlands > Permafrost | place: Sweden: Abisko...
GCCCCAGCCAGACGACCCCGGCGCGGGCGGCCGGGACGGGCGCCCCGTAGTCGTTGCGGTCGAGGACGACGTCCGCGTTCCGGGCCGCGTCGCCGGCCAACGCGTCACGCTGCACGAGGTTCGGCGTGTCGGCGTTCGTGGCGGTCACCGAGTTGCCGGTGATCGTCACCTGGTGCAGGTAGTACTGCAGGAGGATCTCGGGCGACCCGTCGCGCAAGGTGTTGTTCCCGCGGAAGGTGTTGCCGGTCACCCGCACGTCGTACGCCTCGCCGCGCTCGGTGTCGTAGCCACCCATCGCCAGGCCGACGTACCGGCTCGCGGTGACCGTGTTGCCGGTCACCGCGACCTCGTCGGCCTTGCCCTTGCCGTCCTCGGCGGCGACCTCGATGCCGATGTCGGCCCGGGTGACCGTGTTGTGGTCGATGGCGATGGACTTGCCCCCGTCGACGTAGACGCCGTCCGCGCAGTTGCACCACTGCCCGTCCTCGAAGTACGAAGGGTTGCCCTCGCTGACGATGGCGGTGATGGTGTTCCGGGCGATCACACCGTGTCGGGCGCGGTTGGCGTCGGTGTAGCGGGCCGGGCCGGGCAGCGTCGGTTCGTAGCCGATCGCGTCGATCCCGATGTTGTTGTCGTCGTGGATCGCGTTGCCGGTGATGGCCCACCCGTCCACGTTGCCGTTCACCACCACCGACTCGCTCGCACCGAGCACCAGGTGGTCCACCTCGTTCCCGGCGATCGTCAGGTCCGAGACGGACGAGGTCGGGTTGCGGCCGTAGACGGCGATCCCGTGCGCGTTGATGTCGAAGCTGCCGAGCGTGGGGTTGTCGTTGCCGAGGTGGTGCACGTGGTTGCCGGTCAGCGAGACGTGCTTGGCGGCGCCGGTCACGTAGATGCCGATCGGGAACTTGGCGGTGGACGTCGTCCGGTACCCCGTGATCGCCAGGCCGTGCACCGTCACGTCGTCGCCGTCGGTGATCTGCACGACCCCGCTCTGGCCGTCCGGCGGGGTCAGGCCGGTGGCGTCCAGGACCGGGACCGCATCGTGGTCGGCCGTGACGGTGACGTGGTGCTTGTCCGTCAGCACGATCCGCGCCCGGGCGTACTTGCCTGAGGCAAGGACAACGGTGCCGCCGCCGGCACCGAGCCGGTCGACGGCTACCTGTGGCGTCCGCAGCGGCGCCGAGCGGGAGCCCGTGGCGGCGTCCGAACCGGACGGTGACACGAACAGCCACCCCCCGGACTGCGTGCCTGTCTCCGGCGCGGCGGCACCCCAGGCACCGCTCGCACCGGTCAGGCCGGCGACCAGCATCGCGCAAAGGACCCCCGTCACACGGACGGGGCGGATCTTCGTCATGGGTACCTCCGGATCGGAGCAGCGGGCCGCCGGCCACAGCCTGCCCCCTCGAACATGACCATTTCCTGACATCGCGAGGGCCTATGCACGATCACCCGCGCAAGCCTCACCGTCCGCCACCGAGGGATCCTCGTGCACGCCGCGGATCTTGTCCATGCGGGGCGACGATTCGGCGGGCCTCGGCGCCTGCGCTCCACGCGCAGACCGGGCCGAGGACGTGGACGCTCGACCGGACCGTGCGCCCGGCATGTCCGGCATACTGCCCCTGTGCACGCAAGCCGGGGGTGGTTCGGGTCTCTGTACTGGCTGAAACGCCTGATCTACCGTGGCGGTCGGCCCGGCCTTCTCGCGCGGCGGCTCAACGGATTCTGGGCGCGGCAGTACGGCTCCGCCCGAATGGCCAGGGACCGTGACGTGACGCTCGAGGTACCCGGTCGTTCGAGCGGGAGGACGATCGTCCTTCCCGTCGTCCTGGCGGACCACGCCGGTGCATGGTTCGTCGTCTCCATGCTGGGCGAACAGGCCAACTGGGTGCGCAACGTGCGGGCGGCCCAGGGGCACGCCGTCATCCGGCACGGCGCCGCGCACGAGGTCGAGCTGGTCGAGGTCCCGCCCGGCGAGCGAGCCCCGATCCTGCGACGGTACGTCGAGGTCGCCCCCGGTGCACGGCCCCACGTGCCGGTCCCGCCTCGAGCGCCGTTGACCGACTTCGAGCGGATCGCGGCAGACTTCCCCGTGTTCAAGGTCGACGGACTGGGTCAGGCACCCCAGGCGTAGTCGGACTTCGACGGGACGACGTCGTTGGAGGATGTCACTCGACACCGCCGAGCTGTTCGTGTGGCTCACATGCCCGGCTCGTCGACCGCCCGCCCGCTCCCCCGTGCCGGGCGATCAGGAGAACGCCGCCCGGTGGTCGCCCACGAACGTCGCGAACGCGCGCGGCGGGACGCCGGTGAGCTGCTCGACGTCGTCCGTCACCCAGTCGTGGTCGCCCGCGGCGAACAGCGAGAGGGCATGGGCCGCCGACGCGGCCAGGGCGGGCGCAAGGCCGGCGTCGAGAAGTTGCCGGGTCTGCTCGGCGTCGGTGAGCGGGTCGAAGCGGACCGGGCGGCCAAGGACCGACGACAGGATGCCGGCCGCGTCGTCGTACGACAGGCTCCGCGGGCCGGCCAGCCGGTAGGTGGCACCGGCATGGCTGTCCGGCCGGCCCACGACGGCGACGGCCGCCGCGGCGACGTCGCGCGTGTCCACCATCCCGATCCGGCCGGCACCGGTGTTCGAGGCGAAGGCACCGCTGCCGGCGATCCCCGGCGCGAGCATCAGGAAGTTCTGCATGTAGGCGTTGTTGCGCAGCAGCGTCCAGCCCAGACCCGAGGCGATCAGCCCTTGCTCGACCCGGTACTGGTCCCGCTGCCGGGCCACGGGCGAGTCCGGCGCGGCGGCGCTGGTGATCTTGACGAGGTGCTCCACGCCACTGCGGACGGCGCCGTGGACGACGTTCAGCTCCTCCTGCGGTCCGGCGGTACTGACCAGGACGACGCGGGTCACGCCGTCCAGGGCGGCGTCCACCGTCGCCGGGACGGCGAGGTCACCCTCGACGACGTCGACGCCGGCCTGCGCCAGGTCGCCGGCCTTCTCCGGCCGACGGACCAGGACGCGCACCTGCTCGCCGCGCTCGGCCAGCAGCCGCGCGGACGCCGCGCCGACCTTGCCCGCGGTGGTGATGAAGATCATGGGTTCGTTCCCTCCGGTGGCGGTGGTGGGGCTCAGCGGGTCGACGCGATGGTCTGCAGTGCCTCGGCCGCCGCGGCGGCGTCGTGCAGTCCGACGGCGCGGCCGGAGAAGGTGGGCGTGGCGGCCAGAGCCACCGCGACCTCACCGATCTGGTCGGAGGTGACCCAGCCGGCCTCGTCGGAGACGTGGCGGGTGCGCACCGGGCCCAGGACGAGCGCGAAGACCCGCCGGCCGCCGTCCAGTTCCGCCTGCAGGACGTCGCGCATCATGAGCAGGGCGGACTGCTGCATGCTCACCAGCCCGCTGCTCGGCACCGGGACGGTCGCCGACTCGCCGACCACGACGGTGTACGTGCCGAAAGGTGGCAGCAGCGGGACGAAGGCACGCGCCAGGGCCAGGTGCGTCGTGGCCAGACCGACGAAGGCGCTGGTCCAGTCGGCGTCGTCGACCTCCCACAGTCGCCGGCCCGACCACCAGCCGCCGACGGACGCCACGACCTCGTCCACGCCGCCCAGCCGGGACCGGGCCTCGGCGACCAACCGCTCGGCGCCCTCGAACGTGGTGTAGTCGTGCACGACCAGCTGGAGCCCGTCGGTGGCCGCCTCCCCCAGGACGGCACGGAATTCCTCGGCACGTTGCAAGCTGCGGGTGGGTACCAACACCTGTGCCCCGGCCGCCAGGTGACGACGGACGACGCCCTCACCCACCCCGCCGGTCCCGCCGGCGACGACCACCCGACGTCCGGTCCGCTCCGTGCGCTCGTTGCCCACCATCACTGATCTCTCCCGTGTCCGGCCGTCGTCCGCCCCTTCATGAGGCGTGCTAGGCGTTGGTCTTCCCAACACGTGAAGGATCCTACTCCATAGGCGTTGGGTTGCCCAACGCCCGGCTGAGCCGACCGGGTGTTGGTAGGACCAACGCGATAGGGTGCAGCCATGGCGCAGGAGGACGACGGGGCGGTCCGGCCGCCGGCACGGCTTCGGGCGCTGGTCGCCTGGCAGGTGACCAGGGTCGCCACGCTCGCCGCACGGCTCACCACGCAGCGCATGCCGTCGGGCGGGCGCGCCGACTATGCGGTCCTGGCCGCACTGGAGGAGTGCGGCCCGCTCAGCCAGGCCGACATCGGGCGGCGGCTGGGCCTCGACCGCAACGACGTCAACGCGATCATGTCCCGGTTGGAGGGCGCCCGGTTCGTCACCCGGCGCGCCGATCCGACGAACCGCAGTCGCAACGTCGTGCGGCGCACCGCCGCAGGACTACGCCACCTGCGCCAGCTGCAGGACCATGCCGACGCCGTCCAGCGCGAGCTGCTCACCGGACTGAGCGCCGACGAGTGCCAGGCGCTGCAGGCGTTGCTGGCGAAGGTCCTCGACTCCCACGGCCCGCAGAGCGCCTGACCGCCGCGGCGTCCCGCCCGGCGCGCCCGGCGTGCCCGGCGCGCCCGGCGTGCCCGGCGTGCCCGGCGTGCCCGGCGTGCCCAGGGTCACCGGGCGACAGCGGTGATGGCTGCCAGGACGGCGTTCGCCACCTCGGTGCCCGTGACGTCACCGTGGTCCTTGATGTAGTCGTCCGCGAGCAGGTTGTGGACATGGCCCGGCAGCAGGTCGTACGTCCCGGCGGCGGGAAGGAGTTCCCCCTCGACCGCCTCGGGCGTCCGCAGCGCACCGTTGCTGCCGAGGCCGCCGTAGGGGCTGTCGGCGTCGCCGATGCCCGAGGCGGTCTGCCGGGCGAGCCGCGAGGCGACGGCGTAGGCCAGGCCCACCGCGTGGTCGTTGCGGGTGTGGGTCACGACCATGGGGCCGAGGAGGCGTCCGGGAGCGATCGCGGCCCGGAACGCGCCGTCCGAGCCAGGCTCCCAGTCCTTGGCGAATGCGTAGTGCGAGAACGCGCCCTGGAGCAGGCTGATCGAGGTCACCGCCGGGCAGGTCGCGGCGGCGGCGGTGGCGGTGACCAGCCGGGCGCCGAAGCTGTGCCCGATCAGGTGCAGGCGCTGACCCGGCCGGACGACGTCGGCGAGGACCGGCGCCAGGCCGCTGTGCGCGACCAGGCTCGCCCGCTGCTTCATCTGGTAGTACGTCGTGAAGTTGAGCCAGCGGCGGGCCGCGTCCCGCGGGCTGCGCGGCAGACCGAGGAAGGCGGCCGTGCCGACGTCGGGGACGCCGATCGGCCCGTCGGTCGCCAGCGCCGCCCGACCGGTGTCGGCCACGTCGGCCACCTGCCAGGCCAGGGGGTCGTCGGGAGCGGGATCCAGGAGACGCTCGGCGACCGTCCCGGCGTCGAGCCCGGCGAACAGCTCGTCGGCGTCGTGGTCACCCGTTCCCGGGCCCACAGCCGGCGTGGCGACCAGTCCTCGGGTCAGGGTCACGAACTCCGCGAGCCGTCCGGGGTCGTCGTCCAGCTGAGTGGACAGGGCGGCCGCCGCCGTGAGCAGACCGTCGGCGGCGGGGGCGTCGAAGGCGTCCCGCAGCTCCTCGATCCGCGAGCGCAGGACGTCGTCGCCGTCGCCGAGACCGGCGGCTCCACCGGGGATCAGAGCCTCGTCGGCGAACTTCTTCGAGGGCCAGAACACCCCGACCAGACCGAGCCGCAGCCCGCTCGGCGCGGCGGCGGCCCAGGCGTCGCTCCCCTGCACCTCGGCGAGGGACGCGGCGAGACCGCGGTAGAGGTCGGCGGCCTCGGCCTCGTCGTTGTTCCAGCCGTGGGCCATGACGACCAGGTCGGTGATCGGCTCGGGCTGGTCGGCGAGCCGGCGGACCGCCGACGGCTGGGCGGGGTCGACCGGCCGGCCGGTGCGGTCGAACGCGAGCTCGCGGTACGGGTAACCGCTCAGCGCGTCCGCAACTTCTCGGTGCGTGCTCATGAGTGCTTCCTCCGTGACGTAGCGCAGGCGTACCCGCACGTGCCTAGACGTACTGGATCGCCCGCATCAGGTCGACGAGTCCGTGGCCCTGGAAGTCCCGGACCCTGCCGAGGTCGGTCGCGGTGGCGGTGAAGATGTCCTTCACCTGTGTCGTCCGTCCGATGAACTCCCGTCGCACCGACAGGAAGGCGGCGATCGAGCCGGAGACGTGCGGGGCGGCCATGCTCGTCCCGCTGTGCTCGATGTAGTCCAGGGGCTTGCCGACGCCCGAGGCGCGCTGCCCCATCAGCCCGGCCCCGGCGGACAGGATCCGTTCACCGGGCGCGACCAGGTCGGGCTTGGCGCGGCCGTCGCCGGTGGGTCCCTTGGACGAGAAGTAGGACACCCCGTACAGGTGCGGGCTGTCGCGGTGCGTCGATCCCACGGTGATCGCCAAGTCGGCGTTCCCGGGGTCGTTGATGGTCAGCGCGCGTCCCGCGGCCACGGGCGCCGACGTCAGGGCGTCCGCCCCGTACGCGTAGCCGGTGTTGCCGGCGGCCACCACCACGACGACCCCGCTGCGCACCAGCCGGTCCACCTCCGCGCAGAGGGGGCTCTGGCCGCAGGCGAACCACTCCGGCTTGAAGGGGTAGCCGGCGGAGATGTTGACCCCGTGGATGCGGATCAGCCGGCCGTGGTTGTTGACCTCGTGCACCGCCTGGAGGGCGTCGAGGATCGCGCCGCTGCTGCCGATGCCGTTGCGGTCCAGGACGCGGTAGCTGAGCACCTTGCACTGGGGTGCCACGCCGGTGATGGTGCTGATCCGGACCGGCCGTGGCCTGGCCTTGTCGTCTGCGTCACGCTCGCTGCGCGAGGCCGACAGGTACCCCTCGACGGAACGGGCCTCGCCCGCGATGATCCCGGCGACGTGCGTGCCGTGCCCGAACGGGTCGCAGTCCGCCGGTTCGTCGTCGACGAAGTTGCGGTGCTCCAGGCCCGAGGGCAGGTCGGTGCAGTTCGCGTGCAGGGCGAAGTGCGGATGGTCGACCTGCACGCCGGAGTCGAGCACGGCCCAGACGATCCCGCGCCCGGTGGCGGCGAAGGAAGCCCGGGCCGCATCGGCCTTGACGGTCGCCACCGACGCGTCGAGCAGGGCCCGGACCTCGAAGTCGGGCCACACGTGGAAGATCGCCTGATGGCCGTCGACGATCGTCTCGAGGTCCTCGGCGACGACGCGGCGGATGAACCGGGGGCTGAGCCGGGCCAGCAGGTACTGGCTGTCGCGCGGGCGCCGGTTGACCCGGAACGGCAGTTCGGGGTCCGCGGCGTGCAGCCGCTCGAGCAGCTCCAAGACCCGTTGACCGGCGGCGTCCAGTCCCGAGGAGCGCCGGCCGCGGGGGTAGTCGAGGTTGAGGTCGAACACGACGCTGACCGGCTCGTCGTCGCCGCGCTCGGCCAGCTGCTGCAGCAGCGGGACGGAGATGACGGACCGGTCGAGCCGGTCCGGGCGGAACAGCCCGTCGTCCGGGTCCTGCGCCGCGGGTTGTTGGAAGAACTCGCTCACGTGCCACCCTCTCGGTCCCGGGTCGTCGCTTCGGTCAGCACCTGCTCGAACGGGCGGCAGGGCAGGCAGTCGGAGACGGCGGCGGTGCCGTCGTCGCTCAGGGTCAGCAGCTGGTCGGTGCCGAGGAACCGGACGGTCGTGACGGAGTCGCCGTGCCGGCGCACCGCGCCGAGCTCCTCGCCGTCGGCCACCCGGTAGACGTGCGCGCCCGCGTCGCCCGCGCCGACGGCCAGCTGCTCGCCGTCCGTGCTGAGCCCGACGCCGCCGAGGACGCCGTACGCGGTGTCGATCGTCTGCTCGGCCACGCCGTCGGGCAGCCGCCAGACCGTGACGGTCCGGTCCTTGGCGGCGGCGGCCAGCCGGCTGCCGTCCGCCGAGACGGCCATCGAGGTGACGGCTGCGCCGCCCGGACGGCTGAGCGTCGAGCGCGCGGACTGGCGGTCCAGGTCCCACAGCCGGATCGCACCGTCGGCGCCGGCCACGGCCAGCGCGGAGGTGCGCGGCACGTAGAGCAGCGCCGTCGCCCGCCCGCCCGGGACGGTGGCGGTCCGTACGATCTGGCGGGAGGCGAGGTCCCAGACCACGACCTGGCCGCTGGTGGTGCCGGCGGCGACCTGGCGGCCGTTGGGACTGACGGCCATGGCGGTGAGGGGGGCGGTCCCGGGTGCCAGGGACACCGGGTCGGCCCGGTCGGGCCAGGGCATGAGCAGCGGCGCCGTCAGTCTGCTCGTGACGGCCACGAGGTAGCGGTCGTCCAGGGCGAAGCCGGCATGGGTGAGGAACCCGGAGGCCGCCGGGAGGGCGTACTCGGCGAGCGGGCGTCCACCGGCGGTGGACCAGACGTCGAGGTAGCCGTACTGCGACGCGGTCAGCAGGTGCGCGCCGTCGTGGCTCACGTCGCCGTCGAGCATCCACCCGTAGTGGCTGCTGACCAGCGACGTCGCGGTGCGGGCGTGCCACGACCGCACGCCGTCCGCGCCGGCGGTGAGGACGGTGTCCCCGCCCGTCGGGCCGAACCGGACGGTGGCGAGCGGGCCGGTGTGCCCCAGCCACTGCGCCATGGGCGACCTGTTGTCACCGACGGAGGTCACCCACAGTCGCGCGGTCCCGTCCTCGGAGGCGGTCGCGAGCCACGTACCGTCCGAGCTGAGGTCGACGTCGTTGATCACGGCGTCCTGAGGCGGCGTCACCCCGACCGTCGCCCCGTCCGCCGCGGAGTAGACCCGGGCGCGGCCGTCCAGGCCGACCGCGACGGACCGGCGGTCGTGGCTGACCACCAGCGCGGTGTGGGCGAGCCCGCCGATGCTGCTGACGACCGGGGCCTGGTTCGGCTTGCGCCAGTCCCACAGCCCTACCGTCCAGGCCAGCTTGCGCAGGCCGGGCTGGGCCAGGAAGGCGACCTTCGAGTCGTCGGACTGGACGAGGACCGGGGACGCGGAACTGGGGCCCACCGGCTTCGTCGACGCCTTCGGCTGACCGGTCGAGGCGTCCCAGACGGTGATGGTGCCCTGCCCGTCGTGGGTCACCGCCACGGTGCCGGTCGCGCCGAGCGATGCCTCGTACGCCCCGGCGGTGGCGCCGGTGCCCCCGAACCGTGCCACCGGCTGCTGCGGCGCGTCGACCTCGTAGAGCGCCGCCTCCTGCTGTCCGTCCGGCGCAGGTCCGCGCAGCGAGACCAGCACGCGCCCGGCCGGGTGAGCGGGATCCCACTGCACCGTCACCGGGCCCCGGTAGGCCCCCAGGACGGCCCGCTCCGCGCCGGTCGCGGCGTCGAGCACCCGGACCCGGCCGTTCGTGGCCGCGGTGAGCACCCACGTGCCGGTGGCGTCGAAGACGGCGGCCGTCAGCGGGGAGGCCGGTTCGCCCGGTCGTGGCCCGAGGTCGCGCCGCAACGTGCCCGACCCGACGTCGAAGATCTTGGCGTGCCCGTCCCGCCCGGCCGTCACCATGGACGCGCCGTCCGGCGCGTACTGGGCGCCCGCCACGTGGGGGTCCACCCCCGGAACCCCGGCGCGCAGGTACTCGTGCCGGCCGACGTCGGCGTCCAGGGCGTCCCGCACGACCCGTTCGGTCTCGGGCGTGCGCCGGGTGCGGTACGCCGTCAGCGCCAGGTGCAGGGCGCCCACCGGGTCGATGGTGGACAGGCGCTCGTACCGGGACAGCTGGGCGCGGGAGCGGGCGTCGTCGCCGGCGCGCCGGGCGGCGACGGCGAGGGCCCCGCTGATCAGCAGCAGGACGGCCACGACGGCCACCAACTGGGTGATCCGCAGCTGGCGCCGGCCCGCCCGCTGCCGCTCCTCGGCCGCCTCCTTGGCCCGGACGAGGTCGGCCTCCGCCTCGCGTCGTTCCTGCGTCAGGACGTAACGGCGCTGCCAGTCCAGGATCGCGGGCGCGAGGACGTCGTGGAAGACCTCGAACAGCGGCGGCCCGGGCTCGTCGACCGGTGACGGGACAGGGCGCAGGATCCGTCGCTCGCCGTCGGACAGCGCCTCGAGCACCTCGCGCAACTCGTCCAGCTCGCCGGGGTCCGACAGCTCGGCGAAGTAGGCCAGCGTCTCCAGGCTCTGCGCGATCTTCGTGCCGGACGGCGTCACCAGGTACCGCAGCACGGCCGCCGCGACCTCTCGTTGCCGGTCGCTCAGCCCGCCCAGGACGGCGCCCAGATGGCTGCGGACGATCCCCTCCGCACCACCGAGGTCCGTCAACGTCCCGGCGCGCAACTGGTGCGAGCCCCGGGCGAGTTCCTCCGACCACAGCCGGGTCATCACCAGCTGCAGGTACGGCGTCTCGATGCTGCCCCGAGCCCGCGGGGCCGCGCCTCGCCCCGCGTCCGAGACCCGGACGCGGCCGCTGCTCAACTCCTCCAGGAGCCGGTCGACCAGCTCCGGCTGCACGGTGAGTGCGGCGTCACCCCCGACCAGGCGGTCGTACTCCAGGACGGGTCGCTCGATCGCCTCCCGGGCCGCGGCCGGGCCCAGGTGGTCCAGCCGCAGGCGGTGGTCCAGGATGCCCGGCAGCTGGGCCGAGAACCGGTCGAGCGTGGCGAGCGCGTCCTCCCGGATCGAGATCAGGACGCTGACCGGCAGGGCGGGGGTGGCGACGATCCGGCCGAGCTCGGCCGCGAAGGCCTGCGCGGCCTCGCCCTGCTGGTAGAGCGTGAACTCCTCGAACTGGTCGCAGATGAGGTAGACGTCGGTGTCGTGCCGGTCGACCACCTGCCGCAGCAGTTCCACCGACAGCGGCCCGTCCGACGCCGGAACGTCGCCGCCGCCCGCATCCGGCGGCAGCGCACCGCGCAGCGCCGCTCCCAGCGCGGCCAGGGGGTCCACCGTCCACCGCGACTGGTAGACGACGACCGCCTGGCCGACCGCGAGGAAGCTGAAGGAGTCGGTGGACAGCTCGCGCAGCCTCCGGACGACCCCCGCCCTCAGGACGGAGCTCTTCCCCACCCCGCTGGGGCCGTACAGCACGGTCAACCGGCTCGCCATCAGGTTGGCGATGATCAGATCGGCATCGCCGTCCCGGCCGAAGAAGAATCGCGCGTCGTCCTCGGTGTACGGGAGCAGTCCACGGAAGGGGCTCTGCGGGACCTCGTGGGTCTCGTCAGCGGCCGGCGGGCCAGGCGCGTCCGGCGTGGTGGCCGGCGCACCCGACCCCTGCGGTCCGCCGTCGGCTGGCGCGCTCATCGTGGCGCGGCCGGTACCGCCGGGTCGGTCCCGGCCTGCGCCGCCTGCTCCGCCGCGGCCTGCCCCGCCGCTGCCGCCTGCTGCCCCGCCGCCGCCTCGGCCAGCTGCTCCTCCAGCCGGGTCGTGTACCCCTCAAGGCGCTGGTCGAAGACGTCGACGCCGCGCTGGGCCCACGACTTCTCGTCGATCCCGTCCGGGCCGTACTGGATGGCCCACGACCGGAACCTCGGCGCCGCATCGCCCCAGAGCCGGTGGAGGATCACCCGCAGGTTCCAGTCCTTGAGGCTGTAGCCGAGGAAGAGGAAATGGCTCTTCCTCATGCGTACGGCCAGGTTCACCGGGATGAGCTGGGCGATGTCCGTGTGTGCCAGGTAGGAGATGTAGTGGTTCTCGGTGATGACGTAACTGTCCGCGTCCTGCACTCCACGGCCGACCGTCCCGTGGATCTTCGCGATGACCGGTCGCTGGTCGCACCGCAGCTCGGTGTACTCGTTGGGGACGGCGATCAGGGTCACCGTGCCGTCCGGGTGCGTGTGCTGGAACTTGCCCCGGTCCGGACCGTCCGCGAGGTACGTCACGAGATCGAACGGCTCCCCCGCCTGGACGAAGGCGCGCTCGAGGGCGTCGTCGTAGTTCGTCGTGATGATCAGAGGGAAGAACGGCCTGGTCCCTGCGGTGCCGCGTACCAGCCGCGGCAGAGAGGCCAGCAGGTGGTGCACCGCCGTCGGCGGGTAGTCGGCGTCGAAGGCCGAGTGCAGCGTCTCGTACAGCGGCCCGCCCCCCAGGCTGACGTCCACGTACTGCGAGACCCGCAGCAGGTCGCCCGTGTCGGGGTAGGGGTAGTCCAGCTCGGCAGCGAGGTACTCGGACAGTTCACGACCGCTGGGAAGGTGCTCGCCCGGTCGCCACGGCGAGGGTTGCGGCGGTCGACCGCACAGGTTGACGCCCGCCCCCAGGAAGGGCACCACGGCACCGGCGAGCATCCGTTTGGCCAGCAGGCCGTAGTGATCGTCATCGGGCGCCTGTGGCACCGCCGCTCCCCCTCACGCCGCGCGGTATCGGACGTGTCACTCTGCGCTCCGGCAGGGACGGAGCCCCCCGCCCGGACGGTCGTAGGGGAATGTATCGGACAGTTCCCCACGACAGCGCCTCCCGGGTCCACGTTGGCGCAGACGGCCCGGCGAGACGTCCTGATGGCCGCAGGCCCCGCCGATGACGACTGGCCTCAACGCCTCAACGCCTCAACGCCTCGACGGCCTGCTCGGGCGAGCGCACACGAGCTCGCGTGTCACCTGACTCCAGGCAGTAGGCGCTGACGTCCGGTCAACGTCTACGCAGGCCGGCCAGCGAGGTACACACGGTCACGACCGACCATGGGCCGGCGAGCGTGATCGCGGCATGGCGTGCTCACCGTGCATCGCCCTGGGGAACCCGGTCCTCTCCTGCGGCCCAGAGGTTCGCGTCAGGCCGACCGACGGAAGTTTCGCCGCGGCCGCCACTGATGGCCGGGCGCGAACAACTCCCAGCCCTCGCTCAGGTTCCACCGGCGCACCAGATCGTCGGCCAGGCCGAGCCCGGCCGCCTGTCGCAGCATGTCGTCGGGGTCGGCCACCGCTTCCTCGAGGTTGCAGAGGTCAACGTCCGTTCCAAGGTCCCATCCGACCATGGCGGTCAAGTAGCCATCGAACCGCCTCAGGAGGTCGGAGAGCTGGTCCGCGACATCGTCCAGGTCAAGGTTCAGGACGGCGGGGCAATTCAAGCGTTCATCGGTGCACGCCCCGCTGTAGCCCAGCCCCAGCGGCCACACCGTCACCTCCACGGCGTTCACGAACGTCGGTTCGGCGATCGGCACCTGCCACGGCCCGATCCGTACGGAACCGGTCTGTCGCACCAAGGCTCGAGCGCGCTCCGCCGACTGGGCGTCACCGAAGACCGTCACCAGCTCAAACGTCGCCACCACGTCAGCCATGCGGCTGTACGCGAACAACCGTTGGACGTGGAGTTGCACGAGGTCGCCACCACGAAATACGCCCGGAACGGGCCTTGGCGCTGCCGATCACGCAATCTCCTGGCCGGCCGGGCGCCTGACAGCCAGTGAGGCTGAAGGCTTCCACGATGTGATGACTGGCACGACGGCATTCGTCACCTCGGGCCTCCGAGGCGCGCCATTGCTGTCTTGAGCCACTGGCGGGCATCCCTCCCACCCATCGATCACGCTCGACATAAACTCGTCAGGCCCTGGACATATGCCGTTCAGAGAACGGTTCGAGCCGGGCGCCGTTGCCTCTCGTAGCATCCTCCACTCCTTGACATCGGCGGAAGCTGACAATGGACCACAAGATGCTCGTCCAGTGTCGTCCTGAGGGCCGACTCGCGTGGCATGTTATTTCTCAGGCCGGACTGCGGCTCCACAGCCCAGATGGATACGACCTCAGGACCGTTGCGGCGACGGCGAGCGACCCTCAAGCTCAGTACTGGCTCGGCTGGCATCCACGAGGAGTCCTCTCGCCGCAGGAGACACGCGAACGCCTCAGCGAGGCGAGAGTCGGCGAACCGTCAGCCCCGGGCGATGCCTCGGTCATCGAACTGGCCGTTACCGTGGACAGAATCGACGGAATCCTCGGCGGGGTGGCGTTAGCGATCAACCGGGAGCTGGGTGGTTGGGAGATCGGCTTCCACATCGCTCCGGCCTTCCGGGGCTGGCACATCGGGCGTGGCGCCCTCATCGCGGCGACGGAATTCGCCCACCAGCACCTCGGTCTCAGCACCGTCTATGCGGGCGTGGAGCGCGACAACGAGGCGTCCCTGCGAGCGATCTGGGCCGCAGGATACGAGATATCCGAAACCTCTTACCATCGCAAGTTGCGGAACGGGCGGAAAGTCTCCGGCCTTCTGCTTCGTCATCATTCCAGTAGCCCGCGATGGGAGTGCCGTTCCCCCGTTCGATACGGAGCCCGAACTCGCACCGCCAAATAGGCGATGTGATGCGACGGCGTACACGTTCGGATGCGCACCCGCAGGCGAGTAGGACGATCTTTAGCCGGACGTCCGCCCAGGCACCGACGTGCCGTGCAGGCTCTGGCCGTCCCGCTCGCCGTACGCGCGGCCGGCACCGAGGCGAAGACCGGTGAGGGAGATCCACGCTGGGGCTCCTCGTGCTCGAGGGCCTCGCCTCGTCGGTCGCAGTGCTCACCTCCCCCCGGCAGGCCGGGGGATCTCCGGACGTTGGTTCGATGTCCGTGGTTCATGCGGGCGCGGCTTGGCGTGCACAGGGAATCACCAGCTTTCTTCCGGCTGACCCACAGCCGTCAGGCCTTCGAGGGGTCGCCATCAGGGGAGACATGATGAGCAGCAGGTCCGGCTCCGGCGCCCTTCCGCCGACCGCACGATCCACCGGACGCCGACCTTTACGCCGGGACGCATGGGTACGTCCCGTGCTGGCACTTCTCGCCGCGGCGGCCACCGTGACCCTGGTGACCGGCCCGGCGCAGGCCGCGACGGTCGTACCCGTCTCCGGGGCAGGATCGACGTGGGCGAGCAACGCGATCGCGCAGTGGGCCGCCAACGTGCGACCACTCGGACAGGCCGTGAACTACCAGGCGACCGGTTCGTCCGACGGACGCAAGCAGTTCGCCAACAGCACCGTGGACTTCGCCGTGTCGGAGGTCCCCTGGGGGCTGACCGACGACGGGGTGATCGACCCTCCTCCGGCCACGCGCAGCTACGCCTACGTGCCGCTCGTCGCCGGCGGTACGGCGCTCATGTACAACCTCACGATCGGCGGCCGACGCGTCACCCAGTTGCGCCTGTCGGGCGACACTGTCGCGAAGATCTTCACCGGAGCGGTCACCAACTGGTCGGATCCCCTGATCAAGGCGGACAACCCGCTGCTGTCCCTGCCCGACCGGAGGATCGTGCCTGTCGTGCGCTCCGACGGTGCGGGTACTACGGAGCAGTTCACCGCCTGGCTCGCCGCGAAATTCCCGGCCACCTGGGACGCTTACTGCGCCACGGTCGGCCGCCCGACACCCTGCGGCGCGACCTCCGTCTACCCGGCCGCGCCGGGCAAGGTCATCGCACAGGCAGGTTCCACCGGGGTCGCCGGTTACGTCGCCCAAGCGGCCAACGACGGCACGATCACGTATGTCGAACGGTCGTACGCCCTCGACGCGGACGTCCCCGTGGTCAAGCTGCTGAACAAGGCCGGGTACTACGTCGAACCCACCTGGACGAACGTCGCCGTCGGGTTACTGGGTTCGACGATCAACAACGACCAGACCTCACCGGCGTACCTCACCCAGCAGCTCGCCGGCGTCTACGACAACGCCGATGCGCGCGCCTACCCGCTGTCCAGCTACAGCTACCTCATCGTGCCCACGTCGTTGCAAGGACCGACGACCACCGACAAGGGGTACAGCCTCGCGAGGTTCGCTCAGTACGCCCTGTGCGACGGGCAGCAGGATGCGGCTGAGCTCGGCTACTCGCCGCTGCCGCTCAACCTGGTGACTGCGGGCTTCGAGCAGCTGAAGAAGATCCCCGGGGCGGAACTGACCGGCTTCACACCCGCCACCTGCCACAACCCCACCTTCACCGCCGACGGCCAGAACCTGCTCCCCGGCATCGCCCCGCAGCCCGAGGCGTGCGCCAAGCAGGGCCCGACCCAGTGCGGCGTCTCCGCGCCAGCCCCCGCGTCCACCAGCACTGCCCTGACGGCGCTCGCGTCGTCGACGGGCGTCACGCTCGCAGCAACCGTCACGCCCGCGACGCCCGGCACCCTCACCTTCACCGAGGGCGTGACGACCCTGAAGCAGGTGAGCACGGACGCCAGCGGCCGAGCGACGACCACGCTCGCCGGCGTCCCGGCCGGCGCACACGCCTACCGGGCCACGTTCGTCCCCATCGACCCCGCTCTCCATTCCGGGTCGACGTCGGCGATCGCCACCGTCGTGGTCCAGGCGCCGTCGACGGGCACCTGCCGGCGGCCGCCGTGGTACCCGGCCTGCCACCTGTCCCACTGCCCTCCTCCGCCCCGCCACCGGGCGCACCGCTGACCGGCTGGATCCGCCATGGACGGAGCGTCCTCGGACAGGTGCCTTTGCGGAGCGTTCCGCTGGGGTCAACCGCCCAGGCGCGGCCGTCGGCAGGAGTTCATCGGTGGTCACCGGCCGCGCGACCGGCGTCCTCGTACGGTGAACAGGTGATCGAGCAGCGCAGGCCCGCGCATCCTCCGGTCCTCCCCGACCGGTCGGCCCTCGACGCCGTCGTCTTCGACGTCGGCGGGGTCTTCGTCATGCGCCACCCCGAACCCGTCCGGACGGCGTTGGGCGAGCTGGGGCTCGACGTCCCGGCCGACCCCCAGCACTACCGGCGGGCCCACCATCACGGTGTCCGGGCGATGTCCGACCTCGTGGTCCGGACCGGCCCGGTCGACGAGTACGACCCGCACCTGTGGAGGTACTGGGAGCTGGCGTACCTGCGCCATCTCGGCGTCCCGGAGGACCGGCTGGAGGAAGCTGCGCACCACCTGGTGGCCGCCGCTGCGACGCTGCCGGTCGCGCAGGTGTGGCGGCTGGTGCTGGCCGAGAACGTCGAGGGCCTGCACCGGATCATCGCCTCCGGGATGCCGGTCGCGGTGGTCAGCAACAACGACGGCACCGCCGAGGAGCAGCTGCGCCTGTTCGGGGTCTGCCAGGTGGGCCCGGGTCCCCTGCCGAGCATCACCTGCGTGGTCGACTCCGGGGTCGTCGGTGTCGCCAAGCCCGACCCCACGATCTTCGCCCCGGCGCTGGCGGCCCTGGGCACGGTCGCGGCGCGCACCCTCTACGTCGGCGACACCGTCCACGCCGACGTCCACGGCGCCACGGCCGCCGGGATGCCCGTGATCCAGCTGGATCCCTACCAGCTGCACACCGACCACGACCACCTGCGGCTTCCCGACCTCACGGCACTCGCCGATCTGCTGGGCACCGCCACCACGAGCTGAGGGCGGCGGCGACCTCCACCGGGCGGTCCTCGGGCAGGAAGTGCGAGGCCGGACCGACGTCCGCCACGACCAGCCCGGGCACCGTGCCGCGCAGCCAGCTGACGGCCCGCGCGTCCACGGTGGCCCCCGGCTGCCCGTGCACGAGCAGCGCCGGCACCCCGGCGGCCGCGAGGTTCGCCACGCCACGGGTGAGCAGGTCCGCGACGTCCGCGGGCCGCCCGGCCACCGGGATTTCGCGCGCCCAGGCCAGCAGCGGCCGGCGCGACTGCGGGGTCGGATAGGGACGCCGGTACTCCTCGTGCTCCGCGGCGGTGAGCGTGCGGTGCGTCCCGGCGGGCAGCAGGGTCTCGATGAAGACGTTCTCCTCGAGCACCAACTGCTCGCCGGTACCGGGCGCGCGCAGCCGCTGGAACAGCTCGCGGCCGCCCTCGTCGAAGGCGTCCCAGCCCGGCAGCGGACGCAGATGGCCCTCCATGAGCGCGACCGCCCGCACCCGGTCGGGGCATCGGCGCAGGCACTCCAGCGCGATGGCGACACCCCAGTCGTGACCCACCAGGGTCAGGTCGCGCAGGTCGAGTGCCTCGAGGAAGCCGACCACGTAGGCGATGTGGTCGACGAGGCGGTACTCGCACTCCGGCTTGCCCGAGCCACCCATCCCGATCAGGTCCAGGGCCATCAGGCGCCGTCCGGACGGCCGCAGGGCCGCCAGGACGTCGCGCCAGAGGAAGGACGAGGTGGGATTGCCGTGCAGGAACAGCGTCGGATCGCCCGACCCCGCCGCCAGGTAGCGCATGGTGCTGCCGCGCACGACGACGTCGGAGGCCTGGAGGCCCGGCACGGTCAGAGGCCGGCGTAAGGGACGCGTTCCCAGTGCAGCACCGCCGGGTCGCGCGGGTCGATCGTGACCCGCAGCCAGTCCTTGGTGGCGTCGGCGGAGCCGTCGACCGTGACCCGGGTCAGGTTGGCGGCCGGTACGGCCCCGTAGAAGGTGGACCACGTCGTGCCGGCTGCGAGCGGCTGGTCGGCGTTGTAGAGGTGGCTGTCCCCGTTGAAGAGGTAGACCGGCTTGCCGAACCGCGCCGACTCCTTGGCGATCGTCCGGACGATCGGGGTGAACGCCCCGAACTGCGCCGCCGTGGGCGCGCCCGCCGTCGGGTCGAACATGTCCGCCTGCATCTGCAGCACCACGGCCGGGGAATGCTCGGCCCTGGCCCGCGCGAACGTCTCCCGGACCAGGCGCAGCACGTCGGCGGTGCGAGCGGCCT
>Ga0302321_100001777_pt1 | contig 18422 bp, 14 predicted proteins | sample Fen_T0_1_FD_202505 | JGI IMG/M metagenome (GOLD analysis project Ga0302321, IMG submission 202505) | Peat permafrost microbial communities from Stordalen Mire near Abisko, Sweden - Fen_T0_1 | ecosystem: Environmental > Terrestrial > Soil > Wetlands > Permafrost | place: Sweden: Abisko...
ATGATGTCAGCGTCGCCGGTGCGGACGTAGCGCTCGAGTTCGTCAGCAACCTTCGGATTCGACTCAGCCACACCGGCAGCGTACCCCGAGCACGACCGTGCCTGGCAAGCGCGTCTGGAGACTACTTGGGCCGCAGCTCGACTCCATCGACGCCCACCGTGAAGGCGCAGGACCATCGCTGATCTCAAGTGCCCTTTGCGCGCCGGTCACGGCGGCCGCGCGCATGGGGCACCGGGTGCAATACCCGTTTTGTGACGATATTAAGTCAATAAATTCCGTGATTTAGGGTGGAGGCGCCGGGAATTGAAAACGACCAGAGGCGCACCGCGGACACGATCGAGCAGCGAAAAGGCTCGATCGGCATTCGAGCGGTTTCGGCCAACGTGCCAGATCGTGCATCTAAGTGCGCGATCGATCGTGGCGAAGTGACGGAATCGTCCGAGGCGTATGAGCTGTCGAATGTGGTGGAGACGGCGTTGGCCAGGGCGTTGGTTTTGGCGGCGGAGGCGAAGCGGTGGGATGTGGTGGTGCACATCGCGGACGAGTTACTTTCCCGTCGCAAGGCGTCGGCCGGCATGATCGATGCTCGCGCACGCAAGTTACGCTGGTGAGCGCCACGGGGAGTGTCGCGATGGGACCCGTGCGGTGTTCTGGCGTTCTGGTAGGATAGCGTTTATCCTTTAGAGCCAAGCTCAATATCGGCAAGCTCCTCGTCTAGGGCTAGGGTAAGTCTCGGCCCCAGTTTGGCGCCGTCCCCAGTCCGGATTTGGTCCGCGAGTCGGCGGAGGATCGCGTGCCTCCGGCCCAGGGATTTGCCCTTATGCTCCTTCAAAAGCTGTCGCGTGTGTTCGATCGTCCCCCTCGGTAGCTGCGCGCTGATGTTTACGCCCGCAAAGCTTGGGAAGATCTCCTTGAATGCTGAATCTACAGCCACGGGGGACGGGGCCAGAGAGATGTACGAATTCAAGAATTCAGGGCGCATATAGCAGCCAGCAGTGTACCGCTGACCAAAGGTGGTGTTCACCGCTCGTTGCGTTCGCCGGTCTGTCGAGAGCCACCAGGTTGCATAGCCGAAAGCATGATTCTGTCCTGCTTCTGCGTTCAATTCGCGCTCTCGGTAGACCATTAGAACAAGGTTTGCGTCATTTCGTGCTTTCTGGTCGTCCGATTTATGCCTCTTCAATTTGTCGTACAGCTTTTCGATATCATCGAGAGCCACGCCGGTGCCCGCGGCCGTTCGATTCACATACTCGATACCAAAGTCTTCGGTAAGCAGTGTCATCAATTCATCTCGGGCGTGAGTCAGGTCCGGAGATACGAAGTTTTCTAGGTACTGAGGGAAGTTGGTAACTTCGCCGCGTCGCTTTGCATAGAAGTAGGCTCGGATGAGGATCTCGTCGACATAAAGACTCATAATCTCGTCGCCAAGGTAGAGTTCTTCGTCAGGCTCAAACTCCTCGGCGTAGCGCCGTTTGATTCTCACGAAGTGGGCAACGAGTTCATCAAGGATCGTGTCATTGATGCGCAGGTTGACGCCCTTGTCCCGCGCCCCTCTCAACAGACCGGCATAACGGCGCTGCGGAGCATGGAGAAAATGTTCCGACAGGGCGGGTATGAGAATGGAAGTGTCGACGTAAACGCGAAGCCTGCTGGCCATGCCGGAGAAAAATGATGCGATCTTTGGATCACACTTGAGCATGAAAAGCATCATGTATGTCCGAGATAAACGCTGCAAATACTCGCATTGCTCGGTAGAGCCCGTGTAAATCAGGTCGCGAATTGTCGCGTGCAATGCCCGCGCTACCCTCGCGCGGTTTTTCGTCACTACGTTACTGTCCGAAACGACTTTCGTGACCATCTCCAGAAGGTTCTTCTCTGGTGGTTGCTCTCCTTCCTCACCGAGAAGGAATTGGGATAGCTCGAGGCCCAGCTCGTAGAACAATCGGCCAATCGCGTTCTCGAGCAGCACCAGCGCGTCTCGAACGGTCACCGACTCCGCCTTCAAATGCTTCTTGAGCATTTCCTCCGTTTGCTCTCTGAAATTCTGGTGGAGTGCGTTGTCCTCAAGGTTGAGATCGGCCACTTTCTGGCGTGTCTCGTAGGGCAGGCAATAGGTGTCGTCGACGGTGTGATGGTTGACGCGCCGCTCTCGCTTCTCGGCGAGCTTTTTTAGCCGTCGGTCGATAGTGGCCTCGAGCAGCTTGGGGGTAAAGCCTACGAGCTTGGCGATCTCGCCAAGGATCTGAGCGCGTGAGAGGCGCTTGCCGTCCTCCGGTGCTGAGTCCCGTAGTGCATACAGGATGAGCGTGTCGGCGAGCGTCTTTTGCAGGTCCTGAGATGCGGGCCCGTGATCAACCTGCTGCCGTAGAAAGACGAATAGGCGAGGGTCATTCACTTGGTCGACCAGTGCATACGAGTGGCCGGGCTGCGCGAAAGCGTGGAGGTTCTGGTCGACGTAACGTTCGTAAACTCTTGCGGCGTTCTCGTTCGCGTTGATCTGAACAGCGAACCACGCCGCGTCATAGATGCGAACGCGTTTTTCGAACTGATCCGCCGCTGCTTCTTCCGCGCGGTCCTTATCCGCAAAGGTCCGACTAGTAACCAGTGTGAGGCTTGTGAACACAACGCCGTTGTCCACGAGCTTGGTGAGGCTATCCGTCAGTTTTGACTGGGCGTCCTGTTGGATGGAAACTTGATAGATGTTTCGCTCGTCGATTCCCTTGCATAAGGCATGGTCAAATCCGTCGATGCCGCGATCCCGGATCTTGCCGGCGGGGAAGAATTCATGCCCGAGGACCGCCGCCAAGAAACCCTGCGCGAACGACTCGAAGGAGAAGCCGTCGTCGAGTTGCTCCAGTGCATATCTGACGGCACGCTCATCCCTGCGATTGCTCATGACCGAAGCATAGGGGCGAACCACGAAAGCGCGCCAGAGAAGACGAGCAACTGGAAGACGAGAAGCTGGCAGACCCAATTCTCGAATGCGCTGCGGCGCCGCCGGTCGAAGCCGATCGCAGTTCTCTTAGCCGATTTAGATCGTTTCGCCGAGCGAATGCCTTTGGGTCGTCGCCGCTCACTACGCGACGGACCGGGGCCGAATGCGAGGGGCATCAAGTGGCGCTGCTGAAAAAGCTCGTGTGACAAGAAACTCGTTGCGGTCCGCGTACCGTTCTTGAACTGCGACGGGCCCGGCTGCCCAGGACGGAATATGTCCTTCAGTCGCGCCCCGAGCGCCGCGGATGCGACCTAAAAAAGAATTCGCCGCCTGGACTGGCGAGCTAGGCTCATCCCCGTATGCGGCAAAAGTCACGAAGACCGGGAGTAGCTTTGCGATGGGGTTCCATCGTGGCGGCCGCGCTAGTGGGCGCCTGCGCGGTTCTGCTAATCGCCTTCGGTCTTAGGACGGGCGTCTCGCAGCTGCTCGACCTACCTCTGTGGGTCGTGATGGTCGCGATCGTTTGCATGGTGGCGCTTGCGCTCAAGTACGCGTGGAGACGCTTTCCGGCACTCATCGGCGCCCGCCATTCGCTCACGTACCCGCCCCTGTGGTTCGCCGGCGTACTCGGCGCGGGGCTGGCCCTCGCTCTTCCAAATTTCGTTTGGACGATCCGGAAATCCCTCGGCCTCGAATTGCTTGCTCGCCAAATCGCCTGGGTGGGGGCCGCGTACGTCGCGTGCGGAGCCACGCTACTCGGGGCTTTCGCATTGGCGGTTCGACTCCGGCGCAGAGTTCCGGCGTCATTTCCGTCGACGCGCCGCGCCGCGCTCGAGACGTTCCAGGATTTGCGGGAGTGGCTCAGGACCGACGGCCCAGTCGCCGTCGAGGCCGACGACGCTTTCGCGCTGACCTCGATCGCCGCGCGGATTGTTCAGCGGCTTTTGGTGTCTTCACCCGCTGCGCAGGCGTTAGTCGGAGCGTACGGATCTGGAAAGTCCTCGGTTCTGAAGCTGGTCGAGGCAAGGCTGCGTCGGCGATCTGGCGCGTATCACGTGAGGCTGGTTCCCGTCGCCGTGTGGCCTTTTGACACCTCGCGAGCAGCGGTCGAAGGAATAATTCAGAAGTTGATCGACGCGGTTGGAGAAGAGGTCGACGTAGTCGCACTTCGGGGCCTACCCGAGTCGTACGTCGAGGCAATTAGTGCGGCCAGTTCTTGGGTCGGCGCGCTGGCGCGCCTTCAGGGTCCTCGTTCGCCGAACGAAACCCTCGAAGCCATCGACAAGGTCGCAACCGCCACGGGGTTGCAGTTTGTGCTCTGGATCGAAGACCTGGAACGCTTTGCGGGTCGCCCAGAGGATTCCGATGAAAAGCTGAATCCCATTCGTGCGCTGCTCTTCGGTTTAGATCAGCTGACCGCAGTCACCGTGGTTACCGCAACCACGTCGCTGCGACTGCGCTTTGACCTTGAGAAGATAGCGCGCTTCGTCGAGGAGATTCCGCGGTTGCCTGAGCAAGACGTATCGAGGCTTCTTAGCGTCTTTCGCCAGGGCTGCAGAGCGCTAGGCGGACATATCGATCCCGCCAGCGCAGCCGCGCGCAAGAAGCTCGATGACCTGACCCGTGAGCGCGGAGCAGCGGACCTTTTTGGAATATTCATGCATGGGATCGTTGACTCGCTACCGGAACTATGTGCAACGCCCCGGACACTGAAGCAGGGCCTTCGAGCGTGTCTGGATGTGTGGGAAATGCTTCTGGGCGAAATCGACTTCGATGACATACTTGTCGTTTCCGTGCTTCGCGAAGGGCAACCAGAGGCATTTGCCCTGCTGCAAAGCTACATCGCGTACTGGCGTGGTCTTGGGCCCCGAGATGAGAAAGAGAGTCGGGAAGCGCGCTCCGCTTGGGATGCAGCGTTGATGAATGCGGTGCCGGATGAGCGGGCGCGAAAGGCTGTCCAAATTGCAATCTCCTTCGTCTTTGAGCCCGCTGGGGACAAGCCGCAGGGGCTCCGTCAACATGCCCATGCGGACTACTGGCAGAGATACATGGCTCGCGACACTCTCCGCATGAGCGAGCGGGATCAACCCGTCCTACACGCGTTGGCGCGGCGCGACATAGCCGAGATTGCCCTGCTGCTGGCTGATAAAGATACGTCGGGCGCCGTGGAAGATTTCAGCTCGATGCTCGACGTTGGACAGGTGCTGCGTCTCCTCGGCGTCGTTGTCGAGAATGCGGTTCGAATCAATCCAGCTGCTTGGTCCGAAGGAACGCCTCCGGGGTTGATCCCATTGTGGCGCGTTTGGCTGCGACGACTTCGCGCTGGCAAATTCTCGCAGTTCGAAGCCTTCGATGAGGTGAAACGAGCATATGACGCTAGCGTGCCCGTCAATCCTGCCGTGGCTGCGCGCATTGAACAGTACTTCGCGTCAGCCGACCGGAACGTGCCTGCCGTGATCGGTGACGAGAATCTAAAGGCCGGTCGAGAGTACCTACGTGCAGCGTTGCGCACCGCCTACGCGGGCAACGCCCGCGCGCTCGCGAAAAACCTCGAGGGTGCAGTGGAGCCGACGCTCCTGTGGCTTACCTGGGGGCTGGACGAGGTTCGGTCCGGAACGCTAGATGGCCTACCGTTCGCAGACTGGGGAGAGTTCGCGACAGAAATCTTGGAGGCCACCGAAATCGAGCCGCAAATTATGCTTCCGCAACTTGCGTGTCTAGTCGTGAAACGCGCGCGGGAATCTCGTTCGAAGGTCACGTACGCGTTTGACGAAGTTCTGGCTAGGACGCTTTTCGGTGACCCGGAGCGCGTCCTAGCTCTCTTCCGGCAAGCCGACCCTTCCAAATGGTCCGCGGAAGAGCACGTCCTGGCAGTGTTTCGCGCGACGGGTCAGCTGCCGCCGGAGTCGAACGACAATGATGACAACTACTGAGGGCGAGATGACCGCGTCGCATTTCCATCCCCTGGCCGCGTTGCACACGCGCCGGCTGGAATCGCTCGAGCACCGCTCTACTCCTCGAAGTAGTCGCTATCCAGCTTCGGCACCTTGACTACCTTGTGGCTGACGCCAACGCCGTGCTCGATCAACAGACTGGCAAGGCGCACGCCGTCGATTAAGACAATGCCTTCGACCGACCGGGCGAATTCGGTCGCCTGCGCGGTAAATGCAGACGTCGTGATGAAGACACCTTTTTTTGCCCGTTGACCAGCGAGAGCTCCGTAGAAGCCCTGGATGTCGGGGCGGCCGATTGATTGCTGCCAGCGTTTGGCTTGGACGTAAACCTTTTCGAGACCGAGACGGTCGAGGGAGATGATTCCGTCGATCCCGCCATCGCCACTTTTGCCGACATGCTGCAGGTCGGTGCGGCTCGTTCCGTAGCCCATCGCGTGGAGCAGATCGAGCACCAGAATCTCGAAAAACTGCGGCGAGGAATGGCCGATGATCTCCAGCAGCTCGGTCGCAACGGCGTCGCTAATTTCGTCGAGCGCACGGCCAAGGCGATCGTCCGGGCTTTCGGTTTCGACCTGTAGCGCGGGCGCCAATGCCACGCTGGCGGCGGGCGGTTCCGTCAGTGGTCTGAGTCTGTGTTGCGCGGCGACAGCAGTGAGCTGGTCGAGCTTTGAACCGGCGAGCGGAGCGGGATTGGAGGCCGCAAAAGCCACCCCGTCCGGAGTCATCTGCCAGAAGCCGCGCCTCGGGCTGACCGAGAGCCCGGCGCGTTTCAATCGGTCGTGAGCCCAGCCAATCCGATTCTTGTACATCGCTTGTACACCGCTCGGCAGCGGGATTGCGCGCTGCTCGACCGTAAGGCCCATGCGATCGGCAAGCGCCTCTTGAATGTCCCGCGTGACAGCGCCCTCGGGATGCTGAGCGAGGTAGCGCAGCAGGGGCTCGATGAACTGGTCGTACGTCGGAATCATCCCGCCCAGCTCGGTTCCGCTGCGGTCGTTTTCCATGGTCGCCCAAACTAGGCTGGTCTTGATTCAATGATCAAGGTTGGGCAACTTTGACCCGTGAGGCGCAGGCGAAGCGAGGACCTCTCGGAGGCCCTCACGATCACGGAGGCAGCCAAGACGCTGGGCGTCAGCGCGTCGACGCTGCGACGTTGGGACCGGTCCGGGCAGCTAGTCGCGCGTCGACATCCGATAAGCGGATACCGTCTGTACGACCGCGGGAAAGTGCTTGCAATGCGCCAGCGGACCGCATCGACGGTCGTGGCTCATGGTGCTGAGACGTCGGCCGCCGTTAGCCCCCTTACGGCCCCGGTCAGGGAACGTTTCCGAGCCCCTGACGACTTTCCCAATTATCGAGGCGATCGCGAACTCGCCCGTGTCGACGGGCTCATCGTCATGCTTTTTCAGGAACGACTGTCGCTCAGCGATCCCCGTTGGCGCGCGGTGGCGCGTGCTCGAATCGAACGCACCCGAATCGCACTCATTGACTACGGCAATGCTCCCTATTCGACTGCGGTGCGCCGCGAATTGCTCGTCCGGGTGTTGGACCAGAGCGCTCTCATGCCGGGTCCGATCGACGACCGCTTGGGATACGTTCAAGCCGTACTCGGCGAGGCGATGCCCGAAGCTAAGTTAGACCCAGACGTCGTCCGCGCAGCGATCACCCTCTGGCCGGTTACCAAACGCAGGGTAGATCGATCGAATGCTGTCCGAGCGCTTGCGCGCGCTCTGCGCTGTGATTCCCGGGCATTGATGACGATGCTGCGCCAAGCGCGGCGAAGAATCCGCAAGAGAAGGCGGGCGCGACATAGGTAACTCGTTGTGCGTTCAGGGCACGAAGCGGCTGCGCGAGGCTCATCTGTAGTCGTCGAGGTCCGGGCCTTGCGTTAGCTCGCGTTCGGTCAGCTTCTCCCACGTCGAAGCTTCGAACTCTGCTCGGAATCTTCGGCGACGAGCAACCCAATCTTCACGACTCGCCTTGTGGCCGATAACCGATCTTGGAATCCTGAAAGCCTGTACGAGCTGTCTTATGCTCGGAAACGCGCGAATCTCCGAGCCGTCGTCCCGCAGGCGCACAACGATGCCGAATACGTACGCCTTCGCGATCGCGTGCCAGTCGCGCTCGACGCTCTTAGGCATGTGCCCAGAGCATAGCATTTGGGAGGTCGTCGCCGCCGGACGCAACGCGGACTGGATCGGGACCGACTGCGGACGCCACTCATTCTGAGTGCGAGTCACGCGACAATTTCCGCGCGGCTCCTGGCACTCTATGGGTCGTTATGGTTCCCGAAAAAGGTGTGCGGCTTCTCGTGCGGTTGTCATTCACGGCCGCCAGCCTACGTCTGTATGGACAAGGTTGGACAATGCTCGGCAGTCACGCACCGGCAGAAGGCGGCTTTTGTGTGCCAAACGCATGCAAGCCTCTGCAGGCGCCGCCGAGCACGACGTAACTACCGCAACTACGGGTCCGGGGCTCATTCATTGAGCCAACATGGTCAACAAAACGTTAGTGCCGCTTTCCGCTCACGATGCGCGCCGCATCGCGGTCACTGCTGCCGTGCATCCGAAGACGGTTGTTCGAGCGTACAGCGCTCGTGCGGTGCGCTCCACCTGTGCAGCCCGCATCGCTGATGCCGCTCGTTCGCTTGGCTTACCCCTACCTCCAGCAGGGGCGGCGGTCGCGCCTTAACACTCGAATCCGCAACAGGTCGCACGACGTCCCAAAGAATCAAATCGAGTTCAAAGCCGGCCCAAACCGGCCCAGACAGGTGCGCGCCCCTGCCATTGGGGGAGCCGCTTACCAAACGCGAACGCCCCGGCGTGATCTGCCGAGGCGTCGCTCCAGCTTCCCCGAGGGAGGGGTCAGATGGATTCCAAGAGAATACCACCAAGCCACGTTCGCCCAAGTCGAGAGCCGGGCGATAAGGCAGCGCGCGCAGACATCAGACGGCCGTCGACGTTACCAGCAAGTGAGGCTGGCGTCGTGCCCGCCCGCGGCCGAGGCGACAGTGACGACGCCCGGACCCCCAACACGGCCGGAAATCGGTTCTTGCTCGCAGCGCTCGCCTACGCGAAACGCGGCTGGGCAGTTCTCCCGTGTCGCCCTCGCAAGAAGGCCCCCGCGACTACGCACGGCTTCAAGGATGCGACGAAGGACAAGGCTGCCATCGTGCAGGCCTGGGCCCGCATTCCCGAGGCGAATTTAGGGATTGCGACGGGAGCCGTGTCGGGGATCGTCGTCCTGGACGTCGACCCACGCAACGGTGGCGACAAGAGTCTGGCCGAGCTCGAACGCATCCACGGCCCGTTGCCCGAGACAGCCTGCGTCCTGACTGGTGGCGGTGGGCCGCATTACTATTTCCGCGCCCCAGGGGGCGGTTTGGCCAGCGGGGTGCTCGCGGATGGGATCGACATCAAGGCCGACGGTGGCTACGTCATAGCGCCGCCATCGCTTCACCCAGACGGCGGTGAGTACAGGTGGGTAAAGCACCCGGCAACGACGCCCCCCGCGACGTGTCCAGAATGGATCCTTCCGCGGGCGAAAACCAAGCCGGACGAGGCTAAGATCCTGGCGGCGCCCGATGCGGGGGCTACCCCGCTTGGTCGCGCGTTTGCAGACGTTGGGCTCCTTGGACGGCCGCTCGACGACGGCAAGAGGACAGTCATTTGCCCGTGGATCGACAAGCACACGACTGGAGTTCCACATGACTCGTCGACAGTGATCTTTCCTGCCAGCGCGCCGAATGGTCCGGGCGGCTTCCATTGCATGCACTCGCATTGCGCGTCGCGTACCGTGGCAGAGGTGCTGCGCGAGCTTGAGCGTCTCGCGTCTCGCGGATCAGCCGAGCAGGCTTGGATGGCGGCGTTGCGTCGGACACCAAAGGGCGAGGTGAGGACGACATTCGGCAACATCGTCCAGATCCTCATACACGATCCGATGTACGCCGGCAGACTGCGATTCGACGAGATGCGCGGCTCGGCAAGTCTTAGAGAGAATGAAATCACCGACGCGACTGTGAGCATGATTCGCGTTGACCTCGAGAACCGCTATGCGATTCAACCCGGCGACGCTGATATGGCTCGGGCTGTTCAGCTTGTGGCGTCGAGGAATGCGTTTCATCCGGTTCGTGAGTTGCTGCAGTCGCTTAAATGGGACGGTGTTCTGCGACTCGACCACGTGGCCTCGCAAATACTCCGCGTCCGGTCCGATTCCGATGAGGAACGGGCGTTGGCTGCGCTCCTCGTTCGCCTCTGGTTCCTTTGTTTGGTTGCGCGTGCGCTTTCACCCGGTTGCAAGGTCGACACGGCGCTGATTCTCGAGGGGGCTCAGGGCATCGGCAAGAGCACATTCTTTCGTATCGTTGCGGCCGACTTTTTTTCGGACACTGAGATGGCGCTCGACAAGGACGCCATGCAGCAACTGCGCATGGCTTGGATCTACGAGTGGTCGGAGCTCGAAAATGTGACGAGTCGTCAGACCGCGGCGCGCGTGAAGGCGTTCCTAACGAGCACGGAAGACAAGTATCGTCCCCCGTTCGGGCGCACACCGATCACTGTGAAGCGCAGCAGTGTGATCGTCGGGACCACGAACGCTCAGGATTTTCTGCATGACCCATCGGGAAGCCGCCGTTTTTGGGTTGTGCCGGTGGGCCGCGTCGATACGGCGCTCCTCCGACAACAGCGTGAGCAGCTGCTAGCTGAAGCCGTAGTGGCTTACCAAGCCGGCGAGCGGCGTTTCTTGACCGAGGAGGAAGAAGCGCGGCGCGAAGCGCTGGCTGCCCGTTTTGTTGAGACGGATCCGTGGGAGGATCGTGTCTTGGAGTACGCAGCGGCGCAGTCGCGCGTTCGAACCGCGGACGTCTTGTTGCAGGCGCTGAACGTGTCGCTCGATCGGCTGTCCCGGCGAGACGAAGCACGCGTCACGCGGGTCCTACGCCGTGCGGGATACCGTCCTGAGCAGGCCCGCATCGAGGGAAAAGTCATTCGGTACTGGGTCAGACCTCTGGTCGGCGGCGGTCAGAATGGCCGGGACGGTCGGGACGATGGCTGAGCACGGCTTTTTCGGTGCGAGTTCAGGTGTACCGACCACTTTAGATAGGTTGGTACAGGTCGGTACTACTAACGGAGTGTACCGAGCGCGTACCTTTCGGTTCGCTTTCGGGTCACTGTGCATTTCGCTATGTCATTGCGCGCTTGGATTGGTGTCCCGACGGTACCGTTCTTTCTGCGATCGAGCGCACGCGCGCCCGTGCTTGAGGGTTTGCCGTGTCTGACACTGTCGTCGTCGTCGTCGAGCGCGATGAACTGGTGCAGCTGATCGAAGCCGCGCTCCGCTCGGCAATCGCGACCCAGGTGTCTGGCGTCGAATGGGTCGACGCACGCAGCTCCGGGCTTGGTCGCCGGCTGTTCCAGCGGCTCGCACGCGAAGGTGCGTTCCCGACCTTCAAGCGTGGGCGCTCGTACGTCGCAAAGCGTTCGGACTTGGACGCGTACATCGAGAGCCAGCGCGTGCCCGTTGACCCGCCACAAGAGCCCGAACCGCCTCAGCCGCCGCCCAGCCTTCACGACCCGATCGCAGCCGCGCTCGCGGCAGGTCGCCTGCGCGTCGTCAGGAAGCGTCCATGAATCGCGTGCTTGCGCGATACGCCTGTTCGCAAGGCTAACACTCAGGCAAGGATCGAGAGAAGCATGACGAGACGAGCCCGTGGCAGCGTGGAATATCGGCAAAGTCGAGACGGCCGCCCTGGCGCCTGGTGGGGCCGCTTCACAGCCTCTGACGGCTCGCGCCCCTGGGTGGAGCTCGGCACCTGGCCCAATAGCCCGCAGGGCCGCGCTCGCGCCAAAGAGACGGCCGCGCATCACGCGCCGCGCTTCAAGGCGGAAGGCTTCGTCGCCAAGCCACAGCGCGGGCCAAAGGCGCGTCTGTTCCGTCTCGGTGCCCCCGCGTGGTGGGACGACTACTTCAAGCACCGCGAGTCACTCGGCTTCAACTCGAACGAAGGCGCGTACCGCACGCACATCCAACCCGTACTCGACAAGCCGTGGGAGGACATCAATCCCGAGGATTGCGAGCGCTTGCGCGACGCGCTCGACGCCAACGCCCTCGAAGGCAAAGCTTCGCCGAAGACGATGTTCAACGCCTGGACAGTCTTCACGACCGCAGCCAAAGCCGCCGCCGGCCAGTGGAAGAAGGACAAGCCAAAAAAGCTCCGCGTGCGCACTGACAATCCGTGCCTCGGCATTGCCCCGCCGGACATCGACGACGCCAAGGAGCTGCAGTGGCTCTATCCAGACGAGCTGCTGCAACTGCTCTCTTGCCCGCGCGTGCCGCTCGAGGCGCGCCGGCTCTACGCGCTCGCCGTCTACCTCTTCGCTCGCGCGGGCGAGCTCAAAGCACTCGACTTCAGTGACGTCGACATCGAGCGCGGCATCGTTTCAATCCGCGTCGCCTGGGACCGCGAGACAAACGAGATCAAACAGACCAAGACGGGCAACAAGGGCATCCGCCGCTTCGCGATCGAACGAAACCTACTCCCGTTGCTCCGAGCGATGCACGTCGAAGCCAACGGCGCCGGCCCCGTCGTCACCATGCGCCAGCAAAAGTGGTGGGCGACCGATCTCCGAAAACACCTCGAAGCCGCTCAAATCAAGCGCGCCGCCCTCTTCCGCAACGACGCTACGAGTAAGCGGCTCCGCTTCCACGATCTCCGCGGCACCGGCCTCACCTGGATGGCCATCCGCGGCGACGACCCGCTCAAAATCCAACAGCGGGCCGGTCACACCACGTTCGACATGACTCAAAAGTACATCCGCACGGCCGAAGCCGTCGGAGAAGTCATCGGGGCCGTGTTCCCGCCGTTGCCACTGACGTTGCTAAGTCCACTCAACGGCCTTGCGAATCGTCCTAACGATCCGCAAGCCGTTGATATTGTTGTGGAGGCGCCGGGAATTGAACCCGGGTCCGCGAGGCATCGAGATAATCTTCGTTCACGTGTGTAGTCGGTGGTTGCCCCCGCCGACAGGAGTTCGTGGATTCGGCCACGACCTAGCCTCGGTGTTTCTCGGCGACCGAACCCGAGACGCGCTCGGTCACCCAGCTTTAGTGATGACGCCCTTCCGTTACCAAAACAATCTCACGGTTGGACGGCTATCGACCGTTTTTCAGGCGGCGAGAGCGATTGCGTTGTCGTTCGCAATTATACGGCCCGTTTGATGAAGCGGGACGGGAGCCGCTTACACGCAGACTATCCTTCAGTCCCCACGTCGAAACCGATCGCCCCCGAAGGGGTAGTGGGTCGGTCGAAAGATAGGCATTTTTTTCGGGAGGTCAAGGTGAACCGCGATCGGCCTCAGGCTGCCCTGCCTCTCTGGACAACCAGCGGACGCGGACGCGCTAGCGAACTCGTAAGATCTCGTTAGCGAGGATTTAGCAACGAGGGCTGCTGAATTGCCCCAGATTCTGCGGACCATGAAGACACCTCACGCAGGATTCGCAGCTTTCTTTTGCGCAGTTCTTACTCAATTCAGCCTGGCATGTAGCGACGGCGGTCCCGGCTCGCACGCCGACAGTGGGGGCGCCGCGGGCTCCAGCGGGTCCCCATCCCAGCACGGAGCGGGTGAGGCTGGCCTAGGAGTTGGCGCAGACGAGGGCGGCTCGGCCGGTCGTTCGAGCTCCGAGAGCGACGCAGGCGAGGCGAACGACCCGAACGACCCGAACGACCCGAACGACCCGAACGACCCGGGCGGCTCGGCCGGAGGCGGGGGGGGACCCAGCGGGAGTGTCGCGGCGGCGCGTTTCTTCTTGCCTACGGGTGAACCAGACAACACCGCAGCGCCGAGTATCGAAGTCGATGCTCAGGGTGGGACTCACGCGGTTTATCCCGCGTACGCGGGAGGCAACGCCTATTACGCTTACTGTGCCGCTGATTGTCGCGGGCAGTCTGATGTGAAAGTGGTGATGTTGCCGACGCAGGGCACCGTTTCAAACGTCATGCTGGCGCTCGATTCGAACGGGCGTCCGCGGGTGTTGCTGTCCGCGTTTCAAAAGCTTTACTACGCTAGCTGTGACAGCGGCTGCACGAGTGCAAGCGGTTGGAAGGTGGACCAGATCCTCGACCACGCTGGCGACCGCGAGGTATCTGGTGAAGCGCTGGCCCTCGATCCGAGCGGGCACCCACGCTTTTTGATGCACACCTATCGCGCGTACCTCGGCATCGGCCAAAAGCCTCCCAAGACTTGGTACGCGACCTGCGACGCGGCTTGCGATGCGGCGGCTAGCTGGAACTATTCGGAAATTGCCCAGGAAATTTGGGAGGGCAGCTCGCTCCGCTTCGATCGCGCGGGTGGCGCCCATCTCGCAACCGTGATCGACATGAACGATGGCGATCAGGCGGGGCAGAAGCTCGCGGCGTACTTGGAATGCAAGGGCGCTTGCACCGGTGAGGACGCTTGGAATGGCATTGGCTTCGTCAAACCCTACGAAAGCGATTTCGAAGCAGTTCGCATGCAGCCCACCGTTTCGCTCGCGCTCACGCATGTGGGCGCGCCGCGCGTGGTGGTGCTCGGCGAGAACGACGGCAAACCCAAGAACATCATCTACTTTCAGTGCGACCAGGATTGCACGGAGGATCACTGGCAAGGCGCCGTGGTGAGCAATCACGACAAGATCGCTGCCGGGCTCGATCTTGCGCTCGATGCCAGCGACAAGCCTCGCCTGGTTTACACGCTCGATTACAATATCGGGCTCGCCTATTGCGACAGCGAGCCGTGTGGGGGGCCGACTGCCAACTGGGACTTGACCAAAGTCGAGCTCGGCCACGACATCCCTGCCGACGAAATTTTCCTTTGGGAAAACTGCACGGTGAGCGCGTGGTTCTTACACAGCCCTTCGCTCGCGCTGACCAAAGACGGCAAGCCGCGTGTCGGCTATCAAGCCCGTGACATCAGTGGTGGCGTCACCGTGCCCGATCCGACCAAACCCGCGTGCCAAGCCGGCACGGACATGACCTGGAGTCGGCTCTCGCTGATGAAGTCGTACAAGTAAGCGCACGAATCTCATCTGACGAGCGCGCGCGGGTCAGGGCGGCGCGGGTCAGGGCGGCGCGGGTCAGGGCGGCGCGGGTCAGGGCACGTAAGGATGAAAATCCAGCCCGAAGGTCCGCGCGACGGCCTGGTCGGTCACGGTGCGCTGGTGGATGTTGATCGCGCTCGGTAGGGTCGGATCTTCGTGGCTGGCGCGGGCTAGGCCCAGGCTGGCGATGCGTACGGCGTAGGGGCCGGTCACGTTGCACAGCGCGTAGGTGCTGGTGCGGCCGACTGCGCCGGGCATGTTCGCCACGCAGTAGTGCACGACTTCGTCCACGATGAAGGTGGGGTCTTCGTGGGTGGTGGGATGGGTGGTCTCGACGCAGCCGCCCTGGTCGACTGCGACATCGACGATGACGGCGCCGGACTTCATGGTCTTGAGGTCCGCGCGTTCGACCAAGCGAGGAGCGCGCGCTCCGCGGATGAGCACCGCTCCGATGACCAAGTCGGCGAGCACCAGTTGGTCGCGAATGGTGTGACGGTCACTGAACAACGTGGTGACGTTGGGCATGATGTCGTCGAGGTAGCGCAGGCGATCGACGTTGTTGTCCAGGATAGTCACGTTGGCGCCGAAACCCGCGGCTACTTTGGCGGCGTTCGTGCCCACGATCCCGCCGCCCAGGATCACCACGTGCGCCGGTTCGACTCCGGGCACGCCACCGAGCAGAATGCCCCGCCCTTCTTGCGGGCGCTCCAGGAATTTCGCGCCTTCTTGGATGCTCATGCGACCGGCCACTTCACTCATCGGGGTGAGTAGCGGCAGGCGGCCTTGGCGATCTTGCAGGGTTTCGTAGGCGACGGCGGTCGCGCCCGAGGCGAGCATGTGGCGGGTGAGTCGTTCGTCGGCGGCGAAGTGGAAGTACGTGAACAGGATTTGGTTCTCGCGGATCAGCGGGAATTCTTCCGGTTGGGGTTCTTTCACCTTGATGATCAGGTCCGCGCGCGCCCAAATTTCTGCCCGCTCGGCAACGATCGTGGCTCCGGCTTTTTCGTAATCTTCGTCACGAATGCCACTGCCGAGTCCGGCGCCCCGCTCGACCAGCACTTGGTTGCCCGTGCGCCGCAGCTCGTCCGCACCCACGGGGAGGAGCGCGACGCGATATTCGTGCGATTTGATCTCTTTCGGTACGCCGACGATCATCCTCGTAGCTTAGCGCCCGCCTGACGAACCTGCGAGGTTACCGCTCAATTTCGGCAAATCAGGGCATGGCCCACATTGGACGCGTTCGGCGCATCGAGGCATCGAGGCATCGAGCTATCGGAGCTATCGGAGCTATCGGAGCTATCGGAGCTATCGGAGCTATCGGAGCTATCGGAGCTATCGGAGCTATCGGAGCTATCGGAGCTATCGGAGCTATCGGAGCTATCGGAGCTATCGGAGCTCGGACTACATCAGCGTTCGTACTCGTACTTCTCCGCGACTCGGCGATCCAACTGCGCGCGCGCGATCCAGTCCTTGACGAAGGGTTGCGCGCGCACCGCTTCGGTGTAGGCCGACAGGGGCGGGGACAGCTCTACGTCATAGCTGGTGAAGCGCATCACCACCGGAGCGAAGAAGGCGTCTGCGAGGCTGAAGGAACCGAACAGGAACGGCCCATTGCCACCGAAGCGATTCAGGCACGCAGTCCACATCTCGCTGATGCGCGCGATCTCACCGCGCACGGCCAAGGTCTTGGGGAAGCCGGGGTACTGCCTGCGGATGTTCATCGGCAGGGCGCTCCGCAGAGTGTCGAACCCCGAGTGCATCTCGGCCGCCATGCAGCGGGCGTGCGCGCGCGCGCTGTCCGAGCCCGGCCACAGGCCGGCTTGCGGGAATTGCTCGTGCAGGTACTCGCCAATCGCCAGCGAATCCCAGATCCACTCGCTTCCGTGCTTGAGCAGCGGGAAGCGACCGGTCGGAGAGAGCGCTTTGAGCCCCGCGGTGTCCTCGCCCTCGGCGTGCACGCTCACCTCGCGAAAGTCCGCGCCGGTCTGTCGAAGCGCCAAGCCTGCGCGCATGGACCAAGACGAATAATTGTAGTCCCACACATAGAGCAATAGTTCTGACGACATAGCGGCCCAATACCCCATTGAAACCGCGCCCGCAAGCGCGCGCCCGATATGCACTGCCATTTCTGTTGCACGGGATCTACCAGCGCATCCGCGGCGTCACTTATCGGGAGTTCAACAAACACGGGCTCGAGATCACACCCGAACAATGGATCGTGCTGGCGCGCCTCTGGCAACGCGACGCCCGTACCGTCTCCGAACTGAGCGAGAGCACGCTGCGCGACAAACCCACCATGTCCCGCATCCTCGACAGCATGGAGAAGAGCGGACTCGTGACCAGATCCGTGGACAGCCAAGACGCCCGCACCCGCATCGTGGAGCTGACGCGCGAGGGCAAATCTTTGCGCAAGAAACTGCTGCCCGTCGCAAAATCGATCGTCGAACGACTCGAAGCTGGCATCCCCGAAGCCGATCTGCTGACCACTCGCCGCACCCTGCGCCGCTTGTTCGAAAACCTCGCCTAACTCAACGTCTCTTTCGCGGGTGAGCGTGAACGCCTGGCGTGCGCGCACGCGGTACCCGGTCGCGCCGGCACCCGATCGCTTCTTTCCCGCTTTTTATTCCGCCTTCTTCCGCAGATATAGTTGTAATGACAACCACTAGGAGAGCTGACCCATGACCCGTTCCTTCATCGACTACGATCTCGACACCGCGACCAGCGCTGCGCACGAAGTACTAGCCGAAAACAAGCGAAAATTCGGCTTCATCCCCAGCCCCTTGGCCCGCCTCGCCGCCTCGCCCGTCGCGTTACAAACCGCGATCGCCGGCCTGACCGCGTTCGAACACACCTCGCTCGCTCCCCTCGAACGAGAAGTGCTCGCCATGACGATGGGAGTGAAGAATGGCTGTCACTACTGCATCACCCTACACCGACGTTTCCTCAAAATGCTCGAAGCCCCCGCGAGCCTGACTGAAGCGCTCGAACAAGGTCACCCGCTCGAATCGCCCAAGCTAGAAGCCGTCCGTGCCTTCACGCTTGCGCTACTCGAACGCACCGGCGACGTCTCTGACGAAGCCTGGCAACAATTCCTAGCCGCGGGCTTCGATCGCGCCGCCGCACTCGAAGTCGTAGTCGGTGTCGCCGCCTACACACTCACCACCTTCGCCAATCGCCTGACCGAAGCTCCTCTCGACTGACCGCTCACACCCGGCCGATTTCACACCCGGGCCGATTTCACACCCGGCCGATTTCACACCCGGGCCGATTTCACACCCGGGCCGATTTCACACCCGGGCCGAGGTCACACCCGGGCCGATTTCACACCCGGGCCGAGGTCACACCGGGCCGAGGTCACACCGGGCCGAGGTCACACCGGGGCCGAGGTCACACCGGGGCCGAGGTCACACCGGGCCGAGGTCAAACAGGGCCGAGGTCACACCGGGGCCGAGGTCACACCG
>Ga0302321_100001778_pt1 | contig 18421 bp, 20 predicted proteins | sample Fen_T0_1_FD_202505 | JGI IMG/M metagenome (GOLD analysis project Ga0302321, IMG submission 202505) | Peat permafrost microbial communities from Stordalen Mire near Abisko, Sweden - Fen_T0_1 | ecosystem: Environmental > Terrestrial > Soil > Wetlands > Permafrost | place: Sweden: Abisko...
CTCGTCGGCGCCGAACAAGCGGTCCGGATCTGGTCCGCCTTGGCCCTCCGCGCCGTGGAGGCGGTCGTGGCCCACGACGACGAATCGGCCACCGGGCGCCACCGCCGCGGCGGCGGCTGCGTATATCGGCCCTCGCTCGACTGGTGGAACGTGGAGGTAGACGATCGCCACGAGGTCGTAGGTGCCGACCGGCGGCGACCAGGCGAACAGGTCGCGCTCGAGCCATTCGACGGACACGCCGGCCGCGTCGGCCTTGGCCTTGCCGTTGGCGAGCCCGACCGGCGACCAGTCAACCGCCGTCGTATGCCAGCCCTGTTGGGCCAGCCAGACGGCGTTTGTGCCGCTGCCCGCGGCGAGCTCGAGCGCCCTACCGGGCTCGAGCCCCGACACTGCAGACGTGAGCGTCGGATTCGGACCAACTCCCTCGAAGTCGCCGGCGCCGTGGCGTTCGTCCCAGCCCAAACGTCGTGGATCCCCGGCCATGCTCAGCTTCTCTCGACCGGACGACCCGTGATCGTCCACTGGCCTGTGCCGCCCTTGACCGAGACGGTGCCCTCGAACCCGCAGCCCAGGAGGTATTCCGTGGCCGAGAGACTGCGCTGGCCGCTCTGGCAGATCACGGCGTACGGCTTGTCGCGCAGCAAGTTGGGCGTCTGCGACACCAGCTGACCGAGGGGGATGTTGACGGCGCCGGGGACGCGAACGCGCTGGAATTCCCACGGCTCACGGACATCCAGCAGACGCACCTCGCCGCTCGCCATCAGCCGCTCGAGTTCCGCGACATCGATTTCAGGGCTAGCGTCCCGATGCAAGATACTCATCGCCACTCCGTCTACTCCCGGCCGGCGGCACGCCCGCCGGGTAGGCGATATGATAACGCGAGCTTGCGTACTTGCGCAACTACTAGAGGCCCCGAACGATTGGCTGCGCCGCGATGACACCCCAGGCCGATCTCGGGATCTTCGCCGTCTGCGTCGTGGCCGGGCTGATCGGGGCGCTGGCCGGCGTCGGCGGCGGGATCCTGGTCATCCCCGCCCTCACGATCGGGTTCGGCGTGGACATCCACCTTGCCGTCGGCGCCAGCATCGTGTCGGTCATCGCCACGAGTTCCGGCGCCGCGTCCGCGTACGTGCGCGACCGCATGACCAACATGCGAATCGGCATGTTCCTGGAGCTGGCCACTACCACCGGTGCGGTCTGCGGCGCGTTACTGGCGGCAATCGTCGCGCCTGCCTTCCTGTACCTCCTGCTCGGGTTGGTGCTGCTCGGCTCGGCGGCGATGCAGATCTCGCGGCTGGGCGAGGAAACGCCGCCGGCCGGTCCACCCTCGGCCCTGGCGATCCGGCTACGGCTGACGGACTCCTACCCGGACCGCAAACTCGGCCGCGAGGTCCCCTACTCTGCCCGGCGCATCCCGCTCGGATTCGTGCTGATGTGGCTTGCCGGCGTGGTGTCGGGGCTGCTCGGCATCGGCTCGGGCGTGCTCAAGGTGCTGGCGATGGACGGCGCGATGCGGTTGCCGATGAAGGTCGGCTCGGCGACGAGCAACTTCATGATCGGGGTCACGGCCGCGGCGTCGGCCGGGATCTACCTTGCCCGCGGCGACGTAGACCCGCTGATCGCCGGTCCCGTTGCGCTCGGCGTTCTGACCGGGGCCGTAGTAGGCGCACGGCTCATCCAGCACATCTCGAACCGATCGGTCCGGCTCGTGTTCCTGCCCGTTCTCGTGGTCGTGGGCCTCGAGACGATGGCACGCGGCCTGGGGTTTGGCATATGAGCCCGGAGCGCTTCCGCACCGTCGTCAGCGCGGTCCTGATCGTGGGCGTGTCTATCAGCGCGGCGTTGATCGCGGCCGGCTTCGCCGCGGCTCTGGCGGTCGGCTGGCAGGGCTCGCTGGCGGGTTCCGTGGTGGGCTCCGCGACGCCGGGCCACGTCGCGGCGACGACGGACTTCTCGAATCTGGCGGCTCGTCTTGCCGCGCTCCAGCCGCTGGCCCTGGCGCAGCTCGGCCTGCTGACCCTGCTCGCAACGCCGGTGGCTCGAGTGGCGGCGTCGGTGATCGGCTTCGCCTCCGAGCGCGACCGGCTGTACACAGCGATCACCGCAGCCGTGCTGGTGATCCTGCTGGGGAGCATCTTCCTGCTGCGGTAAACCGGCACGCCGGACAGACAAACGCGCCGCAGGGAAACCGCGGCGCGTTCATATGTTACGCGTCGTCCCGGAGGGGCGGCGCCGGGCGATCAGATGAAGAGCGTCGAGTCCGCCTCGGTCATCAGCTGAAGAGCAGTCGCGGCACCGACCGGCTCGCCCATGCCGTCGATCAGGTCTTCGCGCTTGAGCCCGAACATGTCCATCGTCATCTGGCACGGCAGGAACGTCACCCCGACGGCCTGCGCCATCTCGAGCAGGTCCTTGGGCTTGGCGACGTTGTACTTCTTGGCCAGCTGGAACATCATCCACGGCCCCATGCCCATGAAGTTCATCTTGCTGAGCTTGCGATGGCTCGCGCCCGGGCGCTGCATGAAGGACATCATCTTCTGCATCCAGTTCTCACCGGTGATGCGCTTCTTGTCCTTCACGAAGGTCTGAAGTCCCCAGAACGTTACGAAGACGGTCGTCTCCATGTCCATCGCCCCGGCGGTCGAGGCCAGGATCATGGTCGCCCACGTCTTCTCGAGCTCGCCGCTGTAGCAGATGATCACGAGCTTCTTGGGCTTGTCGGCAGCAGCTGCTGCGGTCATGTGTCGATCCTTTCGCGCGGCTGCCCGCGGCGTCTACTACTTGCGGCGAAGGACGAAGCGGAACTTGCCATCGGCGGCATCCTGCTCGACCATGGCGTTGCCGGTCGCCTTCGACCACGCGTCGAAGTCCTTGACCGAGCCCGGATCCGTCGCCAGAACCTCGATCAGCTGACCGGATTCGACGGTCTTGATGCCCTGGGTCGCCTTGAGAATCGGCAGGGGGCACGAGAGGCCGCTTGCATCGACTTTGAGCTTGATATCGAGATTCGCCACTTCTTGCTCCTTGTTGTTGCCAGGTCCGCCGCCGGGTCAGATGAACAGGATTTGCCCCTCGCCCGCGTTGATGTAGAAGGCCGCGACGCCCTCGACGCCGTCCACCAAGGAGTCGAGATCCGACGGCTTGAGCTTTAGGACATCCATCGACAGCGAGCAGGCCTGGATATCGACTTCGCCCAATTCCTTGGACATTCGCAGAGTGTCGGACCAGTGGGAGCCGCCGGCCTTTGCCGCGGATTCGATGGCGGCGCGCCCCGCTTCTCCCGCTTCAGGAACGAGGCCGTGGTCGGCCTTGATCCGATCGGCGCGGAAGGCCTCCAGCGCCCAATACTGCAGGAGGATTCTGACCGGCTTGCCGAGCGCGGCAGCTCCTCCGACCAGCACGGACGCGGCCTGCAGCTTGTCGTCGGTGCCGGAGAAGAGAACGATCGAGATTGTTTCGTCCATGGTTTCCTCAGCTGGGCGTCTGGCTCGATGCGGCCGCTGCGGCGCGACCGGCAATCACTTCTGCGGGAGTTCTGGTGGCTGCCTGCGCAATGCGGGCGAGCCGGCGCACGAGAACGCCGCGCATCGTTTCGCAGGCGCAGATGATCTCCGGGTCGGCCAGCCGGTAGCGGACTTCGCGGCCTTCGCGCTCCGCTTCGACGACGCCCGCGGAACGCATGACCGCGAGGTGCTGCGACACGTTGGGCTGGCTGATGCCCATTTCCTCGGCCAGACGCCCGACTTCGCGCGGGCCGTCGGCAAGGAGGTGGATGATCTCGAGCCGCCTCGGGTTCGAGAGCGTCTTGAGCACCTCGGCCTGTAGCTTGTAGACCTCGTCCATGGCTGCAGTCTTGGTCATATGCGCAGGTGCGCATAGGTGCGCGTGGCACCGACTGGAAGGGCCGAGTGGCCCTGCGGCGCGGCGGCCGCGCGGCAACGCCGGTCCCGCGACGTCCGAATCTGCCGGCGTGGCCGGGGCCGGGGTCGGGGCCGGGGTCGGGGCCGGGGTCGGGGCCGGGGTCGGGGGCGGGGGGGCCGGGGCTGGGCCGGGCCGGGGCCGGGGCTGGGCCGGGGTCGGGGCCGGGGGCCGGGGCCGATTTCCGTCACCTACTACTGGTGGGAGTGCCAGACTCGGGAGCGGCCCCTCCGGCACCCCCAAACCTGGGTTCAGCCACCGACCCGGCACCACGACGAGCGTGGCCCACGCCCCGCCGCGCGCTGGATACTCGCCCGCCGCTACCCGCATTGCGCGCGGCACGCCTGGTGGGCGTATCTGCGAGAAACCAGATGCCACGAATGGCGGCGCCGGGCGCCTCCAGCCATCGTCGAACTGCGACCGTTCGCGCCGGCAGAGCAACATCAAGCACAGGCCCAAGCCGCGCCACGGCCCGCCGGTTGGTGGCCTCGTCTGGCAGAACCAGCACCAGCCCCACCGACTCGGCCTTCCAGTTCCGTTCTCGAGCGACTACGAGTGGGACCACGCGAGCCTTCACGTCCAGCGGCCGAAGCACCGACTCCAACCCGACAAGCTCGCTCTTGACCTCAAAGATCGCCAGAGCGCGAGTAGAAGCCTGCCACGCCAGGACGTCGACCGATCCGCGATCGCCATAGTGGTTGAAGCTGTACTCGACGGCCACCGCCCACTCCGGCCCGAGCCGGGCAATCAGCGCCGTGACCACTTGCGCGTGACGGGAATCAATCAGCCGGTCGAGTTCGGGCCCGTTCCACCTGAAGACGAGATCGACCGTGATCCCAAGCGGAGCCGCGACTTGCTTGATTAGCCTCAACGTCGCGTCGTCGGCGTTGCCGCGCTCGATCAGCGAGACCGCCTGCTGCGAGACTCCGGCGCGCGCCGCTACTTCCGACTGAGTCAGACCCCGCCGACGGCGGACCAACCTGAGGACTCTGCCGGCTCGGAGTTCCCGCATGGGCGGAGGATGGCACCCGTCGATTGCGCGCGGCTAAACCTCGGAACCCATGTCGGCCAGCGCGCCCAACCCACCGAACCGACCCGACGCCCTCACGGGCATGCCGAGGGAGTGGGAAGTCCTTGCCAGGGCTCGCCTTTGCTTTCGTGATCGGTCATCGTCGCCGGCGTAGAGACATTGCCCGACTGGTCGATCAAGATCCAGTACTGCGGTACAAGCTTCACGGTGACGATCTTGTGCGAACAGTCTTGTTCGTACACCACTGCCTGAACCGGCTGCAAATCCTGGTAGGAGTCGTCCGTTCGCGACCTGGGTGCCACCGCGATGTCGGACACGCCCCCGTCTTCCCAAGTCGTTTGCACGATGTAGGCGTTGGGCGAGTAGTTCACAACATCGAGGTAATAGCGGGGCGCCTCCTCTGGGAATTTGCAGCCGGCAACTAGGAGCGCCACCACCGGCAGCAGCTTGATCAGGCGATCCAATCCCATCTCACCCCCCGGAGGGTCGCGCTTATCCGTCGAAGCGTTGGGGGCCTAGCTGCAGACGTCGCCCGTGCAGGCGAGATCGAACGTGCCGCTGACGGTCGCGTTGGCCACCGTGGACTGCGGATCGGCGCCGGACTTCCCGATCTTCATGCTGAAAGTGCCGGTCAGGTGGCTCGGGGTGAAGCTCGTAATCGTGAAGGTCCCGGGCTCGGTGATCGTCCAGACACTGCTGTCCTTGAGGCTCAGGATTGCGTGGATCTCGCCGGGCTTATTGCTACCGACTATTCCACCGGTCTCGATCACATACTCGCCGGGCGCTTTCGGCAACTGGGCCGCCGTCGTGCCCGTGGTCGAAGACAGAGAGATGGCCGGCCCCTCGTCGGACTGGCAATTGATGAGCAACTCCTCCATACCGTCTGCGACCCCAAGCAGAGACCGATTGCTCGGCGAAAGCCAATAGCTCACCAGGAGCGTCGCCTTGGTCTGGTCGGTATGCCAGGACTTCGTGAAGTCGCCGTCGATCTGAACACCGCAGGAACCACCGCCGGCGGCCGCAAAGGACGGCACATCGACCGTTTGCCCGCTCGATGCTGGTTGGGCTGGACCCGCTCCGACTGAAGTTGGGCTGGCCTTCGACCCACCGCCACAGGCTGCGGCAGCGATGGCGAGTGCCGCAATCAACGACACGAGTTTGGTTCGGGGCATGCGGATCAACTCCTCAGGGCGGCCCTTGTCTGAATGGTTCCCCCGTCAGAGCCGAATGTTACCGCCGGGCCGTCGCCGCAGTCGAAGCGCTCAGCAGATGCGGGGCAGCTGCTCCCCGACCAGCATGTCCACGATGCGCTGTGAGCCGACGATGGTCTTCATCGTGACCATGGCCGGATGATCGGCGACGACACGGCCGATCTCGACAGCGCCGGCGCCCGCGTCGACGGCGCGCATTGCGGCCACGACCGCGGCGGCGGCGTGGGCCGGCACGATGGCGACGAGCTTGCCCTCGTTGGCGACGTGGAGCGGATCCAAACCCAGCATCTCGCACGCGGCCCGGACCGGGCCCGGGATCGGGATCGTCTCCTCCCGCAGCTCGATGCCGACGCGTGACGCGGCGGCGATCTCGTTGAGTGCGGATGCGAGGCCGCCGCGGGTCGGGTCGCGCAGGACGCGGACCTCCGGGCACGCGGCCACGATCGCGGCCACCAGGGCGTTGAGCGGCTGCGTGTCCGACTCGATCTCCACCTCGAAATCCAGTCCCTCGCGGATGCTCATGACGGCGATGCCGTGCAACCCGATCGGGCCCGAGAGAATCACGACGTCGCCGGCGGCGGCCCGGTCGGCGGCAACGGCCACGCCCGGCGCGACAAGGCCGATCCCGGAAGTGTTGACGAACAGCCCGTCCGCCGCTCCCCGCCCGACGACCTTCGTGTCGCCGGTCACGACCTTGACCCCGGCTCGGGTGGCGGCGCGGGCGACCGACTCGGTGACCTTGCGCAGGTCGTCGATCGGGAGCCCCTCCTCGATCACGTAGGCGAGCGACAGAGCCAGGGGCTGCGCGCCCATCATGGCCAGATCGTTGACGGTGCCGAACACGGCCAGTTCGCCGATGTCCCCGCCGGGGAACTCCAGCGGGCTGACGACAAATGAGTCCGTGGTGAAGGCCAGCCGCCGACCCCCGACATCGACGATGGCGGCGTCGTTGAGCGGGCCGGCAGGGGCGGCGGCGGCGAGCGCCGGGCCGATTACGTCGTGCATCAGCGCGGCCGACAATCTGCCGCCCGAACCGTGGCCGAGGAGGACTCGGGCGCGTTCGGGGATCGGCGCCGGACAGGCCAGGTTGGCCGGATCGGGCGCGGCGCCGGCCGTGTCAGGGCCGGTTGTGGCGGGGCCGGCCGAGGCGGGCCCGACTTCGAGCTGCGCGATCGCGTCGGCCGCCGCGCGTCGCTCGGTCATCGGTCCACCTTCGCCAGGTCGTAGAGAGGGAATGCCGTCGGGGCCGCCAGCCCGCGACCTGCGGCGTGGTAGGCGGAGCAGACTCCCTCGGCGCTGACCATCGGCGCCCCGAGCGGCTTCTGCGGATTGCACAGGACGCCGTACGCCGTGCAGTCGAGCGGGGTCTTCGTGCCCTGCAGGATCTCGCCGGCGATGCATGCCGGATGCTCGCGCGTGTGGATGTCGCCGACATCGAAGCGGGCTTCGGCGTCGAACTTCGCGAACTCCGGCCGCAGGTGATAGCCCGATGCCGGGATCGTGCCGATGCCGCGCCAGGTGCGCTCCCCTACCTCAAAGACGCGGAGCACCGTCTCCTGCGCGGCCAGGTTGCCGCCCCGCGTGACCGCCCTGGCGTACTGGTTCTCGACGACCGCGCGCCCTTCTTCGAGCTGGCGGATCGCCATCAGGATGCCTTCGAGCAGGTCGAGCGGCTCAAACCCGGTGACCACGATCGGGACGTGGTAGCGCTCGGCGATCGGCTCGTACTCCGTCCAGCCCATGACCGCGCAGACGTGGCCGGCGGCGAGGAACGCCTGAACCTGGCACGTCGGCGACTCGAGAATGGCGGTCATGGCCGGCGGCACGAGAACGTGGCTGACGAGTACGGCGAAGTTGTCGAGGCCGAGCGCCGCGGCCCGAGACACCGCCATGGCGTTGGCCGGCGCCGTCGTCTCGAAGCCGATGGCGAAGAAGACGACCTGGCGGTCCTGGTTGGCGACCGCGATCTTCAGAGCGTCGAGCGGGGAATAGACGATCCGCACGTCGGCGCCGCGGGCCTTGAGCGACAGAAGATCCGTGGAGGAGCCGGGGACGCGGAGCATGTCGCCGTAGCTGGTGAAGATGACGTCCGGCCGGGCCGCGATCGCGAGCGCCTTGTCGATCTGCTCGAGCGGCGTCACGCAAACCGGGCAGCCGGGGCCGTGGATCATCCGCACGCCCGCCGGCAGAGCCTCGTCGATGCCCTGCTTGACCAGTGTGTGGGTCTGACCGCCGCAAACCTCCATCAACGCCCACGGCCGGGTCGTGATGCGGTGGATCTCGGCGACCAGCTTGCGGGCGACCAGCGAATCGCGGTACTCGTCTACGTATTTCACGGCGCGGCCACACCCGCGTCAGCGTCGGCCGGCATCGCCCCGAGCTCCTGCTGGACCATCAATTCGTCGAGCGTGCGCAGCATCTCCAGGGTACGCAGCGCCTCCTCTTCGTCGAGCCGGCTGATCGCGAAACCAACGTGGACGATCACGTACTCGCCGACCTGAACCTCGGGCACGTATGCCAGGCAGGCTTCCTTGCGGGCGCCGCCGAAGTCCACCAGGGCCATGCGCAACGGGCCGCCGTCGCGGATCTCTATCACCTTGCCCGGAATTCCGAGGCACATCAGCTTCTCTCCGATCTCCAGGACGCTGCGCCGGTCGTCGACGCGGTGAGACGAGCCGCGGCGACCGCAGCCTGACCGTAACTGATCCCGCCGTCGTTCGCAGGGACCTGATGGTTTGTGTGGACATTGAAACCGTCCCGGGTCAGCCGCTCCACGAGGTTGGTTGCGAGCCACTGATTCTGGAATACACCGCCCGACAGGACCACGGTCTCGAGACCGGTCGAAGCACGAACGTCGCTGCACAGCCGGCGGGTCACTTCGGCGATCGTCTCCTGGAAACGCGCCGCCAGCGACACCGCCGCAGCGCCTTCGGCGAGCCCCTCGAGGATGGCCCGGATCGTAGGCCGGGGGTCGTAGACGATGAGCGAGGCGCCGCTCTGGTCGGCCTTGCGGACCAGCGCGTAGGGCAGCGGCCCGGCACTCCCCTGCTCGGCCAGCAGCTCAAGTTCGATGGCCGCCTGGGCCTCGTATTCGGCCACGTCGCGGATGCCCAGAAGCGCGGCCGCGGCGTCGAACAGACGCCCGGCCGACGAGGCGACCGGAGCGTTGAGGCCGCGAGCCAGCTGGACGCGCACGACTTCGACTTCACGGGGATCGAGCCGGTCGATGAAGGCACGCGTCAGCTCGGGGTCGATCCAGGGGGCGGCCGGCGGGCCTCCGGCGACCGCTTCTTGTTCGGACGGCTCGGCGGCAAGCAGATACCCGAGTGCCATGCGATACGGCTTCTTGACCGCCAGAGCCCCGCCGGGCATCGGCGCACGGCCAAAGCGGCCGACGCGCCGGTACCCCGCCAGACTCGCCACCAGGACTTCGCCGCCCCAGAAGGTTCCGTCATCGCCCATGCCCAGACCGTCGAAGGCGACGCCGATGAACTCGCCGGTGAGGCCCGCTTCCGCGGCCGCCGACGCCACGTGGGCGTGGTGATGCTGGACGGCGATGCGCCGGCTCTCCGGGAAGTGCGCGACCGCGTACTGAGTGGAGAGGTAACCGGGATGGAGGTCGTGGGCGACGTATTCGGGCTCGATGTCGAGCAGCCGTTCGAGGTGCTTCAGGTTCGACTCGAAGGCCTGATGCGTCAGCAGATCCTCGAGATCGCCTGTGTGCGGGGCGACGTGAGCCCTGGTTCCGCGGCTCAGCGTGAACGTGTGCTTGAGCTCCGCGCCCACCGCCAGAACGTGGCTGGGAGTGGCAATCGGCAGATGGAGCGGCTCCGGAGCGTAGCCGCGGCCGCGCCGTATGAGACTCTCGCGCCCGTCCACCACCCGTGTCACCGAGTCGTCGTAGCGGGCCCGGATCTCGCGGTCGTGGGTCAGGAACGAATCGGCGATCCCCGCCAGCCGCTCGAGCGCCTCGCCGTCATCCGTGGCAAGCGGCTCGTCCGACAGGTTGCCGCTGGTCAGCACGATCGGGCGGCCGAACCCCTCGAGGAGCAGGTGGTGGAGCGGCGTGTACGGCAGGAACAAGCCCACTCGCCGGTTGAGCGCGGCGGCCCGGCCGGGCTCGGCGCAGACGACGCCGTCGGCGAGCGCCGGCGGGAGCGGCGAGGCGCCGGCGGCGGCCGCTGCATCAGACCCGGGCGCGGCGCCGGCCCCGGGCGCGGCGCCGGACGAAGCGGCGGCGCCGGCGGCGGCGCCGGGCGTGGCGCCGGCCCCGGCCCCGGCCGCATCAGCGGCGGCCCCGGCCGCAGGGCCCAGCCGCTCGACCAGGACGATAGGCCGCGCCGGCGATGTCAGCAGTGCCTCTTCCTCTGGCGAGAAGCGAGCCAGGCCGCGGGCCGCCTCCACGTCCCCGACCATCACCGCGAACGCCTTCGCCCAACGGTGCTTGCGGTCGCGAAGCCGGGCCACGGCCACCGGATCGGTGGCGTCGCAGGCGAGGTGGTAGCCGCCGAGGCCCTTGACCGCCACGATGCGCCCGGCCCTCAGATCGGCGATCGCCGCCGCCAGCGCCTCATCCCGGTGCGCCGCCGGGGCGGCGTCGCCGGGTCGCCGATACGCGAGCTGCGGCCCGCAGTCCCGGCAGGCGATCGGCTCGGCGTGGAAGCGCCGGTTCGATGGATCGCGATATTCGGCTTCGCATGCGGCGCACATCGGGAAGGCCCGCATCGACGTCCGAGCCCGGTCGTACGGGAGGTCGTCGATGATCGTGGCCCGCGGCCCGCAGTTGGTGCAGTTGGTGAACGGATAGCGGTAGCGTCGATCCTCGGGGTCGGCCAGCTCGCGGAGGCAGTCGTCGCAGGTGGCGATGTCTGGCGGAAATAGCCGCTCGGTCGAGCCCGCGGCCTCGCTCTCCTCGATCGTGAAACCCGAGCCCGCGGCAATCGGACCCTCGATCGGCCGGACCACGACATCCTCGACACGCGCCCGGGGTGGCGCATCGGTTCGAATCCGGGCCATGAATGCGTCGACGCCCTCGGCCGGCCCGACGATCTCGATCCGGACCTGCCCGGCCCGATTGACTACCGTTCCGTCGAGCCCGAGTTCATTGGCCAGCCGCCACACGAAGGGCCGGAAACCGACGCCCTGCACGACGCCGCGCACCTCGATCGCCCGAGCGACGCGGCGCCCGGCGGCCGTGGTCTTCGTGGGGCGCTCGCCCAACGTCTCGCCTGGCATATGAGTGGTCGATCTCCGTGTAGCGCCGCGGGCGCGACCGCCGCGCGCCCACGACTATCTCACACCATGCCGCTCCCACTTCCGCCTGCCGTGCGGCCCTCGTGCGCGGCCAAAAGGTCCCGACTACGTACCTGCCCGCAGGGGTGGCCGGTTGCGGACAATCGATCCCGATAGACTCGCCTGATGAGCGATGCGAACCAGGGAGCAAGCCAGGTTCCCGCGATCTTCTTCGAAAACTACCGCGCCACCCGCCTTCTGACCGGCGCAATCTGGATCGCCGCCGCGAGCTGGTGGTTCGCGGCAATCGCATCCGAGTTCACAGAATTGCTCTTGCGGATTCCCATGATCGCCTTACTCGCTGCTGCTTTCGCGGTCATCTGGTGGCGATATGGGCGACGGCGACGCCTCTTCCTGGGCCCGGACGGAATTCACCTCGACGACAAGCCGACACTTCCCTGACAAGACATCGCGGACATCGAACCTTCCCCAGACGGCACGTCAATCCTGGTCTTTCTGTTCACGGCTCCCTCGCTCAACGGAAATCGGTTCGCCGCCGATCCCGTCTCGCGCGTCCCGATCACGATCCCAATGATCGGTTGGTCGAGCTCCGCGTCGGCCGTCATTTCCAGTATCAAGATGAGCTTCTCTGCTCATCTGGCCGATCGCGAGGCGCACCGTGGCAGCGGCGATTCGTATCGGCCCGACTCGCCCGATCCAGACGATCCAATTGATCCGGATCCGAGGCGTGTTCTACACGACGTGACGGCCAGTCGAAGCGTCGGCAGTGTCCGCGCACCGGTGGACACGTTCAAGAAACCGACCGAGCTAGAACTCATGAGCCTCATCGGCGACCTGCCGCCAGGGTCGACCCTCAGCCTTCAGCACGGACGTGACACCGAGTACACCCTGCGGCTAATCCGCGTCGGTGCCACCTACACCATCGAATCACGCCAGGGCGGCGGGACGGACTTCCGAACCGGTCCGCAGATGACAGACAGCGCATCGATGGTCGCGTTGAGTTGGGCCCGGGGCGAATCCGAATGGAGGCATTTGGTGGCCTGGAATCGCCGAGGCAGGCCTCAACGTCTGAGGTCCCGCTAGCCTTCTCAGACCGCGACCGGCGAATCCTCCAGGCCGCGCCCCGCCAGAGAGTGCTTGCAGCGCGGGCACCGGCCGTCGACGAGGTGCCACTCGGTAACCGCGAAGTCGGACCGGGCGATGAGCTTCTCGCCGCACCGGGCGCACGACGTCGTGGACGCCTCGACCTCGGGGGCGTTGCCGACGTAGACGTGGCGCAGCCCGACTTCGCGAGCCACGTCGGCGGCATCGGTCAGCGTCGAGGCCGGCGTCGGGGCCAGCGCGGAGAGCTTGTACGCGGGCTGGAAGCGCGTCAGATGCCACGGCGTCTCGGGCCCGACGGCGGCAACGATCCACTCGGCCATGGCCCGAAGTTCGTCCCTGTCGTCGTTGAGGCCGGGGATCAGCAGCGTGGTGAGCTCCAGCCAGATCCCCCGCCGGTGCATCTCCACGACGGCGTCGCGGACCGGCTCCCACCGGGCTCCGCAAACGCGGCGGTAGAAGCCGTCGTTGGCGGCCTTCAGGTCCACGTTGGCGGCGTCCAGATACGGCGCCACGAGCTCGATCGCCTCGGGCGTCTCGTAACCGTTGGTCACGAAGACGTTGTGCAGCCCGGCATTGCGCGCCCGCTCCATCGAGTCGAGGGCGAACTCGATGAAGATCGTCGGCTCGACGTACGTGTAGGCGATGCTCCGGGCACCGGCCGCCACCGCTTCCTCGACCAGACCGTCGGGCGTCAGGTTGCGGCGCTCGGGGACGAGGCCTTCGCGATGCGCCTGCGACATCTCCCAGTTCTGGCAGAAGGCGCAGTGGAAGTTGCAGCCTTGAGTTCCGATCGAATATGCCAGTGTGCCGGGCATGTAGTGGAAGAACGGCTTCTTCTCGACCGGCTCGGCCTTGGCCGCGACGATCTCGCCGTACACCGTCGTATAGAGCCAGCCGCCGCGGTTCTGGCGGACGCCGCAGATGCCGACCCGGCCCGGCCGAAGATTGCAGCGATGGGCGCAGGCATTGCATGTGACGCTGCCCGGAGTGATGGGGTCGTCGCACGGCTCGCCGAGAAGCGCCCGGCGGATGTAGGGCTCGGATGCATCGCCGGGGCCCAGGTCGTCGATGCGGAGGCCTTCCGGCGGTTCCTCGCCGGGGAAGTTGGCTCGGATCGGTGTGGGCGCCGTGGCTTCGTAGTCGAACCCGATTTCAGGAGCCTTCGTGAAGGTCTCCTGGTTCGGTTCCGATGCGGGGTGCCGGGCGTCGTTCATCAAGGCCTCTGAGTTCGGTCACGCCGTTGACTCGGATCCAGGGCCTCGAGTATCGCCCTACTCCATTCGCAGTATGCCATCGCCGTGACCCTTGCCGCTTCCGGTACGATCGATTGCCCCTGACGTTTATGGACCGATTCCAGAGGCAGTTCCATGTCCGGGGAATCGGAGACTCGACGTATTCCCGCATCGGGGCATGCCCCGCAAATGGGGCGGCGGACGGGTAGTTCGGCCCTTGTTTCGAGACCTGCCCGGCGAGAGGCTGTGGGCAATCAAGTCCCGTGCGCGGGACCCGCCCCGGACCTCACGTCCGTGGCCTGTTCGGCGTCGGGCATCGCACCCGAAGGCGAATAGCAGATGGCGATCAGTCCAGTTGCCATGCCCCCACGCCCGCCCATGCCGTGGGCGCCCCTCGTCATCGCCGGCCAACGCTGCAAGGGCTGCGAGCTCTGCGTCGCGGCCTGCCCGAAAGGCGTCCTGGCACTGAACCGCGGCCAGGTCAACGTCCTCGGCTACCACCCGGTTGAGCTCTTCGACGCCGCCGGCTGCACCAGCTGCGCGTTCTGTGCCCGAGTCTGCCCCGACTCCGTCTTCACGGTCTGGTCGGCGCCACGCGAAGAGCGAGTCCGATGATGGGCCCCGGTCACTCCGAGGCGGCGCGGCGTTCGCGCGTCCTTATGAAGGGCAACGAGGCCATCGCCGAGGCGGCAATCCAGGCCGGCTGCGACGCCTACTTCGGCTATCCGATCACGCCTCAAGCCGAACTGCTCGAATGGATGGCCCGCCGCATGCCGGAGATGGGCCGTGTCTTCATCCAGGCCGAGAGCGAGCTGGCGGCCATCAACATGGCCCTCGGCGCGGCCGCCACCGGCGCCAGAGTCATGGTCAGCTCGTCGAGCCCGGGCATCAGCCTGATGGCCGAGGCGATGAGCTACATGGCGGGTTCGGGGACGCCCGTGGTCCTGGTCAACATCATGCGGGCGGGGCCTGGGCTCGGCGGCATCGGACCGTCGCAGAGCGACTACTTCCAGGCCACCAAGGGCCACGGCCACGGCGACTACCGCGTGCCCGTCCTTGCCCCGGCTTCGATCGGCGAGGCCATGGAGCTCATGGCCGACTCGTTCGAGATCGCGGAGCGATATCGGACGCCGGTCATGCTCGTGGCCGACGGGATTCTGGGCCAGGCCATGGAGCCGGTCGAGCTGCGCTTCCGCACGCCGGAACGCCACGCCTTCGACTGGGCGCTTACCGGCGCGGTCGGCCGACCGGCCCGGATCATCAAGTCGATCGACCTGGACCCCGATGTTCTCGAGAAGCGCAACGTCGCCCTGCAGCACAAGTACCGCGAGATCGCCCGCCACGAAACGCGCTGGGAAGCGTGGCAGATGGACGATGCGGACTTCGCCATCGTCGCCTACGGCACAGCGGCGCGAGTTGCCCGCAGCGCCATCACGGAAGCCCGGTCGCGCGGCATCAAAGTCGGGCTCTTCCGGCCGATCACGTTGTGGCCCTTCCCCGAACGCGAGCTGGCCCGGCTGAGCCGCCATCTCGACGGCATCCTGACGGTCGAACTGTCGTCCGGGCAGATGGTCGAGGACGTTCGTCTCGCGGTCGAGGGCCGCTGCCCGGTTGCCTTCCACGGCCGGATGGGAGGCCTCGTGCCGACACCGCGCGAGGTCGGCGGCGCGCTCAAGGCCCTGGCCGCCAAAGCGGAGCGCACGAAGGCAGCTGGCCACGCGACGTCGCCCGCGGCAACCCGGCCGGTAGACGCCCGACCGGCCATGCCGAAGCCGCACCCCCACGCTTCGTCGGAGCGCTCGGAACTCGAGCCGTGGGTCCACGAGCGATCCCGCGGAGGAGATCGGCCATGACTCTCAACACGACCGGACCGGCCTCACACGGCGCTGCGCCGGCGCGGCTGATATACGCCAGACCGCCGGTTCTGCGCGACCGCTCCACTCACTACTGCCCCGGCTGCGGCCACGGTGTGGTCCACCGACTCCTGGCCGAGGTCATGACCGAGTTGAAGCTTGCTCCGCATACCATCGCCGTCGCCCCGGTAGGTTGCGCCGTCTTCGCCTATGACTACCTCGACGTCGACTTTGTCGAGGCGCCGCACGGCCGGGCGCCGGCAGTGGCGACGGGTATCCGCCGCGTCCGCCCCGAGGCGTTCGTGCTGACGTATCAGGGCGACGGCGATCTGGCCGCGATCGGAACCGCCGAGATCGTCCATGCCGCGGCCCGGGGCGAGCGGATCACCGCGATCTTCGTCAACAACGGCATCTACGGCATGACCGGCGGTCAGATGGCTCCGACCACCCTGCTCGGCCAGCGCACGACGTCATCCCCGACCGGCCGCGACGCTGCACTCATGGGCTATCCGATCCGCATCACTGAAATGCTGGCCCAGCTGCCTGGTGTCAGCTACGCGACTCGCGGCACGCTCGCCGACGCGGCCTCGATCGGCAAGCTCAAGGCGATGATCAGGCGCGCCTGCGAGATCCAGCTCGAAGGCGGCGGTTTCTCCATCGTTGAAGTGCTGTCCAACTGCCCCGTCGGCTGGGGCATGACTCCCCAGCAATCGTTGGAGCACCTGAAGGGACCGGTCGTGGAAGCGTTCCCGGTCGGCCTCATCGTCGACCGCTGGACCGGCCAGAAACCCGCCGCGACAACGGGCTGCCCTGAGCCTGCCCGCGATCCGGAGGCCTGAGATGGACCACTCGGTGGTGTTCGCGGGTTTCGGTGGCCAGGGATTGCTATTCACCGGGCAGGCCCTGGCCCGGGCCGCCATCAAGGACGGCCTAGAGGTCTTCTGGATCCCCTCCTACGGTCCGGAGATGCGCGGTGGCACGGCTTCGTGCACTGTGATTCTCGGCGATGACCCGATCGGCTCGCCGGTCGTGGATCAATTCGGCGCGGCCGTGGTGATGAACCTGCCGTCGCTGCGCAAGTTCTGCGGCCGCGTGGCCCCGAGCGGGCTTCTGGTCGTGAACACGTCGCTCATAACCTCACAGCGATCCGGACGCACCGACATCGACGAACTGCTGCTGCCGTGCACCGAGCTGGCGGCGGCGAGCGGCGACGACAAGCTCGTGAGCATCGTCGCCCTGGGGGCGCTCGTGGCGCGGCTCGGCTGGGTCACACCCGATTCCGTCCGAGCCGCCCTTCGCGAAATGGCCGGCAAGAAGCATCCCGAAGCCGTGGAGCCGGATCTGGCGGCCTTCTCGGCCGGCCTCGAAGCGGGCCGCGTCGCCGCCGCGGTCCAGGCTACGCCGGCTAGATAACGCCGGCCATCTCCCGGAGTCTCCGCCAGTTCTGGCGCCGATCGCCTGGCATCGCGTCGAACATGCTGCCCGAAATCGCGTTCGACTCGATCAGGGTTCGCTTAGTTCACGAAGCTCGCGGGCCAGCGCGGAGCCGTCCAGATGCTTGAGCAATGTGCCGCCGATTCCGTCGGCGACCGCGTCGCGCTGCTCGTCCGCGTGCCAGTAGGACGCAAGCACGGCGATCCGTTCCGCCGGAACCAGATCGCGCAGGGCCGCAACCATCGGCTTCCAGCCGCCGGCAACGTCCGCGTCCAGCAGAACTACATCCGGCCGGGCGGCTGCCGCCTCGCGGGCCGCGGCCTCACACGACGCCAGAGCGACGACGAAACCGTGGCGGGAGAGGTGGTCGCAGAGAGCCTCGGTCGCGGCGCGGTGCTGACTGACGATGAGCAGCCGTCGAGTGGGCAGATGGGTGTCGGCGAGCATGCCGACAGCGTGCGCCCAGGCGCCGCTCCGACACAGCGGCAGGGCTCCCTAATGCCGGGGGCCATATGGCCCCGCGACCTGCAACGTAATCGGTCCGGCCGCCCGCCATCGGGGCATCTTCGGGGTCCGTGCCGGGAACGCGCGCGATCGGCCGAGCCCGGCTTCCGGGCCCGACCTTTGCCCGACCCTATACTGGCGAGGCTAGTTCGCATGGTCAGAAGGCCGGAGGGAATGACTGGTGGCGGATCCTCTTCAGACGAGGCAGCCGGAGGTCGGCTTTCGCCCGCGGGTCACGCGGCTCATCTGGATTGTCGGATTCGTCATGGTCGCGCTCATCGCGGCCCTGACCGCGCTCGAGCTGGCCGTGCTCTCGCAGCGAGCGCTTGGCGGCGGGCCAAAGGCGATGGCCTGGGCGGCCGGAGCGCTCTTCCTGCTCGGAGCCGCCTGGGCGGTCGTGATGTGGGGCCGTGGGCCGCTTCGGTCGCATCCGCTCGCAACGGGCCTCGCCGTGGTGCTGCTGACCAGACTCGTGGATATCGCCCTCGTCAATCCGCCGCTGGCTTCGGACTTCGCGGTCTACTACCGTCTGGGGACACAGATTTCGCAGGTCGGCCCGATCCTGGACAAGGTGCCGACCGGATACCCAACGGCGCTTGCCGCGGTCTTCGCCCCGTTCGGCGCGCAAACCCTGTACGGCCAGCTGCTCAACTGCGCCATGGGCCTGGCCACGGCGGCGCTCGTCTACGACATCGCGCAGCGGCTCTGGGGCCCCTCGAGTGCGCGCTGGAGCCTGTGGTTGTTTGCCCTGGCGCCGACTCAGATCTTGATGACCGGGGTTCTCGCGTCCGAACCGCTGTACGGCTTGTTGCTCTGCCTGGCCATCTGGCTCTCGATCAGGCTCGGGGCGAGATGGCTCCTGGCCGCCCTGGCGATCGGCGC
>Ga0302321_100001779_pt1 | contig 18418 bp, 18 predicted proteins | sample Fen_T0_1_FD_202505 | JGI IMG/M metagenome (GOLD analysis project Ga0302321, IMG submission 202505) | Peat permafrost microbial communities from Stordalen Mire near Abisko, Sweden - Fen_T0_1 | ecosystem: Environmental > Terrestrial > Soil > Wetlands > Permafrost | place: Sweden: Abisko...
AGCCGTCGTTGCACCGGTACCGGAACCTCCCCGTCCCCACGGCCAGGTCCCCCCGGACCACCGCCTGGAAGACCCGCCGACGGGCCTCCAGGTCGTCGGGGTGGATCTTGTCCCAGCGGTTGAGGCCGGGCTCGTCGTTGGCGCTCCATCCGAACCACTTCTCGATGTTGGGGCTGGTGTACTTCCCCCGGCCCCCGGGTCGATGTCGGTGATCACCTCGGGGATGTTCTCGAGCAGCGTCTTCTGCCGGGCCTCGCTGCGCTGGAGGGCGGTCCGGGCGTCGAACAGTTTGAAGGCCATCTTGATCGACGCGTCCAAAACGGTGGTGTTCGAGTCCTTGACCACGTAGCCTTAGGAGGTGATCCGTTCGGTCTTCTCCACAATGCCGGGGTCGGTGTGGCTGAACAGGAAGAGTACGGGAGGATCCCGGAAGGCGAGGATGCGTTCGGCGGTCTCGGTGCCATCCCAGCCCGGTCCCAGGTCAATGTCCATCAGGATCAGATCGATGCCCGGATTCCCTTGGACGGCGGCCAGGGCCGCCCCGCTGGAGGGACAGCTTCCCGGCTGAGGCGATGACGGGTTCGTCCTCGACCAAAAGAAGCCTTCTCGGGGGGGCGTTCATGGGTTCAGGCTAACTTCCTGACCGACTTTGTCAAGATCAAGGGCAAAACTACCGCCGTCCCCGGAACGCACTCTGGACCGCGATCACCAGCCCGTGGCTGACTAGGTCGGCTTTCCTTTCGGGGGGGATGCTGAATTCGATGCGGCTGGCGGTGACCAGACCCGACAGCCTGGTCAGAAAACCCCGGGTTTCGAAATAGGGGATGCCCAGCCGGAAGGCCCCGTCGAGTTCCCAGACTTCCAGGCCTTCGTAAACGGGCTTGCCCCCGGTGCCGGCGAGGATGAGGTCGCCCCTGACCAGTCCGTACATGAACAGTGTGAAGTCGGTGACCTCGAAGGCCCTGGCGCCGGGGCAGACCTCTTCGGGCCAGAGGGCGGGACGAAGGTTGTGTCTCATCCCCTCCCTCCTCCGGACAGCCCCGACGCTACCAAGGAACCGGCGAGGACCAGCATCACCACGGCGATGAAGGCGTCGAGGAGCCGCCAGGTGAACGGTTTACGGAACCAAGGGGCCACGAGCCGGGCACCGTAAGCCAGGCCGAAGAACCAGACGATGGACGCGATTCCGGCCCCGGCGGCGAACCACGGCCTCTCGGCCGGCGGGTGCCGGGCTCCCAGCCCCCCCAGGAGCAGCACGGTGTCGAGGTAGACGTGGGGGTTCAGGAACGTGAAGGCTGCCAGGGATGCGGTGACCGCGCCCAGGCTCAGCGGGGGACCGGCGGCGTCGCCTTCCAGCCCTCCGGTCCGGAAGGCCCTGAACGCGGCACCCACGCCGTACCAGCACAAAAAGGCCGCCCCTCCCCAGGTCATGAACAAAAGAAACCAGGAAGCCTCCCGGACCAGGGCCCCCAGGCCGAAGACCCCGGCGGCGATGAGGGCCAAGTCGGAGGCCGCGCAGAATGCCGCCGACCAGAATACGTGTTCGCCCTTGAGCCCCTGGCGGAGGACAAAGGCATTTTGGGCCCCGATGGCAACGATGAGGGAGGCGCCGAGGAGGAAACCCTCGATGCCGGGAAAAATTTCCATGGGTCACCCTAACCCGGCCGGGGTGCCAGGGTCCAGGGATTCGCTTGAACACGCCCGGCCCTTCCTTTATCCTGCAGTCATGGAAAGTGAGCTGATGCAAAAGGCCCAAGCCCTGGAAGACGCGTTCTTCTTCCAGGAGGATCAGCGTCTGCTGGAAAGCCTCCGGGAGATGAAGGCTCTGGAGATGACCACGGGTCTGCTGGCCGAGGTGTCGGGCCTCAGCGATTCCCGGCTGCTGTTGCGCCTGGCCCAGCTGGGGGTCACTCCCTCCATGGCCGCCAGCCTCTCCATCCTACCCCAGGTGGCGGTGGTTTGGGCCGACGGGTCTGTCGATGCGGTCGAAAGGCGTGTTTTGATGGCCAGCCTCGACCACACCTTTTTTTTCCCCACCATCGACCGGGACATCCTCGAGGCGTGGTTGTCCTTCCCTCCCCCCGGGAGTCTTGTCGATTCCTGGGAGGCCTTTGTCCGGCACCTGGTTTTCGAGCTGGGCCCCGAAGAAACCGCCGCCCTGGCCCGGGAACTGCTGGGCCAGGCCCGTGGGGTGGCCGAAGCAGCGGGAAACTTTCTGGGGTTCGGGGGAATTTCGCCGGCCGAGAAGAAGGTTCTGGACAGGATCGAAGGGGCCCTGACCCGTGGTTGACCTCACCCTCGAAGACGTCCGGGCCCAGGCCCGGGAAAAACTGAAAGGCATCTGTGCCGTCTACCCCGTCTGCGACGGTGCCCCGGACCGGATCTGCCAGAGGGAAAACTACGGTAAGGCCATAGGCCTGGGCGGCGCGGGTCTCGGCGGGAGCTTCCGGGCGAACGTCGAAGCCCTGGCCCGGGTTCGACTCCACACCAGGGTGGTAGGGGACGATTTTGTCCCGGATACGAGTTTCGACTTCTTCGGAGTGAGGCTCTCCATGCCCATCCTGGGGGCGTCCACCAGCGGCATGAGCGCGTACAACAACGCGGTCACCGAGGAGGACTTCTGCAGGGCCACGTTGGTGGGGTGCCGCGAAGCCGGAACCATGAGCTTCCGGGGAGACACGTTCTTCTACGACGAAAACCGCCATTTTGCGTTGACCAGCATCTCCGAGGAAGGAGGCCGGGGCGTTCCCATCTTCAAGCCCCGGGACCAAAAGGTGCTCCTCCGGCTTTTAGAGCAGGCCGCTGCCCTGGGGGTACCGGCCCTGGGGGTGGACCTCGACGGCCACGGGAGCACGAACTTCGCCCGGGCCGGGAAGGCTGTGCACCGCAAAAGCGTGGCCGAAATCCGGGAGCTCGCCTCGGCCACGGGGCTGCCTTTCATCGCCAAGGGCATCATGCACCCCGACGACGCCGAGGCCTGCGCCGATGCAGGGGTGGCGGCGGTGGTGGTGTCCAACCACGGCGGACGGGTCCTCGACTCCACCCCCGGCACCGCCGAAATGCTCCCCTTGATCGCCGAACGAGTGGGCCACCGGGTGATGGTATTGGCCGACGGCGGCGTGCGCAACGGATACGACGTGCTCAAGATGCTGGGTCTAGGGGCCCGGGCTGTGCTCATTGGCCGGGATCTGATCCGGGCAGGCATAGGCGGCGGAACCGAGGGGGTGAGGCTTCAGATGGAGCAGCACGGAAAGGTCTTCCGCCAAGCCATGAGGATGACGGGCTGCCCGTCGCTGGCCGAAATCGGCCCGGGGGTGCTGGCGTGATCCTCGACATCCGAACCGCCAGCCTCGACCAAAGGGTGCTGAATCAAGCCGCCGAACTGCTCACCCAGGGTCGGCTGGTGGCCTTCCCCACCGACTCCAGCTGGAGCGTGGCCTGCGACAGCGCCTCCAAAGAGGGCGTGGTCCGGCTGAAGAAGTTGAAGGGACTGGGCGCATTCACGCCGGCCGTCCTCACCGACGATCTGGCCCAATGGAACGGGTTCGTCGACCTGGACAACGCCGCGTTCCGCCTGGTCAAACGGTATGTGCCCGGCCCGTTCGTCTTCATTTTCCCGGCCCGGCCGGGACTGAAGAACAACTTCGGCGTCAAGCGTCTGGAAGTGGGCCTTAGGCTCCCCGACCATCCGGTGCCCCGGGCCGTGGTCCGGACCCTGGGCCGGCCCGTTTTCGCCATCACCGCCAGCCGGCAGCTTTCCGAACCCGGTTGGTGGGACGAAGCCTTCGCCCAAGAGTATTTGTTTGAAGAAGCCTGGCAGCTGGAAGACCTGGAGGGCGTGGACCTCATCCTCGACCCCGGGGAGGCCCAGCCCAAGGCCCTCACCACCGTGGTCGATTTGTCCAGCGGAGTACCTGAGCTCCTGAGACAGGGCATAGGTGATTGGAGTTAATAGAGTTTATTAACTTAATTGGTTAAGTGATCCTGGACAAAATTCCGCTTTCCCTCTAGTTTGAGTCCATGACGCTTTTGGGTACTTCTGTCCTTCAAAACCTTTACCAGGAATACCTCGACACCGAGCTGACGTATTCCAAGGAGGTGGCCCTCGGTTTGGGAGTCCTTCCGGCCGATTCGAGCCTCCGCTGGTCGGGCGAGCTTTTTCCGTGTGTGGTCCATTCGTGCAGCTTTCGGGCGGCCAAGGTGCTGCTCCGGTTAACTTCGTCCCAATGGCGTGCCATGGAAAACGGACCAAAGACGGCCACCCTCACCCTCACCTTCCTTCAGCCAAAAACCGCAAAGAGGGAACTGTTCCAGTTCAACGGCACCCTTCAGGTTCACCAACAGAACGGTGCCGGCGAGGGAGAACTGTCCATCCTTCTTGGCGTGCAGTTCAGCCACCGGCCGCCCGATGGTTTTATCGAAGCCCACGGTTCCTATTTGGCTCTGAAGAAGGAAGCCAATCAACGCCGGGAGGACAGGATAGCCCTTTCCGGTGAGAACCGGGAGATGCTGGGGCTGAACAACCTCAACACCACAGTCACCGTGGACCACATCGAGCGAAAGTGCCTGCTTCGGGAGCTGAGCTATAATGGTGCCCGGGCCATCCTCACGGGGGTGGCACCCTTCCTTCTGGACAAACCCTTCACCCTCGGCATTCCTCTCAGCGGTGCGCCGGACATGAGGATCCCAGGGACCATCCTCAGGGCCGAAGCCGTCGAGGGCCACCGGGGTCTGGCCATGATCGCCCTGGCCTACCATCCCGACAGGGTACCGGTTGAGTACCTGCGGGCCCTGCAAAAGGGATTCAAGCTGGGCCTCGGAGCCCAAAGGCCCCAGGGTCCATCCCGGCCTTCCGGCGCCCAGACTTCGGTCATCGATCTGAAAACTTTAAAACTCAGGAATCCCTGAACCTCCCGATCAGAACCTCAGGTTGAAATTTGCCCTCCACCACAGGGCAGTTTCACCATCCGCCCAGGGTAGACCGGCGGTAAAGGTAAGGGTGGTCAGCCCCCAGATCGACAATCCCAGACCGAGTCCCGAGCTTGCCAACCAGCCGCTTCGGTCCGAGGTTGCCGCCGAAGCGTCGGCGTATCCCAAGTACCAGCCGCCCTCGGTGAAGGCAAAGATCACCGGGACCACGTCGTGGGCGCCCCAAAGGGAGGGCAGCCCCAGCCTCAGCTCGGTGGTGGCCACCGACCGGAATTTGGTGTCCAGGGTTCGGTAGTATCCCCTCACCTCGGTCGGTTCCAGCAGGGGCACGGGGACCACGGGGCCGTCGATCCATTGGGCATTGAGGCGGAAACCCAGAGTTCCTGAAAAAAGGTGGCCTGGGCCCGGCAGGTCCCAGAGGGGCGTCAGGGACGAGCTAGCGAAACTCAACTTCCTATAGTCGGTGGACCGCACCGAGAGGACGGGGGGACCCCACTCGGCCGAGGCCTCAACCAGGGTTCCCGAGATCACGCCGTGGTCGTTGACGTGCCGGCGGTCCCGGGTGGCACCCACCATGGTAAACCCGAAGGTGTTGCCGTCGAGGTCTGGAAACAAACCCGCAGCCGCCGCACCAGTTCCCAGGTTGCCGTGACCCAACACGCCCACCCCGGCCCAGAGGTCGGCTTCGGGGAATTTCCAGGTATAGGATAATTTGAGGTCGCCGTTGATCAGGAGACGGCCGTAGTCCTTCGCCGCCCCAGGAGTTGGTAGAGGGTCGCCGCTGAAGCGGTCCCGGTCGAAGTCCGGACTTTCGTAGCCAGCCCCGGCGGCCAGTTTCCAACCGTCAAGGGAAACGCCCACGTCGCCGCCCAAAAGGCGGACTCCCTCGACAGAAAACCGGGGGGTCGGGGTTTCGGCCCCCAGGGTCAGGGTGGTGATCAGGACCAGGAAGGTGATGAGGATTCGGTGCATGATTGGGAATTGTACCAGAGGTTTTCCTTTTATTCCCGGCAAAAATCGACTATTGTATTTAGCGGTGTTGAGCAGCATTTTAACGCGTTCTTGGTACGAACACGGGGAAGGAAACGATGAGACTTTCATGGCGCTTGACTTTATCCTTTACGGCTTCACTGGTGTTTGTGCTGGGCCTGAGCCTGTCGGTGGTTTTTTTCCAGACCCGATCCCAGATCACCGCCAACATCACCGACAAGACCCTGGTCCTGGTGAAGACTTTCGAGTCCCAACTCTACACCGGTTACGGCAAGGAAGACGATCAGGGCCGAAACGAAGTCTTTTCCCGGGCGATTCAGCACATCCGAACAGCGATGCCGGCCATCGAGGAGATCAACCTCTACAACGTCGGCAAAGGTAAGTTAGTCGCTTCCACCGACGACACCACCATCGGAAAAGATGTCGACCCCGAGGATCTGGCGGCGGCGAAGACCGACACGGGTGTCGTGCTGTTCGAAACCGAGGGCGACCACCAGGTCATCGACGTCACCGAACCCCTCCACCAGGACGGGAAAATCGACTACGTCATCGGAATCAAAACCAACATCGATACCGACCTACTCGCCGTCGGTCGGCTTATTTTCCTAAGCCTAACTCTGGGGGTGGGCGGAGCCATCGTAGGGGCCGCGTTCATCGTCTTCATGGCCCGGAGGATCATCCGACCGTTGAAAGAGACGGCGCTCTCGTTCCAAGCGATGGCCGCAGGGGACCTAACCGGCCGTGGTGCGGTGAAAGGCAACGACGAGGTGGCGGCCTTGACCCGAGACTACAACGCCTTCACCGACCAGCTCGAAGCCGAGATGGTCCGCCTGCAGGAGGTCTCATCCCGGGGCCGGGGCCTGGGAGAAACGTTGGCGATGGACGCCCAGAGCGTGGAATCGGGCGTCGCCTCCATCCGCAGAACCCTGGCCGACCTCCAAGGCAGGCTGAACACGTTGAACGACGGGGTCCGCAGCCCGGACTTTTCCTTGGGTGACGTCCAGACCTTCCTCAAGACCCTCCTCGCCGACCTCGAAGACCAATCGGGTTCGGTGAACAGCTCCCAGTCAACCACCAGAGAAATGGTCGAGGCGCTGCAGCTGATCTCTAACGAAACCACCGACAAGCTGGCCCTGGCTGGTCAGCTAACCGAACTGGGCCGCCAAGGCGACGCCCAGATGCAGGAGACTGTGAGGTCCATCAACGCCGTGGCCCGGGTCACCGAGGGCATCGGGCAGTTCATCCAGGTCATCAACGACGTTGCCGACCAGACCAACCTATTGGCCATGAATGCCTCCATCGAGGCGGCCCACGCCGGGGCATCAGGCCGGGGGTTTGCAGTAGTCGCCGGTGAGATCCGCAAACTCTCCGAAGCCACGTCGAAGAACGCGAAAAACATCGCAGGCTCCCTCGATCAGATCACCGTCACAGTACGGAAGGCCGAGGGAGACGTGGTGGCGACGGGAAAAACCATCCACGAACTGACCCAGGGGGTGGATCACCTTTCCATCGCCATGACGACGGTGAACGCAGCGCTCCAGGCGTTGTCCGAAGAGACCAATACGGTGACGAAGGCCTTCGACCACCTCCGGAGGATCACCGATGGAGTGTTGGACAGGTCCGCCGTCATCGGAACCCGGTTGGGAAAACTCGAAAACGCCATGGGCGACTTGGTGGAGGTGGCCAACCAAAACGCCCGGGGTTTCGAAACCATCACCGGGGAGCTGGACGACCTGGGTCAGCAGTCACAAAACCTCGGTTCCGCCGTCGGGGAAAACGCCGTGAACGTGACCGTGCTGGAACAGGTCACCGGAAAGTTCAAGACCAGGAGCTAAGAACGGCTTTCCAACGGCCGGGACTTCCCGGGAACTCCACCAACCCCTTCAACCGCGTCAAGAACCAGTCCCTGGGAACCTTTTTTGCACCAAACGACGCCAAGTAGTCGGTGGGAGCCTGACAGTCGATCAGCTCCACGCCGAACTCCTTGATCAGGTGACCGACGACGGTGACGAAGCCCACCTTGCTGGCGTTGTCTTCCAAGCTGAACATGGACTCCCCAAAAAACACCCTGCCCAGCTTGACGCCGTAGAGCCCGCCGACCAGCCGCCGGCCGTCTCGTTCGTCCTTCCAGACCTCGACGCTGTGGGCGAAACCTAGGCGGTGCAACTCTCCGTACCCTCCCAGAAAATCCTCGGTGATCCAGGTACCGGGCTGGTTCGGTCGGGGAGTTTCGGCACACCGGGCCATCACGGTGGGAAAATTTTCGTCGAAAGTCACAGAGAAGAGCCGCTTCTTCATCACTTTCTTGAGGGTGGATCCCACGTGCAATTCACCGGGGACCAGAACGAACCGTGGATCGGGGCTGAACCAGAACGGCAGACCGTCCCGGGAAAACCAGGGAAAAAGTCCCTGGCGGTAAGCCGACAGCAACATCCCCGGGGAAAGGTTTCCCCCGGCCCCGACCAAACCGTCGTCGTCGGCGGTGTCGGGGTGGGGAAACTCAAACCACTGGTCCCACTCGAGCCGGGGAAACTCGGGTTCAGGACTAGGCACCGGCCTTTTTCCGCTTCTTCTTCACCGTCACCACGATGGCGTCGTCAACCACCTTCAGCGTCGCGACTCCACCGGAGGCCAAGTCACCAAAGAGCACAGCATCGACAAACCACGACTTCACATGGTCCTCGATGACCCTGCCGACGTTCCGGGCGCCAAATTCGTCGGAGTAGCCTTTCACTGCCAGCCATTCCACGGCCTCGTCGTCGGCTTCGAGGGTCACCTGTTTACCAGCTAAAAGCGTGCGGAACTCACCCAGCTCCTTGCGCACGATGTTCTGCACTACCTCGGCGGGGAGGCGGCCGAAAACTACGGTCTTGTCGAGGCGGTTGCGGAATTCAGGGCTGAAGGTCTTCTCGACGGCGCGCTGGATCTCGGTACCAGCCACCACCCGGCTTTCGAACCCGATGAGGGTCTTTCCCACCTCCCGGGCGCCGGCGTTGCTGGTCATGACCAAGATGACGTTCCGGAAGTCAGCCTTCTTTCCCTGGTTGTCGGTGAGGGTGGCGTAGTCCATGATCGACAGCAGAATGTTGAAGATGTCGGGGTGGGCCTTCTCGATTTCGTCGAGCAGCACCACGGCGTGGGGAGTCTTGCGGATGGCCTCGGTGAGCTGGCCGCCTTCGTCGTGGCCCACGTACCCGGGGGGCGATCCGACCAAACGGCTAACGGTGTGCTTTTCCTGGTATTCGCTCATGTCGAACCGGTGGAGGGTCAAACCGAGTTCTGAGGCCAGGGCCCGGGTGAGTTCGGTTTTGCCCACTCCCGTAGGTCCGACAAACAGGAAGCTGGCCACGGGTTTGCCGGGTTTCTTGAAACCAGCCCGGGCCCGCTTGATCGCCCCCACCACTTCGGCCACAGCTGCGTCCTGGCCGAAGATCTGTAGCCTCAACCGCTCTGCCAGCCCGGCCAACTGTTCCTTCTCGCCGGTGGTGACGGTCTTTTCGGGGATCCGGGCCATCCGGGCGAGCACCTTTTCGATCTCCACCGGGGTCACGGGCTTTTCGATGCCGATCTCCGGGTAGAGGAAATTCGCCACCCAGGCCCCCGCCTCGTCGATGACGTCGATAGCCTTGTCGGGCAGGTGACGCTCGTTCAGGAACTGGTGGCTCAAATCGACGGCGCTGCGCAGGGCTTCTTCGGTGTATGTGACCTTGTGGAAGGCCTCATACTTGGGTTTTAGGCCCTGGAGGATGGCGAAGGCTTCGTCGGGCGTCGGTTCGATCACGTCGATCTTCTGGAACCTCCGGCTCAGCGCCCGGTCCCGGTCAAAGTACTTGCGGTATTCGTCGAAGGTGGTGCTTCCAATGCAACGCAGCTTGCCCGAGGCCAGGGCCGGCTTGAGCAGGTTCGAAGCGTCCATGGACCCGCCCGAGACAGCGCCGGCGCCTACAATGGTGTGGATTTCGTCGATGAACAGGATGATTTTATCCCGTTTGAGCAACTCGTCGATGACCTTCTTGAGCCTCTCCTCGAAATCCCCCCGGTATCGGGTGCCGGCGATGAGGTTGCCCATGTCGAGGGAGTACACTGTGAACCCTCTCAAAGCCGGGGGCACTTCGTTGGCCACGATGCGCTGGGCCAGACCCTCGGTGATGGCCGTCTTGCCCACCCCCGGCTCGCCGACGTGGATGGGGTTGTTCTTGAGCCGACGGCAGAGCACCTGGATGGTCCTCTCAAGGATTTCCTGGCGGCCGATCAACGGCTCGAGCTTGCCCTGGCGGGCCAGGGCCGTCAAATCGGTGGTGAACTGCTCCAAAAACGATTTCTTCCCTGTTTTTGGCTCGGGAGTTTCTTCCTTTCCCGGGGAAGCCAGATCGTCTTCGGCTTTTTCGTCCTCGGTCTCCTCGTCTTCGGTTTCTAAACCGTGGGAGAGGATTTGGGTCAGGGGGAGGCGTTCCACCCCGGCAATCCTCAAGGCGTAGGCGCCGTAGCTGTCGCGCTCGTCCAGGATGGAAACCAGCACGTCGCCGGTCTCCACATCTTCCTTCTGGGCGGAGACGGTGTGCATGATGGCCCGCTCTATGGCGCTCTGAAAACCTACCGATTGGGTAGGCTCATCCTCATCGACCACGGGGACATCCTTGGCCAGGTATGTTTCTAGCAATTCCTTTAGTTTCTTCACGTCACCGCCGCAGGCCTTGATCAGTCCCACCTGGGACTCAAACTGCAGCGAAGCAAGCAGCAGGTGTTCAGGGGTTAGAAATTCGCTCTTGCGGCCTTTGGCCTGCTCGAAGGCGAGGTTGAAAACAGCTTGAAGCTCAGCGGATATTCTCATGATATTTGACTCATAACGGCTCCACGGTGCATTTGAGCGGGAAATCGTTGTCCCGGGCCAACTTCTCGGTTTGGATCGCCTTGGAACGGGCGATATCGTAGCTATAGTTACCGACCCGGCCTTTGCCCTGTTTGTGAACCTCGAGCATTTTGCCTTGGGCGTCGGCTTCCTTCAACAGAAAAACAGACATCAGGACGTAAACGACGAATTCCCGGGTGGTGAAATGGTCGTTGTGCAGCAAACAGGAATACCGGGGCGGCTCGGCGATGATCGGTTTGGTCCTTTCCATCAGACCTGTGTCGGAAGAGGAACGCGTTGCCATAAATCCAATATAGTCCTCTGACGCGAAAAGGCCAACTTTCAACCGTGGTTGGACGGTGACAATCGGCTGACAATCCACTCGGCCCGGGGGCGGAGGGGCTGCCGGAGTTGCCCTTCATCTAGGACCACTGACCGGGACCCGAATTCAAACCGCATCCGAAAGAACACAGCTCCTCCGGCGGCGTAGGCGTCTTCTCTAACCACCTGGGGTTTCCTCCAGGTTTTTCGCCTCACCCAGTACTTCACCACCAAGGTTTCGGAGCCGATTTCGTAGGCCTGGGGGATGAACAGCCACACCCGGAGGAAGGTGTAGGCAGCGGCGGTTAGAAAAAAAACCCCTAACCAGGGAAGCCATCCCCAAACCACCCAACCGGCCGCGCCTGTGCCGGCGGCCAGGGCCACCTGAAGCGCACTGGATACCCAGGAATTCCGGAGCCGAAGCGTGTCCCCTGGGACTTCGAAGAGGTCCGGACGTCGCAGCCGCAAACGCTCCAGCAATTCATCGAACCGCACAATGCGGTGGGAGAGCTTCCAACGGAGAGGACCAGCCTCCAGGAGAGTGTGGATGCTCGACGGCCGGACATCGACCCTGGTCAGAGCATCGGCATCGAGGATCACACCTCGGTTTCCCCGGCGCAGCTCCAGGCTGCTCCCGGACCAAACCACGGTTTCCCGGGCGGTCCACCAGCGGCGTAGGGCCACGACCGCCGCCAATCCGGCCAAAAACACAGCCGCCGCCCCCCATGGCCATAGGAACGGCCCAGCCCCCCAGGCCAAAAGAGGCCCAGAGGCTACACCCGACAGGCCCAGCACCAGGGGGATGACCCGGTCGCCCCGGGCGGTCCGATACCGGATGGGTGCGATTGTTTCGTCCTTCATGTTGGGGTATACTAGCTCAAAAAGGAGCCTCCGTGAACCCAATCCGCTTCCTAACCACCCTGGTACTGTCGCTTTTCGCGCTTTCCGGTCTTGAAGCCGAAACGGCGATCGATCAACTCTATGGGGCCCGAAAATATGACCTTGCCGACGCCTACTGGGCAGCCGGCCAGAGGTTTGCCGATCTGGGCCAGGCCGACCGGGCCTCTGAGTTCAAGGCCAAGGCCAAGCAAATTTTTCCGGGGTATGTCCCCGGTCAAGCGCCGCAGGCCACAGCGGTTTTGGCCCCGGTCTCCGCGCCGGCGCTGCCATCGATGGAATCCGTCAGAAAAAACAACATCCAGGGCGAGAAGATCGCGCGGCTGCAGTTCCAGAAACTGCTCCGCGGCTACTTGACAGGAAACGCCCCCACGGTGGTCTCGGTGCTCGACAGCACCCTTGTGGTCCAAGGTCGGGGCGCCACCCCAGCTCTGGACGCCGTAGCCGCCTTCCTCCAAGCCCACCCCACCGAGGCGGGAGCACCCGACGACCTGTTCGTCCTCGACACTCTGGAGGTGGCCGACGGCGCTGGGCAATCCGTCACCGTCACCGTCCAGGCCAACCCTGAAGCCCCAGCCGACCTCGCCGAGGCCTTTCCTTTTTGGAAGGAGAAGCAGGTCTACACCTTTGACCGTGTTATCGACACCTGGAAGCTGGTGAAGATCGAAGGCCTGTAGGAATCGCACCGCCCGCCCTATGGGCCTTATTTGGGCACGTAGTAGCTGGAAGCCGTGCGACCACTCTGCTTGAACTTCTGGACTTCGACGGAAACGGGAATCTCCCGCACCCCCGCTTCAGCTGGGGTGATGGCTTTGTAGGTCAGCGCGTACAGACCGCTGATCCTTTCTGGAATTTCTTCGAGGAAGGGTCTTAGGTCGGCCTTAACCGACCAGGATCGGCCTCCGGTCTCCTTCATCAGGTACGACAACTCATCGGCCAGGGGGGCGGAGTTTACCGAAACGACGCTGAAAACAATTCCGTTGTTCCTCAGGAAGGCGGCGGTTTCCGTCAGGCTGTTCCGGGAAAAGGCCTTCACGGGCACACTCCCCCCGGTGACGTAGACAACGGTCCGGCGGCTCAATCCCGGAATCATCGATCCCGCCGCCTGACGGACGGCCAGATCCAGTTTCCCTTGGGACGTGAGGGTGGCCGGATCCGACGCCAGTTTCTGATTCTCACCCACTCCCGACAATTTCTGGTTTTGCGGCACGGGATTCGCACTGGCCGGAAAGAGTCCCACTCCCCCGCGGTCCGCCCATGCCTGGGTGAAAAACCCTACTGACTCCTTGATTTCCGCTTCGAACCGGGCCATGGAAGGGTCCCGGTCGATCACCAAGGCCATGTCGGCGTCGGGACTCCGGAAGCCCTGGAAAGAAAGCGTGGAGGCCACGATCTTGGTACCCGACTCGCTGAGGTAGAAGTTCGATGGCCCCAAGCCGGTCACGGGCCGGCCCCAACGGTCCTCGACGATGAAGCTGACGGTGACCGTCGGATAGTTGCGGGTGTTGACCCTGACCACCCGGGGCGAAAGGCCGCTGTAGATAGTGTTGCCCTCGGCCAGAACACGCACCTTGTTGTCGTCGAAATCGGCCAGGACCAAGTTGTGGTTTGCGTCGAGCGCTGCCGAGGTCACTTTCAGGCCCTGATTCCATTCGGGGTCGAAAGGGACCACGGTGTCCGTAGCTGGGTCGAGGAAGAACACCCGGGATCCGTCGCTGACCAGCAGGCGTCCGTCGTCCAACAGGGTCAGCCCTTCGGGGCCGGAGAACCGGCCCTGACCGTAAGAGGCTAACCAATTGCCGCTGGAATCGAAGGCTGTCACCACTCTGAGAACCTTGTCGGCTACGTAGACCGTTCCAACCTTGGCGGCCACTCCCGTGGGGTTCTTGAGGCCGTCAAAGCCTAGCGCGGGGCCGCCGAACGACAGGAGGAAGGCTCCTCCCTGATCGAATTTCGAAACACGTCCATTGCCCCAGTCGCTGACGAAAAGCGCTTCACCGTCGGTGGCCAGGAACTGGGGGCCTAGGAATTCGCCGTCGCCCCGACCGCGCTTTCCGAACACCTTCGTGCGCAAACCGTTGGCGTCGAGGATGGACACCTGGTCGGAGGTGAACTCGGACACGTAAAATTTCCCTGCCCAGGGAAGGACGTCGAACGGGGCCCTCAGGCCGCCTACCGTGCCAAGGAAGCGCCGAGCAACGTTGCCCACCGAATCCACCTGAACCACTTCTTCGCTACCGAAGGCTGTCAACAGATAACCACCGTCGGGCAGAGGTCTGACCGAAGAAGGCCTGAGGAACAAGTTCCTTCCCTGGGCATCCTTGGCCTTGCCGGCCAGTTCGTAGAGGGGCAGATAGCGGTCGGGGGTGCGGAGATCTGGGTCTAAACTCCGGCGGGTTTCGAGCACCTCGACCCGGGCACTGAGCACGTCGTCGTTCAGGCCTGCCTGGAGGACGTGCTTCCATTCGTTCAAGGCCTGTTCCTCCAGCCCCGAGGCCCAAAGGGCCTCGCCTAACCACGACCGGGGTTTCAGGGCCGCAGGCTTGTACCTCAGCGACTGCTCGAAGGCGAGGACGGCTTTGTTGTAGAGTCCCGAATGGAAGGCGGCCACCCCTTCACGGAGGGCGTCGTCCGACCTGACTTGATCGTAGTCCAGGGACCGGTCCTGGGCTCCGACGCCAAGGGCCATTGCCAGAAAAACCAGGGCAAAAAGACGTTTCAAGATGGTTTTCCTTCGGATAGGGCGCCTTTTCCCAGGGTTCTCTCCACTTCCAGCAGATGATCCCTGAGGTTTGAGTTGTCGGGCTCGGCGTCCACGGCCTTCTGCAGATAGGCGAGCGCCTGCTTTTCCAGCCCCATGCGGTGGTAGACCCATCCCACCGAATCGAGGTAGGCGGGGTTGTCTTGGTTCAAAGACAGGGCCTTGCGGCACATCAAGAGCGCCTTGTCGAGGAGGACGCCCTGTTCGGCAAGGATGTACCCCAAGGAGTTGAGGGCGTTGGCGTTTTCGGGATCCTTGACCAGGGCCTTGTTCAGCCAAGCCACCCCCTCGTTTCCTCGGCCCAGGGCCCACAAGACGTACCCGTAGTTGGAGTAAACCTGGACCGACTCGATACCCTCGTCCACCATGGCCCGGAGCGCCTGCTCTGCTTCAACGTACCGCCGTTCGGTGGTCAGAAGAAAGGCCCGGATCATCTTCGCCTGGACGAGTTTCAGGAAGTTTGGCTCCTGGACAACGACAAGATCCAAAGCCTCCAGAGCCTCGACGGCCCGGCCCAGCTTTGAGTAGGAAAGCGCCTGGTAATACGCCGCTTCCGGAACCTCCAAAGGGTCGATGTCTTCGAGGAAGTACAGGGCCTGCTCGAAGGAACCCCTGTGGTAGAGCCGCAGGCCCTCGCCCAAGGCTTCGGTCAAAATCGTCCCCCGGAGCCTTCATGGTTCAACATAGCGCCATCTTAGCTCCCGAAGGGGGTTTGGACAAGCGTGTGGACGATGGCGCCTTCGGACGGTCGGAACACCATCAGGTCGGCCTTGAAACCGAAAATCCTCTCGTATTCGTCGGCCTGGGACCGGAACTTTTTCCAGGCCTCGGGCCGGGCCAAAGCCACCACGCAGCCTCCCGAATCCTCCCCGCTCATCCGGGCCCCGATCACCAGATCGGACTCCTGGAGCCGCTTCACGAGCCAGTCGATCTCGGGACAGGAGACTTCGTACAGGTCCCTCAGGCTTTCGTGGGACCGGTTCATGAGCCTTCCGAGGGCCGAAGCGTCCCCGGCAACCCAGGCGTCCCTGGCTTCGAGGGTCCGGACGATCTCGTCGATGACGTGGAGGCTGCGGCGCCGGGCCGATTCGGGAACCGTGCCCACCTTCTCCCTTAGCTCGGTGCGGCTGAAATCCCTGAGGGATCGGCCCGGACGCCCCACTGCCATGTACCGAAGGCAGAGCTCGCATTCCTCCCTGGCCCGGGCCGCCGACAAGTCGAAGGAACTGGGGGGTACCCGGGAATTCAGGACGGCGAGCTCTCCGATCTCCGAGGGGAACGCCATCCTCTCCCACTCGTACGACCGGTAGTCGAGGACGAACAGATGGTCTTCCCGGGCGTGGGCCTGGAGGAAGAAGGGGCCGATGTCCGATGCTTGGCCCAGAAAAACCGTCTCGGTCTTGTGGGCAATCTGGATCAACTGGGACACCGACAAACCCGCCGCGAAGAATTCGTTGAAGGCAAAAGCGGAAGCCAGGCAAAGGGCCTGGGACGAAGCCAAACCGATGCCTTGGGGTATGTCACCGGAAACCGAGAAGTCCAGCCCCTCGACCTTGATACCCATTTGGGCAAATGCCGCCAGCACCCCCTTGGGGTAGTTGGCCCACCTGTCCTCCTTGCGGAATTTGAGGTTCGTAGGAGCGGTCTTCTTGCGCTCGTTGTATTCCCGGGAAAAAAAACGGACCATGGGGTCGGAACGGGGAGAAAGGGTCACGAAGAGACGGCAGGAGAGGGCGACGGAGATTCCCACCCCCTTGGCAAACTCGGTGTAGTCGCCCAGAAGGCCGACCTTGCCGGGTGCCGAGGCGGTAACGGTGGGAAGGGTTCCGTACTCCTTTCGATGCACCTCGTGGCAGGTGTCAAGCTTGGGGTCCAACATTTTTCCTTTGGTCCCAGTGTAAAAGCAAATGCTGGATTCTTCAACTTTTTTTTCCTATAATGCCACCCATGAGATCACCCCTCGTCTGGGCCGCCGTACTGTCTGCGTTGGCTGTTTCCCTGGCCCAGCCCAACGACTGGCTCCTGGCCGGAAACCCGTTTTTAGCCCTGGTGGGCTATGTCCCGTTGCTGTGGGCCCTCCGACGGGCCGCGACCAACCGCTCGGCCGGCGGCTTGGGAGCGCTGTTCGGCCTCCTGACCATCTTGATGCAGAACTATTGGCTGGCTTTCTTCCAGGACTACGCCGTCTGGACGGCCGGGGGAGTGGCTGTGGCTTTCGCCGGGTACTGTGCGCTGCTGGGGCCCATCCTCCGGACCCTGTTGCGGCAGCGGTGGGCGGGGCGGCCCTTTGCCGTGGGGGCCCTCTGGGCGGTGTTTGAATTTTGCAAGGGTAACGGTTTCCTCGGGTTTCCCTGGGGTCTGGCTCCCTACCCGTTTCACCAATGGACCTGGTTCTTCCAGATCATCGACGTGGCGGGGTTGTCCTTGCTTACTTTCCTGATCGTCAGTTGGAACGCCTGGCTGGCCGAAGCGCTGGAAACCGAAGGGTATTTCGAGAGGACAACGGGACTGTTCTTCGCTGCCATGCTCGTGGGACTGGTCGGCTATGGAACCTGGCGCCTGGTGGAACCAAGGCCGTCCCGGGGGACGGTGCAGCTGGCGCTGATCCAGCAGAACGGCGACCCTTGGAACACCGGCGATGACCTGGGACCTCTCAGAACCTCGGTGAAGCACAGCCTCGAAGCGCTGAAAACCACCGATCCCGACTTGGTCGTATGGAGTGAGACATCCCTCCGTCTTCCGTTGCAGTACTACCGTCCTTACTATGAACGAACCCCCGCGGAATCGCCCCTGCTCAAGACCGTCAGGGCCAACCGCGCCTGGTGGCTGTTCGGCAACCCCTACGCCCAAGACCCCGACAAAGGCACGGGATGGGTGAATGCCACCGTCCTGATGAACCCTCAAAGCCAGATCAATGACTACTACGGGAAGATCCAGCAGGTTCCCTTTGCCGAATATGTCCCCTTTTGGGATGTGCCTTTCGTGAAGTCGTTCTTCCAGTCGGTGGTGGGTCTTTCCGGCAGTTGGGAGCTGGGGCGCCAATGGACCACCTTCCACATTCCCGTCCGGGGAAAGGCCAAAACCATGGCATTTGCCACGCCCATCTGCTTCGAGGACGCCTTCCCCTGGTTAAATTCCACCATGGTCAGGGGAGGGGCCGAGGTGTTGATTAACCTGACCAACGATTCGTGGTCCCGACGCGATTCAAGCCAAGTGCAACACCACGTGGCGGCGTTATTCCGGTCGGTGGAAAACCGGGTGTGGCTGGTGCGGTCGAGCAACGCCGGGGTGACGAGCGCCATCGATCCTGTCGGCCGGGTGGCCGCGGGACCCTTGCCTTCTTTCCAAGACGCCCACCTGGACTTTGAACTTCCTCTACCCAAGGTCAGGGTCTTCACACCCTACACACTGTTTGGTGACTGGATTGTGGGCTTGTTTGCCCTCCTTTTGATCGGCAACCTGGGCTGGTTGGTGAGACGTCGATGATCCATCGCTTCACCCTGCTTTTGGTCCTCGGCGGACTAGCCCCCCTGGCCGCCGAGCCGACCTTCCTGGCCCAGGCTTCGGACCTTCTCAACGAGGGAAGAATCGACGAAACAGCGACCCTAGTTCAGCAGGCTCTAGCGACCAACCCCGATGATCCGGACGCCTTGGTCATCCAGGGAACCGTC
>Ga0302321_100001782_pt1 | contig 18405 bp, 12 predicted proteins | sample Fen_T0_1_FD_202505 | JGI IMG/M metagenome (GOLD analysis project Ga0302321, IMG submission 202505) | Peat permafrost microbial communities from Stordalen Mire near Abisko, Sweden - Fen_T0_1 | ecosystem: Environmental > Terrestrial > Soil > Wetlands > Permafrost | place: Sweden: Abisko...
CGGGTGGCCTGGATGAGTATGAGGCTTAGACCCCAAGTGGCCAAGAGGGTTTCGAGCGGTCGTCCGTAGAGTCGTCTCACGACCAGACGCTCAAGCAAGAGCCCCAATGCAGCGGTGAGCATGAACGCGAGGGGCACTGCCACGACGAGATACAGTCCAAGCCAGCGCGGAGCGTACTTTACGAAGGCCGTCTGCGAGAGATAGGTCGAATAAGCGCCTAGCATGAGCATTTCGCCATGCGCCATATTGATAACCTTCATTAGACCAAACGTGATCGCTAGTCCTAATGCCGCCAAGAGCAAGACGCTTCCGAGGCTCAAGCCATAGATTAGATTGGCCAGTGTTCGTATCTTGAGCTCTTGCCATTCCATGGCAGAGACCGCGGATCGTATGGCTTTTTTGACCGCGGGATCCCTCTCGCAACCTTCTCCCGGCAGAAGTAACGCCGCAAGTGGTTCGCGCATACTGATATCACCGGATTCGCCGATGACCCGAGCAGCGGCAAGGCGCTTCTCTCGATCGTTGCTCTGTATGTCACTCTTTGCTATAGCAAGGCGCATCTGCTCGCGAGCCTGAAGATCCGGCTCATGCCCAATCAGCTCGCGAAGGATATCCACGCTCTCGGGTTCGGGGTGATGCGCAATCTCGGCGGAAGCGGCTCGACGTATAGCGGGATTAGGCGATCTAAGCCGTAGGCGACTAATTGCTTCGTCCAGGTGCCGGCGCGTCTGATTGTCCGCAAGGATGGTGCGCACATGTCCGGACGCCTTCCCCGGTACACCGTCCGTGGCGCGGGTCAGCACGCCGCTGTCCTGAATCCAGGCTGTCGCCTGCTCATCAATGCCAAGCTTGCCTGCGCTGAAGGCTTCAAGCAAAGGCAGGCTCAAGCCCGGGTCAGCCCGTGCTATCTCTCCGATGGCACGCTTGACGTCGTCGGCGTTAGCCGAACCGAGCCGCTGCACTGTCTGGGCTTCCACCATACCTTGTGCGCGCGCTAGCATCGAGGATTGCATGCATAGCGTGAAGATAGCAGCGATCAAGATTCGATGAATCGTTTGCATCGCGACTCCCGCGGGTTACCTCAGTAGCTTGGTGGTCGTAAGGCGCTAGGACAGCTAGCGCCCTACTCGCTCAGGGGCATTAACTAGAAAGTTTGGTGCTTTGCGGCTTCACAGTTTCCGCAGAGCCAGGGGAAAGACCAGTCCGCAACCTTCGATTTGCTTTCTGGCACGTATCGGCTCCACGGTTCCGCCCGGACTGGCCCTTCTGTCTTCCAGACAATGTGGAACTGGCCATTTCCTTGGATTTCACCAATGTAGACAGGCTTGTGGAGATGGTGGTTTTTCCCATCCATCACGATTTCAAAGCCGGACGGCGCCTTCAGACTCTGTCCTGCAACGGCTTGGCGAACTGCATTAATATCAGTTGTACCTGCCTGTTCAGCTGCCTGCGCCCACATCTTGATTCCGATGTACGTCGCTTCCATCGGGTCATTGGTAACGCGCTTGTCCGCGTCCGGGAGATTATTCGCCTTGACGTAGGCCTTCCACTCCTCGATGAATTTTGCATTTTCTGGAGTGTCGATCGACATGAAGTAGTTCCACGCCGCCAGATGGCCCTGCAACGGCTTTGTGTCGATTCCGCGCAGTTCTTCCTCTCCGACGGAGAACGCCACAACCGGCACGTCAGTTGCTTTCAGACCTTGGTTTCCTAGCTCTTTGTAGAACGGAACGTTGGAATCGCCATTGATGGTAGACACGACGGCGGTACGTTTCGCCGCTGCGAATTTTTTGATATCGGCAACGATGGTTTGATAGTCCGTGTGTCCGAACGGCGTGTACTTTTCGAGTATATCCTCTTCCGCAACTCCCATTTCCTTCAGGAAATAGCGGAGAATTTTGTTCGTCGTACGCGGATAGACGTAGTCCGTTCCAAGTAACACCCAGCGTTTAGCACCGCCACCGGCGGCGCTCATCAGGTACTCGACGGCGGGAATCGCCTGCTGGTTAGGCGCTGCACCTGTATAAAACACGTTTCGACTTGATTCCTCCCCTTCGTATTGGACGGGGTAGAAGAGCAGACCGTTCAACTCCTCGAAGACCGGCAGGACTGACTTACGCGAAACGCTCGTCCAACACCCGAACACAACGGCAACATTCTTCTGGATCAGTTCCCGAGATTTCTCGGCGAACAGAGGCCAGTTAGAGGCTGGATCGACGACAATGGGCTCCAGTTTACGACCAAGAACGCCGCCCTTCTTATTGATAGATTCAATGGTCATTAGCGCGACGTCCTTGAGTGACGTCTCACTGATGGCCATCGTTCCGGAAAGCGAATGCAGTATGCCGACTTTGATTGGACCCGTGTTATCTTGCTTGTTTGGCACAGGCGCGGCAAGGGCTTCGGTTGTGGCAGAAGCCTTCGGCTCGGCGTTCTCGGCTCCTGGGCCCTTGCATGCGAATGATGCGCCCGCGAATAGAACGGCAAGTGTTATTTGACCTAGGTTCATTGTCTTCATCCTCCATCATGCCGAGCAGCGCTCGCTCTTGTGGTGGCCCATTCGCTTTAGCGGTACTTCAAATCTGGGATTTGCGTTTTTCAGTTAGAATGCGACTTGAGAGACTTTTCGGTGACCGCGTCACCGCTACTAAAGCGGAATCGGTCTGGGCCAGGTGGCAAAACCACCAGAGATACGCCATAGGCAATCGAACTTCGTTGCGAAATGCACACCCCAATGTTTCCGTTATGTATTTTGCAGTCGCGGATTCGTAATCGGTGCAGCTGAGTTGGCTGAAACGGCCTTGGTTCCGCGAATGAATATTGCTGAGGTTGCTGTACGACGTGTGATCAACGCCGTTGGTGTTGCTTGCGCAACCCGGCGTGCACCCACTACTTCATCAGCTGAATCCCTGCGAATATCTGATTATCTATGTTGCCCGACGACGCTTTGGCGTGCTGGAAGCCGACAGCGAATCGCGTTGCAAAACTTTCGACAATGTAGCCCAACTGAACATCTACCGCTGTCGCGGAGTCGGGGCTCGTGCCCGCAACATCCTTGTACATCGTCTGCTGCAACCGCACCAAAGGCTGAAATTTCCCGATGCCACCAATGTCTGGAGTGAGGTAGCTTGCCAACGCAAAGTAGGACGCCTGTCGAGCTTCATTGTCGCCGAAGTACTTGTAGAGCGCCCCTTCGAGATCGACAACTCCTGCCTCACCCAAGGTCTTTTCGAACAGGATGTCCGCGTTGAACAAGGAGTAGTCTGCGTCCGGTCCCCCGGTTCCAGCAGGGGCAGCCGTTCCATTCTTTTGATATTGAGCCCCGATGCCGATGGCGAGGATGTCTTTGCCGTAGTAGGTGGCGTTGTGATAGAAGCCCGGTTCCGGACTGAGTAAGCTCAGGTTGAGACGTCCTGAGAACAACGGGGCCGTAAATTGACCATTTGTGCGCTGCGCGCCGTAAAGATTGTACACACCTGCATAGTATTTGAATGTCCCGCCGCCGAATTGGCCCCAAATGGTGGCGCCATCATTGCGCCCGAATGGCCCTTCTTTCGGTCCTGCGCCGAAAGCGCCAGGGTAGTTCCACGGTGCCATGAAGTAGGGTCCCGCGAAGTTGGCGCGATCGGATGGCACCAGCATGCGCCCCGCCCAGACGTTGAAGGCTTCATCTGGTTCCAACTGCGCGATGAGATCGAGAATGGCGAATTGCCCGGCACCATCAATACTGCCACCACCGTAAGTTCCTACGAAATCAGCAGTCCATTGCAACCACTTCCGCATACGGTTGTTGAAGTGGGCTTCGACTTCACCGTTTGACGAAAGCCTATCAAGCCGATTGCGACGCACAGGGTTCTGATCCACGCCGGCGACGCGCAGCCAGAAATCCATGTTGATTTTCTTGTATGCATCCTGCTCGGGCGGCGGAGGTGGTGGGACCACCGGTGCCGGCGGGGCGGGCATTTCGGCCGCTGGAGCTGCGGTGGCAGCCACTGCTATCGCAGGAGCTGAACCATCGGCATTCGCGGCAGCAGTCGTCGAGGCGGGCGTGGTAGGGCTTGGCTCTGCAGGTGTGGGCACAGTGGTCGCCGCAGGCGGCATAGCCCCAGGCGTGGTAGCAGCCGCAGGGGGCGCGGTGCTTGGTGTCGTCTGTGCGAAGCTTGAACCGGCATATGTACTCTGCAGCGCTACGATTGCGGCTGGTAACAGATTGGTCGCGTGTATTGCTCTGAGCTTGAGTTTCATGCGTGCTCCTGTGTCGGTTGTCGCTCGGTCGATGTGTTCGAATTGCCCGGACTATCCAACGTGGTTGAACACTGGGGTCCTAGGCATCCATTTATCCGGCCATAATTCGAGGTGCCCAATTCCGCACTCAGGTGTCGGTCGTGATTTCCGACTTCTCCCGTTATGCTGGTTCAGCGCGGTACCGGCAACCCGACGCGACGTCATGTCTCGCTCCGCAACGTAACGCGTCGACGAGGAATTGGAGGCGTTTCGGAAACCTCAGAGAAATACGAACACGGTAACGTTCGGCTATGTCGTCCTCCGAGATATCCAAGGAAATGATCTTGGAGCACGTGCGTCGAGTCACAGAGAGTTCCACCTTCTCTCGTTCGCCACAGGCCGCTAGGTTTTTGGCATTTGTCGTTGACGAAACCCTCGGGAACCGAGCAGATTCCCTCAAAGCGTACAAAATTGGCGTGCAGGCTCTTGGAGTGACAGGCCCCCGCTCGGATCCGGATGGCGTAGCCCGCATGCAGGCAAACCGCACTCGGAAGTTACTCGCCAGTTACTATTCAGGACCAGGTAAGGACGATGCGCTACGCATTATCCTTCCAACGGGAAGCTATCAACCGTACGTTGAACTGTTACATCCCGAATCCGGCTCCCCAATGCTCGAACCGCTGGCGGTCGCGCTCGAGGCATGCAATTTGATAAGCGATGCCTCTGACTGGAGCGGTTTGGGGGTATTTTTCACGCAGGAACTCGCTGCCGCATTGCAGCGCTTTGAGGGAATTTCCGTCCAGTCTGCAGAGTCGTCGGCAGTGACTCAGTATGCCCTGTCGTCACAGATTCAAATCCGTAAGGAGCGAATTCGGGCTGTGACTTCGCTACGCGAAACAAAGACCGGTACATGGCTTTGGCATGATCGATTCGATACGTCGATGGAATCGGTTGACCCAATGACCTTTGGGGAAGCTCTTGCTGCTCGCATTGCCCCCGCAATTGCTGACCCCATTGTTGGCGTGCTGTGTCAAACCAAGAGAACCCGAACTGGGGTCGGGAGCGAGATTTCCGCACAATCCTCGTTTCGTGAGTTCATTCTGACCGCCTCGATGCCATCCCTAGAAAACGCCCTCCGGGTCTTGCAGCGCGCTGTGTTGCAAGACCCGGAAAGTCTGACATATCGCATCGAGTTTGCGCACGTCAATGCCGCGATGTACGCGCTCGATCCCGCGGATCGCCAAGACTACTTGGAGACAGCCGAGGACCAGGCAAGATTGGTGCTTGCCCAATCACCGAGTTCGACCCACGCGCGTTTGGTAAAGGGATTTGTTCATTTTCACCGTCGCGAAAGTGAGGCTGCGCGACACGAACTCTGGCAAGCAATTCGGGGGAACCCCCTCCAAATGCACACGGTGGGTTTCGCAGGAATGCTCCTGTCCCTCCTTGGCGACTGGCAAGCGGGGATCGCCCAGGTGGATGCGACCTTTGCCAGGTTTCCTGGAGCGCCCGGATTCTTTCACTTGGCACATTGCGCATACCATTTCTTTGAGAACGGCAACCCGGAGGAAGCTTACCGCCGCTCGGAACTCTTCGATTCGCCGGAACTCGCCTGGTCGCCGCTCTTGCGGGCCGTGTGCTTGGCGGTATTGGGTCGCCGCTACGAAGCAAGCCGTGCCATTTCAGAATTGTTAAGTATCGCGCCCGATTTCCCGAAACATGCGCGCACCTATCTTTCGGGTTACCTCTATGCTGAATCGCTAGTAGAAGCGTTTGCGTCCGCGCTGCGTGAGGCGGGACTGCGTATCGGTCCGGCGCAGAGCAGGCCACAGACACGCCGACTCACAGCAAGTCCGATGACCGCTCGAGTTGACGACTCGGAAGTGCGCATTGGCGTGCTCCACAGTCTGTCCGGCACGATGGCGATCTGCGAGCGACACCTAGTTCAAGCCGCCCAACTTGCAGTTGACGAAATAAACGGGGCCGGCGGGGTGCTTGGGCGACACGTCACTGCCATTGTTGAAGACGGTGAATCGAATGCCGCCACATTCGCCATGAAGGCCAGAAAACTGGTGACACATGACAACGTCATGTCGCTATTTGGCTGTTGGACTTCGGCTTGCCGCAAAGCCGTTCGACCGGTTGTGGAGGACCACAATCTACTGCTCTGGTATCCGGTTCAATACGAAGGTCTAGAAAGAAGCCGCAACATCATCTATACCGGCAGCTGTCTCAACCAACAAATTGAGCCGGCGACGCGATGGGCCATTGCAGGTGGTAAGCGCAAATTCTTCCTGGTTGGTTCTGACTACGTATTTCCACGAACCGCGAACTACCTCATCCGCGCGTTGGTGGAAGGTGCCGGATGCGAAGTCGTCGGCGAGGAGTATCGACCGCTTGGTTGTGGGCAGTTTCGCGATGTCGCGGATCGGATCAAGCGTACGACACCTGACTTCGTATTCAACACCGTCAATGGAACGGACAACTTGGTATTCTTCCGCGAGTTGGGCGAGCAGGGACTATCCGCTGACACCTGTCCGGTCATGTCCTTCAGCCTATCAGAACTTGAACTGCCGGATCTCAAGGGTGGCGCCAGTGGGCATTTCGCTTGTTGGGGCTACTTCCAAAGCGTGGATGCCCCTGAGAATCGGGAGCTCTTGCGTCGATTTCGCGATCGCTACGGGGAACACGAGGTACTTTCGGACCCGGCGGTCACGGCCTACGCGCAAGTTCATCTCTGGAAACAAGTTGTTGAGAGTGCCGGGTCATTTGCCACGGAAGCAATGCTAAAGGCCATCGTTGGAAGTGAGTTGTCACTTGGAGGCGACACGCTGGAAGTCCGTTCGAACAACCACGTCAAGCGGCGCGCTCTCATTGGCAAGATTCGTCCAGACAATCAATTTGACGTTGTTTGGGGAAGCACTGAGGCTATTGCTCCCAAGCCCTGGCTCGGAGTTGAAGAGTCGAGCCTCGCGTCGCAGGCCCTGTTGGTAAATACCTTGGGTGGAGTCCCGGACATGGTGCAAGAACAAGCCGCCCTGAGGCGTGAAATGGATGAACGGTTGACGGCAGCAAACCCAGGCCATCGACGATTTCGTTCCGACTTTCCACCACACCGCTGAGGGCGGGCAGCGTACTTTGAGCGACGCTCTCCCTGAGCGCATTCGCTAAAGTCACCGGACCGCTGCACCGAGCAGTGCCGCTCACACCGACGTCATGTCAAACGCTATGTCGCCGCCCCAAATGACAAGCACGGTGCAGCCGGTAGCACTGCTTACGGAATGGTGCGTTCCCGGAAGGTTTGCCACAAGCCCCCCCTCCTGGTACGCGCCGCGTTCGTCTTCTTGTGTCCCTTGGAGGGTGAAGATGTACTCGATCCCGAGGTGCCCGTGCGCGGGTAATTTCGCCCCAGGACGGTAGCGCAAGACTGCGGCTGATCCAGCCTTTCCGATCTCACCGTGCAAACGAATGGCGTCGATGCCTTCCCGGAAGGGTTGCCAAGCCCCTTCTGCAATCAATCGAGGGATGTCAAATCGAGATGAGCTAGGTGCCATGCTTAATCACTCAATGCCTGATTTTGCCGAACTATTTAGCTACCAACCACCGGTCTACGCGGATTCGTTCTCTAGGCGCTCAACGCTTCAACAAGGACAGTTGAGCTGCTGATTGCGCCAAAGACGCCATTTTGCATGGTGACCATCTTGAGCGCCGCGTCGTGGTTACCGCGGTCCGTCGCTGCGCAGCAATCCGTCAAAATCAGGCATTCAAACCCGCGATCGTTAGCCTCGCGCATCGTGGTATGAACACACACGTCTGTGGTAATTCCGGTCAGTACCAGGTTGTCGATCCGCCGGGTTCGGAGCAGAAGCTCGAGGTCAGTGGCGCAAAATGACCCTTTGCCTGGCTTGTCAATGATGGGCTCCCCAGGCATTGGCGCAAGTTCTGGAATGATTTCCCAACCCGGCTCCCCCCGCACGAGCACACGACCACAAGGACCCATGTCACCAATCCCGGTTTTCGGGGCAGCCCCGCGCTGCATTTGTCTTGAGCGCCATTGCTTGTTTGGAGGCAAGTCCGACAAGTCAGAGCGATGTCCTTCACGTGTATGGATAATGAGGTAACCAAGCGAGCGCATCCGCTTAAGCACTAGTGCAATTGGTTTGATGCAGGCCCGCGTGATTTCAATGTCATATCCAAGCAAATCGATATAGCCGCCCTTGCCGCAAAAGTCAGTTTGCATGTCGATGACGACAAGGGCAGTATTTCCGGGACGCAGATCACCATTGTACGGCCATGGATACGGAGTGGCTTCTACGAACGGCATATTTCTCCTTCGCGCGTCGAATGGGTTAGCGCCCAGGGGGGCTGCTGCCGTTTGTCATTCCGCGGGCTCTGGCATCGCTCCCTCGGAGTCATGCGCTGATTCGGCGACGTCTTCGACTTTTGCAAACTTCGCGCAGGCGATGAACATCAGCGCTATGATGGCATAGCTTGTAGCCACAACGGGTGTCTGGCCAATCCCAATGGCTTCACCATGCATGAAGCCGAAAAAGGTAAGCACCGCACCCGCCATGGCAAATGCCGAAGCGCGTGCGAACTCGCGGTCAATAATGCACACCCCAATGGCACCAAGGACCACGCCGCCCAAGATGGACCCTCCACCCATAAGCGATAACCCATGGTAGAGCACTCCAACCTGGCCCAATTTCTCCGCGCCTACCGCCGCAGCATTGGTACCCGCCGCTCCAAGAGCGTTGTCAATTTGGAGTTTCCCCCACGCCGCAAGGTGCGGAGTCAATGCCAGAATAATCGCCGGTGCGTGCCGCTTGGGTGTTTCTTGAAAGGCTTGCGCGCCAATCAGCATTCCAATGTAGAGCAGAATTGGCGATATCGCCACCACCGGTATGATGGCGGACATGACCGAGATGACGCCAAAAAACGAGAGAAACAAGACAACGATACCCGTAACCGCCGAGTACCCAATGCGTCCGCCCATGGCCTTCCAACCCGGATGACCAATGTACACGGCGTTGATGAATGGGTTGCCCATCATACAGCCGATCAAGCTTATGACGCCATCTGCAGTCAGGACGCGGGTCGTTGGGTAGCTGTCTCCGGCCACTGCAGCACTTTCCACGTTGTCGATGGCTTCAACCAAGTCATAGATACCAAATGGAATGGCGGTCACCAGAATGACGCCCAGGAACTGAAAGCCGCTAAAGATGTGACCAACAGCGGGCACGGGGATCGATAAACCAAAATTGGCCACCGAATCACCCAGATTCTTCAGTGCCATCCCGCCGATTCCATGACCCAATGCAGTTGATCCCCATGCCATGGCGGTGCCAACGGCAATCGCGACGAGCCCTGCCGGAATCCCGCGAAAGTAGCGGACGCCGCCAAACCAGCTTGCCAAAATGACTGCGAAGCAAACTATTCCAATGGTGGGAGTCATGAACATCTCAAGTGCAGGCCGCATTGAGATGAACGCCAACGAGACGCCAGCAAGCGTCCCCAAGAGTGCCGCACGTGGGGTAATCTTTCGGATCCAAGGTGCAACGAAGCCACCAATCATCAACACAAAGCTCTGGATGAACACCCAAGTGAGCCCGGCTTCCCAACCCTTCACCGGGTCGCCCGTTTTTGTTGCAATGGGTAGCATGATCACAAACGTCACCACAAACATGTGAGGAACGCTTATCCCCGACGGTAACGCACACACGTCTTTTCGTCCGGTCTGTTTGGCGAGGCGAAGTGCAAGCCAAGCATAATAGACGGTGCTAAGACAAAGCATTAGCCCTGTCGCCGGCAGGATTCGGCCAAAAACAAGCGCGTCCGGCATCTTGAGAACGAATCGCAAAAGGCCCGTAAGCACCAACAAATTTACCAATATGTTGGTGCCAAATCCAAAAAAGGCATTCCAATCGCCGGGGGTCCAGAGGACCGGTCTTTTTTCTGTCATGGGCGACTCCTCGTTACGAGTTCAGTGGTTGATTTGATGGCCAGCATTGGCCGCTGCGTTAATGATGTGAGATGAATCCGTGACCCAACCAAGTATCCCCCCTTGAGCCTTGATCATGCGCAGGCCCATTGCGTGAAACTCAGGGAAGTACGAAGCGCAACAGTCCCCAGGAACGATGCAGCAATACCCGCGATCGTTGGCCTCCCGCACCGTCGTGTGCACACATACCTCGGTGGTCACCCCACATACGATGAGTGAATCGATATGCCGGTGCTGCAGGATGGCATGCAGGTCAGTTGCGTAGAATGCCCCTTTGCCCGGCTTGTCAACGACCGGCTCGCCCGGCATTGGATAGAGCTCCGGGATAATGTCATGACCGCGCTCACCGCGGATCAAGATCCGCCCCATTGGACCCATTTCGCCGATGCGCTTGCTTGGGATCCCCCTTTTTACTTTGGCAAGCGGCGCATCAGTTAGGTCTGGGCGATGCCCCTCACGGGTATGGACGACCAGGATGGACGACTTTCGCGCCCAATCAAGCAATCGCTTGCAAGGGTTGACAGCGGCGTTCAGCAACGAAACGTCGTTACCCAATGCCTCACCGAACCCCCCGGGTTCTAGAAAGTCCCGCTGCATGTCGATGACTATCAATGCAGTGCGACTGGGCGTCACTTCAACGCTCTCGGGTTCTGCGTCAATCATTAGGCGCATTTGCGACTGCTTTCTTCGGGGTAAAGTTTTGGTCCGTAACTTTCGTCGAGCTGGGCAGAGTCGTTTAGACAATTTTCAACAGGCAGCGTGACACTGCCGTTTCTGGCGTTTCATTGTCTTTTCCGCGTCGTGTAAATCAGAAGTTGGTTGATTAGGGTGCGCGGCACTCACTTTGGGGCGGGGCGCCGCCACTTGCGACATTAAGTAGGGCGTGACCCGCATCGCGTCACCGTAAACAAGTCGGCACAAAACCCGCGATTTAGCGACAATCGCACGATGCAGGTCCGGTTTGCGTTTCGGTTCCTTATGCGGGCAGCTCGTGAAACGCAGCAGCAATCTCACCGCTGCGATTCAGTCGGCAACGCTTCTGCCTTCCATTTGAGTCGACGGCTTGCCCCGGCGCGGATACTGAACCGCTCGCGGCGCAAAACGGCTTGGTTTCCCCTCGATCTTCAAGCACCAGGGCGCAGCAACCAAGCCCTATTCATGGAGCGAAAGCTCGACCGTTACTGCAACTTTGGTAGGGGTACAGTTGCGTCACAATTGACGCCACTTATCTTGACCAAAGTGAGTGCATCGTTGACTTCGACGTTGACGGGACGGCTCGATAGTGACTGCACTTCAAGCAAGGGCTTGGCAGTAAGCATGTTGTAAATGGATATCGTCCTCGTAGGTGGTCCGCGGCGGCAGGGCGGATCAACGGTACTTGGCTCTTCGACTTTAGGCATGTAGCGTTCGTCAAAATCCTGATTTGGCGCCAAGTAACTGTCCTCGTCCGTGACAATGGCTAGCACACCACGAACCTCAATTTTAGGCTCAAGGTGCCCTTGGCACCCGCGTGGCCACCCGCCACAGTAGCCAACATCAATCGTGAAGAATCTACCCTCGCGCAAAGGAATAATCGCCATCGTGCGAGCCATGAAGGCGCCAAATCCTGAACAGCAACTGATCCACCAAGGAGGGGCATCCCCGCACACGCCAATATCCGTGTCAGGAGGGCCCCCCATCGCGCGGGAAACGGTGTTGCAAACCGTACGCTTCGCCTCGACTTCCGACTTTGGCGCCCCGTCGAGATTGAACTGCTTGTGCACGCCGAGCCAGCCCACGACATTGGCAACATTGGAATGCTCAGGCAGTTGCTCGGCGCGTTTGATGCTGCTTGGGCACAGGGAGCCTGGCCCCAGCTTCTCCCTTGCTTGTTTGGAAGAGCCGAGCGCCACCGAGCGAGCCCACGCAACGCGGGACATCTCAGTATCGTGCTGTCGCTCAAATACCAGACCCAAGTTGTACCAAATCTGCGCTAGCACTGTGGTCTCGCCGCAAGCCCCCGCGGCTTGCCATAGGTCACCCCGGGCGCCGTCTATGTCGTTGGTCATCAACCGAGCATACCCGCGCTCACCAAGGTAGGTTGCGTTGTCCACGCCGGTGCTGAGGGCCTTTGTATAGTGACCGATTGCTTCCGGATAGTTTTGTTTGGCCATCAGTCTTCTAGCCAACCCAAACTCCCTTTTCGAGCTCGCGGCGGCCGCGTCAGTCACCGGAAATTCGTCGCAGGCATTGGTGGTGTCCACGTCATGTTGTGCCGCGGAAGCCAAGGTCGAGACACTTGCTTGCGTCGCGGGTTCGCGTGTAACAGCTGCGGACGCTCGAGTCGCCGACAAAGATGGAGTTGACGCCGTCGAAGCAGCCGATGGACCCGTGGATCGCTTGCCGCAACCGACCAGCAGTGACAAGACGAGCAGAGCAAAAGAGAGGTAGTTTCCTATTCGCATTCGTAACGACCGGGCTTGGAGGACTTAGCTACCCATATCACGGGACCGCCTTGCGCCAATTCGCTCTCGGTCGCGTTCTTGATATTTCACTTACCCGGGAAAGCACAAACCACAGTCCATACTGGAGCAGGTCGGGTCAGTTTGACACTTGAACCCTGTTAGACATGGGTATGTGGCGTTGCACCGCGCCGAGCAACGATTGATGCCGGTCGAATCCGGTCGGCATTGCGTCGAGAGGCAGTCAATGTCGCGACTGCAAAGATCGCCCAAACCCTTGCCCTCGGGGCGCCCAGGAGCCCAGCAGGCGTACCGCCCTATTGCACCGACACTGGTCCCTGAAGGAAATGCCTGACAGGATTGACCTGCGCGGCAATCCCGGTCGTTCGTGCAAGCGAGAAGGCACATGCCTGGTGCCTGCGACCACGGCACTGCGACGCAGACTCCTGAAGCCGGGCAGTCGTCGCGACTACAGGCAGAAGCGCAAACGCCTCCGAGCGGATAGTGTGACATCTCAGGTAAGCACCCATTGCCGTCGCATGGGTTGGATGCATCGCAAGGCGAACCTAGATCGCCGATGGGGACGCAGCAGCGACTGATGGCCCCCGTGGGGCAGTACCCGTCAGCAAAGGGATTGTAGGTGCCATCCGGGCACTTAATGCTTGCGGACGACATCATCACGCAAGCGCCACCGCGCTGGCCGCAAGCTTGCCATGGCTCAGGGCCCGTAGCGCAGTAGGCGCGCGGCAGACTGCACGGATTGATGCGACCGACCTGTGTAGAACCGCCAGCTGCGTTTCCTCCGCTGCTCGCCGAGCCACCTGCCGAGATGCCGCCTGTGGCGGACGTGCCGCCGGTCGACGCGCCCCCCGACGCGGATGCGCCGCCAATCGGGGAAATGCCGCCGGTCGCCAGTGAGCCACCGTTGGGTGAACTACCACCGGTCGCCGTCGAGCCGCCATTGGATGAATTGCCGCCCGTCGAAACTTGACTACTGACCGTCCCTGGTTGACCGCCGGCGACTCCGCCGTAGGACGCTGAAACCACGGAAGAATGGCCGGAAGTGGCGCCACCCGCACTAGTTCGGCCTCCCGACGCGGCTCCACCCGAACCAGACGCTCCAGTTGCTACAGCGCCACCGCATCCGGCAACAAACCCAACGACGATGACAAGCTCGTTCCTCATAACGTTGCAGTGGCATCCCCGGGGAGGTTCCGTGCCCCCAAATCGTCTGGGACGACAACCCTCACTCGCTCAGGCTTGTCGTCCCATTCGCCAAGTTACGGGATATTTTGGCGGGCAATTCCTCCACCCGCAACCGAGACCCCGCTTGGCCTGGGCGTCACTTGATGGCGCTCATGACACTCTGCAGTTCGCTCGAGAACGAGCCATCGGAGCGACTAATCTCCGAGCCTGTGTCCCATAGCACCGGAACCATACCGCGCGACATGGCCGCCGTCGCCACGGATTGCATCCACAGGATGCGCGACGCCGACTGGCGCACGACCTTCGTTCCACGCGTTACCGCAAACTCGCCAAGGATCACCGGGATCTTCTTACTGCTGCTGAACGTTCCAAGCTTAGTGAACTGATCTTCCAGCGCCTTCTTCTCCGCGGCTGTGCCCCAGGTGGAGGCGGGAGAACCCCATGTGGCAACATCCTCCAATAGAGTGAACGTTGAGGGATCGTAGTAATGGAGGGAAAGAAAGAGGCGACCGGTGCCCGCCGGATCGGTCGGCACCGTGAAAGAACTAACGCAAGTCTTTGTGATATCCGTTTGGAACCCGGCGATGAGGAGTGCTCGCGTCGCGTTGTATCCGCTCACGGCGCGCACAGTCGTCACAAATAGCTGATTCAACTGGTTTAGCGCGGCTATGTCCGGCGTGCCGTTGGAATTGCCATTGACGTAGAAGCGAGCCTCTTCATTCAAGCCTTCGAAGATAAGCGAGTGCCCGACCCCGCTGAAGCCTGTTGCGATTTGCTTCCAGTAGTTAGCAAACTTGGTCTTGACGTCGGCTGTCAGTGTGTACGCGTTTGCCTTGTTTTCGTTGAAGATCCACCCGCCATCCCAATGGATATTCACGATGGAATACATGCCAGCCGCCTCAATCCAACTGACGACTTCCTTCACGCGATTGAGCTTGGTCGCATCAATGACCCCATTTGTGGCGTAGGTGTCCCACGCGACTGGAACTCGCACGGTCTTGATCCCGCGGGTTGCCATGCCTTTGATGAACGTTTGCGTAATGAGAGGTTGACCCCAACCCGTTTCCCACGCAGCGGTGTTCTCGAGGGTGTTGCCGATATTCGCCCCAAAGCCCATGGCCTTGGCCATGGTGACGGCATCCACAGCAACGCCCGTTCCGCCGCTGCCCGCATTACCGCCGCTCGCCGTTCCGCCTGCGGATTTACCACCGGAACTCGAACCACCCGTAGATGCACCACCCGCGGCCTTGCCACCGGTAGTCACTCCACCGACGCCCGTGCCGCCAATTGTGGCACCACCCGTAGATGCACCACCCGCGGCCTTGCCACCGGTAGTGACACCACCAACGCCTGCGCCTGTTGCACCGCCCGTTGCTGCACCGCCCGCGGCTTTGCCACCGACCCCAGCAGCGCCTGTTGTTGCGCCGCCTGTTGCAGCACCCCCCGCCGCCTTGCTGCCGATACCGCCAACACCTCCGACTGCAGCGCCGCCTGAAGAAATCTGCCCACCTTTCGAAATCGTCCCGCTACCGGTCGGCGCATTACCGCCCACCGTCGAAGTTTCGCCCGCGGTACCCAGGTATCCCCCTGCGCCGGTCCCACCGGACGGGGAGGTTTCGCCACAGGCAATTGCGACAACAGCCAATCCAAAGGCCAATAAGAACTTTCTCGAGGGGCGCTTCATAGAGCTCTCTTCTTTCGCAAGCGGAGTAGGGATCCGCGCGGCCAACTGGCGCGTCGCGTTCGGCACAACCTCAACGGTAGCTAACGGTCGCACCCGACGCAATCGCATAGTCTGCGCGAATGGCAGACCACGAGACTGCAACCGCATTGGGTCTTGCTGCAATTTTCCGCAGCTGTGTAACCTAGCCTGATCTCAACGTTAGAGTGACTTCCGGTCCATGGTTGGCAGCAATTCGCGACAAGCACTGCAAGAAGCGTAAACAACTGGCGGCAATTACAACGCTCCGCGAGAACACAATCCGACGAATCGCAGCGCGTTTTTGGAGTCCTTTGCCGAAGCTGTGAGACTATTCGGTCAACGCGACGCAACCGCAGCGCACTCGGAATCCGTAGAAACCGACATGCGATTTCCCCCTAATTTGCCTTGCGCCTACGCATCTCTCCCAGCGCGACAAAGATGCCGCCTAGCACTATCGTGATGGCGGCAAACTGAATTGGACGCATCGCCTCGGCGTAGCCAACCTCCTTGATCCGTTCAACGAAGGCGGGATCAACGCTCCCCCCCTGAACAGCTTGTTCGACCTTCGTACGTCCGTAGAGCGTTCCCGCGATCCCGACGGCAAACACCAGACTTAGCGCAACTCCCGAACTAAAAAGCGACCACTTCTTCGCCGCAAGAGCGTGAATGATTGCTAACAGCAAACCCGGTAGGCCCAATAATACGAGCCCGTACATGACGATGCCGCCCTCTTGAAACATGCGAAGTAGAATCATAAGTCGCCATGTTTGCACCACAACTTCGGCCTACGCAACTCCGGGCGACTGTTGAGACGCACAGGAATATCAATTCCCGAGTCGCGCGGAATGTGCGCATTCAATATTCACGCGGCGGCGGCGCGAAGGTAAGAGCGCCGGAAAATCTTGGATGATTTGGCTGCCCAATGACGGGCAGGTCAGAAACCCCGTCAACTTCCGTTGTGATTGTGGGCACGACGTCGAACAGGAAAGCTTCAGTCCGTTGCACCAGATGCAACCGATTCATCACGGCTAAGCCGCAAGATTCGATCTGCCTTCCGTCATTTGCCTTCCTCTTCATTCATCTGACCGGTCCCCCGAGGCTTTTTGTCTGGTCCCCGCGGGGACGACAATGTTTCGGACGGCGTTGTTGCTCGGTCGACCGGGGGAATGCGTCCGACAACGATGGGACTGGTAGGTTCGCACTCTTATCGCACTCCGCCGACAAGGGGACTCACTCCGCCGACAAGGGGACTCACTCCGCCGACAAGGGGACTCACTCCGCCAACCAGGGGACTCACTCCGCCAACCAGGGGACTCAGTCGCGGTGAGGCGATTTCCCGGATTTGTTACGCCGCACAAACCAAAAGCCACGGCTCGGAAGCATTCAATGCGACACAGGCCAGCAGCAACCGCTGCTGCATCGTGGAAGCCCATCGCAACATCGCGGCTAAATGCTTGCTACGGCTCATGCACCATGACACGGGCACCGCCGGCAACCTGGACCACCAACTGTACCCATCGAACGCTCCGGACTTCAACGAGCACTTGCGACAACGCCCTATGCCATCGGTTCGGGCAAATTGATGATCAAATCCGCAAGCCTAAGGGTCGTCGCTGGCGCAGAGAGGGCTGTGTCTGTGGATATTGAAACCGAGGGTGCTCAAGCACGAAAGCTGCACTTCGCGGCCAATCTCGAGGTGGACGCAAAAAAGGCGAACCTTATCTTAACTCACTTTTTGCCAGATGGTGCAACCAGGGCGCTCCTAGAAAAAGAACTCAAAGATCTAAAGGTTGCTGAACTTGAAAAGGCCATCGTCGTGCGCACAAGTATTGCGATAGGCCAAGTCGCGGGCAACCACACCAATCCACCAACCAGCGTTCGCCCGACGTCCGGGCCAGTTTGCGGCTCGGGATCCCGCCCTGTCCAGCCAATGCTTCGCATTTGCTTCTGAATTGGGAATCGAAATCGTTGCGCCGCCCGATTCGCGATAGTAGCGTCGGCAACGTATGGTCATGGGCAAGCACGGATATGCGGAACTAAGTCAACCAACTAAACCAACGGCAATTGCGCGCACCATTCCTTGGGCGTCCATTGCCGTTGTGTTGATGTTGCGAACGGGTGTCGCCGGCGCCCAAACGGTGTCCGCTCCACCTGATGCGGCGATCGATGCAGCGTCGGGTTCACCAACGCTGTCCGCAACGGAAACGCCAACGCAGGTTGAAAGCCCAACCGATACCGCGCAGCCCTGGGTTGATGGTCCCGTCACTCCTAGCCCGGCAATCACGGAAACAATTGCACCAAATGGACCCGCTGCGCCGCACGTTGGTCCAACACCTAGACCGTCAGCCGCTACGGACTGTCCTTGCCCATGCAATTCCATGAAAGCTGAACCGCCGCAAGCCCCCATCGATCTGTATCAGCGAAAGCCGGGCTACGGATGGCAAATTGCCGTAACCGATTTGGCGAACGTTTCAGTGCACTTCATTGCAGGGTTTGCCAACGACAAAAAATGGGTCGACGGCCCCATTCCCTACACGTTTGCCGGAACATACCTGCTATCCGGGCCGATCATTCACTTGGCGAACGGGCGCCCTGGCTACGCGGCAAAGAGCTTAGGGGTGAGAGTTGTGGCCCCACTCGTACTCGCACTCGTTGGCGGATTGACAGGGCCGTCAGAGAAGATGGCCGCCGGTGGTCTCGCCCTTGGGTTTGCCTCCGCTGCCGTGTTCGACGCTGCGGTTTTGGGCCGTGGTGACTACGTGGGCGTGCAAACGTCCCGACGGTTCCCAATGCTGAGAGCATCGGTGGAACGCGGGGGTCGCTCCGTGCTC
>Ga0302321_100001783_pt1 | contig 18402 bp, 15 predicted proteins | sample Fen_T0_1_FD_202505 | JGI IMG/M metagenome (GOLD analysis project Ga0302321, IMG submission 202505) | Peat permafrost microbial communities from Stordalen Mire near Abisko, Sweden - Fen_T0_1 | ecosystem: Environmental > Terrestrial > Soil > Wetlands > Permafrost | place: Sweden: Abisko...
CGCAAATGATCGATCGCACCTTCAAGCAACCGCCGGTTCTGGAAGCAGCCCCCTCCCAGAACCACCCGCTCAAGTTGGGCTCGTTCCGCCAGCCTAACCAACATCTCGAGCAGCGAATTGTGGAACGCTGCGGCAATCTCTCCAACACCCACGCTGGCGGCCAGATCAGCAAGAATACCTTCGACCAGCGGGCTCCAATCTATAATACTTCCATCAGGTGATTTATCGATAGTGACAGGTGCCACATATATTGGATAACATCTGTCAGTATTCAGACCATGACAGGCATATTCCAACTCGATTGCCGCCTGTCCTTCGAATGTGGCCCGTTGGCGCAGTCCAAGCAGCGCACTGACACCATCGAACAGGCGCCCCATGCTGGATGTCAGCGGTGCATTGACCCCGTGGGCAAGGGCCGGTTTGATGATAGCCAGCTCGGAATGTGAGAACCCGAGTTGAGGCAGCTCGGGAAGATCATTCCCATACATTTCAAAGAGCAGGCCAAGCGCCACACGGCGCGGCTCGCGAATAGCCTGTTCGCCGCCCGGCAAGCGAAAGAGGCGCAGATGCGCCTCGCGTTCAAAGGAATCCGGCGCAATGCGCAGGAACTCCCCTCCCCAGATGGTGCCATCCGTCCCATAGCCGGTCCCGTCCCAGGCCACACCGAACACGGGCGCAGCCAGCCGGTGTTCAGCCATACAGGCCAAAATATGGGCGTAATGGTGTTGCACCTGAACGAGCGGCTTCTGGATTTGCTGGGCCAGTTCCCCCGCCAGCTGCGTCGACAGGTAATCTGGGTGCAGATCACAGGCAATCAATTCGGGCGGCTGCTCATACAGACTCTGCAAATCCGTCAAGGCCCGACGAAAAGCGGAGACCGCATCGGGGCTCTCGAGGTCACCAATATGCTGGCTGACAAATACCTGCCGTCCAATGCTCATGGCAACCGTATTCTTGAGGTGCGCCCCGACAGCAACCATGACCGGCAGCGTCTCCACCAGCTCGATCGGTAGGGGCGCATATCCGCGCGCCCGGCGCAGCATACATTCTTTTCTATCGACGATGCGAGACACCGAATCGTCTACCGGGCGTACGATTGGCCGGTCATGAACCAGGAAACAATCTGCAATATCCTTCAGACGTAACAGCGCCTCGTGCTCATCGATGCAAATCGGCTCGCCCGATAGATTCCCGCTGGTAGCAACAACCGGAAATCCCAACTCAGCCATCAATAGGTGGTGCAGCGGCGTATAAGGCAACATCACGCCAACGGTGGGGTTGCCCGGCGCAACCGCGGCACACAACCCGGCTCCATCCAGGCGCGCCAGCAAAACGATCGGAGCGGCCGACGAACACAACAGCTCGCTTTCCTCTTCGGACAGCTCACAGATCTCTTTGGCCTGCTCCAGGCTGGGAACCATGACAGCCAGAGGTTTATCGGGGCGATGCTTGCGCTCCCGCAGCCGTCGAACTGCACCGTCATTCCGGGCGTCCACCAACAGTTGAAAACCGCCGAGACCCTTCAGGGCCACGATCGACCCGTTGCGGAGCGCCTCGGCCGCCGCAAGCAGGGCAGCGTCTTTCACAGCAACACTGTGGCCGGTCTGATCCCATAACTGGATCTGCGGGCCACAGGTAGGGCAGGCGTTAGGTTGGGCATGGAAGCGCCGATCCATTGGGTCTTCGTACTCGACACGGCACTTGTCACACATCACGAACGTGTGCATGCTCGTATTCGGGCGATCATAGGGCAGCCGCTCGATTATGCTATAACGCGCTCCACAATGCGTGCAGTTTGTGAATGGGTAACGGTAACGCCGGTTGGCAGGGTCGAGAATTTCGCTCAAACAATCCGGGCAAGTTGCCAGGTCCGGCAAGATGATCGCTGAACGATCCCCCTCAGAACTGCTCTGTCGTATCTCGAAGCCCGTCTCGCCGGTAGGCGCGATGGACTCGACGCTGATGCTCTGGATAATGCTATGTGGCGGTTTTTGCGCTTGCAATTGCGCCAGAAAGACATCCAGCTGGGCGGATGGCGCCTCGGCTTCGATCCACACACCTTGAGACGAGTTATTTACCCAGCCGCAGATTCCAAGCTCAGCAGCCAGCCGGTAGACGAAGGGTCGAAAACCTACACCCTGTACGGCTCCTTGAACCAGGAGCCGACGGCGTTCAGGTGCGGATGACATCCGCGTCATCCTCAGCCTCGGCAATCACTTCGACCAATTCCAGGTCGTGTGCTTCAGCGATTTCTCTGACTGCGCCGCACTTCGGACAAATGAACGCGTGACCGAACAGGTCTTCGCTGTTCACTTCACTGCTGTAACCGCAATCGCACGTAACGTGCAGCACCGAAATGTCGATTATCAACTCGGCCCCGGCGAGAGGCGTGTTTACGCTCAGTACCTCATAAGCCTGCCGCAACACCTCCTCAGAGAAAGCGCTGCTGCGCCGAAAGGTGACCTTGACCACTTTGGTGATTTTGTCGCGGTCCAGCTGCTTGAGCAACTGTTTGATTATTGTTTCAGTAACACCAAATTCGTGCATCGGTTAATCCTCGTTTTCAGGCGGTCCAATAAACCCGGCAAAGCAGCTTCCACCGCCGACGAAAACGTGGCTCCCAGGCTAAAATCTTCACCCGATACCGTATAAAGGTAGGCCACGGGTCGTCGGCCATACAAAAAACTTGCATTCTCGAGCAAAGTCTGCGGGCTTACATTGTGTGTAAACGCCGCAGGGACCATTCCGGATGGCCTGGCCGGCTTGGCCAGCTTATAACAGGTAATGCCACCCGGTGCTCCTCCACACTCCGCGTCGACGAAGATCACTACGCTGGCGCGGCTGATATTCTCAGCCAATTCCGGCATAAGCTGGTGCACTGACAAGCACTCCAGATCGCTCGACAATCCGTCGGCATCTTCTGCCAGACGTTCTGCGATGTAGGGTCCTACCCCGTCATCACCACAAAGCGGATTGCCATAGCCTATCAGCAAGATCATCGCTTGATCTCGTCCACCAGCGTACCATCCGCGCCGAGCAGCTCCAGATGCAGCGGCATCTTCCCCACAGCGTGGGTAGAACAGCTCAGGCAGGGATCGTAAGCGCGGATCACAGCTTCGACGCGATTGAGCATCCCATCAGTAATTTTAGCACTAGTGATGAAACGCTGGGCAACTTGCAATACCCCGCGGTTCATGGCCAAATTGTTGTGGCCGGTGGCAATGATCAATTCGGCGCGCGTAATCTGGCCGTCGTCGTCGATCTCGTAATGATGCATCAACGTGCCGCGCGGCGCTTCGCTGATACCCACGCCGTGTCGGCGGTTCGGAGAAGCATATACACGTACGTTCTTATCCAGGATATCCTGCTCGTTCAGCAGCTGTTCGATGCGTTCGATGCAGAAAAGGATTTCGATCAGGCGCGCGTAATGATAGTGGAACGAGCTGTTGCGGTTCTGCTGGCGGAAATCGTTCAGCGCCTGGTCGGCTAGGGGCGTGCCGCAGCTCTTGACCATATTCAGGCGGGCCAGCGGGCCAACCCGGTAAATCCCGTCGGGGTAACCGAGCGGTTTGTAATACGGCGACTTTAGGTAAGTGTCAGGCTCGACAGCCTCCCCGATCACGGTCTCGTAGTCCTTCGGCGAGACTTCCGTCACCAGGTTACTGCTGGAATAGGCAAAACGCAGGCGCCCATCGTAGTGTTCGAGGGTATTGTCTTCGTTGGCCAGACCCATGAACAGGCTCGGGAAGTTGGCAAAGCTCTCGATTTCGTCCTGGTAGCGCTCCAGCGTACCTTTGTACCAGAGCAGCGTGCGCTGGGCAATCGCCAGAGCCTCGGGCAGCATCGACAACAACTGCTCGCGCTTCTCAGGCGAAAGCGCCTCGGCTACACCACCGGGGACTACCCAACCGGGATGGATGCGCTTGCCGCCTAGGATCTCGATCACCTGCTGGCCAAACTGGCGCAGGCGCACACCGTCTCTGGCAAGGGCCGGATTGGCTTCCGCCAGGCCGTAAATGTTACGGGCGGCCGGGTCGGCATCCATCCCCAACAGCAGGTCGGGCGCGGAGAGGTAGAAGAAGCTCAGAGCATGCGACTGCACGATCTGCGCCATGTTCATGATCCGGCGCAGGTGGATGGCCGGCCGGGGGATGGTCACACGCATCAATGCATCACACGCCTTTGACGATGCCATCAAGTGGCTGACCGGGCAAATCCCGCAGATGCGCGCCATAAGCGCCGGCATTTCGTGGAACGGGCGACCTTCAACGAACTTCTCGAAGCCGCGCACCTGCGTCACGTGAAAATGTGCGTCCTGCACTTTGCCGGCATCGTCGAGCTGGATGGTAATCTTTGCATGACCTTCAATGCGTGTCACTGGATCAATAAGTATTTGACGGCTCATTTTTTATCCTACTCTCTTTTTCATGCTTCCCGAACGATGGGCCTTATTTACCAAAACGGGTAATGGCGTTCATGTCGGGCGTGCGCCCGGCCAGGACTTCGCTTAGGAAAAAATAGATCGTATCGGCAGATGGCGGGCAGCCCGGGATGAAGAAATCGACCTTGATATTCGCGTGTACCGGCGTCACCACAGGCAGCAGCTTGGGCACGATTTCACTGGGCACCGCGGGGTGCACAAGGCCGCTCTCGAGATAGGCGCGATTCATGACCGCATGTACGCCAAAGGGATTACGCATCGAAGGCACGTTGCCCGTGACAGCGCAGTCGCCGAGCGAGACGACCACTTTCGAATTGGCGCGCACAACCTTCGCCTTGTGTAGGTCCTCTTCGCTGCTGACGGAGCCTTCTACCAGGGTCAGGTCGACATTCTCGGGGAATTCCTTGTAATCCACTAGCGGACCGTAGACCAGATCGATCTGCGAGCCAAGCGCCAGCAGACGCTCATCGATGTCGATGAACGACATGTGACAGCCCGAGCAGCCATCCAACCAGATGGTGGCTACGCGCTTCTTGGCGTCAGTAGTGCTTGCTTTTGCTTTTGTCATCGCGCTTTCCTGCTTTCCCGCATGCTGACCAGATAGGCCAGGAATTCTTTGCGTTTGCTCATTTCGCCAACCGCCTTGCCCTTCTCGAACAGGGCGCCGGTTGGACAGACCTGCACACACTTACCACAGCTCGTGCAGGTGTCGGATGTGCCCCAGGGTTGGGCCATATCGGTAATGACCTGCGCCTGGACACCGCGTCCCATGATATCCCATGTATGCGCACCCTCGATCTCGTCACAGACACGCACACAACGCGCGCACAGGATGCAGCGGTTGCGGTCCAGACTGTACAGGTGGTGCGAAGCATCCACGGCACGCTTTGGAAAGCGGTACGTCTGATCGATGTGGGTGATATCCAGGCGCTGGGCCATGCTTTGCAGCTCACAGTGGCCGTTCGTCACGCATACCGAGCAGATGTGATTGCCTTCCGCAAACATCATCTGAACGATGGTCTTGCGATAATCGATCAGGCGCTGCGTGTGGGTATAGATTTCCATACCTTCCTGGACCACGGTGATGCAGGCCGGCAGCATGCGAGGGCTATTCTTGAATTCGATCATGCATAAACGACAGGCACCGATGTCTCCAAGTCCTTCCAAATGGCACATGGTTGGAATGTGGATGTTGTTCTGGCGCGCGATGTCCAATACTGTTTCGTCGTCGCGGCCGGTCACATCCTGGTCATTGATTTTGAGCGTTACAACGTTGGTCATGCCTTTATCCCTTCTGCCGCAGCAATCTTGCAGACACCCGCAGGGCAGCGTTTATCGACAATATGTGCCATATACTCGTCATGGAAATAATGCAGGGTGCTTTTTACGGGGTTTGGTGCCCCTTGCCCCAGGCCGCACAAGCTCATCGTTCCGACGGTCTCACACAACTGCTCGAGCATTGCCAGGTCGTCGAGCGAAGCCCGGCCTGCGGTAATCTTGCCTAAAATATCGTACATTTGCGCCGTCCCCACCCGACAGGGTACGCACTTGCCGCACGATTCGGTCATGCAGAATTCCATGAAATACCTGGCTACGTCCACCATGCAGGACGTCTCGTCCATCACGATCATGCCGCCCGAACCCATGTGCGAGCCGGCCTTTTTCAACGATTCGTAATCGACCGGGCTGTCGAGCAGCTCGGCAGGCATACACCCGCCCGAAGGGCCGCCGGTCTGCACGGCCTTGAAGGCGCGGTTGTTGGGAATACCGCCGCCAATGTCAAAGATGATCTCGCGCAGCGAAATGCCCATCGGCACCTCGACCAGACCAGTATTCTTGACGGTACCGGTCAGGGCAAAGATCTTCGTGCCCTTGCTCTTCTCGGTGCCAATGGCGGCATACCATTCGGCACCACGGTCGATGATTTGCGCAATGTTGGCATACGATTCGACGTTGTTGATCAGCGTTGGTTGGCCGAATAGGCCGGCCGTGGCCGGATAGGGTGGGCGCGGACGCGGAGTACCGCGGCCGCCCTCGATCGACGCGATCAAGGCGGTCTCTTCACCGCACACGAAGGCGCCCGCACCCATACGGATATCGAGACGGAAACTGAACGGCGTGCCACCGATGTTCTCGCCCAACAGGCCATACTTTTGGGCCTGGCGGATCGCCAGTCCCAGCCGCTTGACCGCCAGGGGATATTCGGCGCGCACGTACAGGTACCCGGCGTCGGCACCGATGGCATAAGCGGCAATCGCCATGCCCTCGATCACCCGGTGCGGGTAATCTTCCATGACGCTGCGGTCCATGAACGCGCCCGGGTCGCCTTCGTCACCGTTGCAGATGACGTACTTGTGCTCACTGCGCGCCTTGGCTACGGTGGCCCATTTCAAACCAGTCGGATAACCGGCACCGCCGCGCCCGCGCAGGCCGCTGTGCGTGATCTGATCGACCACCTCGGTCGGCGTCATTTCAGCTAATGCCTTGAGCAGCGCGGAATACCCGCCGACAGCGATGTAGTCCTCGATCCGCTCGGGGTCCAGACGGCCTTCGAGATTCAGCACAACCTTGGTCTGGCGCTCGAAGAAAGCATCGGTGGTGGGATCCTGCAGGCGTTCGATCGGCGCCTGGTCGATCTTCTCGAGGATTTCCGCGGCGTCCTCGGCCTTTACATTCTGATAAATCGTCCCCTTGGGCTCGATGGCAACCATCGGCCCGGCGGCGCACAAACCCTGGCAGCCGCCGCTGACGATCTGGGTGTCACCCTTGAGGCCTTGTTTCTCGACCTCGGCTTCCAGGGCCTGCTTTACCTGTTCGCTGTGGGCAGAGACACAACCTGTGCCCATGCAAACAAACAGGCGATGCTTACATTTCTTTTGCTGAGCAATTTCATCAGCAGCGAGTTGTTCCAGCTCTTCAGTTATCACGGGTTAACCACTCCTCTATTTTGTCGGCTGCCTGCGCCGGTCCGATTTTGCCCGCAACTTCCCCATCGAAGGTAACCACGGGCGCCAGGCCACAGGTCCCCAAACAGCGTGCGACCACCAGCGAAGCCTTCTTATCGGGGGTCGTTTCGCCCGGAGCCAGATGATGCTTTTCGGCAATATGATCCAAAATCTGGCCGCTGCCCTTGATGTAGCAGGCAGTGCCCATGCAAACGACGCAAACATGTTCGCCCTGGGGCTTCATCGTAAAGTAATTGTAGAACGTCGCCACCCCATAGACCCGACTCAACGGGACGTGCAGGTTGGCGGCTACGAACCGAAGCGCCTCCAGATCCAGGAAACCGAACGCGCTCTGGACCGTATGGAGGGTTTCGATCAACGCCTCGGCAGCAAAGCCGTGGCGCCGCATGGTGCCCACTACAAGGCGCCAGCGTTTATCTTCAGGATGTGGAATAGGGAGACTAGGCAGCATAATTGCCTTTCTGACTTTTCGTCAAAGGGATGCGGATATGGAATTGTAAAGAATGTGGTGGATTTGAAACGGACGTGCTATACGATTTCACCATTACACATCTCTTTATATGATCCCATTATTATCCATAATGGGCATATGATGCAGTGCGATTAATCATAAGTAGCGCCGCCAAATGTCATTTGTGATTTAATACACAATTATGCACTGAACACTCATTTTCCAATTTTAGCAAAGCTTTTCTCTTTCCCTATGGGTAAGTAATCACTCACAAACCATCCTCAGCGTCAGGGTGTTGATAAAATCGATTTTCGTGCACTATCCCGAACGATCCCCTAGCTGTTGCGCGGGCCATTACCGGCTCATCATGCCGTAGAGTATCTTGAAGCCCACTCATCGGGGGTATTGCGCGGAATGTTTTACCAGCCATAACGTCTACTCCACCGTCTGCATTCATTGGGAAGGATTTAGGCTACAATAATTTCATGCCCGCTGCCCTGGTCTACACCAAGTTGGTCGTTCCTCCCGCCCCGCCGCTCAGCATCCCGCGCCCGCAACTGCTGCAGCGCCTGGATGGCGGCCTCGAACTCGGGCACCGCTTACTGCTGGTCAATGCGCCGCCAGGCTACGGCAAGACCACCCTGCTCGGTGCCTGGGTCGGCCAGAAGGGCATGCGCTGCGGCTGGCTGACCCTGGACGAGAGTGATAACGATCCGGCCCATTTCTGGCATTATTTCGCCGCGGCCCTGTCCCCCTGGGTCCCCAACCTGCTCGAACCGGTGCAGACTCTGTTACAGAACGATCCGCTGCATCAGTGGCCCTTCGAGCTACTGTTGGCCGTGCTCGTCAACTCGCTCGCGCGAGAAAGCGAACCGCTCATCCTGGTGCTGGACGACTACCATTTTATCCACAACGAGCGCATCCACACAGCGCTGGTGCAGTTACTGGCGCGCCTGCCGGATAGCTTTCACCTGGCCATCACCAGCCGCAGCGAACCGCCGCTCGAGCTCACCCGCCTGCGGGCGCGGGGCCAGCTGACCGAGATCGATATGCAGGCCCTGGGTTTTTCTGAAAGCGAGACAGCTGACTTCCTGAAGCGTTCCATGGGGCTCGACCTGGCCGACGACCAGGTGGCCCAGCTCAGCCGGCGCACCGAAGGCTGGGTCGCCGGGCTGCAACTGGCCGGGCTGGGCCTGCAGTCCCTGAGCAGAGTGCAGGCTGTCGCCTTCATCCATGCCTACGGGGGTGTGCAGCGCCACATCATGGACTACCTAACAGACGAAGTCCTGCATCGCCAGCCCGCCGAGGTGCAGGACTTCCTGCTGCAAACCAGCCTGCTCGAGAAGCTGACCGCCCCCTTGTGCGAGGCCGTCACCGGGACGAAGCAGGCCCAGTCGATGCTCGAAAGCCTGGAGCGCGCCAACCTGTTCATCGTCCCGCTCGACGCCGAGCGCCGCTGGTATCGCTACCACTCGCTGTGGGCGGAAATGCTCCAGGCCCGTCTGAAACGCGAAGGCCCGAAACAGATCATGGCGCTGCACCGCCAGGCCTCGGCCTGGTTTGGCGGCAACGATATGCTCGACGAAGCCATCGCCCACGCCCTGGCCGGTGGGGAACCGCAAAGCGCCGCCAGCCTGATCGAGAGCGCTGCCCAGCGGTTGGTCATGCGCGGCAATAGCGCTACCTTGCAAACCTTATTGGAAAAACTACCCACTGGGGTGATCGACGCCCGCCCGGGCCTACTCATCGCCCAGACCTGGGCGCTGGTTCTGGACGGCCGCCTGGACGAGGCCGAGGCCATTCTAAACGCCCTGCCTGGCAGCGAAGACTTGGAGCCAGCCCGCCAGGGAGAGATCGCGGCCATCCGCTCGATCATCGCCACCATCCACCAGGACATCCCGGCCATCCGGCGGCACGCCGAGGCTGCGCTGCGCCTGATCCCGCCCGAAAACAGCCAGATGCGCTGCAGCGTGCTGCTCGGTCTGGGAACGGCAGCAGCGCTCTCGGGCGCCATCGACGAATCCGCGACCCTGCTCGAACGGGCCATCCACGAGAGCCTGCGCGGAGATCAGCCCGTCGTCCACCTGATTGCCATGAGCACTCTGGCACAGACCTGCGAGGCCCTGGGCGATTTTGACAGGGCAGAAAGCTTGCACCGCCAGGTAATTGCAGCGGAATCAGACCCGGCCATGGGCAGCCTGCCGTTGATCGGGATCGGATACGTCGGCCTGGGCGGGATCCTGCACGAGCGCCTGCGCTTCGATGAGGCCGAGGCCGCCCTGCGCCAGGGGTTGGCAATCGGGCAGCGCTGGGGCAGTCCCGAAATCCAGATCGGCGCCTACTTCAGCCTGGCGCGCCTGCACTACACCCAAGGCGACCTGGACCGGGCGCTGGAGACCCTCGAAACATTGGAAAGCGGCTTTGCCCAGGCCATGCCCATTCACGAGCGCGGCCACATCCACTCCATCAGGGCGCGTTTCTGGCTGGCACAGGGACATTTGGCGCGGGCGGAAACCTGGGCGCGTTCGTCCGCACTTCCCGGTGACAAAGCGGTCTCCTTCGAAGACGAAATCCGGCTCCTGACGCTGGCACGGGTTTTCCTGGCGCAGCGTCAGTTCAGGCGGGCACAGGATATCCTGACCGGGCTGCAGACTGCCGCCCGAACCAGCCGGCGCAACAGCCTGATCGAGATCTTGCTGCTTCAGGCCCAGCTACCGGGCGCAGTTGCGGAAACGCTGCTGGAGGCGCTCAACCTGGCCGGGCTACAGAACCAGCGCCGTGTCTTCGTAGACGAACCGGAGCTTTACCCGCTCCTATTGGCTCACCAATCCGCGAACGCTTTTGCGGCCGGCCTGCTGGCCGATTTCGAGCGCCGCGCGGCGGCCATGCAAAAATCCCCCGCCTTGCTTAGCGAGCGCGAAATGGACGTGCTGCGCCTGCTTGCGCAGGGCCTATCCAACCAGGAGATCGCTGACCGCCTGGTGGTGGCCCTATCGACGGTCAAGAGCCACGTCAAGAACATCCTGATGAAACTGGAAGCGGAAAACCGCACACAGGCGGTGGCCAAAGCCAGACAGTTGAAACTGATTTGACAGTTCGCTAGGCTAACCCCGCTTCCCCCCAGCCCATCATCCTTTAGAGGGATGACCCCATTCCTTCTCCCCGGTAAGATATGCCCAACTACACGTGCTGGGCATTTTTCTTTCAAGGAGATGAACATGAAAATACTGATCGTCGGCGCAGGGATCGTCGGGACCATTTATGGCTGGGCCTTTGCCGAGGCCGGAAACGACGTCACCCATCTGGTGCGTCCCGGCAAAGCCGCCCGCTTCAAGGACGGCGTCCAGATCGACATGTACGACGTGCGCAAGGGCTACAAGCGCAATTTTCTCGGCCACTATCCCATCCACGTCACCGAGACCATCCAGGCAGCGGACGGCTACGAGCTGGTCATCGTGCCTACCAAGCACTACCACCTGCTGGATGCGCTCAAGCAGATCGTCCCACAAGCCGGAAACACGGACTACTGGCTCCTGACCCAGAACTGGGAAGGTACCGCTGCGGTCGATGCCATCCTGCCCCCTGACCGCTACGTCTACGGCGACGCCAAAGGCGGTGGCACCTACAAGGGCAACACCCTTATCGCCACCATCTCCAGCGTGGACATCGGCCAGGTGGGCGGACGGCACGACGCCTGCCTCGACAAGGTCCTTAGCCTGTGCCGCTCGGTCATCCCGGTCACGGTCCACGAGAACATCCTGCATTATCTATGGGTACAGTACGCCGTCACAGGCGGTTTATGGCCTGCGCTGGTAAAAGGCGGCAGTCTCGAGGCCGTGCTGGATAACCCATCCATCGGCGCACAGGGTCTCGAAGCCACCCGCGAGTGCCTGGAAGTCATCGTCCGGCGCGGGGTCGATCTGAAAGGCTACCCCGAGACGAAGATGTACCTGAACAACTCCCCAGTTGCCATGTGGATGGCCGGCCTGACCATGAAAGCCATGTTCCGCTTCAACAAATATATGCAGCGCAGCTCGGCGCACGGCTTGAGCGACGCGCAGGAGATCAAGACCTTTTACTACGACCTGCTCAACAGCGGCCGTGAACTGGGTGTCCCCATGCCCGCCATGAGCGCCTTCGAAGCAGATATCCGGGAGTTCGAGCCTAAACACGGCTGATCCATGAATATCAAAACCCTGAAAATGAAAGTAACCAACCTATACCTTGTCCCTGCCGGCACGAAATACCTGCTGGTGGATACCGGCTATGAGTACGAGCGGGAGCACTTCGTAAAAGAGCTGGCGGCGGCTGCGGTACGCCTGGATGAGGTCGGTTTCGTGCTGCTGACCCACCACCATGATGATCACGCCGGGCTGCTGGCGCAGCTGGCCGAGGCCAACCCGTCCTTGAAAGTTATCGTCTCGCTTCGAGGCCGGGCGCTTCTTGCCAGCGGAAAGCACTACCACACTCCCGGCGCCGCCTACATCAACCGCCGTATCGGCTTGCTGCTCGCGCTGAAGGGCCGCTTCGACAAAGGTTGGACTCACTCTTTTCCACCCTACACGGCGCGGCAGAGCGACCTGCTCATCGACGGCGAGACCCGCTTCGAGGCGCTGGGGATCCAACTCCCTGGTAGGATCATCCCCACGCCCGGCCACAGCCCGGACCACATCTCGGTCGTGTTCGATGACGGTGATTGCCTGGCCGGGGACGCGGCTGCCAATTTCCTGCAATGGGCCGGGGCAGCATTCTGCGTCATCTCGGTAGACGACCTGGAAGCGTATTACGCCAGTTGGCAAAAGCTGATCGCCGCCGGCGCCCGGCGGATATTCCCATCGCATGGCCTGCCGTTCGGGGTCGAGGCGCTGCGACAAAACATGGGCAGGCATAAAAAAGAAAACATGGTCCCATTCGCCACAGGCTAATGCTGGAGACAGAAACCGCCGGATTGCTCCGGCGGTTTCTGTCTCTGGTGGTTTCGATACGGTCATCACTCTATTCGAAGCTCCTCAACCGCCAGATAGACAGCCTATTGTTCCAGGAAGGGAATTCGCAAGTAGAAGCGGCAACGAGCAATTTACCAAAGATGAGGAAAGGAATAGCTCCCACATAAGACCCATATAGAACCCATTAAGAACCCATCCCGCTCCGCAAAGTATGCTCCGGGGACGATGTCAAGACCACAAATTACCGGGTGCGAGGAATTTGTTCGGTAAACACTGTTCCAACTCATTTTCCAAGGTCGCGGCATCCGAGTCCGCCTTGCGCTTTACCAGGCTGTTATAGAAACGACTGAACGAAAGCTCGCTGCCTTCGGCCGCCGGGATCGGCCCGACCTGGGCCACAGAGTAACATTCTGCGACACAGGCAAAAATCTCATTTGCCATCGCCTACAACTCTGCCTACACTTACCTTATTATCGCACCGTTCAGCGCTTGGTGTATAGCCGCTTATGCCGCCTCAGCCCTGGTCAGGCTTTCGCTGAAAACCGTTAACCCCGGCTGGAAAGCCGCCCAGGCCGTCACCAACACCACCAGCGCTCCCGCCATGAGAAACAGCAGGTTTAGGTTCCATTTACTGGCAGCGCCCGAAATCGCCTGCGAAATGGGCACCAGCCCGGTATTGGAGAACATCAAGATGCTCATCATACGTCCAAGCATCTCTTTGGGGGTGCGTGTCTGCATCCAGGTGAAGAGGATGATGGCAATGTACCCGTTGCCCAGCCCGAGCAGCAGCAATAGACCGAAGTCCACCCAGGTCCACGAGATGAACCCCAGCGAGCCAATCACCACCCCAAAGGCAGCCAGCAGGACCACCAGGATCGTCCTCATTCCCGTTCCGCCCGGGCGAGGCAGCGCGCCGGCAATCAGGTAACCGATCAGGTTGCCTCCCGCAAAGGCGGATATCAGCAGGCCAAAGGCCCCGGCCCCTTCGGGCAAACGCTGGTCCGCCAGCACCGGGATACCCACCAGCAGCGGGCCGATCAACAGGAAGTTGACCGCCGTCAGCACCAGGAACATCAAGCGCAGCGCTTCGTCGTCCCACAGGTACTTCATCCCGGTCAAAATGGAAGCCCAAACGCTCTCTTTTTCCGTGGCTTTCCCGGAATGTTGGTCCCTGTTCCCGCTGCGGATCAGCCACAGGCAGGTTGCCGAGACGGCGAAACTTAGCGCGTCGAGCGCGAAGGCCAGCCCAATGCCAAAAAGAGAATTGGCGTACCCGGCGATCAGGATGCCTGCGACCGTTGGCCCGACGAAACCGACCAATTGGGCAATGCCCATCATCACGGAATTACCGGCCTGCAAATCGTGCTCATCGACGATCATCGGCACGATGCTGTTTTCCGCCGGGATGGCAAATCCCGCCACAAGGCCAAAACCCAGGCCGAAAACATACAACATCCAGGTCTGGATGACCCCGGTAAAGATGATGCAGGCCATCAAACCCGTCAGCACCAGCCGGATCGTATCCGATAGCAACATGATCAAGCGTGGCGAGAGCCGGTCCGTGATGGCACCGCCCAAAAGCATGAAGACTGCCCGCGGCAGACCTTCCAGCGCCAGAACCACACCCAGCGCCAGCGGGTCGCCGGTCATCTTCAACACCAGCCAGGGGGTGGCAATCAGGGCAAACTGATCGCCCAGCAAGGAAGTTGTCGCGCCCGCAAACAGGAGACGGAAATCACGCAGGCTCATGACCCGCGTCATTGGGTTTTGGGAGGAAGCAATGTCTTTCATGGAGTTATACGCCTTTCAACGTGAATAGATGCCTTCGGCGTTTGCCGAAGGATGCGCGACCGAACGATGACCGAACTATGACTGAACGGCGACCGGGCTATTGCCCCGCCTGGCTCGCCCTTTCCCGGACGTTTGATGCGCCCGAATTTACTTACCGGCCTCAGGGCCCGTCGCCGCGCCCGCTTCCGTCTGATAAGAAACTGAAAGAGCCTGCCGGCGCGCCCAGACTGCGCTCGATGGAAACTTGCATGGCCCGCTCACGCCTGGCCCGTTCTTCCGGCCCCCAATCGAACAAGCCCGCATCCATCAAGAACTGCGACCCGGCCAGCAGAAACTGCACCGTCTCCAGCGAATCATCCACATGGAAGACCCCTTCGCGGAGACCCTGCTCGACCACCTCGGCCATGATCGGCCCGAGCTCCAGGATCGTCTCCACGTTGATGCGTTCATGCAGCTCGCGGTTCTCAGGCAGATGCAGCTCTTCCATCACGTCGGCGCTGGCAACCTGCGTCTCCTGCCCCCGCAGCAACAGGCGTACCTTCTCCATCGCCGGGAGACTGGTATCGGCAGCAATCGCCTGGCCCTGTTCGACCAGCTGCAGCACCAGCTGGTGGACCAGCGCAGCCAGCACCTCATCCTTCGACTGGAAATAATAATAAAAGGTGCCCTTCGCGACCCCCGCCTCGCGGATGATGGCATCGACCGGCGTATTCTGATAGCCTTGCGCCTGAAAGAGCTTGCCCGCCGCAGCCAGTATCTCGCCGCGTCGCACCTCGGGATGTTTTACGGTTCTGACCATACCACGCTCCTTGGGGTAACTGACTGACCGTCAGTCTACGAACCAGAGTATATCACAGACTGACCGTCAGTCAATAGTTTTAAAGCACGAATTCCCCGCTAGACCGCCGAGGAATTCGTGCTCTTATGCTGTCTGCCGCATCCGGGTTATTTGACTCCTGCCACCGTGAGCCCCACCGTCTCGACACTGATTTCACAGCCCTTCAGTTTCGTCCCGGCTGCCAGCTGCCGCAACTCCTGGAGTGTGTAGGCCGCCCCCACGGAGGTCAACAACCCGGGGCGCATCGCCGTGGGGCGCACACTCAACCACATGAACCCACGGATCAGTGCGCTCATGTCCCGCCTCAGATCGGCAATCAGGTATTTGCCTCCGGGCTTCAGCACGCGCCAGATTTCATCGAAAGCGCCCCGCGGGTTGGCCCACTCGTGCAGCGAACCGCTGGTAAACACCGCATCGAAGCTGCCGTCCTCGCAGGGGATGGCATCGCAGTTCCCCAAACGATAGTCGGTGCGCGGCGCCACTTGATAGGCCTGGGCATTGCGCCGCGCCAGGGCTTGCATATCCGGGCTGATGTCCAACCCAACCAACGTGGTCTTCTCGGTCTGCTTGAGCCATTCCAGTCCCAGGTAACCGGGGCCGGGCCCGATTTCGAGCGCCTGCCCACAGGTGATGCCGTGGCGTAACAAGGCCGGCGTTTCCAGCCAGCCCTTCTCACGGAAGCCGCGCTGCATCAAGTCATACTGCGTCACGGTAACCTGCCCCACAATACCTTGATCGGTTTCGGGAATTCGAGGCTTTGTCATACTTTCTTCTCCTTTTGCTCTATATGATATATTCCAGCTTGTATATTAGGCTAAGAAAAGAGCCTTCTTACGGATACGCGCCGCTTTCCAGCTTCTGCAGCAAATCACCTACCCAGTTCAATTCGGCCTGAGTGTGCACGAAAGTGTGGTCGAAGATCGCCGTTGCCAGGCGCGGCACTTCCGGCAGCGACAGCTGCGCAGCGCGATGCTGCTCGAGATAGCCAAGCGCCGTTTGCAACGCCGCCTGGCGCTTCTGCAAGTAGGACTTCACTTCGGCCAGGGGCAGACTCTCCAGGAAGAACAGACAGACGTCCAGCGAAAAATACTCCCGCTCGACCTGCTGCCAATTTTCGCGCAGCAAGCGCACGAACTCCGCCCGCCCCTTCTCTGTGATCTGATAGACGCTGCGCGCCGGACGGTTATTCTCCTGCTCGACTTCCACCTTCTCGACAAACTTCTCGTCCGCCAGCTTATCGAGCGCGAAATAGATCGAGCCAAAAGCGATCGAGGTCCAGTCGCTCATGTGCTCCTCGATGAGCTGCTTGATCTCGTAGCCATACAATGGCCGCTCGCGCAACAGCCCCAGGATTACCAGTCGGACAGTCATTAGATGCTCCTCGTTCGTATCATCTTATATATTCTAGCTTGAATAGATGGATGCGTCAAGAGAGCAAGCACCTATGTCACCGCGAGGAGCAGTTTCCAGCGACGTGGCGATCTCCTTTTACACATGAAATTACCGCCCCCAGAACAAGATGACACACCCCTGATTTAAGCTCCGCACTGCAAAACATCGGGAAATTTGGTTTTTCTCGCTACCAGAGGAATGTGAAACCCGGTAAACTCAACAGGCTCGAAGGTTTTGAGGGTTACCAGGGTTTGAAAGGGACAAAGGGAGCGGTCTTCGCTCCCTTGTCCCTTTGTATTTTCTCCCTCCCCCATCCGCAGTACCACTGATGGCGCCAGTACTGGCCTGATGGGGGAGGGCCGGGGTAGGGGCTTGCTGTGGTAGGCCTAAAAAAGTCCGACACACCCCGAGAAGATTAGATTCGGGCGATGCACTGCAAAGTCCCTGTTAGGGAGAGCCCGTCGAAGTGGTGTGTCATGTTGTAATTATCGACCAACACTCATCAGGTCAGGCTCAGGGCCATCCTCTTGATATTCAACAAGTGGGTATAGGTGACGTTGTCCGTGGTGGAGTTGCCGCCGTAGGTACCGCAGCCCAGCGTCAGCGAAGGCGTCAGGCCGTTACAGATGCCCGCGCAGCCTTGTGAACCCGGCGTGTTGACCAGCACCCGGCTGGCCGGGATCTCGAGCGCGTAACGCTCCGCCAGCTTGGGGTCGGTGGTGTGGATAATGGCGGTGTGGCCGGTGCCTTCCGCGCCGATGATCTTCTTGCAAACCGCAAACCCCTCCGCTTCACCGTTGACTGTAAAGAGCGAAAGCATTGGCGCCAGCTTCTCGTGGCCTAGCGGGCTGGACATCTCGTCCAGCGTCGTGGGGATGACGATCAGGCGCACGTCGCCTTTCGGCTTGATATCCGTGTGCTGCGCGATATACAGCGCGGACTTGCCGACCAGGTCGCGCTGCACGGTGTGCCCATCCCAATCGAAGGCCTTGACGATAAAACGCCGCTTTTCGTCGGGCGTAAGCACCTGCGCGCCACTGGCTTCCAGCGCCTTGATGAACTCCGGCAGCACGGAGCTATCCACCACCAGGTTGTTTTCGGAGCCGCACAGCACGCCGTTATCGAACGATTTACTGGAGACAATGATCTGGGCGGTAGCCTGGATATCCGCATTGGCGGTGACCCACACGGGAGCGTTACCTGCGCCCACGCCGATGGCCGGCGTGCCGGAGCTGTAAGCAGCCTTCACCATGCTTGGCCCGCCGGTGGCCAGGATGAAGGCCACGTCTGGATGCTTCATGAACATCATGGTCTTCTTGCGACTGCCACGCCCGCGCACCCACTGCACCAAGTCCTCCGGGGCGTTGTGCTTTTGCAGGACGGCCGTGATGATCTCGCCCGTCTGATTGCCGACTCCCTGGGCCTCGCGGTGACAGCTCAGGATGATCGAGTTACGGCCCTTGAGCGCGATCAGCACCTTGAAGGCGAACGTCGAGATAGGGTTGGTCAGCGGGATCAGGCCGAAGATGACGCCCATCGGACTGGCGATCTCGCTGACACGGCGCCGGTCGTCGCTG
>Ga0302321_100001784_pt1 | contig 18401 bp, 9 predicted proteins | sample Fen_T0_1_FD_202505 | JGI IMG/M metagenome (GOLD analysis project Ga0302321, IMG submission 202505) | Peat permafrost microbial communities from Stordalen Mire near Abisko, Sweden - Fen_T0_1 | ecosystem: Environmental > Terrestrial > Soil > Wetlands > Permafrost | place: Sweden: Abisko...
ACCCGAACATCAATTGGGCAGAAACACTCGCGCGTTTTCTTAGCGAACAACCCGGAGTGGAAGCTGTACGTATCGACGCTGCGACGCGTAAAATTGCGGTCGCCACACTGGGCGAAGTCGATCAGGGACAGTTGAAAATACGGCTTGAGGAAACGATTAAGGCGGTCGAGAGCCAGCTTGCGCAGGCGGCCGAAGTGCCGGCCGGATTTGCGCTCCGACGTGAGGGGAAGTTTACCGAGATGGCTGGAATCACCTGTTCGACCGCGCCGGCGTTTTGGAAATGGCGCGAGTATGAGTGGCCGCAGATGGACGCTGAAACGCACGAAATCGAGGAGCCTGAGTGGAAGGAACTCGCGATTTTCGCTACGGTTTGCGGCGTTTTTGGCATCACCGGTTTTGTTGTAGAAAAGCTGGGCGTCGGTCCGACCTGGCTGGCGCATGTTTTGTACGGCGTAGCGCTGATTGCGGGCGGCTGGGACGCGACGATCGATACCTGGGAGAATATTAAAGAAAAGAAACTCGATATTCATTTCCTGATGTTGGCGGTGGCGGTCGGTGCGGTTTGTATCGGTGCCTGGGGTGAAGCAGTATTGCTGTTATTTTTGTTTTCTTCGTCGGGCGCCATGGAGGATTACGCGATGGATCGCACGCAGCGCGAAGTGGGTTCGCTCCTCAAAACTGCGCCTAAGCAAGCGACGCTGGCTATGCCCGATGGCAGCGAGCGGCTCGTGCAAATTGAGGAGATCGGCATCGGCGACCGCGTGCGGGTAAAACCGGGCGAAGCGTTCGCAGCCGATGGCGTAGTCGTGAAAGGCAAGAGTGCGGCGGACGAATCGGCTATTACGGGCGAGGCGCGTCCAGTCGAAAAAGCGATCGGCGACCAGATTTTTAGCGGCACGATCAATCTCTGGGGCGCGGTCGATTTCGAAGTGGCGCGTCTCCCCTCTGAGAGCACGCTCCAAAAAATCATTCGTCTGATTCAAACGGCACAAAAATTGCGAGCGCCGAGTGAACGCTTCACCGACAAATTTGGCGGTGGCTACACGTTGGTGGTTCTTGGTGTTTGTGCGTTAATGTTTTTCGTCTGGTGGCTTGGTTTTGATGTTGCACCGTTCGCCCGTATCGAGGGCCAACGCTCCGCATTTTATCGTGCGATGACATTGCTCGTGGTCATGAGCCCGTGCGCACTCGTGTTGTCGATTCCCTCGGCGATCCTGGCCGCGATCGCTTGGGGCGCGAAGCACGGCGTACTTTTCCGCGGAGGTGCGGCGATTGAGAAACTCGCTGAGATCAAAGTCGTCGCGCTCGATAAAACCGGCACGCTCACGACGGGCGAGCTCGACGTGGTCGGCCACGAAAGTTACCCGCCGGGTCGCGAACAACAGGTATTAGAGTTGGCTTACGCGCTTGAGGCGAAGTCGCAGCATCCGTTAGCACGTGCGATTGTCCGCCACGCGAAGGCGAACAGTGTCAAAGAACTGGATACAGACGATTTTCAATCGCTCACCGGGCAGGGCGTGCGTGGTACGATCGAGGGAGCGCAGTGCTTGCTCGGTCGTCGCGAACTTCTTGAAAGCGGTCCGCTGGCTGAATGGGCCAAGGCGCTTCCTCCTGCGCCGCCCGAGATGAGCGAGGTCTGGGTGATCGGCAACGATTTGGTTGGGCGTATCCTCTTGCGCGATCAGATCCGCGCCGAGTCGAAGGACGTGTTAATGAAATTAAAAGCGGCTGGGATTCGGACCGTCATGCTCACCGGCGACCGTCGTCATGCAGCAGAGAGCGTGGCCAAGGAGCTTGGTCTAGATGAAGTGCGTTCCGGCCTCACGCCCGAGGGAAAGGTCGAGGCGATCCAATCTTTCCGCGAGGGTGGAAAGAAAGTCGCGATGGTCGGCGACGGCGTGAACGACGCGCCCTGTTTGGCGGCAGCCGATGTTTCGGTCGCGATGGGCGCACGTGGGAGCGACGCCGCGCTCGAGCAGGCCGAGGTCATATTGATGCACGACCGGATCGAGAACTTCCTCGCGGCGTTGCGGCTGAGTTTGCGTGCCCGCGCGATCATCCGGCAAAATCTGGCGATCTCGCTCGGTGTAGTTGTGCTGATGGCGATCGCATCGATCTTCGGCATCGTACCGCTGGGAGTGGGTGTGGCTGCACACGAAGGCAGCACGGTCGTGGTGTGCCTGAATTCGTTGCGCTTGCTCTTCGGAAAGAACCGCTGAGGAAAGGTTAGACGTTTGTGGTACGAATCGGATTTGAACACGAAGAACGCGGAGGAAAGGGAGTTTTCTTTGCGAAAGCCGCGAGGCTTTTTTGCGACTTTGGGGTTAATGGTTCGGTCGGATTTGAACACGAAGGTCGCCAAGGAACGCAAAGGTCCGAAAGGAACCCAGGGCCTATGCCAGGGACGATTCCCTAGCACGCCGAAGTAAATCTTTCTTCAAAATCTAACCTGGTCATTACCAAATCGACTGATACAGGTCCACTCGTCACATTCCTAATCCACCGACAATTATGAGAAGTTTAAAACAGCTACAACCGATCCTGACGTTATGCATTTTTATCCTGGCTGCTTTTCAGTCGAACTTGTTTGCGGATGACCCGGTCACAGCAGCCCGAACCGGTACACATGCTACTTACAACGTGGGCCCCGGTAAGACTTATGTCGAACCCGACGCCGTGCCCTGGGGCTCACTGCAGGCAGGTGATGTGGTAAATATTTACTACCGTGCCACGGCCTATAAATGGAAAATCGGCATTCGTGGACAGGGGACGCAAGCGGCACCCATTGTGATCAATGGCGTGACTGATGCGTCAGGGAACCGCCCCGTTTTCGATTTCTCCGGAGCCCGCACGGCCTCTGGGAGCAATCTAGGTGGCGCCAATAATGTCTTCTCGGATACGCCACAGTATGGCGAGACGCTCGGCGGTATCGTAGTGAAGCGCGGGCCGAACGACGCATATGGTGTATATGTGCCGAAGTGGATCGAGATCCGTAATCTTGAGGTGCATGGCGCGGCTAATGGGAATTCATATACAACGCTGGCTGGCACGACTGCGAATTATAGTTCTTCCGCTGGCGTCTGGTTGCAGCAGGGTGAAGACTTCCTGCTTGAGAATCTCGTTATCTACGACAACGGGTTCGGTATTTTTATGATGGCCAAGGACGGGATGCTGGCGGAGGCCAACCAGCGCGTAACGGTGCGCAATTGCCGAGTGTACGGCAACGGCGTCGACGGTTCGTACTACGAGCACAATTTTTACGTCCAATGCAAACAACCCATCATCGAAGGTAATTACATCGGTCGTGTGCGGCCCGGTTCTCAGGGCTCCAGTTACAAGAGCCGCAGTTCGGGTGAGGTCTTTCGCTATAACTACGTCGAGGCGTCGTCGCGTGCCATCGACTGGGTTCATAGCGAGGAACAGGACGGCGCGGGCATCGTTACCCAACCTGAGTACGGGACCGACTACGCCTACGGAAATATCATTTTTAATGATACCAACGCACCGGTGTTTGCCGATAACGCTGTACATTATGGCGGCGACAATCTCGGCGAACAGGAGCCAAACCAGCCCGTATTGGTGCCTGCCGTCGCCTATCGCAAGCACCTCTATTTTTGGAATAATACAATCATTTTCCGCGGTAAGCAGTCCCAACAACAATATAAACTGTGTGCATTCGATCTTTCGCTCGTGCCGACCACGGTCGACGCTTGGAATAATATAATTGTGGTCGACGCGGGAACGAGCACCCCTCCTGACACGAGTTGGGTGTGGTATGCGGGCCATGTAAATCTCTACGGCAACAACCTGACCTTTGGGGCAACGATTGTTCCCGCCGTAGACACGGCCACCAATCCTAGTTATTACCAGATTTTACTATCTGGTACTCTGATCCTTACGAATCCCCAGCTCGCTGGTCTCGCCAGCAACGATTTTCACCTACTCAGCTCTTCACCGGCGGTTAACGCTGGCGGCGCGCTTCTGCCGGCGGCGCTTCAGGCCGTATCGACGACTTACCCCGTGCAGTTTCAACCTCGTCTCGCGACAAACGGTATGGATGCTCGCAGCCCGCTGGGGACGGCGATTGACCTCGGAGCACTCGAACAGGGTGCTACATCCAGCGGATCTTCCTCGAGTAGCAGTTCGTCGAGCAGCAGTTCAGGTTCTTCCTCCAGCTCTTCGTCCTCATCGAGTAGTTCGAGTTCATCCTCGTCATCGAGTAGCAGTTCGTCCTCGAGCTCTTCCTCGTCGAGTTCGAGCAGTTCCAGCTCCTCCTCTTCAAGCGGCGGTTCATCCTCTGGCAGCAAGAGGGGCGGCGCCCCTGGCGATTTCCTGCTCGGCGGCTTAGTCACCTTAACCGCATGGCGTTTGTGTTCAAAACCACGCCACAAGCAGGCGCTCGAAGGGTAGCAAGACCATCTACAAGTTCGGCGATAGTAGGGCGACTGGACCTGCCGTCCATTCACAATGTAGCCCAATTATCACGACGTTTGGGTGTATTTATTGGTATACCTTGAGCGGCTGAATTCGATCTGCTGCTATCCGGCTTCCCTGACGCGAGGACTTTTAGGGTTATGAAGACGCTTACTTCGTGCACAAAATCGCTTGTCTCAGCGAGAATGGTTGATGCACACTACCGTGTTGGTTGACGTCGTTTCCTGCTGCGATGTGTCCTGACGAGCGTGTGCAGCGGGGGCGCGGCATTATATATTTTATCCCTACCCAAGACGCCCATGCGCATCCTCCAAAATCTAACAAACACAACTGCGGTTATTTGGTTTGAACGCGTATTGTTCCCAGCTACCAGGCGGCTCAGATCGATTGGGTTGACGATCCTCTGCCTCGGTTTTGCCGCGAGTACTACGCCGGTTTTTGCGGCAAAGTGGGATCCAATCGACCCCGCGGATCGGGCCGCAAAGGACTCAGTTAACTTCCCAGGGGCCGATGCGGAAATACTTCTCTCAACGCACGTGTTGTCCGAGCAAGCGCCTTTCCATTTGTTGCCGGGAAAAACTCAAGGAGGCGATGAGCTGGTGTTAGCAACGGAGAATTTTGTTCGAGCCAAAATCTACACGGCCAAAGGTGTTGAAGACCAAGGCAAACTCCGCGTGCAATATTTATCGACATCATGGTTATCGAGCAAGGAGGCGCGAGTGGTCAAACCCGACGGAACCAGTACTGAGCTGAAGAAGGCCGATATCGTCGAGAGCGTGTTAGCCAAAGGAGAGGATGGCGAATCATGGAAACAGCTCACATTTATTTTCCCAGGACTCGAAGCAGGCGATGTGGTTGAGTATCGATGGACCGAGCAAATTGAGGGCGAGATATGGCTTAAGCATTTCTATTGTCAGGAAGCGGTGCCCACCCGCGAATACCATTTCACGATTGCGAAGATGACGCGACAAGGTTCAGTCGGATGGTTAAACTGCCCCAAGATCACAACCAGCAAAAAGGGTGAATTTACGGTGGTAGTTCACGATCAGCCGGCTTTTGAAGAGGAAGAACACACTCCACCCGTGCGCGAGCTTCGGGGTTGGATCTACGTGGCTAAGTCTTTCCCGATGTTTTCGAAAGATGCCGAAGTCTGGGATCTCTTGAGCGGGGATTGGGGGGATGATTTTAACCGTAATACGAAGCCGGTGACCGCGATCAAGAAAAAGGCGGAGAAGCTGGTGGCCGGTGCATCGTCGGATGACGAAAAATTACAGCGCTTGTATCAATTTTGCCAAAGCGAGATCTTTAATACAACGTACCGCACTTCAGCTGAACTACAGGCCGGGATCGATAAGCACAAAGACGACGATGCTTTCTCCCCTGAGAAAATCCTCGAGCGCATGCGCGGGCGGAGGGATGAAATCAATTTGCTCTTCGCAGCGCTGGCCCGCGGTCTTGGTTTTGAGGCGAGGGAGGCACGTACAGCGAACCGAGCGGAGATTTTAAATGTGAAAATTCCGCAAGGCTGGGCGTTCCTTGGAAATTCGAGTGTAGCCATCAAACGGGGAAATAAATGGGCCTACTTTAACCCTGGGAATTATCTTGTGCCGTTCGGTTTGATGTCATGGCGCGACGAAGACGCCATCGCGATGCTCTGCAATACGAAGAAAACTGAATTGAGCGAGACTCCACGCTCGCGGGCTGACCAGAGTCAAGCCCTGCGCAAGGCCCGTCTGAAACTTGACGACGAGGGGACATTGGAGGGCGAAGTTGAAGAAATTTTCACAGGCCACTTATCTGAGAAACGAAAAGCGGACGCTTGGGGGGATTCGGTTGACGTGGTGAATAAAGCTTTCCGCGACGAAGCGGCCAAAAGGCTGCCCAGCGCCGAATTGACCGACATCGTTTGGACGAACTTGGATACCTGCGCGATGCCGCTGAGCGTCAAATATCATGTGCGCGTGCCAGGATATGCCGAACAAGCAGGCAAGCGTTTAGTCTTTGCGCCTTCTTTTTTCCAAACGGGAAAGCCGGTAGTGTTTTCTGCGGCCGAACGTAAGTACCCGATTTTCTTTTTTTACCCTTGGGCCGAGCACGATGATATTGAAATAGTGCTGCCGACAAGTTATGCACTGGAAAAACCGAGCGCACCGACGGCGGTAGGCGAGCTGGCTGGAGCGTTTGGAGCGGAGTACAAACTGCAGTACGCTGCCAAGACCCGTACCTTTGCTTACCGGCGGGATTTCGCGCTCGGCGCCAATGGAGCCTGTGCGTTCACACAAGCAAGCTATCCGGCGCTAAAGGCGTTGTTCCAGCAGCTCTATAAGTCCGACACGCATTCGATCGTACTCAAGCCGAAGGCTGCATCCGTGACCCCGGTGGCGACTCCAGAAGCTGAAAAGCAAGCGACTCCTGCTGCGCCATGAACTGCGGCCAACTTTCACGGTTATTGGGTTCAACCGCTCTGCTTGTTTCGTTCGGTGCTCTAGTAGCCATTGCTGCCCCTCCCGCGTGGTTGTTGAATGCGGCTAAAATTGACCCATCCGAGATCTCGCACGATGCACCAGCGGTGGTGCTGTTCGATGAGACATTGGTGACGATACAAAAGAACGGCAGCGAAACGATCAGGCATCGCTACGCGATTCGAATCCTGAACCAGTCTGGGCGACAGTTCGCCACCGGAGAGGTACCTTTTCTGGAGAAAGAAGACGACGTGAGCTCCACCGACGCCTGGGTTGTCCGCGCGGGCAAAGAAGTTTCGCCAAAAGAAAAACCTAAGTGGATCGATGTATCTGCGGCCGAAGACGGGGCGGTCTTTAGCGAAGGGCGCAAGCTCGTGGTGAGCTACAGTGATTTCGCACTCGTCGACGACGTCTTCGCCTACGAAACCGTTGTCGATGGCAAACTAGTATTTCCCCGGCTTAGCACTGGGTGGGAGTCGATGCTGCCCGTGGTTAAAGATAGTTTCGCTTTGCAGCTGCCGCCTGGTTGGACCCTGCAGGCAGTGGTCGACGGGCCGCTGGCGCCGATGTTGCACCCGGCCACCGGATCGCAAAGTTGGAGCTGGGAGCTGCTTGATCGCCCTTATCGTCCAGACGAACCAGCCATGAGTGAAAGTGGAAGAATGGATGCAAGATTGATGATGACGCTGTCTCCGCCGGCCGAACTGCCACGTGGCATGCTCCCGGTTTTTCACTCGTGGGCTGATGTGACTTCTTGGTTGGTCCCGTTACAAGACGCACAGTGCGACACGACCCCGGCACTTACGAATGCCATCAATCAATTGGTTTCCGACAGCGCCGACCCGGTAACGAAAATGCGCGCGCTTAGTCGATATGTGCAAAGCTTGCGGTACGTTTCTATCGATAAAGGGCTTTCAAAGGGTTTTGGTTACCGTCCGCGTAAAGCCTCGGAAGTCTACGCGAAAGGATGGGGAGACTGTAAGGCAAAGGCGAATTTGTTGCGCTCCATGTTGCGTACCGTGGGGATCGACTCGTACATGGTTCAAGCCCACACAAACTTGGGCCGCGAGATCTTTGCCGGATGGCCGACGCCGTCTCAATTTAACCACGCTATTCTCGCGATTAAGGTCGACGACTCGGTGGATTTTCCAGCGGTGGTGAATACGCCAAAATGGGGACGGTTGTTGTTTTTCGACGCCACCGATCCTGACGTTTTGTTGGGTGATCTCCCCGTCCATCTGCAAGGAGGAAAGGTGCACGTGGTTGCTTCAGGGAGTGATGCCTTAACGACTCTGCCCGTTCTTCCCGCCGAGACTCATCACATGAGCAGCCGTTTGGTCCAGCTGGAACTCAGTGCGAACGGCGGCGTGAAAGGTGAATGCAATTACGGAGGTCCGGGTAGTGTGGGAGCGTATTATCGCGCGAAGAGTCGACACGATTCGGCGAATGATTTCCGCAAACATATCACGGAGCGGATCAACAGCACGGTGAGCGGGGCTTCGGTCGAAGATCTTACGACCCACGACGATCCGCTCACCGGAGAATATCGTATTCAATATCGCTTTTCAGCACCGCGTTTCGCCCAGATGATGCCTGGTGGCTTGGCGGTGGTTCGGCTTGACGTACTCAGTCGCGATACCGTGCCTGCGTTCACAGCAAAAGAACGCAAACTTCCAATCGCGCTGGAACTCTGGCTCCTGCGCGATGAGGTGACATTAAAACTTCCACGAGGCTTTGTCGTCGATGAACTTCCAGATGGCCCAATTGAACAGCCCTTACGGCCACTACGAAAGTTCATATGCGGTTACCGATGGCGTGGTAATTGCGCACCGGACGCTTAGGCTCGAAGATCGCGTGGTCCCAGTGAGCGAATATGCAGCGCTCCGAAAATTTCTTGGCGACGTGGCCAAGGCGGATCATTCCTCGGTGGTTTTGCGCAAAGGCGAATAAGCACGCGTCTGTTTTTTAGCACTTGGAAAATTTCAAGCTGCCTTGAGAGGACTGCGCGGCTTTGCTCAATCCACGATCATCACCTGGTCGCCTGGACGGATTTCTTCGTAAAGGCCGACGATATCGAGATTGCCCATATGCACACAGCCAGCGCTTTGTGGTTGTCCGAGACGATCCTCGTGGAGGGTGCCGTGTATATATATGTACCGATCGTGGGTATCGACCTCGCCACCGCGGTTGATGCCCGGTTCGAGTCCGTTGAGCCAGAGGATGCGGCTGGTGATGAGATTAGTCTTCTGTTCTGCCTCAGAAAATTCCGAGAAGTGGCGACCGGTGGGGATGCGGCCTTTAAAAACCATGCCGACGGGCTGGCCGGCGCCAATGCGTTCCGCAATTTCGTGCAAACCGCGGGGTGTCCCGAGGGAGTTTTTAACGTTCGATGGCGGGCGTAAGGACGTGGAGATCACGTAGCTGCGTACGAGAGAACTGTTCTGGTAGAATTGTAGGGTCTGTGTGGCGATGCGTACGAAAAGAATACGTTCTGCGGACTTGATGCCGAGGCGGTCGCAGGTTTTCCTGACCAGTTCACACGAAGAAATGAATACATCGTCACTCACAGTAGGCATCGTCGGCGCGACCGGCGCTGTTGGTCAAGAACTCGTCCGTCTCATGCACGAACGAAATTTCCCGATGTCCTCGTTGCGGCTCTTCGCCTCAGCGCGGTCAGCGGGCAAGACCGTGGAGAAGTTTGGCAAAAAATACACGATTGAAGAAGCCAAGCTAGGTGCGTTTGCCGGCGTCGACGTGGCGTTTTTCGCTGCGGGCGGATCAGTCACGAAGGCCTTTGCGGCTGACGCGATCAAGAGTGGCTGTTTGGTGATCGATAAGAGTTCGGTGCACCGCATGGACCCGGCTGTGCCGTTGGTCATTCCGGAAATCAATCCGCAGGATTTGCTCAAGAACCAGGGCCTGATCGCCAATCCAAATTGCTCAACGGCTGTCACCCTCATGGGCCTGTATCCGCTGCACAAAGCTTTTGGTCTGAAGCGCTATTTCGCTGCGACTTTCCAGTCCGTTTCTGGCACCGGCGCAGAGGCGATTCGCGAGCTCGAAGATCAGACGCAGAGCTACGTGAAAGGCCAGCCGATGAACAAGAAGGTTTATCCATACCAAATTTTCCAGAACTGCATTCCGCAGGTCGATTCGTTTGGTGCCGATGGCTACACCGGCGAGGAAAACAAGATGATGCTTGAGAGCCGCAAGATCATGGGATTGCCGAACCTTAAGGTATCGACCACCTGTGTGCGTGTTCCCGTCGTGCGGGCGCATTCTGTGGCGGTCAACGCCGAGTTCGAGCGGCCGGTTAGCATCGCGGCTGCCCGCGAGGCGATTGCCGCCTTCGAAGGTGCCGTGCTGGTCGATGATCAGGCCGCGCGTCAGTATCCAACGCCGCTCGATTTCGCTGAAAAAGTGAAGTGCGGCGTTGGCCGCATTCGTATCGACACCGCGTTCGACAACGGCCTCTCGTTTTGGGTTTCCGGCGACAACCTTTGGAAGGGCGCGGCGCTCAACGCGGTGCAGAATGCCGAGCTCATGATCCGTAACGGCTGGCTGAAGCGGAAGAGCGCGAGCTAAGAGATGGGGTCCCCTTTTTCGGAACGCGGGGCAGGGTCTTCTTCGACTTCCCCCGTTTCCGATTCCTCAACCTTTGTTGTCTGGTTTCGCTCGGAGACCATGGCGACAAGCTCTTCGAAATAATCGTCCAGCGAATGGGCTTGAGCGTTGAGCTGTTCGGCGGCACTGGCGGTTTCTTCCGCGCCAGCGGCATTGGCCTGGGTGAGTTTATCCATTTCACCGACGGCCGTATTCAACTGTTTAAGCCCTTCGTTTTGTTCGTCACTGGCGGCGGCGACTTCCGCGACGAGCTTATCGACTTCTGCGACGCGGGCTACGATCTGTTCGAAACTTGAGGCAACTTTATTAGTCAGCTCTACGCCCTGCGAAGTATGAGTTAGAGAATTTTCAATCTGTGTGGCGGTTTCCTTGGCGGCTTCGGCGCTGCGGCGAGCCAGGTTGCGCACCTCTTCGGCAACGACAGCAAACCCTAAGCCGGTTTCACCCGCGCGTGCGGCTTCTACGGCCGCATTGAGGGCGAGCAGGTTGGTCTGAAAAGCGATTTCTTCGATCGTGCGAACGATCTTCGCGACGTCGCCGCTGGAATGGCGGATTTTCTCAACGGCGTCTTTCATCGCCTTCATGTCTGAAGCGCCTTGTTGAGCCGCCGAGTGAGCCTCTTTCGCGAAATCCTTGGCCTTAATCGCACTCTCCGCATTCTGTTTGGTCATGCTGGACAACTCTTCCAAGGAAGCGCTGGTTTCTTCCAAGGACGCTGCTTGCTGGGTAGCATTTTGAGCGAAACGACCGCTGGCCCCAGCGACGTGCGCCGACTGACTTTTTAGTTGTTCGCTTTGGTTGCCGAATTTGGACGCAGCAAGTAAAACAGTCTGTTTGAGCGATCGGGTTGAGAAGATCACTAAACACACAACTATCACAAGCGTAATCACAAGCGTAATCGAAGCCGAAAAGCGACGTTGCTGTTCTGCGGCGGTGGAGGTGTTTTTGAACTGAGTTTCCAGATGAGCGACCGCGGTGTTGGCGAATTCAAAGAAAGTCACGCCCGCGATGCTGCCGGGTTTCCAGCCAGGATGGCATTCTATGCACGAAGCTTTGGCGATCTGGGGTTGATAAATTTTAATTCGATCAGAACTCGTTTGGGTGAGGGCGTCTGGTTTCGTTAGGAGACCCTCTTTGAGTTCATTCGGCAGCAGTGTCTTCAGGGAAGCTGGGTTAGAGGAGAAGGCGACCTTACCTTTATAATCATACAATGAAAACTCCACCATCCCAGGAACTGCGGCCTGCAGCTGGACAATTTTCTTAAAGATCTCCATCTCCCCGCGCTCTAAACAGTCGCTGAGCATGAAATCGATGGAATGCTGGAGGTTGTTGGTATTCTGTAACTCACGTTGCTTAACGATCTCCACCGAGGCAGATGCAAGTTCGGCGCTTTGTCGGCGCGCCTGACGATTTTGCAGCCAAGACGAGAAAGTAATAACGACACCAATTCCGGTGAGTAATATGAGGCTTAATTTGGTTTGAATTCGCATTCCAGAATTGCTGTTGCTCCGTAATCGGTACAGCTGACTGTAAACGTTAGGGTAAACCCTATATTTGTGCGTAGATAAGTTTTGGTTACGTAGTTGAGTAGCTGCGACAAATGAAGCTTTTGAATATTGCCTTGTCACATCTCGTAAAACCCCTCTTAGCTCTTCCCTCAATCCGGACGCTTAGCTCAGTTGGTTAGAGCATCTCGTTTACACCGAGAGGGTCGGGGGTTCGAGTCCCTCAGCGTCCACCATCTTAAACTAGCCGGTCCGGCGGAGGCGGTAAAATGACCGGAATCAGGATGAAAAACTGCCCAAAAACTTCCGAGAAACAGCGTTGCACGCCGCCTTAGGACCCTCCATTCATCTTTCTTTTATCTCCCATAACTTCGCATGCGACACACGCTATCAGTACTCGTTGAAAACAAATTCGGCGTCCTTGCGCGCGTTTCTGGCATGTTCAGCGGACGCGGCTTTAACATCGATTCCTTGAACGTAGCGCCGACGCATGATCCTGAGCTTTCTCGCATCACCGCAGTACTTAACGGCGACGATACAGCGCTCGACATGGTCACGAAGCAGCTGCGCAAGTTGATCAACGTAGTCGAAGTCGTCGATTTTCATGAAGGTCAGGCCGTGCAACGTGAGCTCCTTCTCGTCCGCGTGAAGGCTGACTCCAAGACGCGTTCTGAAATCATGCAGATTTGCGACATTTTCCGTTCAAAGATCGTCAACGTCGCGCACGACGCCGTCATCATCGAAATCACCGGTGATGAGGGAAAGCTAAGTGCGTTTCTCAAATTGCTCGATCCCTTTGGGATTATCGAAATCGCCCGTACCGGCTTGCTCGCGCTCAAACGCGAAGCGAACGGCACTACGGTTTGAGCCAAACTATTTCTTATCGTCTAAACGTTATCCCTTACTCCTCCTCTTATCATGCCCGCTAAAGTATACACCGACAAAGACGCCGATCTCGGCGTGTTCTCCAACAAAACGCTCGCTGTGCTCGGCTACGGCTCCCAAGGCCATGCGCACGCCCTTAACCTAAAGGATAGCGGCTGCAAGGTCCTCATCGGCCTTTATCCCGGCAGCAAATCCCGCGAAGTTGCCCAGCAGCATGGCTTCGAGGTCGTTGACACTGCCGAGGCCGTTCGCCGCGCCGACGTCATCATGGTCGGTCTGCCCGACATGAAACAGGCCAGCGTTTACGAGAGCGATATTTTGCCGAACCTCTCTAAAGGTAAAACCCTCCTTTTCAGCCACGGCCTCGCGATTCACTTTGGTCTGATCAAGCTCCCGAAGGACGTCGACTGTATCATGGTTGCCCCGAAGGGCCCCGGCCACATGGTTCGGCGCCTCTACGTCGAAGGCAAGGGCATGCCCGCTCTCATCGCCGTCGCTCAAGACAAGTCTAAGCAGGCTAAGAAGTCCGCGCTCGCTTGGGCCAAAGGCATTGGTTCGACCCGCGCCGGCGTGCTCCAGACCTCCTTCAAGGAAGAAACTGAGACCGATCTTTTCGGCGAGCAGGCCGTCCTCTGCGGCGGTGCCAGCGCTCTCGTGCAGGCTGGTTTTGAAACGCTCGTCGAGGCTGGTTACCAGCCCGAGATGGCGTACTTCGAATGTCTCCATGAACTGAAGCTCATTTGTGACCTCATGTACGAGTCCGGCATCGCTGGCATGCGCTTCTCGATTTCCGAGACCGCCAAGTACGGCGACATCACTCGCGGTCCTCGCGTCGTGAACGCCAAAACGAAGGCCGAGATGAAGAAGATCCTCAAAGAGATCCAAACCGGCAAATTCGTGAAAGAATGGGTCGCTGAATACAAAGGCGGCTTGAAGAACTACAATAAGCTCCTCAAGAACGGCGAAAAGCACCAGATCGAGAAGACCGGTGCCTATCTGCGCGGCATGATGCCTTGGATGGCCAAGAAGAACACGAAGGGTGTTCAGGCCGCTTACTGAGAAACTCCTCAAATTTAGAAATTCCAAAGGGCGCTTCGGAGCAATCCGAAGCGCCCTTTGTTTTAGACTACAAGAATACCTAGCGGCCTGTTTGGTTCGGACGCTTTGCGATTTGCGACGTGGAGCAGCGTCGAACGCTTGCGAACAAAATCAAACCGGCGAGGAACGCCGAAGAGGGTGCTCCGCCGCCGCCTTTACTACCGCCGCCACTCGACGAGCCGCTGCTGGAGCTGGAAGAGCTGCTCGAGGAAGACGAACTACTCGATGAGGAGGAACTACTGGACGATGATGAAGAGGAGGAGCTGCTAGAGGAGGATGAGCTGCCAGACGAGGATGAGGACGAACTGGAACTGCTGCTCGAAGACGAACTGGAGCTGACGGTGCCGATGGACAGTGTCGCGGATAAGCTCGTGGCATTGGGGCTCACGCCATTTGAGACCACGCAACGAAATTGGTCGCCTGCCATGGATGCGGAGACATTGGTCACACTTAGGGTGCTGGTGGTTGCGCCTGAATAGGCACCGCTGTTGGTGAGGTTTGCCCAGGTGCTGCTGCCATTCGGCAGACGCTGCCATTGATAAGCCAGCGGCGCTGTTCCTGCGGCAACCACGTTGAATGAGGCCGGACTTCCTGCGGTGACCGTTTTGTTTGCCGGTTGGGTGGTGACGACGGGCGCCAACGGCGTCGGATCAGGGAAGGGATCTTGCGAAACCGTGCCGGTCGCGGAAACAAGGAAAGCGAGAACGCCCTGGGCACTCGCACGGAAGGTGGTTCCACTTAAAACCGTGATAATCGTGTCTGTACCTGTAGTCACCGCGGTCGCGTTGTAGGTCGCATTGGGACTCAGATCCGGGAGAACGACGCGATTGACTGCCGTGGGGATTTTAAAGGAGAGCGGGAGCGTGGGGGCGTTGCCGGTTTTCGAGAACAAGGTGCAAAGTCCCGAGTTGTCTGGATACGACAGGTAGCCGCCCTCGATCGCACCTGTCACCACGGCGCCATTCGTAGCCGTAAGAGGGCGCGCTGTGGCAGCCTGAACGGCGGAGGCGGCGGCATCGAAGGCGGTAAGCCAGCTGTTGCTAGCGGCGGCAGGAGGGCGAACTTCGAGTCGGTAAACTTTGCTGCTGTTGAAAACGTTTACCAGTTGCACGGTGTGATTCTCGGGCAGCAGGGTGCTGACTCGACCTCGATAAAGCGGGGCGGACGCATAGATGCCGGTGCTGTCGATCACGTCGTAGCGGGTGGTTCCGCTCGCTGCTCCAGACAGAGCGATCGGGGTGCGCAAAAAATGAAAAGCCATCCACTGATTCGCCGCGGCCGAATTTACTGTCGTGCGATCGTACACCAAAAAATAATTAGGCCGCACGAAGAGCACTTCACGGGTCCAGCCGGTGATCGGCGTTCCGCTCATGTACATACCCTCAAGATTGATGCCGCGCATCACGACGTAGGAGCCACCATCTTCGTAGTGATTGAGGTTGGTTGTGGTGCTGCCAGGGCCAACACTGGTCTGTCCGTAATATCCGCCGGTGCGAGCGGCGTAGAACGTATTGAAGATTCGACGACCATCATAAACTCCGTCGGTTTGGGTGCCGTAAATTTCGTCGTAAATAAAATTCCACCAAGTGTCGGAGTCGCTCGTCCCAGGTGAATTGCGCATAAACGCGCCGTTGGCATTCACGAGAAATTGCACACCGCCCCGCTTAATCGTCAAAGAACCTTGGTCGTAATATTGCTCGCCTGAATAATCATAGCCCGTGTAGGGCCCTGATTGAAAAGCGCCCCATACGGCGTTCACGCTCCATGAATTGCGCATCGCGACCTGGCCGTCGTTGCCCGAATAATAGGATTGGGTAGTTTTATAATCTGTTTCCGAAGCCGAGCCGTCCCAGTGCAAAAATTCTGCCCAAGCCGACGGCTTCGTCGCTGTCGCGGCGCGGATCTCCCGTGCATAGCGTTGCATCTGGGGCGCGGTAGTACCACCGGCCAGTCGCAGCAAACCCGTGTATTCAGTCGACCAATGCGCGTGCGTAGCGGTCGGATTATCGCTCTCGTAGAGCGTGCCGCGATCATCGACGGTCGAAAGATCCGGCCAGGTGAAGTGGCCCATCCAAAGTGCGTGGCTTTCCGGATAGGCGAACGGTTTGCTGGCATCGTGCAGCAGATCCAGGCCTTTGGCGGTTTTGGCCGCTGCGATCGGTCGAAGCATATTGAGAGTTCCGTTCGGTCCGTAATTCCAACCTTCCGGCCAACCACCGCCGGCGAGCCATTGCGCATAGTACGGCTGCACCATTCCGTAGTGCAGGCGATTCAGCCAATCGTCCCACATCGTCGCGGCTTTGGGGTTCTCGCCCTCCGTGGCGAGAGCACCGAGCGCCTTGGCGCAATAGTATCCGGCGAAATAGTTGCCTTGCGGGTGTACGTGGCCAAAACCGTTTGTGTCGAACCACTCTGTCCACCTGTTTACCTCGGTGTAAATTTGCGTGCGGTCCGTGTCGTTCAACACGTCGTAGAGCCAGTCGTAACCGATGGCGAGGGCCGGAACGTAGGCGCGAATCGACCAGCCCGAATCGGTGCTCTCGCGTCCATGATGCCCGGGATCAGAAAGGGCGAGCAAGAGCTCACGACCTTTGGCCGCATAGGTCGCTGCACGGGTCGCGTCGACGGTTTTGGCCACTTGATAGCCGAGGGCGAGGGTGATGGCCGGATCAAGATAGTCGTAGTATTGGTAGCCACCGGAAATCACATTGCCGGAGGGCCCGGTGCCATCGGGAAATTGCACAGGCATAGCTGCGAGCGAATCGCAGGCCGTGCGCAAGTTTATCCAGGCGCTATCGCCAGCAGCCGCGCGCGTGCGCAGCGCCGCGACCGATGCAGGTGTGAGCCATAGCCGCGGGTGGGCGACCAAGGTGGTTGCCGCAGCAGAGATCGAGGTGTCGGCGCTCGCTGTCGCGCGGGTGGTTAGTATCGCGGAGCCGACAACGGAGAGAAAGAGAATCGCTCTGCGAGCGAGCACCGGCTGCACTTTTAGTAACGCGTGTAGCCAGTTCGGAGACAGTCGATTGAGGCGCGAAGTGATGGGCGTGGTTTTCATAAAGTTGAACTGAACGTGAATCGGAAATTTTATTTTCGCCTTCTTAACCACCATTTATCAGCCATAGAACGAGCGCGGAGAGGTAGTCGGAAGACAGGGCGCCTCCACCGCCTTTGCTGCTGTTGGGCCAAAAAATGTTGGCCGCCGATGGAGCCCATGAGGTGCGCACACCGGCCTGAGCCCTCCGAGGGATCGGTTTGTCCCAACGCTGCCCTCGTAGTCAGCAAGAGAAACGAAACCCGCAGCACAAGCTCCAGGCATTTCCGGCGCCACGAAAAAGAGCTGTCAGGCGTTCATATTTTTGAGAGAAAATGGGGAACGCGGTGTTTTTGGAAGGCATCATTTAGAGACGGGACTTTTGGGACAGAGAAACGCGAATGATTCCGCGCTTCGGCCTCCTCGTGGCTGACAACCGCGGACGGGGTCCGATCCTAAGTATTTTTCCTGCTTTGCGTTTCGCGACTTTTTTAAATTCCACGCGGCCCATCGCGGTCGTATGCGAACGTTAAACTCGATAGATTCCCCTTAGGATTTTGCGGCGACAGCCGACATGGAATTGCCGTTTCTGCTCGCGCTCCATTTGTCGCTAAGCACTACTTGGATCGTGACTAAGCTGATTCTCGCCACTCGCAAAAGCCCGCTCGCGCTCGCTCAGACCGAGATGGTTGCGGCGCACCTGCGCGAAAAACTCGGCGTTGAAGTCGACCTGCTGAAGATTGTCACCACCGGTGATAAACAGATTGAGTGGTCGCTAGAGAAGCAGGGCGGCAAGGGGCTTTTCACGAGCGAACTCGAGCATGCGCTCGAACGCGGTGAAGCCGATTTTGCTATTCACAGTTCAAAAGATCTGCCTGGCGAAATGGCGGCAGGACTCGCTATCGCCGGTTATCTTCCCCGTGCTGACGTGCGCGATGTGCTTGTGCTCCGTGCCGGTGTGGCCAAACCAAAAACAATTGCCACCGCCAGTCCGCGTCGCCGGATGCAGATAGCCAAGCTTTATCCCGAAGTAGTTTTTACTGAAATCCGTGGCAACGTGGATACCCGTTTGCGCAAGATCGGCGCCGACCACCTCGCTGATGGCACGATCCTCGCCGCTGCAGGTCTGAATCGCCTGGGAATAGGTAGTTGGCCAGGCGTGGAGTTTCACTCGCTTGGCTTTGAGCAAATGGTTCCGGCAGTAGGGCAGGGCGCTATTGCGGTGCAATGTCGCGCAGCCGATGCGGAGAAATTTCACTCTGCCTTTGATGCGCCGACGTTTCGCTCTGTAGGCATCGAGAGGGTATTCCAAAATGCGCTTGGGGGTGGCTGTCACACTGCGCTCGGCGTTCACGCGACCTC
>Ga0302321_100001785_pt1 | contig 18383 bp, 4 predicted proteins | sample Fen_T0_1_FD_202505 | JGI IMG/M metagenome (GOLD analysis project Ga0302321, IMG submission 202505) | Peat permafrost microbial communities from Stordalen Mire near Abisko, Sweden - Fen_T0_1 | ecosystem: Environmental > Terrestrial > Soil > Wetlands > Permafrost | place: Sweden: Abisko...
CTTCGTTCAAATTACCAGTCAATTCATAGTGCCCACACAAATTGTAAGCATATCCCGTTGCATCAAGTTGACTTAACATCCATAAATTCCTCTGAGGAACCGACAATTCGTAATCCGACATATCGGGCATTTTAGGGATTTGTGAAAATGAATCGGTTGCTCGCCTCGCCACTGTGGCAAGAGCCTCAATTGTGGGACTAGTAAATATATCTTTTATGGAAATTTCGATGTGATGATTCTTTAGTGCCTGTGAAACGATTCTGATTGCTTTTAGAGAATGTCCTCCTAAGGCGAAGAAGTTATCACGGATTCCAATTTTTTCTTTACCTAGTATCTCCGACCATATTTGTACGAGTTGTTTCTCGGTTTGAGTAGATGGCGGTGCATAACCTGATAAGCCTTCCTCAACTTCTATGGCAGGTAGCTTTTTATGATCTATTTTTCCGCTCACTGTCAAAGGCAATGATTCCATATGAACAAAGTGCATCGGAATCATATAAGATGGTAAGCGTTCAAGCAAAAATCCCTGGAGCTCTTCGACTAAAAGCGCTGTACTACTTACATAATAACAAACAAGATATTTGTCTTCCCCCTCACCCACTATCTTAACTACGGCATTCTTTATTGGAGCATATCCCTGAAGTACATGCTCAATCTCTCCCAGTTCTATCCTGTATCCTCTCAGTTTGACCTGAGTATCTTTTCGACCCTTGAACTCTAATGTCCCATCTCTTTTCCATCTGCCTAAATCACCTGTTCTATACATTCTCTGGCCAGGAATAAATGGGTTCTCCACAAACCGGGCAGCTGTCAGTTCGGCCCGGTTTAGGTAGCCCCTGGAAACACCATCACCCGATATACAAAGTTCTCCCCATACTTCGACAGGCTGAAGGTTCATCCTGCCGTCGGTAATGAATATTTGCGTGTTCACAATTGGCTTGCCAATACTGTGCGGATGTCTCCCCACCACAGCCAGTTCATAAGTAGAATCTACCGTAGCCTCTGTAACTCCGTAAACATTTACCAGATGACTTGCAGGGAAACATTCCTTATATCTATTTACCAAATCACTACTCAGTACTTCTCCCCCAACAAGAGTATACTCCAGAGGTATGCCTTCCTGATCTTTTATCTGCGTAAGAACTGCACTTAGGTAACTTGGCGTGATATCTAAAACATTGACCTGATGACGATACAAATGCTCGATATACTCAGTGATGTCTTTCTTCACCTCTTCCTTCACCATGACCAAGCGATGTCCATGTAACAAAGGAGAAAATATCTGTTGTACAGACGCATCAAAACTTACACTCGCTGTAAGTAAAGCTGTCTTTATCGATCCCGAACCATACAATGAACTCAACCATGAATCCAAATTCAACACACTTCGATGCGCTACGCCTGCTCCTTTAGGTTTACCCGTAGTACCTGATGTATAAATTATATACGCCAGATCATTCGGTTGATTTACCAGCACAGGATCATCCTTGCTATAATCGTTATAGGCAGCACATGATACATCGACAACTGGAACTGATATGGACAATAATAATCCCTTATGTTGTGTTAGCAATATCCGCGCTTTACTATCCTCCAGTAATTCCTCTACCCGATTAACTGGAAATTCTTTCTCTATCGGAAGATAACATCCTCCTGCTTTTAATATACCAAGGATTGATACAATCAGCATTTCAGTCTTCTCCATCATCAACCCAACCACTGAATCCGATTTTATATTATAATTTGTTCGAAGGTAGCCTGCCAATTGATTACTCTTTTCATTGAGATCCTTGTAGGTTAGATGTCTGTCTTCGCTAATTATCGCTATCCTGTCAGGAGTAGCTAAAGCCTGTCGCTCAAACAATTCCTGAATAGTCTTATCACGAGGATAAGGCTGTGCCGTAGAATTAAATTCCTCTATTAGTAAGCGCTCCTCCTGCTCATCAAGATATTTAACTTTATCAAGAGGGACACTTACATCACTGACTATCTGCATGGCAAACCGTCGGAAATGTGTAGCAAAACGATCTATCCAATATGAATCGTACAAATCAGTATTGTATTCAATCTCAACTGATAGCCCACTTGTTGTATCCCAAAAATTTATTGTCAGATCAAATTTGCTAACGCTACTCTCTCCTTCATACGGGATAACCTCAATGCCGTTTAGAGACGCACTTAATGCAGATTCAACTGACGTATTTTGCATCACGGCCATAATATCAAATATGGGATTATGACTGAGGTCCCGCGTCAATTGAAGCTCTTCAACTAAAACATCAAAAGGATAATTCTCATGCTTATATCCATTCAGTACAACAGTCTTCACTCCTTCCAGTAATGCTGAAAAGTCAGAAGAACCTGAAAACTGCGTACGCAAAGCAATCGTGTTAACATAAAATCCAACCTGATTCTCAAGCTCTGGATGAGTCCGACCTGCCAACGCTGTACCGATAACAATATCTTCCTGGCCCGTATAGCGATACAAGATACCTTTTAACACACTCAGCAAAATCATAAACAAACTCGCGCCTTTCTCCTGACTCATTCGGGCAAGCGTACTGCTGAGTTCAGTTCCTAATGCATATCGCTTAGTTGATCCCTTGAAGGTCTTCTCCTTGGGACGACTATGCACTAAAGGCATTTCTAACTCAGGAACCCCTTGCGAAAATTGTTTAAGCCAGTATTGTCGGCTTACTTCATAACGAATGCCTCCAAGTTCCCTCTGTTGCCAGCTTGCATAGTCCTTGTACTGTATCCGTAATGGCAACAGTGCCTCTCCACGATAAAGACGAATAAGATCTTCAACCATCACATCAACTGACCAACCATCACAGACGATGTGATGCATTGTTATTAAAAATAAGTGACTCTCCGAAGATCTCTTTATCAACTTAACTGCTATAAGAGGTCCCTTTGATAAGTTAAAAACCCTGCCCTGTTCTTCATTTATAAGAGACAATAACTGAAACTCTTCTGCCCCTTCTAAATCAATGTATTCCACTTTGAACCCAAGATCTGACAAGCTATGTACCTTTTGTCGTGGTTCTCCATTAACAAGATCAAAAGTTGTACGCAATACTTCATGACGATCTACCAAACTTATAATGCTCTCTACAAAAAAGTTCTTGTCCAGCCCTCCTCGCAATTCATACATCCCCGTAATATTATAAGCTGAACCCGATACCCCAAGCTGATCCAAAACCCAGAGCCGTTTCTGTGATGATGAAACAACATAGTTCGCACTTCCCTCAATACACGGAATCACCGATAACGGTGTCGTGTCAGTTTTAATGACTCTAGCAAGTTGTTCTATTGTGGGATTTAAAAAAATGTCTTTCAACTGAATTTCGGCAGAGACTTCCGTCTGAATTTTTGAAATGATCCGAATCGCCTTGAGAGAATGACCTCCTAGCGAAAAGAAGTTATCGCGAATACCAACTTGTGATCTCTCCAAAATCTCTTCCCAAACCGAAACCAAAAATTTTTCTACGGAAGTTGATGCAGGTACGAAGCCAAAGGCTACTTGACGCATCTCATCCATATCAGGCAACTCCTTCCGATTAACTTTGCCATTCGAAGTGAGAGGGATGCTCGCTAAATGACAATAAGCAGTGGGCACCATGTAAATTGGCAACTTTTGGCTCAACGACTTATTAATAGAGCCCTCCTCAATCTTATTTTCACTAACATAGTATGCGACAAGCTGTTTGTTATGGTCTTCACCTATCACGGTAACCAAGGCATCGGTGATATCTAAAGTATTTCGAAGTGCGTTTTCGATCTCGCCTAATTCAATACGATAGCCCCTTAATTTTACCTGCATATCATTACGGCCCTTAAACTCGACAGTCCCATCATCCATCCACCTTCCTATGTCCCCCGTCTTGTACATTTTTTGTCCTGGCACGAAGGGGTCACTCACAAATTGACTTTTATTGAGTTCCTCAAGCCCGTGATATCCAGATGAAACGCCAGACCCGGAAACGCAAATCTCTCCCCATACTCCTATCGGTTGCGGTCGCAACTTCTGGTTAAGAATATAAATTCTGGTATTTGCGAATGGCTTACCAATTGGTACGATTCCGGATACTAATCTGGTATCTATTTCTTTGCTACTCTCATAAAAGGTAGAATCAATCGTTGTTTCAGTAGTTCCATAAGTATTGATTACCCGGCAAGAACTACCCAAGAGTTTTAGCAAAGTATTATAGTCCTCTACTCTGAGACTATCTGAACCCAAAATAAGAATCTTTAGAAAACCAATTTCTAAGCGCTTTGCAGCAACGAACGTAAACAGCGATTTGATAATTGCAGGTGTGGATTCGAAAATACTAATTTGATTGCGGTCAAGTAATTCGTACAAAGATTCAGGATCCGACTTTGCAGCAGATCCACATACTATAAGTTTTCCACCGATAAGTAGAGTACGGCAGATATCACCAAAAAAGACGTCAAAGGATATGCTTGCCATTTGAAGAAGATTGACCTGGAACTCTTCGAGTCGGTAAGTCCTTTTCCAGCTATCAGCAATATTTACTAAGTTTTGGTGCGTTACCATAACACCCTTTGGATTCCCGGTAGATCCTGAGGTGTAAATGACATAAGCGAGATCAGAAACAGTATTTATTGGCTCGAGATTGGTCTTATAAAAAACTTCAAGTTCTGCATGAATTCCATCAATAATGAGAACGGGAACATTGCATTTTAAATCCTTCGCCACCGGTACATTACAAATAACAGCCTTAACGCCGCTATTCTGAATAAGGTAATTAATTCTGTGTTCTGGAAAATCGGAATCAATGGGAACATAGGCAGCTCCTGCTTTAAGTATTCCCAATATCCCAACAAACATTTGCTCTGTTCTGTCGAAAAGAATAGCAATGCGATCATTAGCTACGATACTAAGTTTACTTCTTAGATAATGTGCCAGCTGATTAGCATGATTATTTAACTGCAGGTATGTTAGTGAAGTTTGATCATAGACCACGGCAATGGCGTGCGGTGTAGTCAAAACTTGGTCTTCAAAAATCTCATGAATCGTTTTTCCGTCCCTTAATGGATTGACATTATCGCCATTGAAATTTGTTATTTGTTGTCTTTCGCCGCTGCTTAAGATATCAAATTCATTGACCACATTACTTGGATTCGATAACAAGCATAAAAACGCTGCTTTAAAATTCTGCACAAAACGTTGAATCCACTTACTTGAAAATAAATCTGTGTTGTACTCCACTTTAATCTCAAGACCATCATTTAGGTTGATAAAATCTATGGATAAATCAAACTGACTTACTTTATTTTCCATTGACAGTTTTCTAACCGAAACCCCGTCGATGCTAAAAGCGTAATCTTGATTGAAAGGTCGCTCCTGCCAACCAACCATAACATCAAAAATCGGTGAGCGACTTACGTCACGATCTAAATCGAGATTCTCGATTAAATGATCAAAAGGATAACTTTGATGATTTAAGTCTTCCAGTACATTTCCCTTCAATCGTTTTATGTATTCGACAAAAGTTTCCTCTTTTATCAAGGATGATTTGATCGCAATTGTGTTTATATAGAATCCTATCTGAGATTCCAATTCGTCCTTATCGCGCGAGTTCACAGGAATACCAATCACAAAATCCTCTTGCCCTGAATAACGAAATAGTACAGCATTGACAACTCCGAGGAGAGAAATAAATGGAGTGACGGACGTATCATTAGAAAACTGCCGAAGCAAGTTTACTTCGTGCTTATTCAATGTGAAATTTTCGATCTTCCCATTAAAGGTTTTTATAGAAGGCCTCGGATAGTCAGTAGGAATATTTAATGGCGCAATTTCAATGCCTTGAAATTTATCCAGCCAGAACTGACGGTCGTCTCGGTATCTCTCTTCTAAGAAGGACAAATTTTCCCACGAAGCATAGTCCTTATACTGAACGTTAAGGGTAGGAAGTCGATAATCATTTCCGGATCTAAAGGCATTGTATATCTGAATAAATTCGCTTAAAAAAACATCCATTGACCATCCGTCTGCAATAATATGGTGGATAACAAACGCAACGTGGTAAACATTTTCAGAAGTTCTGCAAACCAATGATTTAATTAAGGGGCCTAACGTTGTATCAATTTTATCATTTACAAAGTTCAGAATTAAATCAGCAGCCTTCACGGCGCCCTGTGATTCAACTTCTAGATACATTACTGAACTATCGTCAATAGGATTAACCTTTTGCCTCGGCAAGCCACCTATTGTTACAAATGTTGTTCTCAATATCTCGTGCCTTGATCTCATCTGAAAGAATGCCTTTTTAAACAAACTAAGATCAAACTCTCCGCTAACCTCATATGCCCAATTCATGGTATATGCAGCATGTCCGTCTAATTCACCGAGTATCCAGATTCTTCTCTGAGCGCTCGAGAGTTCATAGTAATCCTGTTCTTCAACAGGTTCAATTGAATAGTAGTGGCCCGAACTTAGATTATCCAACATCTGAGATAATTCCAGAACGGTTGGGTGTTCAAAAATCGTCTTAATATCTAACCTTACCCCCAATTTTTTGTGCAACCTTGAAATTAATTGTGTGGCTTTTATCGAGTTTCCTCCGATTGCAAAGAAATTCTCTGTAACATCACTGCACTTTCTCTGCAATATTTCTTCATAAGTGGCGGACACAATAATCTCATTCGCGTTCACAGGTTCACGGCCAATAATTGATGCCTGTTTCTTTAAAGGCAATGGAAACATCTTACTGTCTATTTTTCCATTGGTGCTCCTCGGAAATCTATCAAGTGAAATGAAATAGTGAGGCATCATATAAGCCGGCAAATGAAGCCTTAATTCAGACTGAATCTCAGGTATCACTTGGTCGGCTTTATTCGATATAAAATAGGCAATGAGTTTGACTTGGTCTTCAACGTCCCATTTTGCTACCCAAGCATCACTGATACTTCCATTTTTCAAAATCGTCTTCCTGATCTCTTCTAGTTCAACCCTATAACCACCCACTTTGACCTGCGCATCTATTCTACCCAAAAATTCAATGCTCCCATCTGCGCGCCACCTCCCAATATCACCAGTTAAGTATAGTCTAGTTCCGAGTTCAAAGGGATTGTTTATGAATTTCTGTGCTGTAAGTTCATCCTGATTTAGATATCCTCTGGCTACACCTTCGCCAGAAATACATATCTGTCCCGGAAGACCAATTGGACATAAAGAGAGATCGGCGTTAACTATGTACACTTCTTTATTCCATAGCGGTTTGCCTATTACGAACACATCCAATGGAGAAGTAACTTCGTGAAATGATGCACAAACTGTAGACTCAGTTGGGCCATAAGTATTGAAAACCGCGGTTCTTGAAACTAATTTATCGATGTACTTCCATAGAAGACGATCTCCCCCACTAATGATAAGTCTCAAATTTGAGACTTCCGAGAATCTTCCATTAAGCTCATTTAGGACAAGTGGTGTCGTACTTAAAATAGTTGCGCCTTCTCCATTTATCAAATTTATAAGATCATCAATATCTCTACCGCCGCCTTTGGCAACAATAAGAGTTCCGGCGGAACAAAGGATGGGAAATATTTCTTCAACTGAGGTATCAAATGCTAAAGAAGACTGTTGAATAATCCGATCATACTTGCTGAGTTTGAAATATTCCCTAAACGTCAATACATAATCTACCACTGAATGCTGCTCCACCATAACTCCTTTGGGAAATCCAGTGGTGCCAGACGTATACATAATGTATGCTAAATCATCTGGATGTGCATCAGAACAAAAATTTTCGAACGATTGTGAAGCTGAATCGCTTATTGCTTTTCGGATCAGGATAGTTTTACAAACCTTAGACACCTCAAGATCAAGATTTGCATTCGAAAAAACCAAGTCAGCTTTACAATCGTCGAGGATGTAACAAATTCTGTCAGTTGGTGTAGTCGGATCAATAGGAACATACGTTGCCCGCACCTTCATAATTGCAAGTAACAATATGATCGCATCACCAGAAGGAGGCAAAATTACGCCGATTCTATTTGAGCTTCCGACTGAGAACTTATCGATCAAATAGCGGGCTAATTTATTTACGTTTCTGTTGAGTTCGTCATAGCTCATTGAGTTCTCATCAGAAATAATAGCCAAATTTTTTGGAGCATTTAGAACAGCGTTTTCAAATCTGCGACAAATTGGAATAAATCCTCTTTGCATTTTTCTTGAGTTGAATCCGTTCAAAATTTTCTGACGTTCATTATCTGAAAGAATATCAAATTCAATAATTTTCCGATCTGTGTTGATTAGAGCTGATTCAATAAGAGCTGTATATTGATTTATAAATTGTTTGCAGTGATCTTCAGTAAATAGATCAGTATTATAATCAATATTTAAAGTCAGTGTGTCTTCAGTAAGGTCTACAAATTCAAACTGTAGATCCATAAGTGATCCAATAGATGAAATCTCAAATTTTTCAATGGTATTCTTACTTCCTAAATTAAGAGTATAGTTAGCGTGACCAAAGGCTTGATAAAGTACCAGAACGTTGAACAATTCTGGAACCTCAGCAAATCCCTCTTTCTCTTTGACATTTTCCAATAAGTACTCAAAGGGGTAAGCCTGGTGTTCAATTGTTTCCCATATAAGTTGTCCAACCTTTTTAAGGAAGTCGCTAAATCTCTCACGAGAGTCAATTCTAGATCTAATTGCAACAGTGTTGATAAAAAGTCCTATTTGCTTTTGCCAGCGATGATCCATTCTTCCAGCTGCATCTGATCCTAAGACGATATCAGTATGGCCTGTAAGTTTGTGGAACTGCAGGTACACAACCGCTAAAAGAGTAGCAAAATTTGTTACGGAATTTGCCACACTGACTTCTCTGATAAGTTTCTGATGATGGCTTGGAAAAACATAGGACAACCGATTCGTCTTCTTGCTTTGGAAAACAGAATTTTTTTTCTTCAGCGCATATGGTAATTCAAATCCCTTAGGGAAATCATGAAACTTTTTATGCCAATATTGTTTATGCCGTTCAAATTCAGAGGTAGATTTACTTTGTTTCGTCCAGACAGAATAGTCTTTAAATTGCAGAGGAATAGGGTCTAAATCTATATCACTGTCTCCATATAGTTGGTTAAACTCGTTAAGAAATATCCCTAAAGACCAACCATCAAAAATCAAATGATGAAAAACAAATAAAAATATCGTCACATTTTCCTGTACGGCGACCAAATGAACTCTAAACAGTGGTCCCCTTTCAAGGTCAAAGGGTTGGCTGGACAAATTATTCAGCATTGTTCGAAGTTGCTCGCTACTCTCATCGAATGAGATATAAGTGATTTGAGGTTTGACATTAACTTGTCCTACATCCTTAACTACTTGTCTTAACTCCTCATCAACAATCTGATAAATAGTTCGTAAACTCTCGTGGCGTTGCTGAATCGATAAGATGGTTCTGGTTATCTGATCGAGGTCATACTGACCAACTACTTTAAATGCTACAGGAATATTTAATGAGCTATTCAAGCCAGCATTAGCAAACATCCAAAATCTATTCTGTATTGGCGTTAGTTCATTGTACTTTGTCTCGTTGACATTTTTCGAAAATGGAATTTCCTTTAAAACAGGTCTTCTTGAAATCAATTTTAGAAGTTCGTCTAAGGTAGAGTTCTCCAAAATATCTTTCAATTCCAGATTGGTTTTGAATTCGTTGTTAATTCGGGAGAGAAGTTGAATTAGAGGCAAACTGCTTATTCCTAACTCTAACAAGTCCATGTCCTTTGACACAATTGAGCCCGTGACTTCACTCGCAAGCCTGACAAGGTTATCTACACTTATAGTATGACTATTTTCTCTCTCGTTGAGAGCTAACTGAATTTTTTTTCTTTCACCGTCAAACTTTCCACTCAGGTAATCTTCTGCCAATTTAAAGTACTGCACTTTTCCACTCGTGGTCTTGGGAATTGTTTTGACCTGTACAATTTCATCAACGATCAGTCCATTAAGTTCGCTTATCCTTTGTTTTATTAAATGAATAGTCTTAACAAAACCGAGGGTATCCTGTCTTGATATTACAAATACTACAAGCGCCTCAGTTTCTTCTTTTTTAGTTTTAATTCCACATGCCGCAACCATTCCAGTCTCAACTCCAGGTACAAAACCAATTATTGATTGCTCTATGTCTTGAGGGTAAAAATTTTCTCCATTAATAACGATGATATTCTTAATTCTTCCTGTAACAATGAGACGGCCATTTTGTAAAAACCCGAGGTCACCCGTGCGGAGCCAACCATCTCTAGTAAAAACTTCCTCGGTCGCTCTGATATTGTTATAGTACCCATTTGTAACATTTTCACCTCTTACCTGAATGTGACCAATTACATTTTCTTGATATGGCGCGTCAAGTGAATCGCAGATCCTTATTTCCACGCTGGAAAGGGGCGGCCCAACATCCACAAAACTGACGCCGTTTAAATCAGGTTCAATTACGTCCCCTTGCTTTAAATTCCGCCGGGAGAGTGTAACACAATACATCTCATCCTGAGGATGCGCGATACAAACTCCGACTGATGCCTCAGCAAGACCGTATCCAGGCGTTATTACATTCTGTTTTAATCCAGCATGCTTAAGGCGATCATAAAAATTTTGACACAATCGAGTCGAAATGGCTTCTGCTCCATTATAAATGAGTCTTATTCCCGATAAATCCCAACTTCTGGTCTCATCTTTCAATGCAGCCAAGAAGTACTGATATCCAAAATTTGGCGAATACAAAATTGAGACCTTATGCAGGTGAGTCATTTCAAGCCACAAAACCGGCCTCCTTATAAATAGCCCGGTAGGCATGATATGCTGGTTAATTCCAGAAAGCACGCAGGTTAAGTGAAAGCAAATCAGCCCCATGTCGTGAGTCAGCGGCATCCAACTTAGAGCCGAATCATCTTTAGTAATACGGGATCGTTCTGCAATGTCTTTTGCGTTAGTCAGTAAATTCAAATGCGTGAGGCGCACCCCTTTAGGATTACCAGTAGACCCCGAAGAGTATTGTATATAGGCTAGATCACTTGATCCGATCTCGCATGGAGGTGTGCTCGATTGTTCTTGAAAAGCAAGTTCAATATTGAGGAATGCTTTAGTGAACATACTCTCGTCCCCTAAATTATTATCTTTCAAATATTGGGTAAGTCGCTGGAGATTTCTTTCATCGGTTATTAGGAATGGGCATGTTAAATCCTTCCAGATAGTAAACAACTTTAACTTATGGTCGTCCTTGCCACTGACAGACAGAGGAACTGGGACTATCCTTCCCATCATGCACGCCCAGAAAACCGTAATAAAGCTAATGTTAGATTCAAGTTGAAAGACCAGTTCATCTCCCTTTTTTACTCCACTATTATTGAGGAACGTTAGCAATCGTGAGGCCCGCAAATTCAATTCAGCATACGATAAAAATGTATGATCATTAACACCTTCTATAAAATTCAAGCCGTTAAAAGAATCGTCCTTCAATTTTGACAATGCATCAACAAGAGATAACGGGGCGCTCATAGAAATAGAAATACCTGATACTACGGTCGACTTGACAGAATGCCAAATCTTACATTACCTAATGCAAATCAGTGAATGAAATTACAATGAAAATTTAAGCCTCTCTTATGACCTTAATAGGATTGGTCATTGCGCTCTTTAATATTTCGTAACTAATTACGATCAATGATAATAGAATTATAAAGAAAGATGGAATAAAATACATCCACCAGGTCAAACTAATATGGAAAGCAAAATGAGATAACCACCACCCCGCAGTGCCGATCGCAAGTGGGATGGCAATGACGTTCGCGATAAGTACTAGTCTAATAAAACCAAAACTAAGCGTCACAAAGACTGACCCTGTTTTGGCGCCAAGTACCTTACGAATACCAATCTCCTTCGCCTGCTGAATCACACTATAAGAAGACAGACCGAATAGTCCTAAACTAGCGATGGCAAATGCTAGTAATGCAAATGAAGTGAACATTATTCTAAAGTCCTTATCACTTTTATATTGGCGATCAAAAAAGTCATCAAGGAAGAAATATTCAAAAGGATTACCTGGAAAAATCTCCTTCCATGTTTTCTCCGTTGCGTCCAATGTTTTAGATAAATCCGTTGTGTTGATTTTGAGAGCATAGTAAGAGTAAAGCATTCTCGGGTTTCTTAAATAAAATATTATAGGCGAATATGAATTGCGAAGAGATTGCTGATTGAAGTTCTCTACCACTCCAATAATTCTGTTTACCCCAAAACATTCGATTCGATTACCCACAGCATCTTCTGGTTTTTCAAAACCCAACAGTTTCGCAGCTGCCTTATTTACAACTATGTTTTCATAAAAATTCACGTCACCGGAAAATCCTCTCCCTGAAGATATTTTGATTTTGAAGGTCGAAAAAAAAGCAGAATCAATACCCATAACATAATAGTTATTGGCTTGCTCAACACCTTCCCCAACACGTCTAACTTCGCCTTCTTTTAAAAGACCAATTTCTTTTCCTGGGATTTCAGTGCTTGCAGTGAATCTCTGCACAGCTGGATATTTAGACACTTGATCTTTAAAATATACAAATTTGTTTGCGCTTGTGGAGTCTTCGGCGAGCGCAGACGGAGCCTTTAGAATTAGAATTTTATCAATATTCATTCCCAAATTTTGATTGAGCATAAATTCGATTTGAAGGTATACGACAAAAGTTGAGATAGCTAGTACCGCGGAAATAACGTATTGAAAAACAACAAGACCTTTTCGCATGACGCTTCCAGTTCTGCTTTGTACAAACTTTCCCTTTAATATTGTTACGGGGTTAAAACTGGAGAGAACGAAGGCAGGATAAAGTCCAGATAGAAGCGCCCCCGCTATTAGAACAAATAAGACACTAGTCCAAAATTGCGGATGGGCAAAGATAGGATCTATCCCCAGCAAATCTTTATAATACGGATAGCCGATTACCGAGACCGTCAAAGCCAAACAAATTGCGGTGGCATTAACCAGTAAAGATTCAAGCAAAAACTGCATTGTAAGTTGCAGTTTCGAAGCCCCAACCACTTTGCGAATTCCAACTTCTTTTGCACGTGTCATTGCACGTGCAGTTGCCATATTTACATAATTTACATATGATAGAAAGAGTATAAAAATCCCAATGACAATCAAGAAATAGACTTTGGTTTCACTTCCGTTTGGTCGCATCTCTTCAAGGAGATTCGATTTTAAATGAATCTCACCTAAGGGCTGCAGAGACAATTTCTCTATTTCGTTTCCTCCGGCGACCTTGTTTTTTGAAACTAACTCATTTAGTCTGTTACTTATTATTTCGGGATTGGTGTTATCCTTCAATTGAATATAAGTGTAAAAGCGAGAAAGCTTCCAATTACTTAGCACCGCTTGTTCACCGCCAAGAAAGCCCTGTGCTGTCGCAAAAGATATAAGCAATCTAAAGTCAAAGTGTGTATTTTCAGGAAGATCCTGAAAGACACCTGTTACTATGGCTTCAAATTTGTCTTGACCACTTGTTATAGTGATTGCTTTATTAAGAGCGTCACTTTCGCCAAAAAACAGCTTCGCAGTGCTTTGTGAGATAATGACTGTCATTGGATCGTTTAATGCTTTCTCACCGTTTCCATGCGTTAACTTTATTGATAACATTTTTATAATAGAAGGGTCAGCAAAAAGAAAATTGCGAATAGTAATATTCTTTTCATTGGCAGAAAAAACTATGTTACCATTTAATTTCCAAAATCGAGCATAATCGACCATTTCAGGGGAAATCTCTTTAAGAGCTGGACCGACTGATGGATAAGTCAAAGCTTTTTTATACGCCAAATCTCCCTTCACATATCTTTCGGTCACTATTCTGTATATGTTTTTAGGATAGAAAGAATCGAAGCTAAATTCCTTGGTAACATATTGTATGATTGTAATAAAACCTATCATGCCAAGGGCTAAACCCAGTATATTTAATATCGAAAAGAATTTATTCTTAAATAAATTTCTGAGGGCGGTTATCAAGGAGCTTCTTAACATGCTATTAATCTAATTTCTTAAGATAGATAAATCAATGTCCAATGCCAACATAGGCTTTAGTGGAAAATTCTCGGTATCCAGTTGGCTCAGCGACGACTCCGATATATGCAAGTACCGACTTTACTACTTTAGCCATTTGTTCAAAATTTAGTTTGTCGACGGTATCACTTTTTTGATGATAGTTTCTATTCCGCGTATCTCCGCCATCTCCAATTGAAATTGCTTTATATCCATTATCCCAAAATGTTGCATGATCACTGTTGCGTGATTCAGGATACTTTTCACCGTTGTCTGGTACAGCATATGCAATTAGATTTAAATCAGGAACAAAGGTTACAGCAGTTTCCTCAAATTTGTGCTGAACTGATAAAGAATTTTCATTGGCCGTCAATACAATAAAATCTCCTCTATGCCTATTCTTTATTACTTTGGCTGAAGCTTGAGGAAAAGATTCCTTAAATTCATCAGGAAGACTTTGGCTTCCTGGTTTGCTATTAAAGTAACCTATCATGTCTAGATTTATGACTCCTATAACATCCATTGACTTTTTTTGAAGGTATTCATTGATAAAATGTGCACTGCCAACCAAACCTTGTTCCTCCATATCAAAGGCAACCAACATGATAGAGCTGTTAAACTCTTGAGAGGCTATACATTCTATCAAAGTAAGTAATGCCGCAACACCAGAAGCATTGTCATCAGCGCCAGGTGTTTCGTACACAGTATCGTAGTGGGCAGAGATAATAATTACCCGGCGGTTATCATTAATGCCATTTTTAATGGCTACATAATTTTGTCCCGTGCACCTGTTACGGTAGTTAAATGTGTCGCGAAAAAGAGTAAAATTCTTTTCGCCGAAGCTTTTGCTCAAAATTTTCCGTGTCGCATTGAGGTTTTTTAAACCTTCTGTATCCTTGTAGTATCTGTTTCCAACTATCGAAAATACTTTACTTCTTACTTGTTCGACGTTTATATGCTCTAACATGTGCTTTAACTCAACGGTCGGACCATTCTCGATAAGTAAAGATACAACGAGACTATCGCAGCTCTGTCGCGACTCTGCATTTGAAATTTGGTTCCTATGTTCTAATATTATTTTTTTTCCTTTTCCAGGTTGTATTCGATCCCCAATTTGGCTGTAAGCTTCTGTACTTCTATCTTCCCATTCTCCATTCCCAAATGAAATCCTAAGTCTAAACCTTGTACCCTTTTCGCATTCGAGTTCACAGTCGAAATCAAAATTGAGAACAATTCTTTCAGGGTCTATTTTCACAAAAAAATTACTAACGAAATTATTTTGCCCCAAGACAGACAGTCTTACGACGAACAACGCGAAAAAAATGATAAGCCTATTATTCACTTGATAGCTAGGATTGAAATTCTATTTCCAATGAATTTCTATTTCCAATGAATTTCTATCACTTTATTTTTGAGGATTACGGTGGTATAAATTGCTTTAGAAAGTCGGCTGATAGTTAGCTTCCCATCTGCTCTGTTTATAACAACTTGTTTAATAACGTGCTGCTTATCCTTTTTATGAAATGCAATTGCATCCACATCATCGTCCTCCAACACTATAGATTTTTCCGCTTCCTTTATTTCAGATCGTTTGAAATCATGATTCGGGTCTTCTATTAATTTTAAAATTCTTTCGCAATCAGGGACACCATACCCCATAAAATCATTAGGGAACGGGTAGAGACTTGAGGACGCCTCAAGTATAGAAGCAATTTTCGCAAGGTCCAGACTGGGGTCGCGCTCTAACATGGCACCAATAATACCTGTGATTACTGGGGCAGTAAAGGACGTTCCAATAGCTACTGAATAACACGATACATTGGGCTTAATGTAAGAAAGACTAGGCGTTCCAATTCCACTGTAGCTTGATCTCAAATTATGCTCATCAGTTGAGCCAACTGAGATAACATTTTGGGCATCAGCCGGCGCGGAGATTACTCTCCATTTTTTATTATCACCATCATTTCCCGCAGCCACAATAATGATCAACCCCTTCTCTGCGGCTGCCTGGGCTGCCCTCGTAATTGCAGTAGTTTTGCCGTCCATCTCCAAAGCATTATGATTCTCTTTGCTATTATCGAAATCCAATGAATACGCAATTGACGAATTGACAATCTTTACCCCTTTACTGTGGAACCACTCCAGTGCAGAAATCCAATTGTCTTCCTCAATCCGGGATTCCTTGCCTCCGTTGTCGGTCCTCGCTAAATAAAAAACAGCATCACTCGATAACCCAATCGTTTCTTTGTGCTGGGAATCCTTGCCAGCGATCATTCGCCAAACATAAACACCGTGTCTCTCGGCTGGACTATTCATGCCCTTATAAAAATTATTATTGGATGGATCCACAAAATCTTTTGCCTCTCGCACTTTGTCGTTGTCAAACACATGTCTGAGAATCTGATCCTCATCCGCGTCAGCAAATCCAGTATCCATAATGCCGATTACTACGTTTTTCCCAGATAATCCCGCCTTCTTAAATGCACTCGAATTTATTTGATTGAATAAGAAACCATAGTTAATATCACGTGGAGAATGGGCTAGTCTTCCAACAGATTTCAAAGCATGCACTGGAGACACACTTTTAACGAATGATTTGCATTGCAATAATTTGATGTCAGAGTCTGTCAATTTACTCGACACTGAGTTAAGCCATTTAGAGGTATTTATAACTTCAATTTTTAAACATTGTAAACTATCCAGGTAAGGTTGATAAACTTGACCTTCTTGAGTCTCTTTCAATGTATAACCTTTTACTTTTGGGGTCTCACCCCTATCCCTAAATTCTACCCAATATTTTTGCTGAGAATTAGAATGTTTGCCACATAGTAACAAGCCAATAATTACGATTAAATGTTTCATTTCAAGTTTGGGTTAGAATTATTCATTGTTCCTGGAGTTGAGTCTCGAATGGATATTAAGGATCAGCAGTACTCGTCAGTTACTGAAATAATCGTTCGTAGCGGACATAGCCTCTTGCAACTGATGCTCGATTATTTTCTCAATTGATAATTTTACGTCGGTGCTATTTAACAAATTGAATTTAGCCGCAGTTTTTTCAATTCCCACTTTAAACGTGACCGCGTTGTGAGGTAGTATGTCAAATACCCTTTCATCCGAAGTGTCATCTCCCCAGCATGCTACAAAATCGTGTGACATAGTCTCCAGAATTTTCTTCACAGCCTTAGCTTTGCTCGTTCCTTTTTTTCGGATTTCAATAGATTTAATTTCACTACTTACCTCAAGATCATAAACACCAAGTTTTTGAGATAATTCATCTTGGAGTTCCTTCATTCTGGTCACGCTCAAGCTATTTTCTGAATTCCGGAAGTGCCAAACGATTGAAAATTCCTTCTCCTCTGCAAAAGACCCTGGCAAGCGTGCAATGTGCTTTTTTAAAATTGGAAGAATGACTTTCTTCCATTCATCATCGGTCCGGTCGACCATCGTCCAGTTTTTATTTATTTTCACCCAACTTCCATTTTCGGCTACAAATCCGGTACTTATACTCCCAAACCATTTTTCAAGTGTAAATCTGTCTCGGCCGCTTAGGATAAATAAGAACGTATTTGGATCCTCAGTAATTTTAGAAAGGGTTTCAATTAGATTAGCGCTTGGACAAGCAAGTTCCGGGAACTTTGCAAACTCGACGAGGGTTCCGTCATAGTCAATTAAGAGGAGTCGTTTTTTTGCCGCAGCATAGCTTTTCAAAAATTAGGATTCGCATTTCTTATTGAATGATTTGCTCTTTAAATCGCTTACTTCGTCACGAGTATTATTAATGTCTGTTATAAAATCTTCTGACCAGCGGACAATGTCATATTCTTTTATACGGGTTTGCATAGATGTCATTCTCTCCTTTTGCTCGACAGCGCTCATATTTAAGCTTTCCTCAATAGCGATCTCTATTTCAGATATCTGATTTGGATTAATAAGTTTAGCATCAAGTAATTCAAAACTGGCTCCTGCCATTTCGCTCAAAATTAGAACACCAGTTTGTTCAGACCGAGAAGCCGCAAACTCTTTTGCAATAAGATTCATCCCGTCTCTTAACGGAGTTATCAAAGCTACGTCCACACTCGAGTACAATAACACAAGTTCATCAAATGTCTTAGATTTATATTGATAGCTGACCGGTAACCAATTTTCAGTACTGAAAGCACCGTTTATTTTCCCTACGAGATTATCTATTTGATCTTTCATCATCTGATAAGAGTTTACATCTATGCGTGATGGAACGACTATCAATATCAATGAAATCTTTTGTCGTAAGGATGGTCTCTTTGTTAAAAGCGACTCAAATGCTAAAAGCCTATTTACAATTCCCTTTGT
>Ga0302321_100001788_pt1 | contig 18377 bp, 18 predicted proteins | sample Fen_T0_1_FD_202505 | JGI IMG/M metagenome (GOLD analysis project Ga0302321, IMG submission 202505) | Peat permafrost microbial communities from Stordalen Mire near Abisko, Sweden - Fen_T0_1 | ecosystem: Environmental > Terrestrial > Soil > Wetlands > Permafrost | place: Sweden: Abisko...
GGTCGTGCCCACACCTGCACAACTGGCCTGGCCAATGAATTCGCGGCGAGAAATGTCTTTGTTCAATTTTTTCACGGGAAGCGGATTTATTTGAGGATGGCGAAGTCGGGCGACAGTGCGGTGAGATAGATCGCAAGTCGGGCGCGAGTTTGGTTGAGCGTGCTGCCAGAGGGAACCATCGCCGTGGTGACCTTCTGCACGGCATTGATGATGGCTGTGCGAGTGTCGGAGCTCATCGTGCCATGCGTGAGGTAGAGATCGAGGTTGTCGAGTAACTGCGCGGCGGTGCCAGCGAGCGCTTCCTGATCGGAAGTGTTTAGGGTGAATTGACCTGCACCGCTCTGAATGAGATTATAGACCGCATTGGGCATGGTAACCGAAAAGACTGAGTTGAGGATTTGGAACTCAGGTGCATCCAGGTTGGCATTGCTGATCACGCCGGCCGGAGAGTAGTCGGGCGTATAAAAATTGAAGACCGACGGCGCGGCCAAAGGGAATTGGCCCATTGTGCCCTCGGTAAAGTTGTATCCAAAATCGTAGGGCAGTATCCCGGCGGTGACGTTATATTTGAAAGCACGCAGCAACTGCGTGAGTCGAAGGAAAGGCTCCTGAAGTTTGCCGTGAGTGGTATCGGCGATGAACGACGTGGCACGTGCTTCGGTATCGAGGAGAATGGCTTTGGTGACGGCGAGCAGGTCGCCGCGGACGCCTTGGCCATTGTCCACGAAGACAGCGGCGACACGGCCGACGTAGGCGGAAGTTGGGCTGGAAGTGATGAGCCGTTGGATGAGAAGACGGGAAATGAACGGCGCGGTATTAGGATGTTCGACGAGGTTGTCGATAGCATCTTGAACATCGGCAAGCCCGGTTTGGCTGGCAGGCAGGCTGCCTTTCCGAACACTCGCGTAAGAGAGTAGTTTCTTGCTGCCAGTGTCGTGCTGTGATTCCCACATGCGCATGGGCGTGGTGTAGTTGGCGGTGGCGCTCGGAAAATCCAGACGGCCGGTGCCGGTACCAGTATTGTTGGTACTGTCATCGGTAAAACCGGTGAAGACTCGGGCGAACTCGGTGATATCGTCATTTGTGTAGACTTCGATTGGTTTGCCATCGCTGCCGAGCAGGTAGGTGCCGTCGGCGTTGAGCTTGTAGAGGCCGATTGTGAAAAGCTGCATCACCTCACGCGCATAATTTTCGTCGGGTCGCGTGCCGGTAGTGGTGTTGGCTTTGCGGTTCTTATAGTGGCTTAGATAGCGACCCATCATTGGGTGGCGTGTAACATCCATGAGCAGCGTGCGAAAATTTCCGAGAGCGTTACGTGCAAGCATGTCGTAGTAACTGCTTGAGCCTTCCTGGCCACCGGAGACGTTGGAGTCGTTATCCGAGATGACCATGATTTGGCTGAGAGCGTAGGCGACGCGTTGCCGCAACTGATCGCTACCGGCTAGCATGACTTGGTTGCGGGCGCGGCGGTTGAGGCCGTTGTCGAACGATGTGATGGTGGTGTCGGCTGCTTTAGCTGTTTGCAAAAGCTGACTGCGGACGAAACCGGCTTGGCTGCTTCCTGATCGATCCAGGTTGAATAGTTGTAGCCAAGATTGCGGAGTTCGGCGAGCGAGTCAGGCGAAGGACCGAAAGTGGCTTGGGCGAGAAAACGTGTAGCCAGTTGATCGGCGCTTAGGCTGACGTTGGGGGTGACTGCAGCCGTTAAGCTGGACGCAAACAGAACCAAGAAGACGACAACAGGGAGGTATTTAAATATTCTCTTAGTCACCGCTTACGGTTCGGCGGGAAAAATCAGTTCCGCAAGCGCGATACGTGTAAATTCAAGGTAACATTGGTTCAGCTCTTGCAGGCATATCGCAAAAGCACAACTGCTCGGTTGATACAACTATCAGCTGGCCAGCGACTTTACTGCGCCTGCTTGGCGATTTTGTACGATGCAGGTTTTTCGCCTGGAGGGAGCGCGAGCAGATCGTAGTCATGACTACTGGTGATCTTTACTTCGACGAATTCGCCGACGGGCAAGTCATGCGGCACGTAGACGCGGCCATCAATGTCGGGTGCGTCAGCTTCGCCGCGGGCTACGCCCGACTCTTCGACGAGGACCCTCAAGGTACGACCGATGGCGCGTTGGCTAACCATTGCGGCGATTTCTTTTTGCAGCGACATCGTGCGGTGCCAGCGAGCCTCTTTGAGCTTGGTTGAAATTTGCCCCAACATTTTTCCAGCGCGTGTGCCTTCTTCCTGCGAGTAGCGGAACACGCCAAGGCGTTCGAACTGAACCTCGCGAATGAAGCCGCAAAGTTCTTCGACGTCGGCTTCGGTTTCACCGGGGAACCCGACTATAAACGTCGTGCGTAACGCGATGCCGGGGATGCCGGCGCGAATACGCTTCACGAGATCGCGGATATGCGCAGAGGACGTTTCGCGCTGCATCTCGGTCAACATGTGATCGCTAATGTGCTGCAGCGGTATGTCGATATAGCGAGCGACCTTCGGGCACTCGGCGATCGTCTTGATGAGTTCGTCGCTCCAATGAGCTGGATGCGTATAAAGCAAACGTATCCAAAAATCTCCTTCGATCGCGTTAAGCTCGCGGAGCAAAGTCGTGAGAGCAGTTCCCCGAGCCGAGTCAACTTTGGCGCGCGGACCGGCTTTTTCGTCCCAAGTGTCCATCCCGAAAAAAGTCGTATCTTGGGAAATGAGGTTGAGCTCCTTCACGCCTTCTTTGACGAGTTGGCGCGCTTCAGCAACGACACTCTCGACCGTGCGGCTGCGGTGGCGTCCGCGGATTTGCGGGATGATGCAAAAGGTGCACGGATGGTTGCAGCCCTCGGCGATTTTTACGTATGCGAAATGTTTGGGCGTGAGCCGGAAGCGCGGCGTGTCATAATCTGGGATATAGGTTGAACGCCCAGTAACGAAATTTTCTGGGATTGCCCTGGCGCCACGTTCTTTAGCGAAGAGTTCTTCGATAATCGGAGCGACTTTAGTGACCTGATCAAGACCGATGAACGCATCCACTTCTGGCATGGCGCCGGGCAGGTCTTTCGAAAAACGCTGCGACATGCAGCCTGCGACGATCAGTTTTTGCTCCTTGCGGCGTTTACGCAGGCCGCGATTTTCGTGTGCCTCGAGAATCGTGGAGATGGATTCTTCCTTGGCCGAGTTAAGGAACGAGCAGGTATTAACGATGACGACGTCGGCTTTTTCCGCTTCGGCGATGACTTGCATGCCGGCTTTGTGAAGATGGCCGACCATAATCTCGCTATCGACGAGATTTTTCGCGCAACCGAGGGAAATGAGGCTGACTTTGATCATGGGCGGTTAACTTGTGCGAAACCAGTGGGCCGTAAAGTGTGGCGACAAAAAAACCGCGGCTTAATTGGCCGCGGTTGGAAAATGGGCGTAGCGCCTTACTTCTTTGCGGTTTTGGCTGTCTTCTTGGTCGCGACCTTCTTGCGTTTCAAGTAGGCGATGCGGCGCTTCTTTTTGATTACTTTGTTGTATTGTTTGCCCATGGTTGGATTGAGGTTTGGTTAATGAAAGCGTCCACCTTGCGACGGAGGCGGGAGGGGAGTCAAGCGTCGGTCGCGAGGTTAACGACGGTGTCGACCGTCCACCTACGGACAATCCTGCGATTGCGGCGCAGAATTTTTTGGGAAAAGCGGGGTGATGGCGGTGATTTTCTCGCCCTCGCGTTGCCAGTGATAAAGCGGAAGCGGCGGATTGCGATCGAGCTGTTTATGAAGAGTTGGATCAGTGCGTTTGAAAAGCTTCAGGTCATTCAACCCAGTTTTATCGCAGGCGAGTAGGTCGGTATGGGCTTTGTGCACACGTGGACGCCCAATTACACGACTCGCCTCGGGTGGAAGCGACGTGGACCCGGGACGAAGAGTTTTTCTTTCAAGGACGAGGAAGCTGTAGGGCAGGGATCGCAGATCGACGCCAGCCTGCTGGCCGAAACGCACCCAGTTGGGATCGGCATAAATGCCGCCGGGTGCTGGGGCGAAAAAGTGGCACCAATGACGCGCGTTTTCGGCATCGATGAGCGGGCAGTCGCTGGCATGCGTGCAAGGTGCAACGATGTTGAAGCGATCGCGGAGTTGATCGCGCAGCATGGCGAGATCGCGGCTGACGGCATGGGTGCCCGGCTCGACCCAGAGGACGGCCTCAGATTGATGGGCGAGCGCGAGCAGTTCGGCACGGGCTGCGGGAGTAAGCTCGTTGAGCACGTGGCTGAGTACAAGCAAACCGATGGGTTTATCGGTAGAAAAATGTTCGGTTTGGAAACCTGGAAATTCCCGTTGTGCAGACTCGAACGCGAAATCGCACGCCAACGGCGAATGATCCCAGACCAGCAACCTGGCGAAACGCTCGACGCCAAAAGCGCGCACCACACGACGTCCGGCGATGCCGCTGCCGCAACCCCAGTCGAGGATCGAGAGGCCGGCAGGCGGCGCCCAACCACGAGTGCGGAGCTCGGTGAGTACGGCGTCCCATTTCCAACCGATCCGTTCGCCGTAGGTAAGATCGTAATTTGCCAGATCGTTGAGCGACGTCCAATAAGGCCCACGAGCGGCGTTGCCACTGAGAAACCCGTCGCGTAGCCGGTCGAGTGCGTTCCAATCGAGCTGTGTCCAGTCCATGAGAAAATCAGAGACTTACACCAAGATGACTGGCGAGCTTTTGGTTATGTATGCCGTAAAAACGGGCAAACTCGCGGAGCTTTTGCGCAATCGTTTCGTTGCCAGGCGGGTGATCCTTAACGGCGGCGATCATCAGGTTCTTTGCGGTATGCTCGGTAGAAACGAACTCAAAGACCTTCGTGCGATAGCCTGCCCATTCAAGTAGCATCGCACGCAGCGCGTCGGTAACGAACTCGGCCTGGCGTTCCTGAAAAATGCCGTGCTTAAGCGCGTCGGAGAGAACGGGGGGCGCGGTGAGTTGAGGGCGAAGTTCTTTTTGACAGCAGGGAGAAACAACAATGAGGGACGCCTGGGCGGCGATGCCTTTTGCGATGGCGTCGTCGGTGGCGGTATCGCAGGCGTGCAACGCGATGAGAACGTCGACATGGTCGAGCTTGGCGTCGGCGATGGTGCCGGCAGCGAACTTCAACGTGTTGAATCTAACGTCATCGACGACTCGTTGACAAAGCGTGACGAGTTCCGAGCGTGCCTCGATACCGAGCACCTCAGCACGTTGGCCGAAGTATGATGCGGCAGCGAAGGTGAGATAGCCTTTGCCGCAGCCCATATCGACGATACGGAATGGCCGATCCATCGGTAATGCAGTTTCGGCGGTGAGGTGTGACAGTAGCTCGATAAACTTATTAATTTGCCGGAATTTCGCGGCCATGCCCTCGCGAGGTTGGGCGTTCTCGTTGGTTATGCCGAGGGCTTGGAGCCACGGTGCGTCAGGTGAGATCAGATACTCTTTTTCACGGTCATGGGCTGAAGGTGCGGCTGCCGGAGCGCTCGAAGCGTTTTTGATCGAGACGCGTGCTTGTCCCTCTTTGCCAATTTCGAGCTGCGCCGTTTGCACAGGAGTGAACAGGTGAGCGTCGAGGAAATCTCTGCCGATCAGATTCGCGATGAGCTTAAGGGCGTCGGCGGGTGAGAGATTTTTTGTGACGTCACGTGTCGCGTGTCGGTACACGAACGAAAATTGTGGGCCGGCCTTGAGCGTGACTGGTCGCACGAAAATATTTTTCAACGTAGCGTCGGCGCCGCGGTGCTTTCCTAAAGTGAGTTTCACCGGTGTGCCGTCATGGATAGCGGCGTTCAGCAAAGCGAAGAAGCGTTCTTGGGCGTCAGGTTGAGCCATGGGTCTAGTCGGGCGAACCCGATGGAAAACGCAAAATGAAACGGTCTCAGTCCGTGTTCAGCGGAAGAAGTTATACTTCACGATGGCGTAGATCGCTCGGAAACCGTCGCGCCATCCGATCTTTTTGCCCTCTGCGTAAGTACGACCTGAATACGAAACGCCAACTTCGTAAATGCGATGGTTGCCATGTGCAACTTTGGCGGTGATCTCAGGTTCGAAACCAAAACGATCTTCCTCGATCACGATCCCTTGGATGATTTCGCGACGGAACATTTTGTAGCAACACTCCATGTCTGTGAGATTGAGGTTGGTGGTCATGTTCGACGCGAGCGTGAGGAAGCGATTGCCCACGCTATGCCAAAAATAAAGCACACGGTGGGGTCGACCACCCATGAAGCGTGAGCCGAAAACAACATCGGCTTTGTTCTCGGCGATTGGTTCGATCAATGTAGGAAATTCCTTTGGATCGTATTCGAGGTCGGCGTCCTGCACGATCACGAGGTCGTGAGTCGCATGCTTGAAACCGGTGCGAAGCGCGGCACCTTTGCCCTGATTTTTTTCGTGATAAATGATCTTGCTGACGAGTGGCGCGACCTCGTTTTGAAGAATGTCACGCGTGCCATCGGTGGAGCAGTCGTCGACAATGATGATCTCCAGCGGCGAAATGCCGCATTCGCGGACAACGTCGACGATGTGTCGGACAGTGTTGCGTTCGTTATAGCAGGGAATGACGACGGAGAGAGATGGCATGGGCCTTGGCAAAATGCAGCTTCGAGCTTCATGATCCGTGGCGAAGAAGCAAGGCCTACGGCAGATAACTCGTGGTCATAACCTGATCGACAGAGAGTTGGTGGGGCTTGAGGATGTCGAGTTCCTCGAGTTGCTTGAGTTGGTTCTGGAAACGCTCGCGGGTAATGCGCCCGGTTAGTTTTAGGCCGTTTGTTTGCCGACCGGTTACCAGTTGCTCCTCGATAATCTTTTGACGGGAAAAAGTTAGGAAGTCGTCAGTGTTGTTTACGTTGACCTTTTTCATCAATTCGTGGGCAGGGGTGGGGTCGCCGTTCAGATAGTCTTCCCAGCCGTGAATATAGGCCTGCATAAACGCTCGCACTTGTTCGGCGTGAGCGGTCGCCCAATTTTTATTAGTAATGAGTACGGTGTAAGCGTCGAATCCAGCATCCCACGCGAAGAGAAACTTCGGAGCTTCTGCGCCGCTTTTAATAATATGAAAAGGTTCGGCGATGAAGTAGCCTTGTTGGATGAAGTTTTTGTCGACGATAAAATTGGCGACCGAAAAATTCTGAGGAATTATCTTAAAATCGATCCCGTATTTCTTCCTCAAATACGGGAGGAATGCCCATTCGGGACGTGCCATGATCGTTTTGCCGTTGAGCTCTTCAAAGCGGGTAACCGGGTTTTCGGCGTGCAGCATGAGAACCGAAGGATCGTTTTGAAAAACTGCACCAATGTTAATGATCGGAGCACCTTGCGCGATAGCGAGCATGGCATTGGTGCTGTCGGCTTGACCGATGTTAGCCTGCCCCGCGGCGATTTTTTGCATGACGTTGCCGTTTGGACCGCCGGGCACGATGACGACATCCAAACCGGCTGCTTTAAAGTAACCCTTTGCAAGGGCCTGATAAAAACCTCCGTGTTCTGGTTCGGCGACCCAGTCGAGTTGCACGGTGATGTGATCGGATTTCCGGCTGCAGCCCGTTATCAAGTTGAGTAAGCTGATGAGCAGAAAAGGGATGATCTGAGAGTTTTTCATAAGATAAGTAGTCATTCCGTTTAACGGTCGTTTCGGGCATATGCATCGTGCCAGCGGTGCAGGCACAGCCAGCCGAGCCAATAAACCGCGCTTACGAGCACGAAACCGAGCAGACAACAGACGCCTGCAGTGGCGAAAAGGGCAGGAGTTTTGAGTTGGGCACTGTAAATGACGGTGCGAAAACCCAGGCCGCCAACGCCACCATTGGAATTTCCTGCAAAGAAATCTCCGGCGACGGCTCCGATAGGTGCGAGGATGGCCGAAATGCGCAGGCCCGTAAAAAAATAGGGGAGTGCGGCTGGCACGCGGAGCAAAAGAATTTCCTGCCAGTGTGAAGCTTTGCTCATACGAAAGAGTTCGACCAAGTGCTCGTCGGTGGAGATCAAGCCCTGAGTGGTGTTTACCACGAGTGGGAAAAAACTCACCAAAAACGTGATCAAGATCGTGCTCACCAATCCGGAACCAAACCAAATAAGTAAGATCGGCGTGACGACGATGATCGGTGTCATTTGCAGAGCCATAAGATAAGGAAAGAGACTTGCCCGAACGCTCCGAGATAAACTCAGTAAAAGCGAAAGCCCGGCGCTCACGATAACTGCGAGGGGAAATCCGAGCAAGGTGACGAGTGCGGTATTGAGGCCGGCTTCGATCAGTACGGCGCGTTCGTCCCGCGCTGCGGCAAGAACCTCAAGAGGTGATGGCAGCACGTAAATGGGTAATTTAAAAATGTGGCAGACAAGCGACCACAGGCCAAGCGCGGCGAGACCAACTGCGGTCGGGAGTAGAATCGATGGCCAACGCGATTTCATGACGCGGAGGTTTGTTCGGCCGCTCGCAACAATCGCGATACCTCGCGCACAAGTTGGAAATATTCCTCGGAGCGTCGCGTCTCGATGGTGCGTGGATAGGCAAACGGCACGGAGACCTCGGCGTGGATGCGTCCAGGATTGGGCGCGAGCACAACGATCCGATTGGATAGGAAAACGGCTTCGGCAACGGAGTGCGTGACGAAAAAGGCCGTCCAAATTTGTTCCTGGCGCAAGGCTAGGAGTTCTTCGTTGAGGTGATCGCGCGTGATTTCGTCGAGTGCGCCGAAAGGTTCGTCGAGCAAAAGAATATCGGGTGACAGCGAGAGGGCGCGGGCGAGAGAGACGCGCATTTTTTGCCCGCCGGAAAGTTGGCGGGGATAGGCGTCAACTTTTTCAGCCAAACGTACGCGCTCCAACGCGTGCTGACAAAGGACACGCCGTTGCGAAGGCGGACTATGACGCAACGTGAGCGGAACTTCGACGTTCTTCCTGACATTGAGCCAAGGCAACAGCGTTGGTTCTTGAAATACGAACGCGAGTTCGCGTTTGGAGATCTCCAGCGCCGCTCCGTCGATCTTAATTGAGCCAGAGCTGAGAGGACTTAGTCCTGCGATGAGACGCAACCAAGTCGATTTTCCGCAACCGCTCGGTCCGATTAAGGCCACGAAATCGCCTTGGCGGGCAGAAAAATCGATGCCGTCCAAAACCAATGGACCTTTACCAAAACGTTTTTGTACAGCAGCGAGTTCAACAATCGACGATGGCATGGATAGCCAAACCAGATGCAATCTTTAAGGAGACGCAAGTCGTCCGGTCTAGTAGTAAGATCGACCCCGATAGACTGCGGCGAAGGATTCGCATGGTTGCTACTCGTAGCGCAAGGCGTCGATTGGATCGAGCTGCGACGCTTTGAGCGCGGGATAAAATCCCGAGACGATACCGACAAAGGCGCTGCCGCCGACGGCGATGCCCATCCACATGGGAGAAAGTTGAGACGGCCAGCCGAATTTCCAGGAAATGTATTCCGAGGCGCCGATGCCGAGGAGGATTCCGATGGCGCCGCCGACAAGACTGAGCGCGACAGCTTCGGTTAGAAATTGAAGCAACACGTCTTTGCCATGCGCGCCCACGGCGAGACGGATGCCGATCTCGCGAGTGCGTTCGGTGACGGAGACGAGCATGATGTTCATGATGCCGATGCCGCCAACAATCAAAGAGACAAGTGCGATTCCGCCGAGCAGGCCCGTCATGGTTTTACTTTGAGCGGTGAAGACTTCGGCGAGTTCGAGTTGGTTGCGGATGGTGTAGTCGGGTTCGCGACCTTGCCGGCGTTGTTGCAGAAGATCGCCGATGTCACTTTGCACACGCTCCATCGAATCCGGAGTTGGCGCTTGTACGATGATGTTGCTGATGCGGTCACGTTTCGAGATGCGCTTCATCGAAGTCGTGTAAGGGACAATGATGAGATCGTCCTGATCGGCGCCACTCGAGTTGAAGCCTTTGGCCACCATAATACCGACGACACGCAGCGGAATATTACGGGCACGGATGGCTTGGCCAATCGGATCCATTCCAGCGAAAAGTTGGTCGGCGACAGTCTTGCCAATGACGCAGACTTTGGCAGCCGTGCGGACGTCGGCCTCGGTGAAAAATTCGCCTGCGTCGACTTTCCAAGCGCGAATGCTGGGGAAATCAGGCGATTCGCCGAGGACCTGTGTGTTCCAGTTGAGGCCATTGGCCATGACTTGTTGTCGGTCGCGGATCTCGGGGCTCACACCGATTGCGCCGACGACCTCTCGTTTGATGGCTTCGGCATCCTCAATCGTGAGAGAACTGGCGGAACCCCAACCACCACGCATGCCACCAGAAGTCAGGCTACCGGGGAAAATGGTGATCATGTTTTGACCAAGACCAGCGATCGAGGACTCGATTTGGGATTTTGCGCCGTTGCCCATCGCGACCATGGCAATGACCGCGCCGACGCCGATGATCATTCCAAGCGCGGCAAGAATGGTGCGCAGTTTATTACGACGCAGGGCGCGGAAGGCGATGATGAGAGTGGTGAGCAGGCGCATGGAGTTCTTGACGCGACGTAATTAATTTTCCGATACGAGCTTGGCGTCGGCTTCGGCCTTGTTGAGTTTGCGCATCTCTTCTTCAGCAAGGAGGCGGTCCTTCACGACGATGTCGCTAACGAGTTTGCCGTCGCGCAAGATCAGGTTGCGCTTGCAGTAGTGGGCGATGTCGAGCTCGTGCGTGACCATGAGGATAGTGATGCCCTGCTCGTTGAGTTTTTGGAAAACGCCCATAACCTCGACGGAGGTTTTGCTGTCGAGATTGCCGGTGGGTTCGTCAGCGAGAAGTACTTGAGGGTTGTTGACGAGGCCACGGGCAATGGCGACGCGTTGTTGCTGGCCGCCGGAAAGTTGGCTGGGCAGATGGTCGGCGCGGTTAGCGAGGCCGACGATTTCGAGAGCACGCAGCGCACGGTCGCGCATCTCTTTGCTTTTGATACGTTGGTTGCTGTAGAGCATGGGGAGCTCGACATTTTCAAGCGCGGTCGTGCGGGCAAGGAGGTTGAAACCTTGGAACACGAAACCTAGCTTTTGGTTCCGGAAATCGGCGCGATCGCTGCGGTCAAGGTTGGAGACGTCGACGCCATCGAGCAGATAATGACCGCGGGTGGGTCGGTCGAGGCAACCGAGGATATTCATGAGCGTCGATTTCCCGGAGCCACTTGCGCCCATGAGTGCGACAAACTCACCCTTCTGAATATCGATCGTGACTCCGCGGACGGCGTGGACCGAGATTTCGGCGCCGTTGCCGTAGATCTTGTGGACGTCCTCTAGTTTAACAACGGGCTGCATGTCGGAAGGTTTTGCGCAAATTAGAGACGGCGACCGGGGCCACCTGGGCCAGACTGGCCGCCGAAAGGATTGCGATTCTGTTGAGGGGCGGCGGTGGTATCGCCCGACACGAATATGCTCGAGACGATGGTATCACCTTCTTTCAGACCATCGATGATTTCGGTGCTGGAGCCGTCGGTGATGCCAAACTTGGCGGAGACGGCTTCCACTTTTAGATCAGGCAAAGGGTTTAGCAGACGATAGACCGTGCGGTTGGAGACAGTAGGTTCGCCGCTGGCGCGGTTGCGGCCGCCATTAAGAAAACGTTCAGGCAGCTCGATGCCACGTTCGGCGGCGAGCTTCTTGAGTTTCTCAATATCAGCCGGAGAAGGCGGCTGGTCGCGGGAGAATGTCACGCCGGCATCCTGCATGAGTTGGCGAAACTGCGCCCGGCGGTCACCGTTGCCCGAGGCCTGTGAGGGAGTGTTGCCGGAGGTAGAAGGTTGAGAAGGAGTGGAGGTGGTGGCGGCTGTTTCGGGCTTTGGCGGAAGATATTTGTCCGGAATGCGAGCGCGGAGAGCGGCGTTGGCGATTTTAAGGACGCCTGTCCGGCGGGCGATGATGATGGAAACGTTCGCTGTCATGCCCGGCTTTAACCGGTGACCTTCGTTGGTCACATCGATGATGGTGCTGTAAACAACGACCGATTGTTGGGTCTTGGGAAGGTTTCGGATTTGGGAAACGCGACCCGTGAATTGGCGATTGGGGAAGGCGTCGACGGTGAAAGTCACTTCCTGATCCACTGCAACGCTGCCGATGTCGGCTTCGGCCACGTCGGCGCTGATTTCCATCTTAGAAAGATCGGTGACGAGCGTGAACAGAGTGGGGGCGTTTAGGCTGGCGGCGACCATCTTGCCGACCTCAGCGATGCGATCGAGGACGATGCCGTCGATGGGCGCGTAAAGGGTGCAGCGGTCGAGATTGACGCGGGCGTCTTCGACCGTGGCTTTAGCGGTCAGCAATTGGGCATTCGATTGAGAAAGGAGCGCCTCCGCTTGATCGAGTTCTTGTTGGGAAACGAGGCTCTTGGCGCGCAACTCGCGGGTGCGTTCGGTATTGAGACGCGTGAGTGTGCTACTGGCCGTCGCTGAAGCCAAATTGGCTTCGGCCTGACGCAGACGTGACTCATAGGTTGCCGCATCGATGCGGGCGAGGACGTCATTTTTTTTAACCGGCTGATTGTAGTCGACCAGCACTTCGATGATCTGTCCGGAAATTTGCGAGCTGACGTCGACACTGGTCGGGGCTTGGAGAACACCGGTGGCGGTCACGCTTTGAACGACGTCGCCTTTGCTGACGGTGACGGTTGTGACCTCCGGTGGTTTTGCGGCGGTTTTGCCTAAGAACTGATAGGCGGCCACACTCGCGGCGATAACAATTAGTCCAAGGACAATCAGTCCACCGAAGCTGCGTTTCTTTGCCATAAATGAGTGAGAGGGAAATGGGTTTGGGCCAACTCTGCAATCCACACGTTACAGTAAGCCGCGGGCGCCGTGAGGTGCCTTTGAGTTGATAGCCAGAGATCTGCAATGACGGCGGTTACAGCCTCAGGTAACGCGGATGGGTGTTTTTTGAGATCAAAGAATGTTCGCGGTCGAAGCGCGTCTCCCTTTAGCTCCGCGAAAATCTTGCTAACATGAACGTTTATCTCTGGGTCGCGATCGGTGGTGCTCTTGGTAGTGTGACGCGTCTGGGCGCGATGGAGTTGGGCGCGCGACTTTGGGGACATGATTTCCCTTGGGCCACATTCGCGGTGAACATCGTTGGCTGCTTCGTGATCGGTTTTTTTGCCACGGCTACCGACGGCGATGCAGGGGGGCGCTGGCCAGTGGGTATAGTGGGACGGCAATTTTTTATGACCGGCGTGCTGGGTGGCTTCACAACGTTTTCAGCCTTCAGTCTGCAGACGCTCGCACTTGCGCGTGGTGGTGAATGGATGAAAGCGGGCGGTTATGTAGCCGGTTCTGTCGTGCTGTGCCTCGTCGGTGTTTGGCTCGGGCACATCGTGGCTCTTGCTATCAATCCTGCTCAGGTACGGTAAAGCAGGGATGCTTAAATCGTATTCTAAATGGTACTACGCGTCGATCATACAAATGCACACGGCAGTGATGTGTTTGATCTTAAGCTCCTGGTCGCGCGATAACGTGCGTTCTCACTTCTTGAAGGTTCGAGTATCAGCTGTGTTCGCCTAGTTGTCGTGACCAGTCGTTATCGGGCTTGAGGCCCAACTCTCCGACTTTTGTGTGCAGACAATAGTACGATCGGCGAGACCTTCTGGAGGTACTTCCTGCAAATAGGTGGCGTACTTCAGCACGCCGGGACTACGATTTTGGGCTTCGGGAACGCAGTCTCCGACCGCGGGATCCCGATTCCATGCTTTAGGATCGTGATCCGGAAGCCTTGGATCACGATCCTTAAGCTTTGGATCACGATCTTGAAGGCTTGGAACGCGATGCCGAAGTCCAGAATTACGTTCCCTAAGCGTGGGATTACGCTCCCAAGGCGTTGGATCGCGATTCCGAAGCGTGGGATTGTGATACCGAACTTCAGTATCGTGATTCCGGGGTTCAAAGTGGCCCTTTTTCGCAGAAAAAGAGCAATCCTACCGAAAAGGCCACCAAGTCCGGCTTAGGAACTGCGAGTGCCGTTACCCGCGACTATGCACCTTTCAACGCGCTGCTTTGAATAATTCCTTCTGTGTGTTACGAGACAAGCCCTTGAAGCCGTGCGGCCGTATTCACCAAAGAGCCTAGCCTGCTCGTGGGTATGCTTTTCCCAGGATCTGATTTATAGCGCAGCCCTGCGACAGCTTGGGGTTACTCGAGAAACGCTTTCTGGAGTGTGTGGGCGGTTGCGACTTCGTTCGAGCCGGTGTCGTTGGATTGATGGATGATCAGCTTACCAAATCCATCGTGGACGATGGCCTCGCGAATCACTTCTTCCTTGCGGGCAAAGGTGTATTGAGAGGCGCGGCGGGTCGCGATCTGTTCCTGGCTGAGGCCACGGGCCAGGAGTCGTTGTACGTAGGCGGCGCCTTCGGGCTCGCGGACGAGAATGACGCGGTTGCAGCAGACGTGCAGCCAGTTCAGCTCGGCCAGCAAGGCGCCTTCGATGAAGACGAGTCCTCGACGTTTCGCCAGATCCAAGCGCAGAAGAGTGAGCAGACCGTCACGGCTAAATTCATTCAACTGTTTAAGCGCCTCGGCATTTTGAAAGACGATATGACCGAGTTTCTTGCGATCTCGGGTTCCGAAGTGTGCCTCGACTCTGGCTTGAGTTTGTATCGCGAGCGGTGTGTTGCCCTCGAGAACTTCGCGGCTGAGCGCGTCGAGATTGACGTGGTGGGCGTTGGCAAAATGGCCCGCGAGCATTTTGCACAGACTGCTTTTGCCCGCGCCGATCGTGCCGGTGACACCGATGATGGTTTGGCCGAGCTTCTTCTCGATCGCCGCCTTGATATTGAGGGTAACGAATTCGTGGATCAGGCCCTGATGCCGCGCGAGCTCCTTGGCGGTGGACGAGCTGACGTTGTTCAACTTCGGATCGGCGAAAAGGAGCACGGTTTCGATACCGAGCTGTTGAGTGAGGCTGATGTCGTGGAGCAGGCGCTCATAGTCGAAGTCCTGACCGTTACGCGCACCTTTGATGAGGTGGGTGAACCCCTGAAGTTTCGCGAAATCGATTGTCAGCCCGTCGACCGCGCAAACCTCCACGTGGGTAAAACCGGTGATGTCGAGCGTCTCGCGGATAAGTGCGATCCGCTCTTCGCGATCGAACATGTACTGCTTTGCCGGATTGTCGCCAACACCGATCGTGATCTTCGGAAAGATGCCGCAAGCTCGCTTGATGATGTCGAGGTGACCTCGAGTGAGCGGATCGAAGGAGCCGGTGTAGAGCGCTTTCATTGGCAAAAAGATAAATAGGATATTTGGCCGGATGGCGAGCGGGTCGTTTGAAGGGATGGAATAGCAACCCATGGGCCGTAAATCAAAGACCAAAGGTCAGCGAACGCAGGGCACCGATTGCCTGAGCGCAGTTGGACCTGGCGGTAGTTTCGTTTTGAAATGCCATACGGTAAATCGTGGGCTGTTTCAGTGTACATCGGTGTCGGGTGCGGACACGACGGCGGCGGGTGCGGCGTTCGCGATGGCAACCCCGCGGACGAAAGGGGCGAGAAATAGGCAGATAGTTTGCAGGAACCAACGCATGTCGGACGCGGAATAATGACTCGGCGAAAAGATTTAAGGGCGGACTGGCTGCCTTTCTCAGTTTAGCGAGATACCGTGTAAGACGTCGCAATAGACTTTGGCCGCGGTGGGCTGGACCCTTCGCGTTAGCCTTAGCCACCGTGACGACAGGCGTGTTGGAATCATGGGCATTTACGTGGGAGGAGAGGAATGTTTTTTGCACGCGGCGAGTGTCGCAGAATCGGAGCGGCTTTTTAACGGACAGCCGCCGACCCCGGACAGGCGGGGTGCGGGGTTGTCCGGGGCCGAAAGAGCGTTCGTGATTGTATTTGAGGCGTGCAATGCGGAGCGTTCACGACCGTGGCCCATGCCGATTTCACGCCGTTGCCTGATGTCACTTTAGATCGGTTGCTCGACCGGATCGCGGAGGCGCTTCGTGTGGGGCGAGATCCGACGACCTTGCGCAAGTATCCGCTATGGACTCAGCGCGTGATGCGCATCCTGAAGGCCCAGTTCGTGCCGCAGGAGTATACGTCTATGTTGACGGGCGATGGTTCGGTTTTGTCAGAGGGCATCGCAGTGGCCTGGGCTGCGAAGGCGCAGGACCTCGCGAAAACGTATAACGCTAACGCGGGCGCATTAGCCCAGAAGCTTGCGGAACGGCTGGACGCAGATCCGATAACAGAGGAAGTCGCGGTGCAGGTGGGGTCAGGTGTCATCCCGCTTACGGAAGAGTTTCAAAAGCACATCATGAACCGGCTATTTGGGCCAAACGTGGCAGAACGGAGCGCTTTCGTGGAGGGGCTCGCCATCGGCAATCGATTACCCGAACTGTTAGACCGGCAAGCGACAAGCAACACGACTGACGCAACGGGAATCTATCTGTTGCTTTGGTTTTACTGGCCGGAAATTGCGCAGCTGAAGAGTGTGGGGGAAGTCGCGCGAGCCTTGGAGCCGTTCTTTTCGACGAATAAGAATTTGGTCGGTGTTCATTGGGAAGAACGAGTGCGCAAGCTGGCCAATCGGATCGGTCTGAGTTTTCGCGCGAAGCAGAAGCGCCTGCAGAAAAACGCCGGACGTGGTAAGCGTCTCTGAGAATTGCGCGGCGCCTGGTGGAACCTGTGTTACCCCACCGAGACCTAGGTACGCGCCTCGGTCTTGAACGGTAGGCGACCCGAGAAAAAATGGGTCCAAAGGCAGACTGCCAACAAGCTGATGAGCGCGCCGCTGGAATCGATCAGAACATCGCCGAAAGCAGGCGTGCGACCGGGAACGAAGGTTTGGTGCCACTCGTCGGTTGCGGCATAGGCCGCGGCGATCAGCAGTGTGAGACCGGCAGTCTGCCAGGAAAATTTGGTGGCAGGGGAACGCCGTGAACGCTTGAGGGCGCGAAAAACCAAAAGCCCGAGCACGGCATATTCTGTGAGGTGCGCGAGCTTTCGGACGACGAAATGTACAAACTCAAACTGCTCGGGAGTGGCGTCTGGTTTAATCCACTGCACGAGAGGTTCAATGATGCGCGAGGTATGTGTCGCTGAACCGAGTTCTGACGACATCAGGAAAATGAATGCCATCCAGAGAACGACGGGCAGCCAGTGTCTGTAAATGCGCATGATCGAACGTGAATTTGAAAAATAGAGCTGACTTTGAAACTCAAAGCAGGCCGTTTTTTAATTAATGCATCTGGTCGGGGTCTGTTTTTCTGAGGTGCCCGTAGGTGATTGGGTTAAAAGCGCCAAGGATAAATGCAATGGCTCATCAGGTTGCGAAAGGTTTCTTGCTCGCTGACGTAATCTCAGTCGAGATCACGCGTCTAGTGAGAAGACTGCACGAGAATTCATAATTCGCCTGACGAAGACGAGGAAGTTCTCACACTGGTCATACTGCATCATGAACCTGCCCAACCTGATCACGCTTTCGCGGATACCTACGATGTTTATCATCGTGGGGCTGATGTATTGTTCATGGTGGGGCGCGGCGACGCTAGCGTTTTGGTTGTTTATCGCGTCGGCAATCGGCGACTGGCTTGATGGTTACCTCGCGCGAAAAAGGAACATCGTTTCCAATTTTGGCAAGTTCATGGACGCGCTGACCGACAAGGTTTTTGTCGTAGGTATCATGGTCGCGTTTGTTGAACGTTTGGCCGCTCTATATCCCAAAGGTTATGGTTCGGTGATATTCCTCGTGATGGTACTGCTGACACTTTGCCGCGAATTCTTGATCGCTGGCATGCGCATGATCGCTGCGACCAAAGGCGTGGTTGTCGCGGCTGAGCGCGGTGGAAAAATCAAAACAGTGATGCAGTTCGTGGCAGTGGGATTTTTGCTTTTCGTGCCTGCAATGGAAAAAGATTGGGCGCGTTATCTGCCATTTGTGATCACGGACTATGCTGACATACTCTACAAGACGGGCTTGGGCGTGTTTATCATAGCCACGGCGTTAACGGTCAGCTCGGGAGTGAGCTACGCGTTGAAATATCGTCAGGTGTTTGACGATACTGCGAAATGAGATTGCGGCAGCCCATTTGGTCGCGGTTTTTGCCGACGAAAGTTGTGCTCTCCATTGCCCGCGTGGGGCCATGCGGCCGCATGCGCAAGGCTCCGGGCACCTGGGGTTCGCTCGCCGGGCTGCTGTACCAACTGCTCATCTTTCATTACCAACATCCGCTTACCGTTGTGGTGTTCAGCTTAATCGGAATTTGGTTCGCCATCGGAGTTTGTGGTGAGGCGGAGTTTCGTTTGGGCAAACGCGATCCAGGCGAAATCGTGCTCGATGAATTCGTAGTGATGCCGCTGTGCTTCATCGGCTGGACTCACGTAGCGTCAGTGCTCCCGATGTGGGCGACACCTTGGGCAGTTTATTTTGCCGGTTTTGCCTT
>Ga0302321_100001789_pt1 | contig 18374 bp, 14 predicted proteins | sample Fen_T0_1_FD_202505 | JGI IMG/M metagenome (GOLD analysis project Ga0302321, IMG submission 202505) | Peat permafrost microbial communities from Stordalen Mire near Abisko, Sweden - Fen_T0_1 | ecosystem: Environmental > Terrestrial > Soil > Wetlands > Permafrost | place: Sweden: Abisko...
GCCCGGCCTTGCGCACCAATCTTTTCGTGCTGCTAGGCGCTGTCATCCTGCTCCTGCTCATCGCCTGCGCCAATCTTTCCAATCTATTGCTGGTCCGCGCCACGGGCCGTGCCCATGAAGTCGCCGTACGCACCGCCCTTGGCGCTAGCCGCTGGCGAATAGTTCGTCAACTCGTGATCGAGAGTCTGACGCTTACGACGGCCGGGGGCCTCCTGGGCGTGCTTCTCGCCCTCTGGACCGTTAACCTGCTGCAATCGGCCAATCTCCCCCGCGCTGCGGAAATCTCCATCGACGTCGGCGTTCTTGTTGCGACATGCGGCATCACCTTGCTTACCGGATGCCTCGCCGGCATCGGGCCGGCGCTAAAAGCCTCCCAGTCGCGTCCACAGGATGCCCTTAAAGGATATTCGCCCCGCTCAGGCCACCGTTCACGGTTGCGCGATACGATGGTGGTGGCGCAGCTGGCCCTTTCTCTTTCGTTGCTGATCGGCGCCAGCATGCTCGTTCACAGCTTCTGGCGTCTCACACAGGTAAATCCGGGCTTTGCCACCAAAGGCGTCGTATCTGTTGCGATGCGACCGCGAGATGGCGCAAACGCCGTCGCCTTCTATGAACAGGTTACCGCGCGGGTCTCGTCTTTACCCGACGTGGCAGGTGTCGGCTTGGTAAGCAGTCTGCCTCTAGGCGAAGGAAACACCAGCAACCCTGTCTTTCCGGTAGGTCCAACGTTGCTTGCCGTTGGGCAATCGATCCAATCGAACTGGCGTTTGGTGGATGGGGGTTATTTCGACGCCATGCAGATTCCTCTGCTGCACGGTCGTTCATTCTCCGGCCTGTCACCCGATCAAGCCCGGAATTCAGTCGTATTATCGGCCTCGCTCGCACGAACGCTTTTCGGTGACACTGATCCCGTCAGCCGGCAGATCGAAACCCCTAGCCAAAACTCGAACCGATTGACCGTGATTGGCGTGGCCGGCGACGTGCGCAGCGACCGTCTTGGCACCGCACCAGCACCCACCTTCTATTGGTCGATGCATCGTTTCATCTATGGACCGATGGCCCTGGTGGTTCGCACCAACACGTCAACCGAACCATTAATCACCGCCATTCGTAACATCGTGAAAAACACCGACTCGTCCGTGCCCGTGTTTTGGGTCAGGACGATGAACGAGGTTCGCGCGGAAAGCCTCACCCGCGAGCGCTTCATCGCCAGCTTGCTCAGCGGCTTTGCCATCACGTCGCTTTTCCTCGCCGCCCTCGGGACCTACGGTGTTGTCGCGTTCACCGTGCAGCAACGCACGCGCGAATTTGGCATTCGCATCGCCATCGGGGCACAAGCTCGTGACCTGCTCCAACTCGTCATCGGACAAGGCCTGCGACTCGTCGGTTTTGGGGTGATTATGGGCATAGCTGGCGCTCTCATCGCCAGCCGTTTACTCACCGCCCTGCTTTATGAAACAGGGCCAACCGATCTTTTGAGTTATCTCGTCGCAACCACTGTCCTTGCCTTGGCGACCTTGGTCGCCTGCTGGCTCCCCGCCCGACGCGCGGCCCGGGTCAATCCCATCGAGGCACTCCGCGCCGAATAAGTGATAAGGGATAAGTTTTCAGGGATAAGCAACGATCCATCCGCCAAGCCTAAGCTCCTACCTATCGCCCATCACCTACGGCTTATTCCTTACCCCTTATCACTTACCCCTTACAACTCAAACCAATCCCCATGCTCTCCGACCTCCGCTACGCTCTCCGTCAGCTCGCCAAATCTCCCGGCTTCACCGCCACGGCGCTGGCTACGCTCGCGCTCGTCGCAGCCGTGGCCTGCCTTCTCCCAGCGCGCCACGCCAGGAACGTCGATCCCCTGGTCGCGCAGCGGTCTGAATAAACTCCTCCAAGCTCACTCTCATCAAACGCATGAAAACCATTCCTCTCCTGTTTACCGTCCTTGCCTGCTCGTCCGCGGTTTACGCCGCCGACATTCCACTCGATCCCACGCGCTGGCATCTGGAGATGAATTCTCGCACCACCGCGAAGATCGAACCCGTGAAAGACAAAAATGGCCTCACCCACCAGGCCATCCGTTTCCGGGTCGACTATCAAAAACTTTCCGAAACCAGCCACTATGATCCCGGCACCGTCTTCGTGACCGATCTCACGTTTCAAAACGGCACCATCGAGGCCGACTTCATCGGCCCCATCGAACCCGACGACCGGACTTTTGTCGGGATCGCCTTCCGTATTGATCCTAAAAATACCAAGCAACATGAGTTGATCTATTTCCGCCCTTTCAACTCCGGCACCGAACGACACCAACACACCGTCCAATACGTCGCCACCAACACGATCTACGACTGGCCTTATCTGCGAGAAAACTTTCCCGGCGTTTATGAGGGCGGTGCGAACATCGCCAACAATGTCTGGTTCCATGCCCGGCTAGAAATAGACGGCACCACCGTGCAGGTGTTCGTCAACGATGGCAAAGAGCCCGTCCTCGTCGTCAAGGATCTCAAGCTTGGCGAACACAGCGGTCACGTCGGTTTCTGGGGCTACCCCGGTGCCTTCGCCAACCTGAAAGTCACTCCGCGCGCAAAGTAACTCCCTACAGAACCGCCGCGCGATTTTCGTCGTATGTCCCTCAACCTCCGTCACGCCCTCCGCCAGCTCGCCAAATCACCCGGCTTCACGGCCGTGGCTGTGCTAATCCTCGCCTTGGGGGTTGGCGGCAACACCGTCGTCTTTAGCCTGGTCAACGGCCTCTTTATAAAGCCGCTCCCGTTCCCGCATCCTGAACGACTCGTCGATCTCGATGAAACTGCCCCGAAATGGAACCTCCGCTACACGGGAATCAACTACGACGACTTCGCCGCCTGGCGAGAACACAACCAAACATTTGAAGGAATAGCCACATGGCGCAGCGGAGAATTCAATCTAGCTATCGAACACCGGAACGAGCGCGTCACTGCCCAGCGAGTGACTCACGACCTTGCCGACGTCTTCGGTTTGCGTCCGGTGCTAGGACGAATGTTTACGGCAAACGAAGAGCTCCGAGGAGGACCCAAAGTCGCGCTGATTGGGCATCACATTTGGAAAGAATGGTTCGGCAGCGACCCCAGCGTTCTGGGCAAGACCATCACAATCGACGCCGAGGCCTACGAAATCATCGGCGTGCTTCCGCCCACAGCGGTGCTGCCAACGCGTGCTGCCTTCTGGATTCCGTTTGATGCAAAACCCCTCAACTGGGCGGGCCTCGCCGTCGGACGGTTAAAACCCGGCGTCACCATCGAGCAAGCCTCTGCGGATTTACTACGCATTCATCGCGCTCGGATTCCGGAATCTAAGGAAAATGAAATCACCTCTCCTACCATCCAGCCACTGCTTCAGCGTTATCTCGGTGAAGGCCGAATTGTCGCGGTCGTACTGCAAGGCGCTGTGGTCGTTTTGCTGCTCATCGCCTGCGCCAACGTCGCCGGACTTATGCTGGCCCGCACGCTGGGCCGCGCTCCAGAGCTAGGCTTGCGGGCCGCACTGGGCGCTTCCCGGTTTCAACTCGTTCGTCAACTCATGACGGAAAGCCTGCTGCTCGCCACGATCGGTGGCGCGGTGGGCGTTCTGCTCGGCCGATGGTTTCTTGACGGCTATCTGCTGTGGCTCTTCAGCGAAATGCCGGCGTGGATACAGCTTCAAATCGATTTTCGTTTCGTGGTTTTCATCTGCCTCGTAATCGGCCTGTGTGCCACGGTCGCTGGCCTCATTCCCGCGCGACACGTCCTGCGCCGTCTTGACCTTCGCAGCGTGCTTGGTCCGGGCGTGCAGCAGGTCACGACTTCAAGCAATCGGGTTTTATCTCTCCGAACGCTCGTGGTCGGGGAAATCTCCCTCGCATTATTATTACTCCTGGTGGCTGGGTTTTTAGGTCGCGCCTTTCTCTGCGTGCAAAACATCGACCCTGGCATACGCCCGGAGCGGGTGCTCACTTATGGTCTTCTGCTGCCTGAGGCAAAATACCACGATAATGCAGCCTGCATCGCCTTCTTCGAGCAGCACCTCGCCAGACTGCGTGCGCTACCCGGCGTCGAATCCGCAAGCGCCTCAACGGTGTTGCCGTTTTCGGGGCAGCACGTCGGCAATTTCCTCGAACCGGAAGGTGGCCTGCCCGGCGGCCCGGATGGAAAGTCTCCCGTTATCCTTACCCGCAAAAGTTTTCCCGGATATTTCGAGACGATGGGAATCGCGTTGAAGGCCGGCCGCGCCTTCGGCGAAAAAGACTGGCGCTCTACCATCGTCGTCAATGAAACCCTCGCCCGACTCTTCTGGCCCGGAGAGAACGCCGTGGGAAAACGGGTGCGATCCCGCGGAAGCAACGACCCTTGGATCGAGGTGATCGGAGTCGCGCACGACGTCCGCCACTACGGCTTGGAAGGGGAAGTTATTCCCGGAGTTTACGTGCCTTTTTACGCAATGCCAGAATGTGGCATCGGGATCGTGGTACGCACAAAGGGCGATCCCGCTGCGCTTGCTCCCACCGTACGCGCCTTGTTGCAGGAACAAGATCCGACGCTGCCCATCGCCGGCCTCACCACGATGGAAGAACGGATCAAACAGTCGCTTTCCCTGCGGCGCATGTATTCCGGAATGACGGCGACATTCGCGGCGATGGCGATCGCATTGGCGATGGCTGGACTTTACGGCATCGTCGCCTACGTGGTCGGCCAACGCACGCGTGAGTTTGGAATCCGCATCGCACTGGGCGCTCAAGTGCGCGACCTGCTTAGTCTCGTGTTGCGCGAGGGAATCCAACTCGCCGCCGTGGGAATCGGAATCGGTCTTGTCGGTGGCATCTTGTCTGGCTTCGCGATGTCGAGCCTCCTGATGGGCATAAGCCCGGTGGACCCCGCCGTGCTTCTCGGCACAACTGCGTTGCTCAGTGCGATCGTAATCGTGGCCTGCGTACTGCCGGCACACCGCGCGACAAAGATCAACCCAATCGAAGCCCTGCGAGCCGAGTAAGTCGTAAGGGATAAAAGATAAGTTTTAAGTGCTAAATTACGAACCACCCCAAAAGCCTAGTCCCACTACTTCTCTTATCACCTAAACCTTACCACCTCCGCCATGATCTCCGATCTCCGCTACGCCTTCCGTCAGCTTGCGAAGTCGCCCGGCTTTACCGCCGTGGCCATCGCGACACTCGCCATCGGTATCGGCGCCAATACGGCGATTTTCAGTGCGATAGACGCAGTGCTTCTGCGCCCCCAACCTTATCCCGAGCCGAATCGCCTTGTAGATGTCTTCGAGCGCACACCCAAAGGAGAGCGCGCCGCAGTCTCCGGCGGAGCGTTCCGTGATTGGCGCGACCATCAGACCCAATTCACCGCGCTCATGCTTTACGACGTAAACTTGATCGCCCTCACCGGTCGCGAGCAGCCGGAAAAAATTCAGGCGCTGAGCGTCTCCACAGGATTCAACCAGGTGCTCGGCGTGCCTCCGCTGCTCGGACGCCCATTCCAACCCGAGGATGAGAAGGTCGGTGGGAACACCGATGTTGTGATGCTCACCGAACGATTCTGGCGCGATCGTTTCGCCGCATCGCCCGCCGCCCTCGGCCAGCAACTGATCCTCGATGGCCGGCCGCGAACAATTATCGGCGTCATGCCCGACCACGCCTGGTTTCAGCGCCAGGTTGCGGTCTACGTCCCGGAGGTCCTTTGGCCCAACTCGTACAGCACCGATTATAACGTGCATCGCGCGTTCGTGCTCGGCCGACTAGCCCCCAGCGCGACGATCGCATCCGCCGAAGCCGAACTCAACGCAATCAAGAAAAACCTGCAATCCTCGTATCCTGCATTCATGAGCACCTGGGGCGTGGGGCTGCGCTCGCTGCAGAAATCTCTTTCGGAGGATTCGCGGCCCGTTTTACTTCTGCTATTTGCTGCCGTAGGGGGCGTGTTACTGATCGCCTGCGCCAACGTGGCAAATCTCCTTCTCGCCCGCGCCCGCACCCGCCAGCGAGAGATGGCCGTACGCGCTGCGCTCGGCGCCAGTGGCGGGCGGCTCATCCGCCAGGTCATCACCGAAAGCCTGCTGCTCTCAGCGCTCGGCGGTATGAGTGGCATCGTGCTCGCTACATGGAGCATCGATTGGCTCAGTTCGCTCAGCGCAAAATTTCTGCCGGCCACGATGGCACCGCACGTCGAGGGTCGCGTGCTGGCGTTTTCGCTGCTCGCGAGTTGCGGCACCGGCCTGTTGTTTGGAATTTTCCCAGCGTGGCGCGCGCGACGCCCGAACTTCAATCACGCTCTAAAAAGTGGCACCGGAGGCACCACCGATAGCGGCCGCACCCGCAGCCAATCGATGCTCGTCATCTCCGAAATCGCACTCACCTGCGTTCTCCTCGTGAGCACCGGGCTCTTGGTGCGCGCTATGGTCCAGTCGGTCACCACTGACCCGGGCTTCAAGCCGAAGAATGTGCTGATGTTCGACCTCACGATGCCGTTCAAGGAACCTTATCAGGGCGCCGAGTCACGCATGGCTTTTCTCGACCGCGCTATGGAGACAATCCGCGCAGTGCCGGGCGTTGTTGCGGTGGCCACAACGAACAACCTGCCGTTTGCCGAAAACAGCTTCACCGACTTCGTAAGTTTGGAGGAAAGGCCCGAAACGCGACAGGACCGCATCAGCGGGACGAAATATGTGTCGCCGGGGTATTTCGAAACACTGGGTGCCACCATCGTGCGCGGACGTTCGCTCGCCGCACAAGACAACCGGGTGGGCGCGCCGCGCGTCGTCGTTGTCAACCAGTCGCTGGTCACCGCCCTATTCGGCACCGAGGATCCGATCGGCCGGCAACTGCACGTGATGTTCGACGACCAACCGCGGGAAATCGTCGGAGTGGCCGCGGACATGCGCGTTGACCAACTCCATTCCCCTCCGCTGCCAACTTTTTTTGCGCCGCAATGCGGTTTCCCCTGGGCCTCCGCGTTCATCATCCGCACCCAAGGCGATCCGCTCGCCGCAGCCCGCGATGTCACCGCCGCGATTCATCGCCTCGATCCCGACCTTCCGCTCGCCAACTTGCATACACTCGAGAAAGCAATGACCGACGCGCTGGGTCCGCAAAAACTGGTTCTCAATTTGATCGGCGCCTTCGCTGCGATGGCGCTGCTTCTGGCCAGCATTGGACTTTACGGCGTGATGTCGTACTCCGTCGCCTCCCGCCAACGCGAGTTATCCATTCGCAGTGCGCTCGGCGCTGCCCGGGTCGATATCATGCGGTTAGTTTTCGGCCGCGGAATGAGGCTGACAACCATCGGCTTGGTCCTCGGCCTGCTTGCTGCCCTGGCCGCCGCTCGCGCGTTGGTAAACCAGTTGCCAGGTATCAGCGGACACGACCCGCTCGTCTTCACCGGCACTGCGCTCCTACTCGCGAGCGTCGCTCTCCTCGCCTGCTGGCTGCCCGCCCGGCGCGCTACCCGCGTCGACCCAGCGATCGCTCTGCGCGCCGAATGACGAACAAGGAGTGAGTAGCGAGGAGCGAGCATCACAAATCACAACCGCCGAGCCCTTTCCTACTCACTACCGCCCCCGCCACTTCAATCGAAGCCTACGCGCCCAGCGACAATCCACCGTCAAAATTCCCCGCCATTCGCTCTTCTTCCTCGTTCCATTTATCCCTATCTGGCAGTTCGTCTCAGCCTTCAGCCCTTTAGTCTTCTCCCTTCTCATGCTCTCCGACCTCCGCTACGCCTTTCGCCAGCTTGCGAAATCGCCCGGCTTTACCGCCGTGGCCATTGCTACACTCGCCATCGGTATCGGCGCCAATACCGCCATTTTCAGCGTGGTCAATTCGGCGCTGCTCCAGCCGCTGCCGTATTCGCATCCCGAACAACTCGTCGATGTCATGGAAACGGGGTCTGAAGGCAGACCCAATGGTTCGGTGTCCGGAGGAGCCTTCAAAGACTGGCGCGAACACAGTTCAAAATTCGCTCGTCTCGCGATTTGTGAAGACATTCGCCGCAATCTCACTGGCGTGGGAACGCCGGAGCGCATTACTGGGTTGCAGGCGTCGGCTGACTACCTTCCAGCGTTGGGCATTACTCCGATAATAGGCCGTGATTTTTCCTCCAGCGAAACAACCGCTAGCGGCAACAATCAAGTCATCCTGCTGACCCATCAGTTCTGGAAAAGCCATTACAGCGGAGACGCGAGCGTGATCGGACGCCAAGTCTCACTTGACCAGATTCCCTACACCGTTATCGGCGTGCTGCCGCCGCGGGCCCTGCTGCAGGACGATATCCAGTTTCTCGTTCCCAATGTGATCGATGCTCCCGGCACGTATTGGGGACGCGACGCTCATTGGAGAAGGGTGGTCGGACGCTTATTGCCGGGAATCACTGCGGACTCAGCCCAAACCGAATTGCGCGGAATCAAGCAACGACTCGCCGCCGAATATCCTTCGTGGAAAGAGAAGTGGAGTGTCGCGGTCACGCCGCTTCAGGAGATTTATGTCGGTGGCACTCGTCCGATGTTCGTCCTCCTTCTTGGTGCAGTAGCCCTGGTTCTGTTGATCGCCTGTGTGAATGTTTCCAACCTGCTGCTCGCCCGGGGTAACGCTCGTTCGAAAGAGATAGCAGTTCGGATGGCGTTGGGCGCCGGATCATGGCGAATCGTGCGCCACATGCTGACCGAAAGCATCGTGCTCGCTCTGTCAGGCTGTGCGCTAGGCCTGCTATTCGCGTCCGTCTGCATGGATTTGCTGACTCGCTTGTTGGCAACTCAGCTTCCCGAGGTTTTGCATCCTCATCTCGACCTCCATGTCTTGTCATTTACGATTCTCATAGCAGTTGGTTGCGGAGTTATTTTTGGCATCCTACCGGCGTTGCGCGCAGCACGGGCGGACGTAAACCACGCGTTGAAGGACTCCGACCATGGAACGGCATCGCGGTCGAAGCGCCGGTCGCAATCCATTCTGGTGGTCTCCGGATTCGCATTCACCGTGATGCTGCTCATCGGGGCGGGTTTGTTCCTACGTAGCTTCACGCGTGTGATGGAGGTCGACCCCGGTTTCAACCCCCGAAATGTCCTCGCCTTCGACCTTTCATTTCCCAAAGCAAAATATCCGGGAAACGAAGACCGCCTGCGCTTCACCACAAATCTGATTGATCGCATTCGTGCCTTGCCGGGCGTCGAATGCGTTGGGGCCGCTTCCCCTTTGCCTATGAGTGGACGCGAGCGCGGAGAATCCCTTCGCCGGACGGACAAACCTCAACTGCCTGAACAGTATTTGGTCGGAGTTTCCAGTGTATGCGGCGACTATTTTTCCGCCCTCGGAATCACCTTGCTGCGCGGACGCGTCATCACCGAGGCAGACAACGTTCCGACCGCACCACCTGTGCTGGTGATCGACGCCCGCGTGGCGCAGGAACAATTTCCCGATGAAAATCCGATCGGGCAGCGGGTGAATTTCCAAGGCAAGTCGTATGAGATTGTAGGTGTGGTTGCGCCCGTTCGTCACCGGGACCTCGAACACCAACCTCGCCCCAGCGTGTATGGTCCACAGGCGCAACTCTACAACGATCCCAGCATCGTCGTGCGGAGTGTGCAGTCACCTTCAAGCCTCATTGCAACCGTCAGAAAAACGATTCTCGAAGCTGATCCCGATCAACCCATCGCCAACGTTCGCACGCTCGAACAGGCTGTTCATCAGGTGTTGGATCCCCGACGCACGGTCCTGATGCTCCTCGGGCTTTTTGCCGCAATCGCCGTCAGCCTCGCGTGCATCGGCATCTATGGCGTCATGTCGTACACCATTGGCCAGCGGGCTCGCGAACTCTCAATTCGCTCCGCGCTGGGGGCGCAGCGTCGCGACATCACGCAACTGGTTCTGATCGGCGCGATGAAGCCGTCCATGCTCGGCATCGCCGTCGGACTCGCCGCAGCGTCCGCATTAACGCGAATCGTAGAGAGTCAGTTGTTCGAAGTTAAAGCAAGTGACCCACTGGTATTGGTCGCGTCAGTGGGTCTGCTTGGAGCAGTGGCAGCACTGACCGTCTACCTACCCGCCCGCCGCGCGGCAAAAGTCGACCCGATCATCGCCCTCCGCGCCGACTAAGTCGTAAGGGGTAAAAGTCAAACGATAAGGAAAAGACCTAAGTCTCCGCAATCGGGCACATAAACACATTTTTCTATTCCAGCTTTCGTGAGTTCCAGATTAGCTTCCGTCATGGCTAAAACGATCTTCCAAAAAATCATCGATCGCGAAATTCCCGCCAAGATCGAGCACGAAGACGAGCACTGCATCGTCATTCACGACATCCAACCGCAAGCGCCCGTCCATCTGTTAATCATTCCGAAAAAAGTCATCCCTCGTGTCGAAGCTGCGACGGCCGCAGATCAAACCACACTGGGACATTTGATCCTTACTGCGGGCCTCCTGGCCAACAAACTCGGTCTCGCGAAGGGCTTTCGCCTGGTTATTAATAATGGCCCAGACGCGAGCGAATCTGTCCCTCACCTTCACGTGCACCTGCTCGCTAAGCGCCAGCTAAACTGGCCTCCAGGTTAAACAAAGACTTCACCGCGCCTCGAACGTGCCATCAGCGCGTTTCGCGATCAGGCGCTTGAGTTCGAGCATCATCAACGTAGCGGAAAGTTCCGCGGTCGCACGACCAGTCTGAGACGCAAGGTTATCCAACGTAAGCATGGCGCCACCGCGAAACTGCTCGAGGACCGATGCCTCAACTTCGGTTAATCCAGCCAGCGCGACACTGGTCGCATTTCCCTCTTTCTCCGGGATCGGGTTCGGACGCAATCCATCGAGATAATTTAACTCTGACAAAATATCATCAACGCTCGTCAGCAGCGTGGCACCGTCGCGGATAAGTTGGTGACACCCCTGACTTGTCGCCTGATCGATACGGCCCGGAACGGCAAAAATAAGCCGCCCCTGCTCGCCAGCAAATTTTGCGGTGATCATCGAGCCCCCGCTCACATCGGTCTCAACCACCACCACCGCTTCACACATGCCCGCGACCACACGATTTCGCATCGGAAACGACTGGCGATCAGCACGCCGCCCGAACGAAAACTCAGAGACAATCGCTCCTTGTTCTTCGATTTGGCGATAAAGCGCCAAGTTTTCCGGCGGATAAATAATATCGATTCCACAACCAAGCACCGCCGCAGTCTTACCGCCGACCGAGAGCGCACCCTCGTGCGCCGCCGTATCGATTCCACGGGCTAATCCGCTCACCACGCAAAATCCAAGTCGGGCTAGCTCTGCACCAAATTTTTTAGCCACACTCTGTCCATACAGGGTTGTGCGCCGACTGCCGACAATTGCGATGCACGGCTGCTCAAACGCGTAATGGCCTTTTCGATACAGACCAATTGGCGGATCGTTTATCTCTTTTAATAGTTTTGGATATCCTTCGTCGCGAGGCGTAATAAACGTCGCATTGCTCTTCGCCATGCGCTCTTCCTCACGTACGAGGTCAAAGTGTTCACGCCAGTTTGCGATAGTACTGCTGATCGCTGGGCCAACACCTTTCACCGATTCGAGCCGTTTCGAAGACACAGTGAAAATCGTCCGCGGATCCCCGCCTAGTTCTTCGAGCAAACGATTCGTCGTGATCGGCCCGATGTTCGGCAGCGCGTTGAGAATAAGAAAGGCCTGTCGCTCGTTAAGCGTGTCGTTGGTCATAACTTGTCATTCCGCAAAGCCGGGGCCAAGTAATCGAGAATCTGCGTCGTGTGCACCGCAACTTGCCCCTGTGACCGAGCTAGCAGGTCTGCTCCGATTCCTTGCCAGGCCACACCACGGCACGCTGCGATCAACGGCTCGGAAGGTTGCTGCGCAAGGAGCCCGCCGATAAGTCCGGCCAAAACGTCGCCACTTCCGCCACGGGCCAGCACCGGACCTCCGCTGCAGCTACTATATATCGCCAAGCCATCACTGATACGTGTGAGAGGGCCTTTTAACACCGTGACCGACTTCGTTTCTCGCGAAAAATCCAACAATGCTGCGCCGCCGGCTATACGAGCAAACTCCCCAGCATGCGGAGTCAAAATGCGCAGCACCGAACCAGCGCGCACGATTTCTGGCTGAAGCGCCTCGGCATCAATCACCAGAGGTACAGGCGCCGTTTTCACGATATCAGCGAGCAATGCCAAAGTTTCTGACTCCCTCGCAGCGCCAGGCCCGAGCAACAGCGCGTCAGCGCGATCGATTCGCTCGCGCAATAAGTGAAAACCTTCAAGCGCGAGCCCGCCCACCGGTGTTTCCGGCCAACCCACCCAAATCACTTCAGGAACGCGCGCCGCGTAGGCCGATGCCAACGACTCAGGTACAAACGCGGTGACCAATCCAACACCGCTGCGTAGCGCAGCTAACGCACTCATCATCACTGCGCCTGGATAACTTCGCGATCCACCAAGCATGAAAAGATGTCCATAGGTGCGCTTGTCGGAGTTCGGACTGCGGAGCACGCGAAGCGGAGCGAGGATGTCGGGAGCGAGGACAAAGTCGGTTATCGAAGGATCGGAGCGATGTTCCGCATTGTCCTCAGTGGAAGGGCGAGCATTTGCCTTATCTCGCTTGAAAAACCCGAGATCGAGGTAGCGCAAGCGTCCGACAGCAGGTTGATTAGCTTCGGCCACGGCAGGACTTTTCACGCTCCCCGTGGCATAAGTGAAATCGGCCCTAAGCGCGTTGCTATCGCCAATCCCACTCGGAAGATCGACTGCGGCACGAAAGCGGATTACACGACTATTCAGTCGAGCGAACGTCTCTCCAAGCGCCGGCGCCAGCGGCGGGCGGAATTGAAACCCAAAAATGCCATCGAGAGAAAGATCATAGCTTTCGGCGAGCGCATCGAACCGTGAAATAACTCGCACGCGCTCAGGCATCATCTGAACCAATTCGCGATAAGCCCGTGCAGCCAGCGGTCGCAGTTCGCGCTCGCCAAAAAATAGCCAGACATCAGCACGCGCGGCTGGGTGACTTGTGAGAATCGTCTTCGCAGCAAGCAAAGCATCGCCGCCATTATGCCCCTTCCCTGCCAGCACGAGTACGCGAGCTTCGTCGGGGAACCGGCTGAGCTCGCTAAAATCGTTTATCGCAGCGCTTCCTACCGCGGATCCAGCTTGGAGCATAGCCGACCATTCTTTCGCCTCGTCGCCGCCAAATAACTGATCTTCGAAACGCTTGGCAGCTTCGAGTGTGAGAATGGGATGGCTGGGAATTTTTCCCATGTCGCTAGCGATTAGGTTCGGTCGTGGGCGGCAGCCAGATGGATGACGTTTCCTTCAATCGTTTTAGCTGCACATCTTCCGGTTCGGTGAAACGCAGAGGTAAGTCCGGATCGACGTTGTGACGGATTACAGGACGTGTGAGATGAGGCAAGGAACGGAAATAATAGTTATCTCCACTGCGCATCACTTCGAAGCATTCGGAAAACTTATTAGTTTCGGCGTTCCAAAGCGCAACCTCAGTAAGGTCGTTGCGCCATACGGCCTGGCTCTCGTATTGCACGAAAATATTTTCGATCGCAACGAGACTGGTCCGATCTTTGATCGCTGTAACCGATTTCTGAGGTTCCACCTTCGCAGGTGTAGTTGGTGGTTGTGGCAATGCCGATTTTGGTTGGTCTCGGCGAGCCAGTTCACGCTGCACTCCAAGCGAAAAAAGCGCACCGATAATGAAGCCCACCATGATCCAAGACGGTGTCGTGGAAAGCTTGGCCTTGGGAGTAGAAGGAGCGTCGGCCATAAATAGTTAAGGGGTTGTGCTTTTCACCAACGCAGCGACAGCCATCGCGGCTGTTTCCGTATGTGAAAGTGTAATGAGCACGTGCGTGGCGCCAACCTGCGCCAAGAGCACACTGCCTTTTTCGTCGAGCCGCACACGTGGTTCTTTGCGCTCGCCGTGATAGACCGAAATCGATTTCCAGCCAATCTCCGCGCCGATACCGGTGGTAAATGCTTTCGACACCGCCTCCTTCGCGGCAAAGCGCGCGGCAAGGTGCTTGTGGGGATGCTTCATCCCGAAACAATAGGTGCGTTCCTCATCGGTAAAGACGCGAGCAAGGAAACGATCGCCCTGCCGCTCAAGTACGCCACGAATACGATCAACGTCTATGATGTCAGCGCCGAGTCCGATCAGGATTCCACCGGGCGGAAGAGAAATGAGCGGCGACTCGCTCATGCGTTCATGCGTGTTTTCATCTCACGCACGGCCTCTTCGATGCCGGTGAAAAGCGCTCGGCTGATGATACTATGGCCAATGTTGAGTTCGTGGAGGTGAGGAATGGTTCTGACCTCAGCAATATTAATGTAATTGATCCCATGGCCAGCGTTAACGATAAGGCCCTGCTCATGGGCGAGACTGGCGCCGACCCGCAAGCGCTCAAATTGTTTGGCGTGGGTTGGTGTCTGGTAAGCGTTAGAGTAGGCTCCGGTATGCAGTTCAATCCAGGGAGCACCGAGCTTGGCTGAGAGTGTAATTTGTTCTTCGTCGGGATCGATGAAGAGGCTGGTTTTAATTCCAGCAGCACGCATCGCATCGATACAGGTTTTAACGCGAGCTCGATTTCGTACGATGTCGAGTCCGCCCTCGGTGGTGATTTCTTGGCGGTTTTCCGGCACGAGGCAGACCGAGTCGGGTTTGAGTTTGAGCGCGTACTCAATCATCGCCGGTGTGCAGGCCATTTCGAGATTGAGTCGGGTTGAAATGGTTTCGCGCAATCGAAGGACGTCCCGATCTTGAATGTGACGCCTGTCTTCACGGAGATGCACCGTGATGCCGTCGGCGCCTGCGCGTTCAGACAGTACTGCGAGCGTCACGGGATCAGGCTCGATCGCACCGCCAATTGTTGCAGGCATGTGCCGGTAACGCGCCTGCCGCAAGGTGGCGCAGTGGTCGATGTTGACGCCGAGGAGAATCATATCGACAGCAAGACAAATTGTTACGGCCAGGGAAACAGTAAATCGCGAGACTTTAGCCTTTAGGCCGTGTCATCTTCCCTGTTGAAACATATCTGCACATGCCCGCCAAAACACCGAAACACGAAAGCCTTCTGCTGAACCTAATCTGCAACATCGCGCTGCCGACGTTGATTCTGACCAAGTTCAGCTCCGACAAATACCTCGGGCCTCTCTGGGGGCTGGTCATCGCACTCGCGTTCCCCGTGGGCTACGGCATCTGGGATTTCGCCACGCGCAAGAAGATGAATTTCATCTCGATCATCGGTTTCGTGAGCGTGTTGCTCAGCGGCGGCTTTGGCCTGCTGAAAGTCGGCGGCTTCTGGTTCGCGGTGAAAGACGCCGCTATGCCGACCGTGATTGGGATCGCGGTATTGCTCTCGTTGAAAAGTAAACAGCCACTCGTGCGCGAACTCCTTTTCAATGATCAGGTGATCGACATCCCTCGTGTCGACGCGGCACTGACAGAACGCAGCGCTGGTCCAGCATTCGAGTCGCTACTTGTGCGTGCGAGCTACGCGTTAGCCGCAACGTTCTTCGTGAGCGCGGCTATAAATTTCGCCACCGCGCGCTGGTTGATTCGCAGCGAGCCCGGCACCGAAGCGTTTAACGCTGAGCTCGGTAAAATGCATTCGATCGGTATGGTCATCATGGCAGTGCCCGCCATGCTCATGCTTATGCTGGTGCTGTGGCGTTTAATCAGCGGCATCCAACGTCTGACAGGCCTCGACACCGATTCGATTTTCAAAGGCGGCGAAGCACAAAAAAAATCCGAGCCGGCGTAAAACGCGGGCTCGGACTAGAAAGATGTGGTATGCTTCGTGACTTACTTACGCAGCTCCATCGGTACGTAGTCGCGAACATTTTTGCCGGTATAGATTTGGCGCGGACGATAAATTTTTAGCTTCGGATTTTGCGCTACTTCACGCCACTGCGCGATCCAGCCGGGCATACGACCAATGGCAAACATGACCGTGAAAATATTCTCTGGGATGCCGATCGCGCGCATGATCAGGCCCGAGTAGAAGTCGACATTTGGGTAGAGCTTGCGTGACACGAAGTAGTCGTCGCTAAGCGCACATTCCTCAAGTTTCATCGCGATGTTGAGGAGCGGATCATCTTTGATGCCCAAGCTCGCGAGCGCCTTATAAAAACTGGCTTTGATGATTTTCGCGCGCGGATCGTAGTTCTTGTATACGCGATGACCAAAACCCATCAGACGGTGGTCGCCCTTACCGGATTTTGCGGCTTCAATGAACTTCGTGCCATCATCCCCCTCGGCGTGAATGCTCTTGAGCATTTCGATCACGGCCATGTTAGCACCACCGTGCAAAGGGCCCCAGAGAGCACAGACGCCCGCGGCGACTGAGGCAAACAGGTTGGCTCCTGCAGATGCGACCATCTTCACTGTCGATGTCGAACAGTTCTGCTCGTGATCAGCATGCAGCAAAAGGAAGAGATTGAGCGCCTGCGCCACTTCCGCCGTCGGAATGTAATCGTTGTACGGCTCCGAGAACATCAGGTGCAGGAAATTCTCGCAGTATCCATAATTCGGACGCGGATAATTCAGAGGCAGACCTCGAGTCACACGATAAGTGTGCGCCGTGATGGTACGGACTTTCGAAATAGCGATAGCGGCCGCTTCGTCAAAGTGCTCGAGGTCGTGCTGGTGATTATTGGTCGCAAGATGCGGATAATAGGCGCCAAGCGAATTCACTGCTGCCGAGAGCACGGCCATCGGGTGAGAATCACGCGGAAAGCTGCTAATGAAACGCGTCATGCCCTCGTGCAAAGGCGCATGCTTGGTTAGCAACCGGGAGAATCTCGAACGCTGCTCCGTATTGGGCAGTTCGCCGTTGATCACGAGATAAGCGGTTTCGACGAATGACGACTTTTCCGCCAACTGCTCGATAGGATAACCGCGATAACGCAAAATACCCACTTCGCCATCAATGTAAGTCACGCTGCTCGTACAGGACCCCGTGTTGCCGAACCCGTCGTCGTAGGTAATATATCCGGTATCGGAACGCAGCTTGGCGATATCAACCGCTTTTTCGCCCTCAGTGCCAACGATCACAGGCAGAGCAATTTCTTTGTCATCGAGCTTTAGAAGGGCGGTTTTGAGCATAGCTCCAATGAACTAGTTCTCCCGCCACAAGCAAAGCAAAGATGGCGTTTTGACGTACGTACTAAGTTAATCTAAACGAGAATTCTGCACAGGGTTAGAGAAACTGCTACGCCAACAGACAGGCGCCTTAAGCTGCCGACGCTACTGAACTACGCGAGCACGCCCGCAGCAACCTCGACAAAGTTGTGGTAAATTTGAAGGCCCTTAGCCTGGCTTTTCTCGGGGTGGAACTGGGTCGCAAAGCATCGCCCGCGGCCAATCGCCGCTGTAAAAGCACCGCCGTAGTCTGCCTCGGCTAGCACCAGTGATGGATCGGTCGGTACACAGTAAAAACTATGGACAAAGTAAAATGCTTCACCTTCCCCACGGAGCTTTGCCGCCAAAGGGGAATTAGCCTGCTTGAAGGTTACGTTATTCCAACCCATGTGCGGGATCTTATACTCAGGCGGTCGGCGGAAGCGGACGACTTTACCAGGGAAAATACCTAGGCCGGTGATGTTCCCCTCCTCCGAAAAATCGAACAGCGCCTGCATTCCTAAGCATATCGCGAGAAAAGGACGGTCGGCTGCGATCCATTCGCGCACCGCATCATCAAGCTTCGTCGCCCGCAACGCTGCCACGCAATCACCCAGTGCCCCCACCCCCGGAAACACCAACCCAGCCACCTCGCCAATCTCGGCCGGCGTGCGCACGACCTTTGGCCGCGCGCCCACCGCCTCAAGGGCCTTGGTCACGCTGCGAAGGTTGCAAATGCCGTTGTCGATAACGGCGATGACAGGAACGGTTTTCACAGGAAAAGCGGCAAGAAGATCGATACTTAACGCCCGCGACGCAACGCCCGAAGCCGGTCAGCTCCGAACTTTGTGCCCGAGTACAGCTTCTAGATTTTCCCCTTCGTGCTCGGCAACTGGCCAGCCGTGCGGGGATCAATCTGAGTTGCAATATCAAGGGCACGCGCGAGCGCCTTGAAGATCGCCTCGGCGACGTGATGCGGCTCTTCGCCGTATTCAAGCTTAACGTGCAGGTTAGCTCCGAGCGCATTACTGAAGGCGCGAGCAAATTCCTTCACGAGTACGATATTAAAATCGCGCACAAACATCGTCGGCGCCTCAGCTTCGTAAACGAGATGCGGACGTCCGCCGATGTCGACCACCACGCGGGCAAGCGACTCGTCCATCGGCAAAACGAAGAATCCGTAGCGGCGAATGCCGAGCTTGTCGCCGAGCGCCTGCTTAAAAGCTTCGCCAAGCACGATCCCGACATCCTCGACCGTATG
>Ga0302321_100001791_pt1 | contig 18362 bp, 18 predicted proteins | sample Fen_T0_1_FD_202505 | JGI IMG/M metagenome (GOLD analysis project Ga0302321, IMG submission 202505) | Peat permafrost microbial communities from Stordalen Mire near Abisko, Sweden - Fen_T0_1 | ecosystem: Environmental > Terrestrial > Soil > Wetlands > Permafrost | place: Sweden: Abisko...
GTTTCTCGCCGGTATTTTGACTCGCTGCCAAATCGAGCCCGATGCGCCGCTGCGGAAAAAGCCTTTGCCGCCGAAGGAAGCGGAGCCGGCGGGTTTGCTCTGCGGCAAATGCACCCGATGCAGCGAAGCTTGTCCCACGCAGGCGATTCCCCAGCCAGGGATTGTGGATGCGCGGCGTTGCATTTCCTATCACACGATTGAAAACAAAGGGATCATCCCGCGCGAGCTGCGGGCAGGGATTGGCGATCGCGTGTACGGCTGCGATGTGTGCCTGGAGGTTTGCCCCTGGAATCGTTTCGCGCAGGCAGCGCACAGCGTGTTGCTCGTGGCAAAAGGTGGCATTGCCGAACTGAGTTTGCCGGAATTGCTCGAGCTGACACCCGCGCGCTTTGCGGAGGTGTTTCGCGGGACGGCCATCAAGCGTGTGAAATTGGCCGGCCTGTTGCGCAATGCCTGCGTGGTGGCGGGGAATGTCGCGGCCGGGCAGGGCGGGACGAGCATTTATTTGCCGCAGTTGGTGAAATTAGCGGCTCACGAATCCGCCGTCGTTCGCGCGCACGCGGTGTGGGCGGTGCGACGGATCGCGGATGACGCGGGATTGCTGGCGGAGATTCGCGGGACCGAGAAAGAGGTGGTGGTCTTGGCGGAATACGAAGGCCCGGTCTAGCTGCCGGTCGGGAATAGCTCGCGCATCTTTGCGGCGAAGGCGGGCGGCGGGCGGACGGGTTCGCCGGCTTTGTTGATGAAAGTGTGGACCGTGAATCCCGTCACCAACAGCTCTTCACCCCGGCGCACTTCATACTCTAGATGGATGCGGAGCAGCGGTCGCTCCTTGAGCTGGGTGATGATCGTGAGCGTGTCGTCGTATAGGGCGGGGCGCTGAAATTTCACGCCCAGCTCAATCACCGGCAGAAAATAGCCTTGGGCCTCAAGTTCGCGATACGGACAGCCACATTCCTTGAGCAACGTGGTACGTCCGACCTCGAACCAAGGTAGGTAGTTGCCATGATAGACGATGCCCATCATGTCGGTTTCGGCGTAACGGACGGTGATCTGGCTGCGGGAAACGAGCATGGGAGAATCAGGCTGGGGCGTCGCTCCGCGGATGTCCAAACAACGTTATGGCATTGTCGCGCCAAGTGCGGCTGCGCGCTCGGAGGTTTCCCGCTGTGCCGAGCCGTTTGCGCAAGGCTGGATCGGTGATGAGCTGCGCGAATACGGCGGTGAGCGCGGCTGGATCTTCTGGAGAAACAAGCAGGCCCGTCTCGTTATGCAGCACGGCTTCTGGCACACCGCCAATCGCGTGGGCAATCACTGGCAGGCCATGCGCGCCAGCTTCAAGGTAGACAAGACCGAAGCCCTCCACACTGAAGCGATGAGGCATGCTGGTCATGGCAAAGATGTCGGCCTTGGCATAAATGGAACCGAGTTGTTCGTCGGAGATGTCCCCGAGAAACCTGACAGGGAATCCGACACGAGTTGCCGCTTCCCGCAGGGTCGTTTCATAGCCTTCTTTCGAATGGCCGCCGACCAGCCAGTATTCGATTCCAGCCTGCAATTCCACGGGCAGCGCTTCAAGCGCTTGAATGATGCGTTGCTGGCCTTTGCGCGGGTGCAGTCGGGCGACCGTCAGGATGATTATTTTTTGCTCAGCCGTCGTAGAGGGATCGGTTTTGGGCGAAGGGGGCGTGGTGGAATGAAAATCCGCCCTCAATGCACCAGAAGTGATCACGACCTTCTGTGAGGCATTCGGGAAGTAACGGTTGAGCAACTCCAGCGCGTGCCGGCTCACGACGCTGACCCGATCGGCTCGGGCCAGCAGGCGGCGGGTGCTCCAGCGCATAAGCGGCCGTAGGGCGAACTTCAGGATTTCGGAGCCATGGAGGGTGATGACTAACCGGCCTGGGGGTAACTCGTCGAAAAATTGCAGGAGGAGGATGGATAGGAACGGTCCCGGTTCCGGCACATAGAGAATCGCTTCCTGCAACCCGGCTCGATGGCGCCGGAGTTCGTGTGCGGTCCGCCATTGGCTTCGCCAGCTGTGTGAGCCGTCAACCGGCAGCCTCTTGACGACGAATGGCCAAATAGGCTCCTCAATTCCGGCCGGCAAAGCCGGAGCCCACACTTCCACCGCATATCCCAGAGCGGCCGAGGCCAAGGCCATCTCCGCAGCATAGACCGCGATTCCACCCCGGTGGGGATGAAACTCGTGAGTAACCATGACCAAGCGGAGGGGTGGGCGCGTCGGCATTGAATAGGGGCACTCCTTTAGGCGGAATTAAGGAGCCAGTGCCAACAGTATTCTCCCTGATCCGGGCGGGATTTGGGGAACAAAATTTCTGCTATACTGTTCGCATAGATGTCAAAAGCTGAAAGAAATTTTTGAGTTTACACGTTTGGAGGCCTTAAATTACGTTACACAAATGGCACTGCCAGTTAACAACTCTTCGGTTCTTCCGTTGAAACCTTTTACTCCCGAAGATGACACCAATCTGAGGGAGGCATTAAAGCGTTGTTCTGCTGCGACCTATGAAGCGGCTGCGCAGTTCAGGAAGACCGGAAACACAGAGCACTTGCCCGCCATTGTCTTAGGAATTATCGAGCGCTATGTCGAACCCGACCTTCGGGCTAAACTGAAGGATGCGGATGACGATCTTCGCGTAATCGAGGATCTAGGAATCGATTCCCTGACGATGATGGAAATAGTCATCTTGGTGGAAGACGTTCTCCAGATGTCGATCAACAACGACGAGCTGCGGCATCTTCGGACCGTGGGCGACGTTAAAACTTTCATTGGTTGTAAGGTACGCGGCCTGCCCCTGCCCAAACCGACAAAATTTATTCCGATCGAGCAGATTGCCTCGATCATGCCGATTCAGGCGCCGTTTCTGTTCCTGAGCGAGGCCTCGATCAATGCCCACGGCGCCAACGCCAAATACCGTGTCAGCGGACAGGAATTTTTCCTGCAGGGTCATTTTAAGGATAATCCAGTGTTGCCTGCCTCAATCATGCTGGAGGCGCTCGGTCAGCTTGGGGTGCTCTTCCTGCTCGAGGGGCAGGTCGGTGAAGCGGGTAAGATTGTTGATCCCAAAACCATTTTCTTTACGTCCTGCGAAGGGATTCGTTGTCACCGAATTTGTCGTCCGGGCGATGTCCTGAGTCTTTCCATCAAACCGAAGCGGCTGAAACTGCCACTGGCGACCTTCGAGGGACAGATTCGGGTCGGTCAGGAAAAAGCGGCGATCGCCGAGGAAATCACTTTGACCTACGCCTATGCGGAGGAAGTGGCCATGCCGGTTGAACAAACTGAGCCGTCAGCGAACGAACTGAGTGCGAATGATCCGGCAGCGAGACCGGCGCCCAAGGTTGCGAGCGCTTGAGATTGTCCCGCGGAAAACAAGCGAAGGCCGGCTTTGGACGAGCAAAACGTTTTGCTTCTCTCTTTCCGTTCGTCAATGTCGTGGACTGACGATCTGACCATAGCATCATGCGCAAAGTTTATATCACCGGATTGGGATTCATCACGAGCATAGGCAACGATGCGTCCAGTGTTTCCGAAAGCTTGCGGGAGTTGCGGCACGGTATAGTGGTTTATCCGCCCTTTCAGAAGCCCGATATCCCGGTCAAGGTCGCGGCGCCCATCCGTGATTTTCAAACCGACACCGTTGAGGCGGAAGATTGGGTCATACCCGCTCGCTATTCCATCAAGCGCGACCTCTTGCGCGGCATGGCCCCGCATGGGATTTACGCCTACTGTGCGATGCAGCAGGCGGTCGAGGATGCAAAACTGACGGAGGCTGATTGGTCCAACCCGGACACTGGCCTTTACGCTGCATCGGGCGGTTCGCCTTTCTTGCTCGGATATTATCTCGAGAAGATGCGCAAGCAGGGCGTCATGCGCTGCCAGCCGCTCGGGGTGGTGGCCTGCATCTCAGGCACCGTGAATTTCAACCTCGTCTCACATTTCAAAATCAAGGGCGCGTCCACCGGGTTCTCGTCCGCCTGCGCGTCCTCCGCCCATGCAATGGGTTTTGCGTACGACGAAATCGTGCTCGGCCGGCAAAAGCGCATGTTTGTGGTCGGAGCCGAGGACGGCAACGTCGAGAGCATTTTGCCTTTTGCTGGCATGCGCGCGCTTTCAATCCAAACCGATCCTTCCATTGCGTCGCGGCCGTTCGATGTGGCGCGCGATGGATTCGTCGGCACCGGCGGTGCAACGGTTGTGGTGCTCGAAAGCGAAGAGGAAGTGGAGCGCCGTAACGCGAAGGTTTATTGCGAGGTGGCCGGCTGGGGTCAGGCTTCCGACGGGCACAACGTCGCCATTTCTCATCCGGAAGGCACCGGCTTGCGTACCGCGATCACCCATGCTTTGAAATACAGCGACCTGACGCCCGACGCGATCGACTACGTCAACGCGCACGCCACCTCCACTCCGATCGGGGATCTTTCAGAAATCAAAGCGCTCAAGGCGGTCTTCGGCCAGGCCCCAACCCGCCCGGCGATCAGCAGCACCAAAGCATTGACCGGACACGGGCTGTCATTGGCCGGGGCAATGGAGGCGGGATTTTGCGCACTCGCCATGAAGGAAGGCTTCATTCCTGGATCTGCCCATATCTCGACGCTCGATCCGGCCTGTGCGGGCCTGAACATCATTCGCGCCACTCTGCCGCAACGGCCTAATGTGGTACTAAGCAACAGCAGCGGTTTTGGCGGGGCCAATGTCTGCCTCGTCTTCCGAAGCACGGATTAATTGATCCGGTCCGCTGCCCTCGCATGAGCGCCTCTTCGCTTTCCGTCCGTTATCGCACCGCATTTGTCACCGGAGCGAGCGCTGGGCTGGGAAAGGCTTTCACGGAAATGTTGCTCGCCGAAGGGGTGCAAGTTTGGGGCACCTCTCGTGATCCCGCCCGGCTGCCGGTTCAGGAAAATTTCCATCCGGTCGCACTCGAGCTGAGTGACGGGGCCGCGGCCGAACAGGCGTACCTCCAGGCAAGTGCGGCTGGCGGCGGATTCGATCTGGTGATTAATAACGCAGGCTTCGGGGCCTTCGGTGCATTCGCGAATTCTGACTTTTCCGTCTGGGAGGAACAGCTGCGCGTCATGCTCGTCAATACCGCCCGGCTCAGCCATGCCGCACTTCGTGAATTTCTGCCGCACCGTCGCGGCACCTTGGTCAATATTTCATCGATTGCCGGCGAGTTTGCCCTGCCCTATCAATCGGCGTACAATATGGCAAAGTCCGGACTTTCGGCCCTCAGCGAAAGCCTGATGTATGAAGTCCGTGGCACCGGCGTCGTTGTTATCGATTTTCGCCCCGGCGACTATCGTACCGATTTCGAAGGATCGGTCCGCCGACCGCCGCAGACTGGGCTATCCCCGGACGATCACGCTTATGCCGCCCGGATGGCGCGCGCTTGGGCGGCCTTCGAGAAGATGATGCGCGGCGGACCCGCGCCTGAGCACGCCGCACAAACGTTGCGGCGTGCATTGCTCCGTGAGTGCAGCGGCACCGTGCGCTCCGGGCGCTTTTTCCAAGCGGTGCTCGCCCCGTTGCTGGCGCGATTCGGGTCCCTCGCCTTGAAACGGCGGATCCAGGAGATCTATTTCGGCCTCTGAATGATGGACTCCAATAAGCAGCTCATCGATCCGAGTGGGTGCGGTCTTCGCGGCGCAATTTCCCCGCCGATTCTGCCTCGCCTCGCGCGGCGACTCGCTTCTGCCTGAACGAAACATGTCACGCGTTCGCATTCTCGTCCTCACTTCCAGTACCGGCGCCGGTCACGACACCCGTGCCCAGGCTTTTGCCGAGTGGTGTTTTGAGCTTTATCGACACGACGTCGATGTGCGGATTGAGCAGATGCTCGAGAAATCGTCTGGTTTCTACAAGCTGGGCGTCGACTGCTACAACTGGATCCAGAAAAAATCCCCGTGGCTCCACAAGCTCTTCTACGTGATTGTGGAGTTTCTCAGCCTCCTGAACCGGCGCACGGTCACCTTTGGGCGCTCCTACTACGAGCAGGTGCTGCACGAATACCGGCCGCATCTCATCTTTAGCGTGCACGACTGTTTGAATCGCGGGTACTTCCAATTGGCGCGAAAAATTCTCGGCCCCGACCATGTCCGATGCGCCACTTATTGCGGCGAATTCTCCGGTGGTTTCGGCTACAGTGTGAATTGGGTCGAGCCGACCGCCGATCTTTATCTTTCCCGCACTCCCACCGCCCGCGACTATGCCGTGAAACTGGGCATGCCGCCCGAGCGCACGCGCGTGCGTGGTTACCTGATGCAGCCTCGGGCCTATTTGGAAGTATTGAACGAGCAGACGCGCTGTACCTATCGCGAGCTTCACCTGGAGCTTCTCCCCGACCGCTTCACGCTCTTTCTCGCTACCGGTGGCAACGGCGCCAACAACCACCTGGACCTGCTCCCGTTGCTCTTGCCGCATGCGGACAAACTTCAGGTCATCGTCATTTGCGGACGAAATCGCGAGGCCTTCAACGAAGTCGTCCATTGGCGCGCGGAACATCCCGAGCTGGAGTGCTACGTCGACGGATTTTCCGAGGAGGTCCATCTTCTCATGCAGGCAAGCGACGCGATTCTCACTCGTGGCGGAACGACCACCTGCGCCAAGGCGCTGCATTTCCGCTGCCCGATCATTTTCAATGCCATTGGCGGCATCATGCCGCAGGAAGAGCTCACCGTGAAATTTTTCCGCCACGGTTGCGAAGCGGAGCAGGTGGCCAATGCGCAGCAATTCGGTGCACTGGTGGATCGCTGGATGAAATCCCCGGATGAATATCAGCGCTTCCGGAAAAAATTCCTGGATATTCGCTATGAGGAAAACCCCACGGTTCTGATCGAGGAACTCGTGGACTTAGCCCAGACGACTGCGGGCACCATGCTGCATTCTCGCCCGTTTCCGCCAAAGCCACGTTCGCGTTGAGCGAAGGAGAGCGCACGGGAGTGTCCAAGGAGAGGCCTTAATCTTTCAGCCCGATTGGCGTAGAGGCCTAAGGATCAGACCCGCCTTCGACCGACAGCACTCACCGGCATCTGGACGGCCTTTTCCGAAAAAATGGAGTAGCCGCGGCGGTGCCGGTGTTATGTTCTATGGTTATGAACAGGTATGGATTTCTTCTACTCGTTTCATTTTTGGCGCTGATTGTGCCGCATACTCATGGGCGGCGCCCGCTGCCACCGGGCGGGATTCGGCCGACAAGAAAACGGCGATCCCGGCGACCTTATCTCCGGAAGATTCGCAGAAGCAAAGCTTGACGGCCGACGCGGTGCGAAAGGTCACGGGGCAACCGGACGCAATCAAACCAATGAAAGCACCGGATGGGAAAGCGGAGATTTGGATATACCGCCGCGTGGTGGAGGAACGTTTTTTGCGCGAACAAGCGGGATCAGTCCCGTTCGTCGTGAGCGTGCCCGATGCAGATGGGACACTTCGCCAGTATACGGTTGGGGGGAATGCCCGCTACGTTGATGTCAAGTCTGTGACCGAAGATATCATCGAACTCTTGATGTTCAACGGGCGATACGTGACCCAGAAAATAACCCGCCGGGAATACAAGCGACGGGGTGACGGTGTCGGACCGCGGCTTCAGAGTCGTCCGCGGACGCCGCGCGAAATATCCAGTATCTTCCTGAGCATCTCGAAGAGCATCGGGGTCGGACCTTCCTGCGGATGATAGAGGTATTGCACAGCTAAATTGATGAGTTCAACGAAGAGGTAGAACTTGGTGAGCTCGGTGGCGCTGACGATCCTGAACACGTAAAGCAGTCCGCGAAGAATCAAGAGAAACAGCGCGATGGTACCCAGGCAACCCAAGCCCAACACCGGATAAGAAACTTTCTGCCGCATCGAATCCAGGGAGGCCATGAGCCCCGGATGATTCCCGAAAAACTTTATCGACACGTAGGTCACGAACGTGACGACGATACCGATGAAGAAGATATTGCTCGCGAGTGCATCGATTCTTTCGAGCACCTCCTTCGCCTTCTTCTGCTGCTCGGTAGATTCGGTCTCAACTATCATTTTGGCGAGGACGCTTTCGAAGATATCATCGGGAAGACTCATGCGTGGGGGCGGGTTGAATTTGTTCTCAAATGTGCGAGTACTAAGCGGATCGTCAAAACCCAACCGGTACTGGTTTGGCCCCAATCGGTCTCACCATTTTGGCGGACAGCGAGGTCGCTTCGCCGCGGTATCCCGAGGAAATGAACCTAGCGGTCGCGCAGTTCGATGATCACTTCGCTGCGGACAGATTGTGCGATGAAACACTCTTCATGCGCGGCCTGGTGCAGTGCCTCCAAAGCGGCCCTGTCTGGAATTTTGCCACCGCTGAAGATCGCTAGCGGGCGTAACGTTACTCTCGTTATCGCTAGTTTGCCCGCGCTATTTCTTTCCATAATTCCGCTGGCGGCGTCAGCGTAGGTGTCGACGATGTAGCCGTGCTTGGCCGCGAGGGAGAGGAACCAGAGCAGGTGACAGCTGGAGAGGCTGGCGATGAAGGTCTCCTCAGGATCGACCGCTGCTGCATTGGACATGGGGAGTGGTACGATCGAAGGTGAGGACGATGCCGGCACAACCGTTCCACCATCAAAGTGCCAAGTGTGGACGCGGCTGTAACGGTTGTCGGTAAATTTTTGCTCACCCCGACTCCAACGAACCTCAGCAGTATAGGTGGACATGGCTGAATCCTGTCGACCGCCACGCAATCCGCAAGCCGGCGTACTTAGTGGGCCGGCACAGTGCATCCAAGATCCGGCGCGATTCTGTCACCGCTGATCTTATCTCAAGCAAGCCATTCGAGCGGCGGAGCAATCAGGCCGTCCGTGACCGCTGGGGACAAGTGCGGTCAACCCAGCGGTCCGGGCTACTGACAGCTGCTGACGCAGCGCGCCAAATTGGTGTCAGGAAGAAGATTTCATTTTTCCCGTGTTAATTTCGACTCATGGCCAGAGCGGGAGAAAACGACACAGACGGGCCCGATCTTGCCATGAGTTCTGTATCTGTAGCATTAAGCACTCTTGCTGGGTGGCAGTCCTTGTCTCTGCTGGCCGAATGGTTGGCGAAGAGCCACGAGGTTGCGTCTTGGTTTCTCATGGTCATGGTCCCTCTGGGTAACTTGCCTTCCGCACCTCACGTCACCACTCTCGCGACCATGGCATCACGGCTCATCTCTATTTTGCTCGGTTTGACTCTATTGGGTTGGGTCGTTTTCGCGTATACTTGGCGTAGCCAGTTGCATGTCGCGCAGGACGAAATCGAGGCGTTGAAAAACGAACGAGATAGTTTGCGACGACAGATCGGGGAATTGGAAAAGGTCAAGAAGGCCGCCATGGCTCTTCCGGTGGCCGAAACGCAGGAAAGTGAGAGCCGTGAAAGCAGACGCACCAGCCGGTCCGGACCGGCCGGGGACGTGGGCGGTACTCCGAACGAGCCTTGGCGGGGTGGCGGCCCCGCGCGATTCATGGCCATGATGGATAAACCCGAGATCCAACGGCTGATGGGTATTCAACAAAAGGCGGCGCTCGATTCCCGCTTCGCGAGTCTCTTTCACTCCCTCAATCTGAATCCGGCCGACTTGGACAAGTTCAAGGACTTGCTGGTGGAAAAACAGACCGCTGCGATGGACGCTTTCGCCGCGGCTCGCGCCCAAGGTCTGTCAGGTCCGGAAAATCGCGAAGCAGTCAGACAAGCCATCGTCACCGCGCAGGCAGAAGTGGACAACACGATCCGCACTACGTTGGGGGACGCGGCCTACGCTCAATATCAGACCTATGAGCAGACGGCGCCGGAAAGGAACGTGGTTACCCAGTTACAGCAGCGCCTGAGCTACTCTTCGACTCCGCTTACTGACGCCCAGTCCGACCAGATAATCGCCCTTTTGGCCGCGAACGCGCCGCAGCCGGCGCAAGGATCCGCTTCTTCCGCTCCGTCTTTCTTTGGTGGTGCGCCCTTGGGGATGGGTCCCGGTCAATTTCGTAACGGGGGAGGCGTGCCGATCACCGATGCGATCATTACGAGCAGCCAAGGAATTCTCAACAGCGCCCAGCTGGCAGCGTTGACCCAGCTCCAGCAGGAACAACAAGCGCAGGCCTTGCTGGCAGCCCAGATGCGCGCCAGTCGGCAAGCAGGGACTTCCACACCCAACCCACCTCCTCCACCAGGCGCGCCTTGAAAAATCGACGTCCGCTCTGTCTTTAGAACAGAAGTTGGCCGCCTCGCTGACTTATTGGTAGAGATGCTGCACTCCGGGTCGGACCGGTTGCACGGGTTGCTGATCATTAGGTGCGAGGATCAGGCGAAAATGCTCTGCTGTGAGCGATGGTTGATTTGGCTCTAGCGCCTGCATGATGGCCTGCAGATGGCTCTCGGCTTCCTTTTCCGTTCGCGAATAGATCATCAGCGAGCGGTGCTTTAACGCTGCGCTGGGCGAGCCCGGGGGAAAGTCGGCAATCCACGCCCGGCATTCCCGCGTGGGAGCCTCCAGGCTCAGCAACTGGCTCAGTGCGCTGTGAAACAACTGGTGTGGCGTGCTGGCGTTCTCGCCCAGCAGCTTGCTGGTGTCGAGCGAGGCGAAAATGTGTTCCCGGGCTTGCGACTTGTTCCGCGCCTGCGCGGCGAGGCGCGCGAGGCCAAGATGGGCGGCGGGATAGTGGCCTTTCTCCAGCGCGCGTGAGAAATAGGCTGCGGCGTTCCGATCGTCCCGGGCGCTCTCGTATTGATGGCCGATGGCGAGGAGATAGTCGCCGGAAAGTTCCTGCGCCTCCATTTGTCGGATCCGCTTTTCGGTTTCGGGAAATTGCCGCTGCAGCATGTGGCGTCGGATCCACGAGTATTGCACCTCCCGGTCATCCCCGGCGTTAGGCTCAAGCTGATTCAACCAGCTTTCAGCCTCCGGCAGGTCGCCTTGGTCGAGGAGCAGGCTGATCAAAAGCTTCGTATGTTCAAGCTTCGCCCCGTTGGCGCGGGGCTGGCAGGTCTTGCGCAGATTTTCGATAGCGGTGAGGAGTTTGCCGCGGCGCGATTGGTTGAGAGCGAGCAAAGCGAGCAAGGTCGGGTCGTCCCGTCGTGACTTCAGTGTTTCGGTGAGCATGGCTTCCGCCGGCATCCACGCGCCCAGCAGTGTTAACGCCCAGGCACCGCCCCATTGGGTTGAAGGCGAACGAAAGGAACTTTCCGTCTGAACAACCTTGAGGGCAGCGTGAGCCTGTTCTTCTTGATGTAGTGCGGCGGCAGCAATCGCGAATGCGAGTGAACCTTCGACAGAATTGGGCTCCAACTCGCGGCTGAGCCTTGCGGCCACATGGGCGCGCAAGTAGTCAACGCGGGCGAGAGCCGCGTAAGCTTCCTGCACCCAGGTGGCGAGAATGCGCGGCTTCTTTTTTTCCGGGGCAACGCTGCTGCGCAATTCCTTTTCGATCTGGCGCTGCACCGCCGCGACGTCCACGACTTCCGCGCGCCTTGACCAGGCTGCTTTTAGCATGGCAAAGTCGGGATGGGGTAATTCGAGCCGATCGCGATAATCCCCGAGCCGAAACAACCCCCAGCCAATGGCCACCGCTGCGGCGATCGAAGCAACCGCCCAGTACCACGGCCACGCGGCGAAGCTGACAAATCCGAGGATCAGGCCGGCCAGCATCACAACGACACCCGGCCATTGCAGAGGGCGAACATGGGTGTGGCGGCGGATTCGCCTCAGCCATCGGCGCAACTCCTTGCGGTCCGCGCGTTCGGCTTCACGCAACGTCCGCTCGATTTCAATCACGAGCTGTCGAGCGACTTGGTCCGGCTGGGCAAGCAGGCAGAGGCCATTTGGACTCTCGCGCAAAGTGGAACCGTCGACGGGCAGCGCGGCTAATCGGTCGCGGGTGGCGGGGTGGGTCGAATAGGGGTTGAGCGGGTGCTGCGTGCCTTCGTCGGAGGACGCCTGGCTGGCGACTGTCGCGAGTTCGCGCACCAGCCAGCGGCTCAAGCCTTCCTCCGATTTGATCTGTGCCATGCGTTCGTTCCATGGTAGCCGGTCGAGGAGGAGATGAAGGCGATCCAGCCTCTCCAAGGACGAACGTAACGGCACCGAACCGACCAATAGGGCGGCGCCGCGGTCTGCCTCGAATTCGTCCTGCCGGGAATAAGCTGACACCAAACGGGCACACCACAACGCCAGCCGGTCAGCGACGCGCAGGATGTTTTCCGCGATCGTGAAGGAAGTATTCGCCTGACGGTGTGCCTGAGCGATCCGTGAGAGTTCCTGGGTGATCCGGCCGGCGCGCGCGAGGCCGGAGCCGAGCCAGTTTTTGAGAGCTCGCTGGATCAGTTTGGCATGGGCGAGCTCATGGGCCAGCACCGCCTCGACTTCCTGTTCATTCAGTCCGGCGAGCAAATCATAACCGATGCCAATGTTCGTACGACCCAGATTCTGCCGCAGGCCGTTCAGCTCGACCCAGGCGCCTGCGTTCATTTCCAGGTAGACGGAGTTGGGCTGGGGAATTTCCAATCGGGCACACAGGCGTTTCAAGATGGCCATGATCCCCGGTGCCTCGTCGGGTTTGAGCGCAAGGCGGTAATGGGCGCCGCGGTTCAACCAGAGACTCCTCAGCAGCAACAGGAGCAGCTTGGTATCCCGCTCGGCATACTTGATGATCAATCCACTGAGCCCGAAGCGGGTCATGACCAGGACCGCAATGAAGACCAGACCAAGCCAGACGATCAGGCCGATGATCGTGACACAGATAAAAACGTAGAACAGTGCGATGGTACCGGCGGCACTCGCGATCAACGCGAGTTTGGCCATACCGCTTAGCGGTTTTTCCGCGGGAGTTGGGGTGGACTCGCTCATCAACAGGGGCGGGAACGCCCACTACCGAGAAAGCGATGATCCGCGAACCAACTCAATGATGTTTTTCCGGCATCGGGCCATTGTCACGTCTCAGGGCAGAGTTACTCGGACCAACGTAAGACAGAAAACACAGTTCTTCGACCGTCGTCAGTGCGGGCTGGAATCCGCCCAGCCAGGCTGTGATGCGTCGCCGCTGGCCCATTTTGTACGAAATCGTATGACGTGAAAGGGACGCGGCCGGTGTTATAGAGTATATGCCCCCTTCGTTGCGTGGTTGGTTCTTCGTTTTGTCCTCTCTGGGACTGACGATGGTGGCTTGGGCGGTTGACGTACCGATCGCGCAGACGCAGCTGCACGAGTTCACCTCGGCGTACACCGGGCGTCGTTATCAGCTGCGGATCGGTCTGCCGCGCAACTACGACCCGGCGAACCAGCGCTACACGGTCGTCTATCAATTGGACGGACAGTGGGATTTCGATCGCGACATGCCATTGACGCGCGGGATGGAATCCGACCATCGGATGGAGCCGGTGATTGTCGCGGCCATTACCTACGGCGGCGTTAATCCCGACTACGGCAGCCTTCGCCAACGCGACTATACGCCGACTGATTTCCTCGGCGGGGGCCAGACGGGGGATGCGCCAAAATTTTTGCAGACCGTCCGCAACGAAATCATTCCGCTCGTCGAGTCGAATTATTCCTGTCGATCGGAGGAGCGCATTTTGATGGGTTCATCCTATGGTGGGTTGTTCACTTGCTATGCATTGCTGCACGCGCCGGATTTGTTCACCGGCTACGTCGCCTCGAGTCCGTCCATCTGGGTGGACAACCAAGTGATGGTGCAACAGGCGAGAGCAGCCGGGACGATTTTGGCCGGTCGGAAGTTGAGAGTACAGATCATCACTGGCGCCAACGAAGCCGCGTCGCAAATTTCCGGAGCGCAGGCATTCTATAATGCACTTATCGGGCTTCATCTGGCGGACCTCGAACTAGGCCTGACCTTCGCTCCGAGTGAACGACACGGAGCGGTGGCGACTGTCGCCTACGACGATGGATTGCCAGTCGTCCTCGCGCCGAAACTGGTGATGTTTCCTTTCGGAACGGGCGAACCGGTGGGCTGGAGCGGTCCGCAAGCGCCGGTAACATTTTGGGCTGACCGCGTGCAGCTCTATGATGGACCGGCCGGCCAGCCGGTGCGCCGATCCTTGGTGCTGGAACCGACAGCTGGAAGCACCGTGACCAGTGTGCGCGGGGTCGTCTATGTACTCGATGCGCAATGGGACCTTCGTTTCGTCGAGGGATCTTACGGTGGGATGATCTATGATGGTGAAATTTCGCCGCTGTTGCGCGTGGGCGTCGATTGGACCGGAAGCTGGGGAGAAGTCTCAGACTGGCGAAACCGTGAGTTCACGCCCACCGATCCGTCTGGTACGGGCGCGTATGGTGGCGCGGGAGGTTTTCGTACGCTCATGAAGGATCACGTCCTTCCGGATGCGGAAAGAAATCTGCTCACGACTCCAGGCTACCGCATGGTAATCGCGAGCGAGAAGGCGGCCCTTTGGGCGTTGACGGATTTGTTGAGCGATAAACCGAGCTTTGACCGGTATCTGTTGGTGGCGCCGGCGGCGGAATGGGACAACGAGTGGCTGTTGCAATTGGAGGTGCTTCGCGCGGCGCGGGGTGGCGGTTTGGCGGCCCGGGTAATGATCTACTACGGTGATCATGACGCCGAAACGACGCGCGGCCCCGCGATTGAGCGTTTTGTCAGCCAGTTGTCCGCCCGGGGTTATGCGGGGCTGTCGCTACAGTCATCGAAGCTGGAGGGCAGGGGATTCGCCGAGGCCAAATTGTTGGGTTATCACAAAGGGTTCCGTTTAATCGCCCCCTGATTGCTCCGCTCCGTCCATGTCGCGCGCACTCTCATTTAGCTTTTCTCCTGGGCTAGGCTCGCTGTTCGTTATCACCGGTATCTTGATGGCGACGACAGCTACGGCCCGCTCAAATCCTCCCGCATCGGCTCAAGTCGGCGCCGCCTATGAGGCCGACTTTGCGGTAACCGGTTCACCGAAGAGCGCGAGCTCGTACGCAATCACCGGACTGCCGCCAGGTTTGATTGTGGTAGGCGCGACTTTCTCGGCCGCCACGAACACCTATTCGTTGAATCGACCTTTCGGTATCATCACCGGCTCGCCGACCGCTGCCGGAAATTTTTCGCTCAGCGTGACCGCTTGGGAGTTCGCGAATCAGTCCGGATTAAGTCGGACGTATGCGTACAGCATCGCGGTCAGTCCAGCTCCGGTCGTTGCGCCGTTAATTACGATGCAACCCGTGGCCCAGACAGTCGCGGCAGGAAGCCCGATGGTGTTTTCTGTCGCCGCGAGCGGCGCGCCGCCACCGGCTCTCCAATGGCAGAAAGACGGAGTGAATATTCCGGGCGCCACCGGTAACGAATACTCGATCGCGAACTGCTCTTCGGTGGATGCTGGCGCCTACTCGGTTGTCGCAACCAATGCCGCTGGTTTTGCGAGAAGCATGAGTGTTTTGCTCGCGGTGATTATTCCGCCGAGCAATGCGATCATCACGATCGAAGTTGAGCCCTGATCTGACCGAGCGATTGCAGCAGCACCTCGCGAACGGCGTCGATTTGCAGCAGGGTTGGCGCGTCGAGAGTATTGTTCGTCAGGGGTAAGGTGACGCTGGCGGCCTCAATCAAGCGGGCATTCATGGCTGCGAGAGTTGCGCGGAGGGAAGCTTGAGCGTAATCCGCGCCGGGCCGGGCATTGATGATGGCGGGGTTTGTTGAAAAACGACGGGTAACTCACGAGCCAGTCCAAGGCATTCTTCAATGTGCCGGGAACGCCATGCGCGTATTCCGGCGCGCAGATTAGCAGGGCATCGGCGGAATCGACGGCGGCGCGCAGTGCGACGTCGGTCGCGGGTGGAGTGGTGGTGTCGAGGTCGGGATTAAAATGTGGCAGTGCACCAAGTCCAAGGTAGATCGTCACGGTTAGGTCCGCCGGGGCCAGCGACTGCGCCGTGAGCAGGACGGCAGTATTGATCGACTTGGCGCGCAGACTGCCGGAGATGGCAAGCACGCGTACAAGGGTAGGTGAGGTCATGGATGGGATTGCATCGACTGCGAAGGTCGCTGGCTCGAAAGGTCATTGAGTTGGTCTGCGGCGCTTTGCCAAGCCGATCAATTCTCGGGGTTGAGCGAAATGATCAGCCAAACTTGCACGTCCAGATCACTTAACTTGCCCTGAGCGTTCGCCCGAGGAGGCAGAGGCCCACGCCTCCCAGCAGAACAAGGCCAATCTGTCCGTAGGTATCGAGGGTCGATCCAGAAACCACGACGAAGCCAAACGCGGTATTGGCTGCCAAGCCGCCGGCGATCAGCGAGAATTGGCGTTGGTCAGGGGCCCCGGCGGGTGCCCACCGCCGCAGTGAGAGCGCGAATCCCGCGGCCAACCCGATACCGAGAGCCAAGTTGAACGTAACATGCAGCAGGTGGGGCGTGCGAAAAATTTCTCCGTAAAGCAGGAGCCAGCTGATTCCCACCATGAACATCACGATTCCGGGAAACCAAGTGGGTCCACGAAGCGGAGGGAGGAGCGCCGGTCGCGCTTTCAGCTGCAGACCTGCGACGATCAGCAGCGCGACGACCAGCGCGGCCCCGGCATAGGGAAGACTCGGGGCTCGGAAATTTGACATCTTCACAAAAACCGCATGGAAGGCTAAAGCCATGATGGGAAAAAGGACCGCGTAGATCCCCAGGCCCTTCCGGCTGAGCCAGGATTCCTGCTTCCGATCACGGAAAACCAGTCCGGCAAGCGTGATCGGAATCGTGATGCTCCAGACGGCGTGGTAGCCCACCATGTAGATCGCCCATGGCCAGTTTATATCGGTGGCGCGGCCATACGAGATATCGAGGTTAAGGAAATGCGGATTGAAGATTGATTGCAGGGCCAGACCCTCGGTAACGACGCCAAACGCCAAGCCGAGCACGAGGAGACCGGTCCGGCTGAGCTTAAGCCGAATCACCACCTCGCGAATCACGAGCGCCGCCGAACCATAGTAGGGGAACTGGAAGATCAGCTGGTTGATCCGGCTCAATGGCGTGGAACCGATCAGTAATTCGGGGACAAGGGTGGCCAACACAAACAGGAACAGGATGGCGCGCCATGTGCCGCGGGTCTTGGGAGGCGGGTTGTTCATGGGGAAGGAGCAGCGGACGGCATCCCTGACACAACACCGGGCCGGGGGCAACCCCTTCAGATCCGCGATCGGCTGCGCCGCTTCGCTTGCCGCGCGCGAATTATACTTAGCGACCGCGCTTCACCACGGGCAACGAACAGAGGGACAGCCATGCCTCGCGCGTGACCGGACCCTTCGTTTCGCGACGGGCTATCGTCACTCGCTGCACCTCCAGCAGGGCGGCAATTTCCGCCTGCGTCCCTCGCTTTTCTCGTTCTCGCTTATATTTCGCGGGTGTAACCTTCATCCCTCCATTATCGGCTACTCTTGCCGGAAGTTTATTCGGATCTACTTTAAGTTACATTTTTCGGCCGGATTCCGAAGGAAGAACAAATCCGCAGCCAGACTCAAACTGTTCGGGCTGCAGACAGGGACTTGGTCGCACATCCTTGGTCGGTCTGTTGCGCCCGACCTCCGGAATCACTCCGCTCCGTTTCCCGAATATGGTGCGAATGCCAAAAAACAAACTGTGGCTTAAAGCTACAATTCGTTCGACAGGTTTTCTTTGTGATCACAATTTCCTGACCTCTGTAATGAATATTGAATCACGGACGGAAAGCGCGAAAGGGTTTCGCACCCACCTCATCCGCGGTGAAATCAATCTTTCTGAAATCAAAAATTTCCTAAGGATCCTTTACCTTTCGGAAGAATTTAATCCCGATCTGCATGTGCTTTGGGATGTGAGAGAGGCGGTCTTTCCCGAAGTTGGCCCGGCTGATATCACGGACCTCGCTTACTTTGCCCGCGTCAATTGGGCGGAAAAACACCGGCGCAAGACGGCAGTCGTGGTAGCAGGGGATTTTCATTTCGGTCTTTCCCGCATGTTGGAGCAGTTTATCGGTCCGTTGGCCGACGGCAGAATCAAGACGTTTCGCGATCTGCCGGCGGCGGTCGACTGGCTTGCTCCTGAACCTGTCGGCACGCCCCATTCGGCCAACGAATGACGCCACGCCAGCGAGTCCGCAGCTGCCGCGTGGCTGCGTGTTTCGCGCTGGTTCGGTAATGACGCCGAGAGTTGTGTGCGATGGCCGTCGGTTCATCCATTGTTACTCCGGAGGTCGCTCAGAAGTATGGTATCTAATGCGACAATGTGAATTCGCTCATCCTTGTGGTTCCGCCAGTCCGGATGCATTTCTTTTGCTCATTCGAGCACCTGGTTTGGTGCTGCCCCGTACAACAAACCTACCCAAAACCCAATGAAAGAAATATCGTTCATTACCTCCGCGATTCGGCGCGTTTGCCCGCAGGCTATCCTCC
>Ga0302321_100001792_pt1 | contig 18345 bp, 12 predicted proteins | sample Fen_T0_1_FD_202505 | JGI IMG/M metagenome (GOLD analysis project Ga0302321, IMG submission 202505) | Peat permafrost microbial communities from Stordalen Mire near Abisko, Sweden - Fen_T0_1 | ecosystem: Environmental > Terrestrial > Soil > Wetlands > Permafrost | place: Sweden: Abisko...
GCCCGTTCCGGGCTACGTCACCGACTTCGCCAAGGAAATCACCGACGCGCTGAAGGGCTGCGAGGCGCCCGCGGTCAAGCGCTGACGCCGGCACCGTCAGTCCGCCACGCGGTTGAGCCGGAGCGCTTCGTTCATGGCAGCTTTCACATCAGCATCGCGCACTGCGCGGCCTGCACCAGCTGCACGCGGTTGCGCACGCCGAAGCGCTGGCGCAGCTTGCGCAGGTGGTAGTCGACGTTGTAGGTGGTGAGGCCCAGCCGGTCGGCAATGACCTTGTCGCCCATGCCCAGGCGCAGGCAGTGGAGGATGCCGTGCTGCAGCTCCGACAAGGCACCGGCATCGGGCTCTTCGCTGCTGTCGGGCGCGATGTCGGCGCAGTGCTCCACCGCGAACACCGCCAGCATCAGGGCCTGGCCGACCAGGGCATCGGTCATCCAGTCCAGGCCTTCATGCCGGGAGCGCAAGCCCACCAGGCTGCGGCCCGAGCCGGAGCCACCGCGCAGTGCAAACAGCAGGCCCGAACGCGTGCCGGTGCTGCACAGGTCGCGCAGGAAGCGCTCGGCCCGTTCGCAGGGCAGGCCTTCGAGCGTGTCGGCACGCAGGCTGTCGATGTCCCACAGGCAAGGCAGGCCCGAGCCCGACACGTCATGCAGGCGCGGGTCCACCTCGTAGTGCTTGCTGCGCAGGTACAGGTCGCACCACGAGGTGTCGGGCAAGGCGCCCAGGGTCGACACCGGCACCAGCACGCTGTCCATCGATTCGGCCAGCATGATGTTGAGCGCATCGAAGCCGATCGCGCGCAGCGCCTTGTGCAAGGCCTGTCGTCGCTGCTCGGCGCTGGGCAGGCCGAGCAGGGTCGACATCATCAGCGGCCGGAATATGGGCGGCCGGGTCGCAGGCGGAACGTGGGCGTCTCGCTCCGGTGCCATCGCAGCGGGTTTCTGCGGGCCACCCGGGCGCGTGAGAAGCGGCAGGGTGTCTTCCACCGCATGGCGGGTGGGTGGAGGATCGCGGGCCAGGGTGTTCATTGCACTGATCTCCTGAAGTCCATTGCTACAAGAGAGACCAGCGGCAAAAGGCGGCCTCGGGGCTCACCCCGCTTACCAATTCACACAGATGCATTCGACGCGGCCCTCGGGGGCCGCCGGCACGATGAGGTCGCATGAGGGTTCGCCTTCTGTTCGCCATGGCCATGGGAGGCCAGCCGCTTGAAGACGATCATCACCGCGCATGCAGGCCGGCCCTAACGAAGAATCGGAACCACTTCAGTCCGCCACGGAATGATGCTGGGGTGGCCCCGTTTGACACAGCGGCCAGGCACGGCTGCACCGGCCGCGAACGGCCGGTGCAGCAGCTCCCTCGCGCCAGCCGGCGCTACTTTCCCAAGACGTTCACGTTCAGCTTCCAGCCTTTGAGCAGGCTGTCCGGGTCGCCCGGCTGGTGGCTCACCACGCCGTCGGCCAGGCGAGGGTCGAAGCCGTTCAGGCGCATCAGCCGGTTGGCCGCCGCCCCCGCGATGGCGTTGTGCCCGCCGCCTTCTTCGCGAATCTTCTTCCGCTCGGTGTTCGTCAGCAGTTCGTTGGCGTGCTTCTCGGCGATGCGCCACAGGCTCGACTGGTCACCGCCGACGAGAACGAGCTTGGACTTCGGCTTCTGCTTCTGCAGCGGAGTGGTCGATGCCGCCGGTGCAGCCGGCGATGGCAGGTCGCGCGGTCGCGTGTCGCGCGGCTCGATCAGCGGCTGCGCTGCCGGCGCCGCAGGCGGCTTGCTCGCCCCCCAATCGGGCTCGGGCTTGCCGTGGCCGGCATTCAGCGTGAAGAAGGTGCCGCGCGAGCGCCCCACCGTCTCGTTCCCCGGTGCGGCATGCCCTCCCCACAGCGGGTTCTTGGTGGTCGATTGCATGGAGGCCCCAGGGCCCAGGATCACCGAGAAATCCCGCGCGGCTGCGCCGAAGGGTCCGACGTAAACGCCTTCGGTGAAGAAGGGCTGGATGGGGGTCGCCGAAGTCAGCGCCGACAGGCCCTTGGGCGCGTTGGCACCGGCAGGAACGTCACCGCGCAGGTTCCACACGCCATTGGCCACGCGCACGCCTGCCGTCATCCGCACCGCGTGCTCGTTGGTGCCGAGTTGGAAACCACCGCCCCACTCGCCGAGGTTCGCGCGCGCAGCCGAGATGCCAGTGAGCGACGCGGGGTCACCCGGGCGGCCGGGAGGCGAGCCAACACGCCCATTCGGGAACGCGGGGCTGTCGCCCTCGAGCCCCAGGGCGTCCGCCCCGTAGATGCCACGCAGGGCCGGTCCGGTCTTCCACAATGTCATCGTCAGCCCGCCGTGTTCGCGCAGCCAGAACACAGGCAAGCCCGGCACGTGCAGGCTGTAGGTGTCGCTGCCCTTGGCGATGTTGAACGAGGCGGTCGAGCGCGGATCGTCCGCGCGGGCTTCCAGCTGGTTGCCCAGCAGGCCCGCGCCGATGGCCAGGCCGGAATAGATGGCCACGAGTCTGCGCCCTTGCGCCGAGACGTGGCGCGTGCCGTTGACCGTGTCGCGCAAGCCCTGCTGCCAGGGGTTCGGCTGGATGCCCGACAAGCCCCAGGCCGACCGGCCCGTCGCCACGAACGGCTTCGCGGAGAAGCGCACCGCGGCGCCGGCAGCTCTGGCCACACCACCCGCCGCCATGCCGGTGACGCCGACCGTCTTGTTCACCGACCTCACGGCCCACCCGTAAGGCCGCGGGTCGATGTTCATCTGGTAGGTGACCCGCAGCACCCCGTCCGGCAGCAGCCCGATGAGGCCGGCGCGTTCGCTTGTCGACCGGGCCTCCAGCGCGGCCTGCAGCCGCGCGTGCTTCTCCTGCGTGCTCAGCTGACCGTTGCGACGCAGTGGCTCGACGATGTCACGAACCTGTTTCACCGCCGCCACCTGCGCGTCGTGCATGGCCGACAGGCGCGCCTGTTCGGTGGCATCGGCACCAACGGCCTTCGGCGGTCGCGGCGCGTCCAGCGGCGCCCGGTCGAACAGAATGCGCGCCGCCTCGGGCTGGAACGAGGTGGTGTGCACGGGAACGGCCAACCGGCTGTACAGCGCCTGCGCACCGGGCCAGCGCGTCAGGAACAGCAGCGGCCCGCCGGTGCGAAGGCGCGCGACCATCTCCTCGGACGCGAGCGTGGCCTGTGCCCCGCCCCCTTTCTCACCGAACACATGACTGAGGTAAACGCTGCCCTGCGGCAGGTCCGCCCCCTCCCACCGGTCGTCGCGGTCCAATCCCTTCCAACTGGGGTTGATCGCATCGCCTCCGACCAGCCGGCCGGTCGCCCTGTCGGTGACGCGGATCAGGTACATGTTCTGGTCGAGGATGTTCCCCATCTCGCGCTGGCCGCGCGCCAGGTAGGGGTTGAGTTCGCCGAAACCGGCATTGGCTTCCAGCACGCGGTCGGACAGCTCGAGGCGGTACTTCGCCGGCATCGTGCCGGGCCGGTACACATGCACCACGCGGTTCGGGTCGTCGACGAGAGTGCGCTTGCCGTTCGCATCGACCGTCAGGTTCTTGGCCGTCAGCTCGATGGGCATGTAGCGCAGCACGCCGCGCCTGGCCAGCCGTGCCGGCGTGATGAGGGCATGCTTCACCGGGTTCAGCGCCTGGTTGACACGACCGACGGCAGCGCGCGGGTCGGTGAGCTGCGTCAGGTAGCCAAGGCGGGTCAGCGGGCGCTGCGGCACGGTGTGCTCGAAACCGTAGCGCACATTCGTGTCGTCGGGCTTGCCGTCGGCGCCTCGCTGCTTCACCTCGTAGGCCTTGTCAACGCCGCGCATCTGTTCGTACTGCTCGGCCTGGGTCTTGTCACGCGTGTTCCACGACACCACCTTGGCCGTCGTGCGATCCCTCGCACCATCAAGCACCGAACGCATGACCTGCGCTTCGAGGTCGGGGCGTTGGCTGGCGGTGTAGCCCGCAGACACCTGGGCCGTGCGCGGTTCCACCTTGCGGTCGGCCGCGTCGCGCCGGATGTGCAAGCCCAGCAGCTTGCGCTCGCCCTTGTACTCGCGCGTGCGGGCCCTGCCACGGAAGGTGTTGGGGCGAAAAGCCCACATGCGCGGCCCGGTATGGCTGACCGGTCGTGCAGCAACCATGTTGGCGGCCACCTCGGCAGGCCGCCCCAGCGTGGCGGCACTCGACTCCGAGACGACCAGCAGGTTGCCCTGGTTCACTTCGGCCATCACGCGGTCGTTCTCAGCGTTCGCGCTCCCGCCCACGCGAGGGGCCAGCTTGTCCGCATAGGCCTGCAGCACCTCGCGCGGCGCCCTGTTCGGCCGGTACCAGAAGGTCTCCTGTTTTTTTTCCACCGGCTTGCCGCTGGCATCGTTCACCCGCACGGTCTGCGTACCCATCTCTTCGCGCGGAATGTCGTACCGAAAGCCGTATCGCAGCACGTCGTCGGGCACCTGCCGCGAACTCCCTGCCACGATGCGAACCTCCTTTTCGGCGCGCGGCAAACCCTCGATCTGCTGACCGAACTCGACCAGCTTCGACGGCGTGGGCGCCGGGCCACCCGGGCCGGCCGCATGCGCAGCCAGCTGTTGCTGGTAGGCCGCCAGCTCCTGCCGGTACACCGCGTCGAACGCAGCCACCGTGTCCTTCGTCGACGGCAGCGGTGTGTAGGCCGAATACGCACCCGGCGTCTTGCTGTCGTACATGTGGCGCGCCGGCTGCGATCGGGTTTCCCACGAGACCGTCTTGGCCTTGGTGAACTCGCGTGCGCCCTGCAGCGTGTGATTGGTAATCTCCGAGCCGATGCCCTTGTAGCCGTCGTCGGTACGCGCCCACAGCTTGCTCATGTGCGCCTCGCCTCGGTAGACGCGGCTGCCGTCGTAGTTGCGCCGGGCCACGTCGTAGATGCTGCGCCGTGCGGCCTTCACGCCACTCCAGGTCTTGGCCAGCGCGAGCCGGGTCCGGAAGCGCACCAGCGGCTCATCCCGGCGGCGGCTCAGCAGCACCTTGCGGTGAGGTGCCGTCAGTTCGGCGCCGCCCGCCATGTGCTTGATCACGTCGTAGGTGCGGCCGCCAGTCCCGTTGGGCGACTGCGTGGTGACCCAGATGTGGCTGCCGTCCAGGTCGCGCGCCAGAGACGCTACCGAGCGGTGGGCATACGGGTTGTGCGGCAGAGCGGCGTTGACCGTCTTCTGCCAAGCCGCATAGGCCTTGCGCACCGACAGCGGTGCCTGGCCGGGGCCGTAGTGAACGGTCTCGCGCACCTCGCGGTGCTCGATGCCCTGCGCGTCATGCCGCAGCACGTCCTGCACGTCGACCACGCGGATGCGGTCGCGCTTCTCGTTGCCTGCGTATCTCACGCCGCGCTCGGCCGGCGGCGGGCAGCGGCGGCCCAGGTCGGCATGCTCTGGCTGCGTGGCCCTGTTCAACGGCACGCCCGCATCGAGCGCCTGGTGGGTCATCCACTGGAACGGTGGCGCGGTGTCGCGCACGGCCAGCTTGCGCTTGTCGAGGCCGAACAGCCGAACGCTGTTGGCGATGTCGCCATGGTCGCCATTGAACGTGCGCTCGTTGCGCACCAAGCCGCCGGTCGTCTGCCCTTCCCGGGCGGCCCCGGCTTTGCGCAGGATGGGCGTCGACGCATAGCGCCTTGCACTCGACGACACCGCCGAAGCCACGTGGCCGATGTTCGAGTCCCAGACGCGCAACTGACCCGGCTCGACGCCGCCCGTGGCGGTGCCCACGCGGTCGTACAGGCCGAGGAAACGCACCTCCACCTTCGGCGCGGAAAAGCTTGTTCCTTCGTAGAGCTGCTGGATGCGCTCCTGGATCTGGTGCGGCCCGTCGGTGCCGAACTGGCTGGCGAACACGCCGCCTCGCGAATAGCCCATCAGATCCAGCTGGTACTTGCCTGCCACGCGGGCCTGCGCACTGCCGCTCGGTGCCGCCTGGGCCCGCGCCAGATCGTCGCGCGCGATGTTCACCACGTAGTCGACCGCCGCTTTCTGGCGAGCACGGCCGCCACGCACGTCACCCAGGCCGAGCAGGTTGTGCGCCGGCCCACCGGCGCCGATCCCTCGGATCTCGGCCACGGCGTGGCCCGCGTAGTCGTCGGCATGGTCGGAGATGCGGGTGCGGTGCCGCCGATCGACCCAGGTGCCGTTGAAGCCGATCATGATGCTCTTCTCGTCTTCTGCGTCGGCCAGCGCACGCTGTGGCCGCACCTCGTCCACCAGACGCCCACGGCCGATGCGTGCGGTCGGGATGAAGGTGCCACGTCGTGCCGCCTCGCTCAGCACACCATAGGCATCTTCCACCTCGCGTGCCTCGTTCGCATGCACCGGCCGCTGCGGGGTGGGCGCATCAACCTTCACGTCCCGCACCGGCCGGGCCGGCCGCGTCAACAGTGCGGTCGCCGCAGCCTGCACCTTGTTGTAGGGCCGGCCCTGGGCGCGCATGACTGTCTGGTAGGCGTCGACCAGGCGCTGCTGCTCGGCGGGCGACACCCGGCCGCGCAGGGCCTTCTCGAGGCGCGGCGCCGCGCCCGGTACTGCGTCTGCCAATCGGCGATGGCCGGCGAGCAGATCCGGCAGCGAAGACACCGCTTCGGCGAGCTGTTTCTTCTCGGCTGCGTTCATCAGCGCAACCGGCCCGCTGTCGTTGGCGAGGGACGTGCGCGCCGCCCGGGTGGCTTGCTCGAGGGCAGCTTGCACGACCTGAGCCTGCACCCCATCGCGCCCTCTCTCGGGCGCGCGCAATGCGGCCTGCAAGGTGTCGCGCAAGGTCGCGTCACTCGCGCGGCTCAGCACCTCGATGCGTTCACGCGCAGCAGCGAGGTCGCGCACGCGTTCGGCGCCGGCCATGTTGCCCGAGCGCTCCAGCCGAACGGCCAGCCTGTTCGCACGCACGGTGTCGCCGCGGAGCGCAGCACGCTCCGCCGCAGCCGGCCCATGGTTCTGCCGAAAGCGCGACACCGCCACGCTCGCAGCGCCGGTCGCCACGGTGGCAGCGGCCAGCCCGGGCTGATGTGCCACCGCCAGGCCGCCGGCGAGCGTGGTGCCGGCACCGGCGGTCATCAGGTCCAGCCGCGCCGCGCCGGCATCTCCCAGAGTCGATGGCTTCGCAGCGGGTGCGCGAGCTGGCGTGTGGATGCCGTCACGAGCCCCGTGCAAGCCGATCGCCATTCCTGCCAGGTTGGTGACCATCGAAAACGCGGAGGCTCTCTTCTCCTTCGCGGACATCCCGTTCCAGTTCTTCTTCATCTCGTATGCGCCCAGGCCCAGCGGAGCCGCGTTCGCCAACGTCGGCGTGAGCACCAGGCCGCGAGCAGCCGTCTTGCGTGCCAGCGAGTTCGTGACCCCCTCGCGGTTCAGCATGTTTCTGGCCGAGCCATTGAACTTGGCCTGCCCACCTGTCAGCAGCATCGCCCCCAGCGTGGCCCACTCCTGCTTGGCAGCACCATCGGTCTGCGAGCGGTGGTGCTGGAACGCATCGATGCGGCTCGCCGCGACGTGCGAGGTGCTCCACGCAGCGGCGGTGAAGTTGCCGTACTTGGACGTCATCTGAAACCCCGTGCGGGTTGCATTCCAGGCCTTGCTGCCAAAGCTCACGGCCTCGGTGGCGGTGCGACCGGCCTGCGTCAGCTGCACCGCCGACCCGGCCGTCTGCGCCGCCCGTTCGGCCATCAGCAGCTTGCTGGTCAGCGTAGCGGCTCTCTCGGCCATCAAACCCACTTGCAGTGCAACACCGGCACCGGCACCGACACCGGTAGCCTCCAGCCCCACGGACACGACCAGCAAGCCCGCGTTCGCCAGGGGTTCCACGTAGGGGTGCAGGCGCGATTGCTTCGCGTACCAGCCCTCGAAGGACGAATCGTCGGTCGAATAGTTGGTGGCCTCGCCGTCACCGTTGCTCTTGCCGTCGGCCACCATGGTGGAGTACTGCAAGCCCGCCGCGTCCATGGTCTTGTTGTGGTGGCGGTAGTCGGTTTCGTCCTTGAACGTCGCACCCGAGCGGTCCAGCAGTTGCGAGTACTTGAGCTGTTGCACGCCGCCCACCACCACCGTGCCGCGCCCGTCGGTGTTCAGCCCCGACGCCTGAGCCTTCAAGGTCTCGGGGCCCGAAGCCAGGACGCCGGACGACCCGAGCGGCCCGGCACCGGTGTACATCGGGTTGACCTCAGCATGCCCTTCCACGCGGAACATCGTGTCGACGGCAGCACCTGAACTCGTTCCATAGACCAGTGGCGTGGCCTCGACCTGCAAGCCCTGCTGCCAGTCGGTATCACCGCCCTTGGCCATGTGATCGACGATCGTCTGGGCCGCCTTGCCGTCCAGCCCGGAGGTGCGCTTGACGAAGGCCAGCGCGTCTTCCTTGCGGTAGAAGGTCTGCTTGGTTTCGGTGTGCTCGGCGTACCACTTGCGGCTCTCCATCTGGCCGATCTCGTTGTGGTATTTCTCGTAGATCTGCTTCGATTGCTCGTCGTCGTGGCCGATGTCGGTCGGGTGCGCGTGGTCGAACGCGGAGCGCTCGGCCTGGTAGATGAGCAGCTTGCCGTCCTGGTTGTACTTGGCGGCATCCTGGTAGGGCTTGAGTGCCTCGTCCATCCGATCGGGGCTGTGCGTGCCCTGGGCCAGTTCCGCCAACTTGGTCTGGTACGCGACCTTGGCCTGCACGCCTTTCTCGGTGCCCAGCGCCATGACGAAGTGCGTCTGCAGGTCGGCCAGGTGTTCGGCCGCGGCCGTGTCGTCGGGGTTGCGTGCAGAGGCCGCTTCGGCCTTCACGAGTTGCCGCGCGAGCGAGTCGGCTTGTGCGCTCTCGGTCCCGCCTTCCTTGGCGGTGCTGCTGCCGGCCTGTTGGCCAGCGGCCCGCTCGTGGGCAAGGGCCATGGAGTTCGACCTGAACTGCAGGTCGGCATTCTTGTCGCCGATCTGGGCCACGGTTTGCTGCTGCCGATTCGCGCCGCTCCAGAGTTGTTTCTGCACTTCGTTCAAGTGCGTCAGCAGCCGGGTGCCGTTGACCTGGTAGCGGACCTCGAAGCCGCCCTTGCCGTCGGCCGACACCTCGATGTCCTTGACCTCTGCACCACCGATTCGAAGCGGTACGGCGGGCTTCACTTTCCAGCTGTCGTCGCCGGTGGGCTCGAACACGTCCTTCGGGTTGCCGCCGCTCATGCCGAAAGGGCGCATGCCTTGCAGTGGGTTGTAGTCGATCGGCACATTGGCGTAGGTGTTCTTACTGGTGTAGATCGTCAGCTCGCCGGGGCGGCGGGTGAATACGAGATCCTGCGGGCCGCTGTAGAGCTGGTTCGGATCGACCTTCTGGTTCTCGATCACAGGGGTCGGCTGATGCCTGTCCTGGATGGCCAGGTTTTCGAGTTCGCGCTCCTGCTTCAACCCGATCATCAGGTTGCGGTCGAGTTGCAGATTGGTCTTGGCCTCGCTGTACAGGCCCACCGCCATCGCGTGACTCTGGGCGTCTTTGCGCGGGTCGAGGGTCAGCATCTCCTGCCGCGCCTTGAGCATCCGGTATTCGTTCAGCGACTGGCGGATCTGAACCGTGGCCAGGTGGCCAGATTTCCCGGGCAAGCCGAGTGCGTCAACGTCGTGAATCATCTGGGCGTTGCGCCGCTTCGCTTCTTTCTGCAGAGCCTCGATCTCCGGCTTGCTCAGCTTGCCGCTGCCGGCGCGCGCGTAGGCGGCCTCCATCCACCGATCGTTGCGCTCGAAACTGTTGACACGTGCATTGGCTTCTTGCATGCCCTGGCGGTCGCCGTCGATCAGCTTCAGCGTGGCTCTCGCGGCGGTGCCAGGCCGTGCGGTCCGCGGTTCTGTGTTGATCTGGCCGTTGAGCAGACGCACCTGCTCTTCGCTGTCTCTCAGCCTGCTCAGGCGGTCATGCTTGTTGAGCGCGACCAGGCGCGACAACTCAGCGGCCTTCTGCACCTGGCGTTCGCTGGAGACGAGGTGCCTGGCCTTGTCGATCTGCTGGCGCTTCTTGCCGGCAAGCTGGTCCTCGGCCAGCGATTTCTGTGCCCAGGCCAGGTTGCGGTCTGCGCGGTAGCGGTCGCGCTCGGTCTGCATCAGTTCCTGCCGGGCATCGAACGCGTGCAAGCGCGCCTGACGGCCTGCGGCGGTCTCGCCGGGCAGGAATGCCTGCGTCGGCGCGGTGACGCCTCGGCTGCTCATCGACATGTCGCGCTGCGCTTCGTCGGCCCGGTTCAGCGCGGCCTCTGCAGCCGCCTTTCTCATCTCGATCGGGTGGGCGACGGCTCTCTTTTTGCCATCCGCCAGCAGGCCCTTGATGTGCTCGGTTCTCTCGGCCTTCTCTGCGCCGGCGGCCCTGGCAGCGGCCTTCTTTCTGGTGCTCGCTTCCTTCAGCTCGGCGGTCTGGCGCCGCTCGGCGATGGCGGCCATCTTGGCGCGTCTCGTCTCGGCAGCTCGTTGTTGCGCCGCGGCCTTTCTCGCGTTGTCGAGCCGCACCAGCTTGATGTGCTCGGCCTTCTCGGCACGCTCGGCACGCTGCGCTGCAGCACGCGTGGCCGCTTGCGCTTGCGCAACCCGGTGGGCCGCTGCCTGGTTGGCAGCCCGTGCCCTCTCATGCGCGGCCTGGGCATCGGCAGCAGCTTTCGCGCGCGCGCGGGCGGCAGCGGCGTTGATGGCGATCTTTGCATCGGGGTCCATGAGATTTCTCCTTGCTGTGCGCGAGCCAGCTCGGCCGCTGCTGAAAATGAAGGGCGGTCGACCTTCGCCGACCGCCTGGGGAACTGCTATGCCGACTTGCGAGCGTTGGTGAAGTCGGTCAACGCCTTCTGCACGTTGGTGATGAAGTCACCGAACGCTTTCTGCAAGCCGGTGAATGCGGCCGACGGCGGCGGGCTGGCTGTCGGCGCGGCCGGCTTCGGGTCCGGGGCCACGGGCTTGAAGTGATCGGTGATCGCCTGGCCCAGGGTCTGCAGCTTCGCGGCGACGCGGTTGAAGAACTTGTCCTGCGTGGCCTGGCTGGCGTTGTGCTTCGTGAACGACTCGAGGTGATTCAGCACGTTCGACACCAGCTTCTGCACACCCTTGAACACCGTCGTCAGGTACTGCAACGGCGTCTGCGGCGCCGGCTGGCTCGCCTTGGGTGGGTCGTAAGGCACCGGCTGGCCTTGCGGCATGCCTCTTTCGGGAATGTGGATCTCGCCGGGTTGGGAGCCGCAATGGCCACCCCAATGTCCGCGGTTGGCCGACGGGTCGGTTCGTTCATTCGGCCTGCCGTGGACGATGTGGTGGAAGTGCGCCGGCGCCTGGTGCCCGATGGCGTGCGGCAGCCTCGCCCAGGGGCCGTGGTGCATGCAGGGCCCTTCCCCGAGGTGTGGCAGTGTGGACGGCGGGCGCATCTCGGCGCTCGCGCGTGATGCCAATGAAGCGATGGTCATGGGGTTCTCCTTGTTCACCTGACAACGACAGCACCGGGTCGCCCATCGATCCGGCACGCCATGAGGTTGGGTGGGCCACGGCGTTCACGCCTGTCCCTGAGCGCGGTTCCACACCTGCCGCAACGGCGCCATCAGTGCCGGCGGCACCGGGCGATCGAGCGGCACCTCGTGCGCCAGGCGCTCGGCCAGCGCGGCATTCAATTCGATGTAGAGCGGCCTCGCGGCGGCAAGCTTGTTGATCTGCTCGGCCACGCTGCCGCGGCCGACGGCCATCACGCGCGGCGGCGTGTCGATCTCCAGGTACTGCAGCGCCACCGCCAGGTCGAGCGATCGCACGACGATCGTCGAGGCGCTGATGCGATCGGGCAGGCTGCGGAACACCGCCTCGAACTGCACCGAGCGCCGGCGCTGCTGGTTGAGCGGGCTGCCTTCGGTCTCCTGATGCTCGCGCACCAGGTCCTTGAACGACATGCGTTGCTTCTTCAGGAACTCGAAGCGCCGGTGCAGGTAGTCGACCGGTGCCATTGCGACGAAGATCACCGCGGCCCAGCCGAACATCGACATCAGCGCGTGGCCGGCCACCGACAGCTGGCTTGCCGGCGCGAGGTAGCCGATGCGTGAGGCCGTCGACAGGTTCGTTCGCAACACCACATACAGCATCGCGCCCAGCAGCAGCACCTTCACCAGCATCTTGGCGAGCTCGATCAGGTTGTTGAGCGAGAACAGTTTCTTGAGGCCTTCGCCCGGGTTGAGCCGGCTCACATCGGGCTGCAGGCGCGACCACGCCGCCAGCCCGCCGATCTGCAGGAAGGAGCCGAACGCACCGGTCAGCGCGGCCAGTGCACAGAAGGGCACGCACACCAGCAACAGCACCGTGACAGCGTGCTGCGCCACGTCGACCCAGCGCGAATCGGCGTGCGCCCACAGCTCGGGGTCGCAGGCCTGGGCCCACAGCGCACGAAACAGATCGACCACCACGCCCGGCAGCAGCCACAGCGACACAACCAGCACCACGAACGCCAGTGACGAGGCCACATCGCTGCTGTGCACGACCTCGCCGCGCTGGCGCGCGTCGCGCAGCTTCTTCGGCGTGGGGGCGTGGGTCTTCTCTTCCATGGCGCGTCACAAGGCGGAGCGCAGGAACTGCAGCACGCCGTTCTCCGGCGTCAGAAAGGTCTGCAGCGATTCGTACATGTAGAACAGCATCAGCAGCAGCATCAAGGTGGCGAGCAGGCTCTTCACCGGCTGCGAGAACACGAACAGGTTGAGCTGTGGGGCCACGCGGCCGAGCAGGCCGAAGCCGATGTCGACCATCACCAGCACGAACACGACGGGGGCGGCGAGCTTCACCGTCCACAACAGCAAGGTGTCGCCCTGGCGGATGACGTAGAGCTCGAGCACACGGTCGAGCCGGGGCGCGAAGGTGGCGGCCGGCCAAATGCGGAACGATTCGGTGATCGCGCCGACCAGCGCGAGCATGCCGCCCGTCGTGACGAACAGCGTCACCACCAGCCAGCCGAGAAAGTCGCCGGTGCGCCCGCCTTCGTGGCCGCCCACCGGGTCGAAGAACTGCGCGTTGCCCGAGCCGGTCTGCAGGTCGATCAGGTCGCCCATGCTCTGCACCGCCCAGACCAACACGCCGAAGCCCAGGCCGAGCATGGTGCCGATGAGCGCCTCCTTGACGGCGATGAGCAACCAGTTCGTCAGGTTCGGCTCGGCGAGGAGCGGCCCGCTCGCCGGCGCCATGAAGACCGCGAGCGTCAGGATCAGGCCGTTGCGTGCGACACCCGGGATCATCTTGCCGGACAGGAAGGGCATCACCGCGAACACCGCACCGACGCGCGGCACCGTCTGCGCCACCGCATAGACGCTGTTGAGCCAGGGCTCGAGCGCCTGCTGCGGCGAGAACAGTGCGGCTGCGCTCGTCATGCCAGCCCCACGGCGCTGCGCCGGCGCGATTGCGCCACCCGCCAGGTCTGGCGTGCGGATTCGTCGGCGCTGTCTTCGGCGCGGCGGTCACGCAGGGTGGCCTGTGCACGTACATCGCGTGCCTGCATCTCCTGCGCTGCGCGCAGCTCGGCGGTGGCGGTGCGCAGCCATTGCTGGCTCACCTGCAGCGTGTCTCGCGCTGCGGCCAGACTCTCTTGCGTCGCGTGCCAGGCTCCGGTGGCCTCGTGAATGCGCGCATCGAGCACGCCGATGTAGCCGACGGCCAGGCGCAGTTCGGCCACGTCGCAGCGGCCGCTCTCCACACCGCCGCGCAGTTGCTCGATGTGATGGTGGCGGTAGGCGACCTGCTGCTCGCGCTTGGCGGCCGCACGCTCGGTCTCGGCCGCTGCGCTGCGCTCGGCGCGGCGGTCGGCGGCGACAGCTTCCTGGGCCCCGCGCTGGCCGCGCTCGCGCAGCTGGATCAGCTGGTTCCAGTCGACACGCGGGTTCATGCGCCCTCCTCTTCGCTGCCGGCTTCGGCGGCGTCCACCAGGCTGGTCAGGGCCGCGATCGTCTGCGCCAGCGGCTGCAAGCCGTCGGCCGGCTGCTTCAGAAAACCTGCCAGGCTGTCGCGCGCATTCACCGCAGCGTCGGCCTGTGCGTCGTTGCCAGCCTCGTACTCGCCGATCTGCACCAGCAGCTCGATCTCCTGGTACTTGGCGAGCAGCGCACGGGCACGGCCGGCGGCATGGCGATGCTCGGTGCTCGTCACCATCGGCATCACGCGGCTCACGCTGGCCAGCACGTCGATGGCCGGATAGTGGTTGGCGGCAGCCAGCTTGCGCGACAGCACGATGTGGCCGTCGAGAATCGAGCGCACCTCTTCGGCGATCGGGTCGTTCTCTTCATCGCCTTCGGTCAGCACCGAGTACACCGCGGTGATCGCACCGGTGCGGCCCTGGCCGGCGCGCTCGAGCAGCTGCGGCAGCATCGAGAAAATCGACGGTGGGTAGCTGCGCCGCGTGGGCGGCTCGCCGCTGGCCAGGCCGATCTCTCGCTGCGCACGCGCAAAGCGCGTGAGCGAATCCACCAGCAGCAACACCGACAGCCCCTGGTCGCGAAAGTACTCGGCGATGGTCGTCGCCACGTAGGCCGACTTGATGCGCTCCATCGGCGGCCGGTCGGAGGTCGACACCACCATCACCGTGCGGGCGCGGCTCTCGGCGTCGAGGTTGTGCTCGATGAACTCCTTCACCTCGCGGCCGCGTTCGCCGATCAGGCCGACCACGATCACATCGGCCGAGGCGCCGCGCGCCAGCATGCCCAGCAGCGTGCTCTTGCCGACGCCGGGTGGTGCGAACACCCCCATGCGCTGGCCGACGCCGAGCGTCAGCAGGCCGTCGATCGCACGCAGCCCGGTCGCCATGGGCTCGCTCACCATCTGACGTGCCAGTGGGCTCACGGGCTCGCGGTGCGCAGGCCAGCGTGCCACCACCCTCAGCGGTCCAAGGCTGTCCATCGGTTCGCCCAGCGCATCGATCACGCGGCCCAGCAGTTCCGGACCGACCGGGCACACATGGCCGCGGCCCGAGGGCCGCACCTCGGTGGCGGTGGACAGGCCTGCGGTCGACCCCAGCGGCGTGAGGATGCAGGTGTTGTTCTCGAAACCCACCACCTCGGCCCACAGACGTGGCGCGCCCGGCGTGACCAGCTCGCACAGCTCACCCACGTGCGCCTGGATGCCGATGGCGTGGATGAGCATGCCAACCGTCTTGCTGACGCGGCCGCGCGCGGTCACGGGCACGGCGCGGGCGAGCGTCGATTCCATCTCGTCGAGCAGAGCCTGGGCCTGGGTGGACAGGTCGGCCGGCGCGCTCACGCTCATGGCGCTTCCTCCATCGATTCGGCATCACCATCGCGACCGGCCAGCACCGGGTCATTGCGGATCGCACGCCTGAACGCATCCACCTGCGCCTGCACGCTCAGGTCGACCGAGCCCGACGCCGTCTGCATCACGCACGCACCTTGCGGCAGGCCGCCATCAGCCTGGATCGCGACCTTGAGTACCCAGCCGTGCTGCTCGCGCAAGGTGTCGAACGCGCGCCGCAGCGAACTTTCCTGCGGCGGCGAGACACGCACGCTGACGAAGGCCTCGTCGCGCACCAGCGACTCCACCCTCGCCAGTGCGCTCTCGAATACGCGCGCCACGTCGGCCTCGGCGACGATCTGCATCACCGCCTTGGTGACCAGGCGCGACATCGCCTCGCGCAGCGCATGCAGTTGCAATTGGCTTTCTTGCGCGGCGCTGAGCATGCCGTCGGCCTGGTCGGCCGCGCCCTGCGCCAGGCCCTCGCGGTAGGCCTGCTCACGGTCGTGCTGCGCCAACTCGGTGGCCTGGTCGCGGATGTGCTGCGCTTCCTCGTGTGCCACGGCGATCACGCCGGCGGCGTCGAGCATGGCGGCGTACTCCGCCTCCTTCAGCACCTTGCGTTCGCTGAGGAGCTGCAGGTTGTTGCTGGTGATCAGAAAAGCCAGTGCCATGCCGGCAGCCTTTCGGGAACGATGCTCAGCTGGATCAGCTCGTCGAGCTGCGCGCGCTGTGGCGTGGTGAGCACCGGCAGTTCACCCGCGGCCAGGCGCCGTGGCAGCTTCAGGCGCGTGCGCTCCAAGAGCGCCGAGCCGTCGGCTGCCATCAGCGCCAGCAGCAGCCGCGCACCGCGCCGCAGGATCACGCGGCCGGCACCCAGCGGTCGCTGCTCGAGCGCGTGGTTGTTCATCGCGAAGGCGCTCAGCTCGGGCATGCGCTCCATCACGAAGCTCGCGGTCTCGGGCCCGAAGCGCCGCAGCTGGCGGCGCAGCGGCGCACCGATGCCGCGCCGCTTCAACAGCGCGCGGTGCGCGCCGAAGCCGCAGTACAGCGCCAGCATGCGCAGCTCCCGGCCGTCGAGCAGGGCCAGCCGCTTTCGCGACGACCCGAAGTCGGTGTCGTAGCCCTGCGGCTCGGGCAGGCGGCTGCGCAACAGGTCGGACAGCACATGCTGGCCCGCACCGCCCAGGCGTTGCGGTGCGCGATACACGGCCGGCCAGTCGGGTGGCAGCCAGCTCGGGTGGATCTGAGCCTCGGGGTGCAGGTTGAAGCGCGTCAGCAGCCCGGCCATGCGCACGACGTGCTCGCCGGTGCTGAGCGGGGCGGCCGACGCTGCGTTCACGGCTTGCTCCAGCGCCGGGGCCACACGCGGCGCAGGAACACGCGCAAGTCAACCTGCTCGCGCCGCAGCAGGTAAGGCAGCGTGGCGAGGGCGGCGAAGGCGAGCGCGATCACGACGACGAGCGCCACCTGCGCCTGCATCGGCAGCACCTCGAAGAAGCCGGGCTCGCGCGGTGCCTCCAGCGCCGCCGCCATCACGCGCGGCTTGGGCGCTTCGTACAGCGTGAGCGACACCTGGTCGTGCGTGAGCCCCTCGATGCTGTGCGCCACCATGTCCTTCACGGTGGGCACCAAGGTGCGCAGGTCGACGTCGGCGGTGTGCTTGATGAACACCGCGGCCGACGAAGGCTTCACCTTGTCGCTCAAGGGATCGTTGGCGGGGATGACGACGTGCACGCGTGCTGCCATCACACCGTCGATGGTCTGCAGCGTGCGCGACAGCTCTTGCGACAGGCCGTAGATGTAGCGCATGCGCTCCTCGGCCGGCGTGGACACCAGGCCTTGCTTCTGGAACATGTCGCCCAGCGACACGAAGCGGTCGTGCGGCAGGCCGCGCAGGCGCAAGGCCTCGAGCGCACGGCCCAGGTTGGGCTCGTCGACCTGCAGCTGCCAGCCGCTCTCGCCCGCGGACTCTTTGCTGGCCGAGATGTGCTGGGTCGACAGCGCGGCCAGCATCTCGTTGGCCTCCTGCTCGGTGAGGTTGGAATACAGATCCACCTTGCAACCGGCCAGGGCCAGGCACAGGGCGAGGCCGGCGGCCAACTTGGCGACTGACCCGTGTGCGTGCAGCGTACTCACGTGGTGTCTTTCGTTGAAATGATCAGTTGGGAGCGTGCAAGAGCGACTTGATGCTTTCCATCACCGACATCGTCAACGACAACGACATGCTGAAAACAGTCTGTCCCTTGGCGCTGTGCCGCATCAGCTCGATGTCGATGAGCGCGCTCTGCTTGTAGTTCTCGAACGTGACCGGCGCTGCCGAGAGTCGCTCGCGGGCTGCCATCAGAGCATCGCCTCGAGGGTCGGCCTTCATCATGAAGTTGGAGATGGTGTCGGTGGCCGATGCCAGGTTCGCCCGCACGTCGCTGCCGATCGACGCGGACCCGCCGCCCTGGCCGGGGAACAGCGTCAACTGCAAGGGCTTGTTGAGCTGCATCTCGAGCATTGCCGCGTGGCCACTGACCTTGGCGCCGACGGCGCCCACTGAAGAAACGGGTAGGGTCATGGGATCCTCCTTCTGGCGTTGAAAAATGCGGCGCACCGGTGGTGAGCCGGGCGCCGCACCGGCTCAATCAGCCTGCACGCGCCGCGGAGCGCGAGTCTTCTGCGATCTGCTTCTCGCGCTGGCTTTGGTTGTTGATCTGCTGCAGCTGGATGTTGGTCTGCCGGTCGATCGTTGCGGTGGCACGCGCCTCGGCCAAGTCCGCTGCAGCCTGGGCTGCGTAGTCGGCGGAAGACGGGGTGGTGGAAGTGACTGCTGCCATGTATTTCTCCTGGTTGCGTTTGAGGTTGGAAACAATTCCTCGGCCCATGAACGGACCGGAGGTATTTCTCGAAGCGAAAACTTTCTGAAGTTCGCCTCGGGAAATCGGGGGAGCGCAGCGGCGCCAGAGCCGGCTGCGCGTGGAGGGGTCGAGCGCGAGGGCAACGGCGGCGGCGATCGCGGTTCATGGCATGCTGCCTTGCGGGCCGATGACCAGTTCGTCGGGGGTGACGAGCTTGAGTTCGGCGCCCGACTTGAGCAGCGCGCCTTCGTAGTAGCGGTGGCCGTTGGCCAGCTGGATGTGGCGCATGCCGTCGGCG